>LNFM01009773.1_pt1 | contig 13784 bp, 9 predicted proteins | sample 596031 | NCBI WGS metagenome assembly LNFM01 (sample SAMN04254537, study PRJNA301005) | activated carbon metagenome | isolation source: dual media filters at the Ann Arbor, Michigan drinking water treatment plant | place: USA: Ann Arbor
TCTGCCGATGTGCCGGCCGGATAGATGCGCATGCATTCGACGGCGATATTGTCGCCTGCCCCGCCATAGACGTCCTTGAAGCTCGAAGGATCCTTGTGGATTACAAGATACGGTTCCCGGACGATTTCCCCTGCGCCAGCCATCTCGTCTGCCTCCTTGCCCCTTTTGGTTCTGGGGTGCACATTATGGGCGAGAACGGCCCTGTCCATGTGGCCGCAGGGTCAAGGGAGGAGAACGCCATGATCAAGGCGAACGGGATTCACCATATTGCGATCATGGCAGCGGACATCCGCGAGCATATCGCCTTCTTTTCGGACGTGATGGGCTTCCAGCTCTCCGCCCTGTTTGACATGCACGGTGTGCCCGGCGGCGTGCACGCCTTCCTGCACATGGATGACCATTCGTATTTCTCGGTCGTGCAGCTGCCGGCCGTGAAAGACATCCCGATCCAGCTGGGCGTGACGCATGCCGGCACCGGCGCGGGCCCGTCCGCCCCCGGAACGATGCAGCACCTCGCCTTCCGGGTCGACACACTGGACGACCTGCTGGCGATCCGCGACCGGATCCGCACCAAGGGCGTCAACGTGATCGGCCCGATGGACCATGCAATGTGCCATTCGATCTATTTTGCGGGTCCGGACAACATGACCCTTGAAGTCGCCTGCTCGACCGTGCCGATCGATCCGCGTGCCTGGATTGATCCCGCCGTTGTGGAAAAGGTCGGTATCACGCCGGCTGAGCTGAAGACCTTTACGCATCCGGACACCTACGCGGGCGAAGGCGGCGCCGTGAAGCAGCCGCCTTATGATCCCGGCAAGCCTCATCAGGCCTACCCGGAAGCGATGTACAAGGCGATGATTGCAGCGCCCGATGACCTCATCCTGAAGTCGACCAAGTTCGAGCCGCCGGTCAAGGTTACCGCCTGACGCGGCGGCGCAGAAACGCCGCGCGAATACACGCAGCAGTCGAATCTGGCCTGCAGATTGCATTGTCTATCGATGGACAAATCTGACGTTCTGGAGGCTGCCTTGGCAACCCGTGAAGATACATCGCCCGCGCATGAAGCGCGCAAGCCGACCGATGCCGACCGGTTCGTGGGCCAGCGCCTGCGCCAGGGACGCCGGGAGCTGGGCCTGACGCAGGAAGCGCTGGCCGCGCTGCTGGGCGTGACCTTCCAGCAGATCCAGAAATATGAAGCGGGACATAGCCGGATGTCCGCCGGGCGGCTGCTCGAGATCGCTGTGGCGCTCGGCAAGCCGATCGGCTGGTTCTATGAGCCGTTCGAGATTGCTCCCAACGCGGACGGCGGGCGGGGGCGTGACCTGCAAGCGCATGACCTGAAGCGCGACGCGCGGCGGCTGGTCGAAGAGATCGGCGACATCCCGAGCCTGCAGGCCGCGGTGCGGGTGCTGGAAGCTCTCGCCCTGAACCCGCGCTGAGGCGCCGATCAGGCTTTGCCTTTGCCCAGAATTTTCAGCTCGTAGAGCATCGCCAAGGCTTCGCGCGGGGTGAGCGCATCGGGATCGAGCGCGTCGAGCGCCGCGAGCACAGCGGCAGCTTCGGGCGGGACGTCCGTATCCAGTTCAACCGGCGCGGCGGCGAACAGCGGCAGGCTTTCTGCTGCCGAAGGGCTTGCTTCAAGTTGCTTCAGGATTTGCGCGGCCCGGCTGACGGCGCTGCGCGGCAAGCCCGCGAGGCGGGCGACCTGCACACCGTAGGAACGGTCGGCGGGGCCGGGCTGGACCTCGTGCAGGAAGATCAGGTCCTGCTTCCATTCGCGCGCCTTGAGGCTGGCATTTGCCGCGCCCGGCAGTTCGGCGGCGAGCGCGGTGAGTTCGTGATAGTGCGTGGCGAAGATGGCGCGGCAGCGTGTCTGTTCATGCAGGTGCTCCACAGCGGCCCAGGCGATGGCGAGGCCGTCCCAGGTGGCCGTGCCGCGGCCGACTTCATCAAGGATGACGAAGCTTTCGGCGGTCGCCTGGTTCAGGATGGCGGCGGTTTCCACCATTTCGACCATGAAGGTGGAGCGCCCGCGCGAGAGATCGTCCGAGGCGCCGACACGGGAGAAGACGCGGTCAGCCAGGCCGAGGCGCAATGAGGCGGCGGGCACGAAGCAGCCCGCCTGCGCGAGAATGACTGCGAGAGCTGCCTGGCGCAGGTAGGTCGACTTGCCCGCCATGTTCGGCCCGGTGACGAGCAGGAAGCGCGGCGCGCTCTTCCCGGCAGCGTCGAGGGCAAGGTCGTTGGCCGTGAAGCCTTTCCCTTCCCGGCGCAGCGCGGATTCTACGACCGGGTGGCGCAGAGCCTTGGCGTCGAAGACGGGCGCGGCGTCGATGACAGGCCGCACCGCGCCGGTTTCGTCTGCCCAGACGGCGTTGCCGGCGGCCACATCGATGTCTGCAATGGCGGCAGCGACGCGGGCGAGCGTTTCGCTCTCGGCGGCGACCCGCGCGCAGAAGCCCTCGAACAGCGCCATCTCGATCGCCTTCGATTCTTCTTCCGCGCGGCTGATACGGCCGGCGAGTTCAGCCAGCTCCGTCGTCGAGAAACGCACCGCGCCGGACATTGTCTGGCGGTGGATGAAATCGTTCGCGAGCGGCGGCTTCAGCATCGGATCGGCAAGGCGCGCGGGCACTTCGATGAAGTAGCCAAGCACATTGTTGAACTTGATCTTCAGCGCATTGATACCGGTTGCCTCAGCATAGCGGCCCTGCATCTCGGCGATCACGCGGCGGCTGTCCTCGCGCAGGCTGCGCACCTCATCGAGCGCCTTGTCCCAGCCGGGGGCAATGAAGCCGCCGTCTCGCGCAAGCATGGGCGGGGTTTCGACCAGCGCAGCCGAAAGTTCGGAAGCGAGCGCGCGCAGGCCGGTCAGATCGCCGAGTCCGAGAATGCGGGCCGCGGCATCCAGACGTGAGGGCAATGTCGCGCCAGACGCCTGCAGGATCGCGGCGCACTGTTGGCCAGAGCCCAGCGCGCGGGCGAGCGCCTGAAGGTCGCGCGGGCCGCCCCGGCCGAGGGCGAGGCGCATGCAGGCGCGCTCCAGATCCGGCGCGGATTTGAGCGCCGTGCGGACATCGCCGAGGGCGATGCGTTCGGCCGCGAAGAAGCTGACAGCGTCATAGCGCGCCTCGATTTCCGACCGGTCCCGCGACGGGCGGGCGAGCTGCGCGGCCAGCAGGCGCGCGCCGGGGGCGGTGACGGTGCGGTCGATCGCGGCGAGCAGCGTGCCTTCGCGGCCACGGGCGTAAGACCGGTCGATCTCAAGGCTGGCACGGGTGGCGGGGTCGATCAGCAGCGTGCCGCCGGGCTCGCCGCGCTTCGGTACGGCAAGGCGCGCGGGGCGTCCCGCCTGCGTGAGTTTCACATAGTCGAGCAGCAGGCCGGCGGCAGCGAGTTCTGCTTTCGAGAAGTCGCCGAGCCCATCGAGGGCGGCAACACCGAAGGCTTCCTTCAGGAGCGCTTCGCCGGTCTTGGGCGTGCCTGTGCGGGCAGGCCGTTCGGTGACCGGCGCCGCCGTCATCTCGCGAAGGCCCGCGAGCGCAGGACGGTCCCGGTCGGTCTCCGAAATGACCAGTTCGCTGAGCGGCCAGGCGAGCAGTGCGTCCGCGATGCGCGCGGGCTCCAGCGCGGTGAGCTCAAACTGGCCTGTCGAGACATCGCACACGGCGAGCGCAGCCTCGCCCTGCCCCGAGAAGGCGAGGGCAGCTAGCGCCTGGCCCTGCCGGGCGGGCAGCAAGGTCTCCTCCGTCAGCGTGCCCGGCGTGACGACGCGCACGATCTCTCGTCGGACGATGGATTTCGAGCCGCGCTTTTTGGCTTCTGCCGGACTTTCGGTCTGCTCGCAGACGGCGACCCGGCAGCCGGCCTTGATCAGCCGCGCCAGATACCCTTCCGCCGCGTGATATGGGACGCCGGCCATCGGGATCGGCGCCCCGTCATGTTCGCCGCGTGACGTCAGCGTGATGTCGAGAACGCGCGAAGCCGTGACGGCGTCTTCAAAGAAAAGCTCGTAGAAGTCGCCCATCCGGAAGAACAGGAGCGCATCCGGCTGCGCCGCCTTGATCGACAGGTACTGCGCCATGAACGGCGTCGGCTCGGACGCGGCAGCGGCTGCAGGGGATTTCGGGGCGGTGTCCGGCATGGGGCGGCACGCTAGCCGTTGCGGGAGGGATTCGCAAAGCCGGGCGGCTGTAACTGTGCGGATTTGGCTGTTGGCAGGCCGGTCGCAGCGGCCTAGACGAGGAACCATCCCAATCGAAACGATACAGAGCCCACATGACCACGCAGCGTCCGAGCTTCACTGACCAGGAAGCCCTCGATTTCCACTCGCACCCGACCGCGGGCAAGATCTCGATGATCCCGACCAAGCCGATGAGCACGCAGCGCGACCTGTCGCTGGCCTACAGCCCCGGCGTGGCCATTCCGGTTCTGGCGATCGCCGGAAACGAAGACCTCGCCTACGACTATACGTCCAAGGGCAACCTCGTGGCGGTGATCTCCAACGGCACGGCCATTCTCGGTCTCGGCAATCTCGGTCCGATGGCCTCGAAGCCGGTGATGGAAGGCAAGGCGGTCCTGTTCAAACGGTTCGCGGATATCGACAGTTTCGACATCGAAGTGAACACGACGGACGCAGAAGACTTCATCCGTACTGTGCGCAATATCGGCGCGACCTGGGGCGGCATCAACCTCGAGGATATCTCGGCGCCCGATTGCTTCATCATCGAGAGCCGCTTGCGCGAAGAACTCGACATTCCGGTCTTCCACGACGACCAGCACGGCACCGCGATCATCGCCGCCGCCGGCCTGATAAACGCCTGCCATATCACCGGACGCAAGCTGTCCGACGTCAAGGTTGCCGTCTCCGGCGCGGGCGCAGCGGGCCTCTCGGTCGCCGGCCTCATCCGCCATCTCGGCGTCAAGGGTGAGAACATCCTGCTCTGCGATACTGCGGGCGTGGTTTATGAAGGCCGCACCCAGAAGATGGACCAGTTCAAGTCTGCCTTTGCGGTCAAGACCAAGAAACGCACGCTTTCCGAAGCCATGGACGGCGCGGATGTCTTCCTCGGCCTGTCGGTCAAGGGCGCGGTGACCAAGGACATGGTCAAATCCATGGCCAAGAACCCGATCATCTTCGCGATGGCCAACCCCGATCCGGAAATCACCCCTGAAGACATCAAATCGGTGCGTGACGATGCGATCATCGCTACCGGACGGTCGGACTATCCGAACCAGGTCAACAACGTTCTCGGCTTTCCCTACATCTTCCGCGGCGCGCTGGATGTCCGTGCCCGGAGCATCAACGAAGAGATGAAGGTCGCTGCCGCACGCGCGCTGGCAGAACTCGCGCGCGAAGACGTGCCGGATGAAGTGGCCGCTGCCTATCATGGCGCCCGCCCGACCTTCGGACGGGAATACATTATCCCCACACCGTTCGACCCGCGCCTGATCAGCTTCGTGCCGCCGCTGGTTGCGCAGGCCGCAATGGATACCGGCGTTGCCCGCAAGCCGATCACGGACATGGAAGCCTACCGCAAGAGCCTCGTGCGCCGGGCAGATCCGTCCGCAGGATTCCTGCAGGGTGTCCAGGCGAAGTGCCGCGACGTGCAGCGCCGGATCGTGTTTGCGGAAGGCGAAGAACCCGCAGTGGTACGCGCCGCCTGGAGTTTCAAGAACCAGGGGCTTGGCCATCCGATCTTGATCGGGCGCGAAGCTCAGGTCGAGGCCACCATGGAGCAGATGGGCGTGCCGGCAGGCGCGCTCGACATTATCAATGCGCGCCTTTCTGACAACAACCCGGCCTATGTCGACATGCTGTATGAGCGGCTGCAGCGCAAAGGCTATTTGAAGCGCGACGTGCAGCGTCTCGTGAACCAGGATCGCAACGTGTTCGGCTGCTGCATGCTGAAGAACGGTGATGCCGACGGCATGGTCACCGGCGTGACGCGCGCCTACGACGCGGCGCTGAAGGATGCGCTGCTCGTTCTCGACCCGATCCCAGGGCAGGCCGTGATCGGCATGTCGATGGTGATCAACATGGGCAAGACGATCTTCATCGCCGATACGAGCGTCAATGAGCTGCCCGATGGCCGTACGCTGGCCAACATTTCGCTTGAGGCAGTACGCAGCGTGCGCAGCCTCGGCTTCACGCCGCGCGTGGCCTTCCTGTCCTACTCGACCTTCGGCAACCCGATGGGCGAGCGTGCGGACAAGGTGCGCGATGCGGTCGCGATCCTCGACAAGACACCGGGCATCGACTTCGAATACGAAGGCGACATGAATGCCGACGTGGCCCTCAATCCGAACCACAAGCTGCTCTATCCGTTCTCGCGCCTGACGGGACCCGCGAATGTGCTGGTCATGCCGGCGATCCACTCGGCCTCGATTGCGACGAACCTGCTGGAGCAGATGAGCCGCGCCGTCGTGATCGGCCCGATGCTGCTCGGGCTCGAGAAGCCGGTGCAGATCGCGTCACTCGGTGCAACGGTCGGCGATATCGTGGACCTTGCCACACTGGCCGCGTTCGACATCGACCAGGTGCACGGCGCCTGAGGACTTATTCCGCAGGCAAAGGTTTAGCCGGAACCATGCGGGACTGCCGGAACCATTCGAAGGCGGACAGGGCGACGGCAATGCCGCCGAGCCAGAAGGTCAGGATGAAGACGCTGTAATAGCCCTGCGTCTCGATCATGGCGCCGAGCCAGGGGCGGCCCAGCGTGCCGATCAGCATGGTGAGCGAGGCGAGCAATGCATATTGAACAGCGGCAAAGCGCGGGTTCACGACGGACGTGAGATAGGCGACAACCGCAACGCTGGCGAAACCGCCGGCCAGGTTTTCACCGGCGATCGCGATCATCAGGCGCGCCATGCGCTCGCCCGCTTCCGCGCCCTGCCCTTCCGGCGAAATCTGTGCGGCCCAACCGGCGAACACGCGGAACGGTTCAGCGAGCCTTGTCCATTCGAGGAACGCGTCGATGCCCATGCCGCCGCGCGAGAGATCGGCAAATAGCAGATTGGTCGCGGCCGCCAGTACGGCGCCCGCGACCAGAACAGGCATGCGGCCAGCGAAACTGATGACGACAGCGCCGAGGGCGGCGCCGGCAACGGTCATCAGTACGCCGAAGAACTTCGAGGCGACGGCGACGTCTGCCATGGTGTGGTGCAGCGCGCCGAACCGGTCGTCCAGATAGAACGGATAGGCGAAGGAGCCCCAGACGGAATCGGTGAACCGGTAGGTCAGCGCCAGGAGCAGCACGAGCAGCGCGCCCCAACGCAGGCGGCCGATCAGATCCATCAGCGGATCGAAGATGGACCGGAAAACCGCGCGGGTGATGCGCGCCGCGCGCGTCTCCCCTGTGGGGCCGTCGATGATTTCGGCGGGTTCGCGCCCATGGCGCATGAGGAGGATCAGCGCCCCGGCGGCCGGCATCAGTACGGTCAGGAACACGATCCAGGGACCTTGCTCGGTAACGAAGGCGCCGCCCTTGGGTGGGGGGACCTGCGTGAACGAGGCGATCACGAAGCTCGCGATCATCAGGAACGCGGCGATCCAGCCGGCCGCGACCAGCAGGGTCGCGAAGGTTCGCTCGCGCTCCGGTATGCCTGCCTGGAAGGTGAGCCGTTTGCTGCCCGGACCGGTTTCGATTTCGGGCTCCGGCGCGAGCAGCGTGCCGGCGATGGACAGGACCATCATCGCGGCGATCATCACGTAGACCACGACCCAGCCGAAATAGCCCGCCAGAAGCAGCGCGAGGAAGCCCGTAATGAAGCCCGCAATCCGGTAGCCGAATTGGTAGAGTGCGGCCATCAGGTCCTTGTCTTCTTCGGACCGCGCCACTTCGATGCGCCAGGCATCCAGAACGATGTCATGCGTCGCCGAGAACAGGGCGGCGAACAGGGCAATGACGGCGACCAGGCCGATATTCTCGCCGGGGTTCGAAAAGGCGAGGAGGAACAGGAGGCCGGCAATCGGCAGCTGCAGGCTGAGCAGCCAGGTGCGGCGCGGCCCCAGGAACGGAAAGGGGTGATGCGCGGTCTGGAAGGCCGGCGACCAGAGGAACTTGAACGCGTAGCCGATGGTGACGATCGACAGGACACCGATGGTCGAGGGTGAGACACCTTCGGTGGTCAGCCAGGCATTCAGCGTGCCGAGCACGGCGCCGTAAGGCAAGCCGGCGGACAGCGCGAGCAGGAACATCGCCGCCATGCGCCGGTCGCGCATCGCCCGCAGCGCGCGGATGAAACGCGGCGGGGTCTTATCGGGAACCGGGATCACCGCGGCGTCCGTCATGCAGCGCCCGTCAGGCGGCCTGCGCCGGCGGTCCATTGCAGCGCGAGCGAGCGCAGGGCCTGCGCATCGAGCGGCTTGGCGGCAACGCCGCTGGCCCCGCTGTCGCGGGCGCGCCGTTCGATGTCCGGATTGATTTCCGCCGACACGGCGATGATCGGTGCGGTGAACCCGCCTGCCCGCAGCCGCCGCATCGCTTCGAACCCGTCCATAACCGGCATTCTCAAATCCATCAGTACAAGTTCCGGAGCCATCCGCGCCGCAGCCTCGAGCGCTTCGCTTCCGGTTGCGGCCACAGTGACGGTAAATCCGGCTGATTCCAAGGCGCGGCGTGCAATCAGCGCGTTTACAGGATTGTCATCCGCGATCAGCACGCGGCCGCCGCCAGCCTCTGTCTCTGGCTCTTCCGCAACGAGGCGGCCCGTTCGCGCCAGATGGATGCGCTCGGCAATCGATGACATGCGCAGCGGGCGCACCAGCCAGCCCCGGCAACCGAGCTGGCGGAAACGGCCAATGGCACCGCGGTCTTCCGGACGCAGGACAACGAGCGCGGGCGCCTTGCGGGCAAGGGCGGCCACCATGGCCTCCGGCAGGTCTGCGCCTATCAGAAGTACATCAATCCCCTCAGGGACCTGGCCGGTCGACAGGTCGATCTGGAAGGCGCCTGTTTCGAGGCCGGACATTGCGGCCGCAAGCGCCAAGGTTGTGGCAGGCGGCAGACCCGCCAGGCCAATCCGGCCGCCGAGGCGGACCGCGTCATGCAGCGGCAAAGCGTCTGCCAGGCGCAGGGGAACGCGGACGGAAAAGGTCGCCCCTTCCCCAAGACGCGATGCGACAGTGACGCTGCCGCCGAGCAGGTCTGCCAGTCGCTTGACGATGGCAAGGCCTAGGCCGACGCCGCCATCGCGGTAGGCATCTCCGGATGCAGACTGGCGGAAGGCCTCGAACAGGCGCGCCTGGTCTTCCTCGGCAATGCCGGGGCCCGTATCGCGGACATGCAGGGCAAGCCCGGTGGCGAGCGGCTCGACATCGACAAGGACGGCGCCCTGGCGCGTGAACTTCAAGGCGTTGCCGACGAGATTGAACAGGATCTGGCGCAGCCGGCCGGCATCCCCTTCGTAAATGGGGACGGGCCAATGGACCGCCCGCACAGCAAGGTCGAGCCCAGCCGCGTGGGCACGCGGCGCGAGCAGTTCCGCAACTTCGCGGGCGAGCTGCAGCGGGCAGAAGTTTTCCGTCTCTAGTTCGACCGCCGAGGCATCAAGGCGTGCATAGTCGAGCACATTGTTCAGCAGGTCGAGCAGGCGTCCGCCGGAGAGGCGGATCGTCTCGGCATATTCGCGCTGGGCAGGCGAAAGGTCGGTTTCAAGCAGTAGCGACACCGTGCCGAGGATGCCGTTCAGGGGCGTGCGGATTTCATGGCTGGCGGTCGCCAGGAAGGCCTGTTCAGGCGAATCGGTATCGGAGGGGCTGCGGGGCGGCGATGTCATGCGCGAAGCCTAGTTCGAATGCCTGAGCAGAGCCTTAACCGGATGCTTACCGCGCAATCATGGACCCCACGGCTCCGGCAGTGCCGGTAGAAGGGCTGCCATCGGGGCCGAGTGGTGCAGCGCCCGGAAACGACTGATCCGCGACAACTGCCCGCGCTACTGCGGCCTGGCGGCGGACTGGATCAGGGAGACTTCGAGTAATTCACGCACCTAAAGCAAAAGCGCGGTGATCCGTGCGACTAATTCCCGCGTCCCGAGGGTGCCGAGGGCTATTTCATGTTTAAGAAAAAATACAGAACTTAGTTAACCTGCGGGGAGATTTTCTTCCACGGCGGCGAGCGCGGCGCGGAGCACCTCCAGTCCGGCGCCCTTGCGCGGCGCCTGTTCGGACAGAATTCTCCGCCACTGCCGCGCACCCGGCTGCCCGGCGAACAAGCCGAGCATGTGCCGCGTCATCGAATGCAGGCTGGCCCCCTCGGACAGACGTGCGGCGATATAGGGTTCGTAGGCGCGGATCGCCTGAGGCGCAGAAACGGACTCTGCCGCGCCGAAAAGCCGCGCATCGACGCTGCCGAGCAGTTCCGGCGTCTGGTACGCCGCGCGGCCTATCATCACGCCGTCGAATGTTCCGAGGTGCTCTGTGCACTGATCAAGGGTGGTGATGCCGCCGTTAAGGATGATCGCAAGATCGGGACGCGCGCGTTTCAGTTGGGCGACCAGGCCGTAGTCAAGCGGCGGCACCTCGCGGTTCTCCTTCGGACTGAGGCCCTTGAGCCACGCGGCCCGCGCATGCACGGTGAACACGGAACATCCGGCCGCCGACACCTTGTCTACAAAGGTAAAGAGGGTCTCCCGGGCCGGCAGATCGTCGATCGCAATGCGGTTCTTAACGGAGACCGGAATGGAGACGGCCCCGCGCATCGCGAAAACACACTCTGCCACGACATCCGGCTCGGCCATCAGGCAGGCGCCGAAAGATCCGGACTGGACGCGGTCGGACGGGCAGCCGCAATTCAGGTTAACCTCGTCATAACCAAAATCTTCCGCGATACGCGCCGCCTGGGCGAGCTTGACAGGGTCCGAGCCGCCGAGCTGCAGAACGACAGGGTGCTCCTCCGGGCCGTAGCCCAAAATCCGGGCCCGGTCGCCGTGGATCACGGCATCGGCGGTCACCATCTCCGTCCAAAGGAGCGCCCTTTTCGTCAACACCCGGTGGAAGGCCCGGCAATGCCGGTCGGTCCAGTCCATCATGGGGGCGACGGAGAATCTATAATCTTGTTTTTTCAACATAATTTAAGACCACCAAGAGGCTTGAAGCATACCGGGCGACGTTGGCCGAAGACCGTTCCGCGTGTCCTTCCCATCGTTTCACAGCTCAACGACCCTCACTTCGCAGACATGGTGAAAGCCGGCAAGCATTGCGCCATTCAATCCTATGTTCCTTGGAATATCTGAAGGTGAAGACCGGAACTGACTGTCGAGATGCAAGCAATCGCCGAATTGCCGCTCCTTCAGCATCAGCTGCGACCAATGCTTACAGCGGTCCCGACCTTAAATCAAAATTCACCTACCACCCTTAAGTGATCAGCAGGTCAGGCGTGGGCGCTTCTCAGCACCCCACCGGAAACCGCGCTAACACTACCGAAGGGAGAACGACCGTTGACGGAACTCGTAGCTGAAAACTCGCTCGTTCTTGATGCGGACCTAGGCGCCAAAGCGGCGCCCAAACTCCAGGCCGCCCTGCTCGAACGGCGCGGACACCCAGTTGTCATTGATGCCAGCAAGGTCGGCCACATTGGTGGCGGGTGCCTGCAGTTGCTTTTGAGCGCCAAGCTGACCTGGGACTCTGACAAACAGGGTTTCAGTCTGGTTTCGCCGTCCCAACCCATGATTCAGGCCCTGGAGTTCACCGGGCTCGACACTGCATTTTCACAAGAACAGGGGGCTTCATAATGTCGCTTAGAATTTTGGCGGTCGACGATTCAAGAACCATGCGCGACATGATCCGCCTCGCGCTCGCCGAGGCTGGCTTCGAAGTGCACCTTGCAGAAGACGGAATTCATGGCCTTGAGGTCATGGACGCCGTGAATCCCCAGGTCATCATCACTGATATCAACATGCCCCGGATGGACGGCTTCGGCTTCATCGAGGCTGTCCGCGCCCGGGAAGACTTCAAGGGCGTTCCCATCCTTACACTGACGACCGAGAGCGCCACCGAGCTGAAGCAGCGCGCGCGTGACGCCGGTGCAACCGGATGGATCGTCAAGCCATTCAACAAAGAAAAACTGATCAGCATCATTCATCGTGTAGCTGCCTGAACTAACCGAAACGGAATTGCCAATGGACACGATGGACGAAATCCGGGAGACGTTCTTCCTTGAGTGCGAAGACTTGCTTCAGGATCTTGAGACGGGCCTCACCTCCATTCGGGATGGCGACCGCGATCCGGAGAAGGTGAACTCGGTTTTCCGGGCTGTTCATTCGATCAAGGGCGGCGCGGGCGCCTTCGCGCTCAACGACCTGGTCCGGTTCGCACACAAGTTCGAGACGACGCTGGACGAAGTTCGGGCGGGACGGCTTGAGCCTCAGACAGACCTGATTGCGCTGTTTCTGCGTTCTGCGGATTTTCTGGCAGATCTGGTGGCCTCGGCCCAATCCGGCGATCAGGTCGATGGCGAGCAAATCGATCACCTGATCTCCGAGCTGGAATCGTTCATCGACAGCGACAATGCTGCACCGAGCGCCGAAAACTTTGTCTTCGAACCCATAGCGCTCGACTTCAGTCTTGACTTCGATGCCCCTCCCCCGCCTCCCGCCGAGGACGGCAACTGGCGCATTACACTTTCACCGCACGAGAACCTGTTTGCGCGCGGAAACGACTCTGTCCTGTTGCTGCGGGCGCTCCGGCTTCTGGGCGACTATTCGGTCACCTGCGACTGGAGCGATCTCCTTTTGCTGGATCATATGGACTGCGAAAAGAGTTACCTGAAATGGTCCCTCACAATGCCGGCCATGGTCACCGAAACCGCGATCCGGGAAGTATTCGAGTTCGTGGAAGATGAGTGCGATCTGAAAATCGAGCGGACCGCTGTCAGCAGCGCGCCGCGCCCGGCGCCCGTTGAAACGCAGACGCCGAGCAAACAGGCGCCCGCTGCCTCTCTGCAAGCCTTGCACGAAGATTCCGATCACGGTCCGTCGCCGGGCGCCTCCGCCGACGCCAACGGAAAGGATGCCGGGAAAGCGCCAAAAGCCACCGTCCGGGTAGAACTCGACCGGGTCGACCGGCTGATCAACCTGATCGGCGAACTGGTCATCAACCAGTCGATGCTTTCTCAAGCCGTCTTCGATGCCGGGTTCCCGCCGAACTCCCCGCTGGCCGGCGGTCTCGATGAGTTCAAGCAACTCACCCGCGACATTCAGGAAAGCGTGATGTCGATCCGCGCTCAGCCCGTGAAGCCGCTCTTCCAGAGAATGTCGCGTATTGTTCGCGAGGCCTCCAACGCAACGCGCAAGGACGTCCGCCTGGTCACCGAAGGCGAGTCGACCGAAGTCGACAAGATCGTCATCGAGCGGCTGTCAGATCCGCTGACCCACATGATCCGGAATGCTGTCGATCACGGCTTGGAATCCCGCGAAAAACGCGAGGCGGCAGGCAAGCCCCGCGAGGGCGTTGTCCGGCTTTCTGCAATGCACCGGTCCGGCAGGGTGATCATCGAGGTAAGCGACGACGGCGCGGGGATCAATCGCCCGAGAGTGCGTCAGATTGCTATCGAAAAGGGATTGATCTCGGCCGACGAACAATTGACCGACGGCGAGATCGACAACCTCCTCTTCATGCCGGGCTTCTCGACGGCTTCGGAAGTGTCGAACCTTTCGGGCCGCGGCGTCGGAATGGATGTCGTCAAGAAATCGATCCAGGCACTCGGCGGCCGCGTCTCAATCGTTTCCGTCCCTGGCCAGGGATCGTCTTTCATCATCAGTCTTCCTTTGACACTCGCGATCCT
>LNFM01009774.1_pt1 | contig 13784 bp, 7 predicted proteins | sample 596031 | NCBI WGS metagenome assembly LNFM01 (sample SAMN04254537, study PRJNA301005) | activated carbon metagenome | isolation source: dual media filters at the Ann Arbor, Michigan drinking water treatment plant | place: USA: Ann Arbor
GGCTCAGGTTCGCGCGCTGCTGGAAACCGAGGGCTACTTCAACCCCGAGGTGACGGTCGCACGCGTCGGCGGCGACGCCGCGCCGGCTGCGGCACGCGAGCGCGCCGAAGGGGCACAGGACGCAGCCTCGTCCAGCGCGCCCGCCGCCCGGCAGTCCCTGCCCTTGCTCCGGGTACGCGTCAAGCCCGGACCGCACGCGACCATCCATCGATTCGCCTTCACGCCACAGGGCCCGCTGAAAGAGGACGCCGATGGCGGATCGCTGGATGCAAAGGTGCTGATAGCCCAGGTCCGCAACGGCTGGCGGCTGCCACCCGATGCGCCGTTCCGGCAAGCCGAATGGAGTAATGCGAAAAACAATGCCCTGGCCAAGCTGCGCGCAGACGGCTACCCCGCCGCGGCGATCAGCACCTCCAGCGCCCGTGTGGACGCACAAACCAACACGGTTCAACTCGATGTCGCCGCCGACAGCGGTGTGCTGTACCGACTCGGGCCGTTGCGCATCAACGGGCTTCAACGCTACAGCGAGAACAGCGTGCAGAAGCTGTCGCTGCTGACACCCGGTGAACCCTACCGCGAGTCGCAGCTGATCGACTTTCAGGAGCGCTTGCAAAAAAGCGGGCTGTTCGAGGGTGCCTCGGTGGTGCTCGACGCCGACCCGGCCACCGCCCAGGCCGCGCCGGTCAATGTGCAACTGCGCGAACTGCCGCTTCAGCAGGCCACCTTCGGTACCGGCTACAGCGCCAATACCGGTCCGCGCGTCACCGTCGAACACAAGCACCGACAACCCTTCGGCTGGGAGTGGATTGCCAGGAACAAGCTCGAGGCCGGCCCTAAATTGAAGTCGTGGACCGGAGAACTGACGTCGTACCCGCTGGAGGGGCTGTACCGCAACCTGATCGCCGGCAGCGCTGAACAGTTGAAAACCGTCAACGAGGTGCGCGACTCTTGGACGGCGCGGATAGGCCGGACCCAGGACACGACCCAGATCGAGCGGCTGTACTACATCGAAGCCACGCATTCACGGCTGGATACGACCTCCGACACCGGGACCACCACGGAGAACAACAACGCCGTCACCGGCAATTACCATTGGGTCTACCGCGACCTCGACAGCGTGCTGCTGCCCACCGACGGCTACACCTTTTCGGCCGAGGTGGCCGGTGGCTATGCCGTCAGCGGCACGGGCGACGAGAGCAGCGGGCCCTTTGCCCGCGTGTACGGGCGTTACACGTATTACAGACCTCTCGGCGGCGCCTGGTTCGCCACAGCGCGGCTGGAGGCCGGCGAGGTGCTGGCCTCCAGCCAGGTCGGCATCCCGGACACGCTGCTGTTTCGCGCGGGTGGTGACGATTCGGTGCGCGGGTATACCTACCGCTCGCTGGGGCCGAAGGTGGACGGCGCCTTGCTGAGCGGCCGCGTGCTCCTGACCGGCAGCGCCGAAGTGGCTCACCCGATCTCGGACCGGTTTCCTACGCTGTGGGGCGCGGCCTTCATCGACGCCGGCAACGCGGCTGACCATTGGAAGAACCTGCATCCGGTGCTGGGCTATGGCCTCGGGTTACGCTGGCGCAGCCCGGTTGGCCCACTGCGCATGGACCTGGCCTACGGTGATGACGTGCAAAAGGTTCGACTGCATCTGAGCGTGGGGATCGCGTTTTGAACGACGAAGACATCGCTGCTCCAGCGCCGCCGGCCATGCCCGCGCCAGCGCGCCGCCGCGGGCCGCGCTGGAAGGTCTGGAGCGCCGCGCTCGGTCTGCTGTCGCTGATGCTGCTGGTCATCGCATCGGGCGCGGGTCTGTGGTGGGCCGTGCGCAGCGAGGCCGGCAGCGCCTGGGTGGTGTCGCGATTGCCGGGCGTGGAGGTGACGTCACCGCGCGGCGTTCTGCTCGGCGACTTCGAGACCGGGCGCGTCGTGGTGAAACTGTCTGGCAACGACCAGATCGTGCTCACCGGCCTGGGCTGGCGCGGTCTGCAGCTGGCACGCAGTGAGGCGTCGGGCCAGTGGGTGCGGCTGTCGATGGCCGACCTGCACGCCTCGCGCATCGATGTGTTGCTGACCCCGAGCGACGCCCCGATGACCGCACCAACCCGCTTGCACATGCCGGTCCAGGTCGACATCGAAACGCTGCAGATCGGCGCCCTGTACGGAAGCGTGGTGGGCGACAACCCCTTGCGCGATGTGCGCGCCCGCATGCAACTGGGTGCTGCAGGAGGTGCCGAGCACCGCATCGATGCGCTGAGCGCGGTCTGGGACCGATTGCAGGCGCGGGGTGCCGCCCGCATCGCCACCCGCACGCCGTTCGTGCTCGACCTGACACTTGATGTGTCGCAGCTTCAGGGCTCTTTGCCACCGCCTGGACTGGCAGCACCTGGCTCGGCGGCATCTGCAGCCGCGCTGGCGCAACCATCGATCGACCTCGCCGCCTGGCAAGCCTCTGTTGCACTCGCCGGCCCACTCGAAGCGCCGACCTTGAATGCCAGCGTGCAAGCGCCCGCCACGTCAACGCACCCAGCGCAGTCACTGACCGCACAGGCGGGTTTGCGACCCTTTGCCGCCTGGCCGCTGGCCGACCTCCAGGTCCAGACCCGCGCGCTCGACCTGTCGGCACTGAGCCGTTCAGCGCCGGTCACCGCACTCACCGGGCAGGTGACAGTTCGGAGCACAGCACTTGACCGGCCGATTGCCGCACAGATCGCCCTGAGCAATGACGCCGCCGGACGCTGGAACGACGGGTTCGCGCCTCTTCGCCAGCTGAAGGCGGATCTGAGCGCCCGCGCCGACGACCCCAGCACGGTCGATCTCAAGACATTCGACGTCGAGTTCGGTACCCGGGCGCAGGCGGGCGGGAGCCTGTCAGGCAGTGGCCGCTGGCATACCGATCGTTCGACGCTGAGCGCCACCCTGCATGCGCTGCAGCCGTCGGTTCTCGACGCGCGCGCACCAGCGATGTTGATTGGAGGGCCGTTGCTGCTCGCCCTCACACCAACCGGCGCGCCTGCAGTTGCAGCGGCATCTTCGCCAGCAGCCTCACCGGCGGGCAGCGGCGCACAGATCGAGCTGAAGTTCGACCTGACTGGCGCACTCTCGCCATCGATCGGCTCAGGCCAGGTGGACACCGCGGGCAAGACAGTGCAGCTCAAGCTGGACGCGCTCGCCGACGCACAGCACCTCACGCTGCGTGAGTTCCGTGCCAGCACTGGCGGTGCGCTGGCCACGCTGACCGGTGACGCCCGCCGCCCCTCGACCCATGAGCCTTGGCAAGCGAAGGGACGCGCCACACTCGTCGAATTCGACCCGCTCCCGTGGTGGCCCGGCCGCACCGATTCACCTTGGCGGCGCGGGACCAACCGCCTCAACGCGACGGGCGCCTTCGACCTGACACTGCCGGCCGACCTCAGCGCACCCTGGACCGCGTGGCGCGGCAATGCCCAGCTTGCGATGGTGCGCAGCCTCGTCGCCGGCACGCCGGTCGATGGCAGCGCGAGCCTGCGCAGCCTCGACAGCGGGCACGCCGAAGCCGTGCTGGCGCTGCAGGTCGCCGACAACCGGCTTCAGGGACAAGGCCGCTTCGAGACCACGGCACGCGCCAATGCCACCAGCGGAAGCACCGATCACTGGACTGTCAGCCTGGACGCCCCGTCCCTCGCGGGTTTCGAACCGCTGTGGCGCCTTGTGCAGGGACCGGGCGCCAATGCAACGCTGGCTGGCACGTTGAAGGCATCGGCGACGATCGACGGGCGCTGGCCCGCCATCACGACACAGGGTGAGCTGAGTGCAAATGGTCTGCGCATCGGAGCGGTCGCTGTGCAACAGGCCAGCGCGAACTGGAATGCGGGTACCGCGGCCGGCGCTGCAGTGGCCATTGACGCGGACCTGTCGCAAATGCGCCTGCTGAGCGAGCCTCCGGCCAGCAGCAAGCCGGTGCCACCGTCGGTCGCGACGGGGGGCACTTCCTCCAGCCCTCAGGCGAGCGCATCACCCAACATCGAATCGGCACAGCTCAAGGTCAACGGCACCTTCGGCGACCAGACCCTGGAGTTGCGGGCGGTTTCGAAAGCACTGCCACCCTCCTGGACCGACAACGTGCAGGCGACGGCTGCAGGTCAGCCTGCACCGATCCTCACGGGCGCAGACGCCACAGCGCGCAGCACGCTTCTGATGCAGGCCAAAGGCGGATTCATCGACCTGGCTGGTCAGCGTGCGGCGGGTTGGCGCGGCGGCGTGCAGCGGATTGAACTGAAGGCGAGCAACGGCAATGCTTCGCCATGGGTCCGCGTGAGCAACATCGACATCGACGCAACGTGGTCGGGTGAGTCGGCGCGGGTCACTGTGCAACCCGGCCAGGCCGAGGTGCTGGGTGCGGCCGTGCGCTGGAGCCAGCTGGCCTGGCAGGCAGCCGACGGGGTGGCGCGTCCGGCACGGATCGATGCACAACTCGCGTTCGACCCGCTACCGATCTCGCCGCTGCTGGCGCGCCTTCAGCCTGGCTTCGGCTGGGGAGGCGATCTGACGATGGGTGGCAGCTTCGAGGTGCACAGTGACGGCGGTCTCGCGGCCGTTTTGGTGCTCGAACGCAACCGCGGCGACCTGACCGTCACCGACGAGATCAGCACCCAGTCGCTGGGTCTGACCAACCTGCGGATGGCCTTGAGCGCGAAGGACGGTGTCTGGACGTTCTCTCAGTACCTGAACGGCAAGACCCTCGGCGTGCTGGCGAGCGCCGTTGTCGTGCGCACTTCGCCAGAGGCGTTGTGGCCCACGCCCGACGCTTCGATCGAAGGTGCCGCGGAACTGGACGTGGCCAACCTCAGCGCATGGGGCACCTGGGTGCCGACCGGCTGGCGGCTGGGCGGCCAGATGAAGACCAGCGCAGTGTTCGCCGGTCGCTTCGGCGCGCCTGAGGTCACTGGCAGCATCGTGGGCAGCGCATTGAGCGCGCGCAACTTCATCGAGGGCGTGAACATCAGCGAGGGCGAAGTGCTGATCTCACTGCAGGGCAACGGTGCACGCATTGAGCGCTTCAACGCCAAAGGTGGCACGGGCAGCCTCAACATCGATGGCTCCGCAGCGCTGGGCGAGTCCCCGAGCGCGCAGTTGCGGCTGAAGGCCGATCGCTTCGTGCTGCTGGGCCGGGTCGATCGCCGCATCGTCACCAGCGGTTCTGCCCAGTTGGGATTTGGCCGCGACACCCTGAGCGTCGACGGTGGCTTCACCATCGACGAAGGCCTGATCGACTTCACGCGCAGCGACGCGCCAACGCTGTCCGACGACGTGCAGGTGGTGCGTGCCGCCGCCAGCGGGGCGACGCGCGGTGCGCCGCCAGATTCAGTGCAGTCGGTCTCCGCGGAGGCAGCTGCATCATTGCCCACCTCGACGACCTCGCGCAACGTGGCACTCGATTTGAAGATCGGGCTGGGCACCAAGCTGCGGCTGCGCGGTCGGGGCATCGAAACCGGCCTGCGCGGCGACCTGCGACTCACTGCACCGAACGGAAGGCTGGCGATCAACGGCACCATCGCCGCCGCCGGCGGGACCTACGCAGCCTATGGCCAAAAACTGACGATCGACCGAGGCCAGATCACCTTCAACGGACCGCCTGAGAACCCGCAGCTCAACATCGAGGCCACCCGCCCGAATGTCGACATTCGTGTCGGGGTGCAAATCACCGGTACCGCACAGAACCCCCGTATTCGGCTGTTTTCAGAGCCGGAGGTGTCAGAGGTCGACAAGCTGTCGTGGCTGGCCCTGGGCCGAGCCAGTGATGGCCTGGGTGGCGCGGACACAGCCTTGCTGCAGACTGCCGCGGTGGCGCTGCTGGCCGGCGAAGGCGACAGCATCACCGACCAGTTCACCAAGGCCATCGGACTCGACGAGCTGACGCTGAAGCAGAACCAGGGCGAGGTGCGAGAAACTGTGATCTCTCTCGGCAAGCAGCTCTCGCGCCGCTGGTATGTCGGCTATGAACGAGGACTGAACGCCACTGCAGGCAGCTTTCAACTGGTGTACCGCATCGCCCGCAGCTTCACGCTGCGTGCGCAATCGGGTTTCGAGAATTCACTGGACGTGATCTGGACCTGGCGCTGGGGCTAGCGGTCGCAACTTCGCATGTGAAAATCGAAGGCTACCCGCCGTAGCACAATGGATAGTGCGCATGCCTCCTAAGCGTGAAATACAGGTTCGATTCCTGTCGGCGGGACCAGAGACAGGGTCAACCACGAAGACTGCTCGCAGCAAGTGCGGCTGCGTCACAGTGCCTGCAACTACGGCGGCGGGCGGCCCTGATTCATATGCCCGATTCGCGGCGAGCGTGTCGCAGTGCTGTACCTGCGGGCGGGCCGCTTCGCAAGTCGGCACTGCCAACGGCTGATGTCGATCATCCGGGCCTGCAAGGATCAACGCGAGGCTGCGCTGTCGGAATTCCTGGCGGGGATGTCGGACCGATACCCCTCGCTGCGAGGTGATCCGATGCTGCGCAGATGAGCATTTGCCCAAACCGGGTTTGACGGATTTACGGTGGCAGAACCCCTCAAACGCGGGGTGCGCCGGCCCCGCTTTGCAACGCGCTTGCATCATCTCGTATGGTAGAAAACTGGTAGATGCAGCGCCCCCGCTGCAGCGTTGACCGGACATCGCCATGCGCTTGACCAGAAACACCCCGCTTCACGCTGCCGCACCCATGCGCTGGCTTGTCCTTGCCACTAGCTTGGCAGGCCTGATGAGTGCACCCACTGCGTGGGCGGGCTTCGTCTTCACGCAGAGCTACCCGGTGCCGCCACCCAACCTGGAGCTGCCGCCCCACTTCTACAACCTCACGGCGCCCTTCGGGCTCGACCTGGCCCCGGGCATCACTGGGCAGGGCGTGGCGTCCGAGGTACGGTATCTGGAACGGCTGGAGTCCCGCCTGCCCACGCTCAGCGGCTCGGTGGACACCATGGAAGAGATGGCCGATTCAGGCTGGGTCACCACCCGGCAATCGAACCAGACGGTGACCGCCATCGCGTCGCTGGAAATGGAGCCGTTCACCGGTTCTTACCCCGCCGTGGCGCGCACCAGCTTCATGACCAGCCATGTCTATGCCCACAGCGAGGCCAAGACCTCGTTCACCAACAGCGTCCCGGTCACCTACGGCGGTGTCGACTACGCCGCCAATTCGCTGTACCAGCGGCGCTTCAGCCAGGCAACGGCAACGTCGTACTGGTACGACGCCTGGTCGGCCAGTGCGCAGCCGGACCCGGTGCCCGTGGAACTGGCCGTCGATGGACATCTGCGCCCCGATGCCAGCCTGTGCGGCGGCCAGCCCTTCTGCGGCTTCATCTTTCCGCCTGGCACGGGCTCGGTGACGCTGACGCCGCCGTCAGCCACCTTCCTGGCCGAAGTGGCGGTGTTCGACCTGAGCCGGGAGGTCACCTGCCAACCCTTCCTGCTGGGGCCTTGCGGCCCGGGCAGCGTCTGGCCCGTCCCCGTGGTCTACATGGCCCTGGCCTACACGCCCGAACCGGGTGACAACCCGACGCTGTCCATCGACGTGAGCCACTTCACCGAATTCCAGCCCATCGCCAACCACCGCTACCTGTCGGTCGGCAGCGTGGTGGCCGTCAGTGACAACGGCAGCATGCTCGACTTCGCCAACACCGCCAGGGTGCGAGTGCTGGCACCTCCGGGCACCTTGTACTCTGACGGCCTCGGCGGCGCCGACCTGGGCCTGTACTTCGCCCAGGCAGTGCCCGAGCCCACCAGCTGGGCGCTGATGCTGGCCGGCTGTGGCGCATTGCTGGTCTGGCGGAGAAGGCAGGCGAAGTAGCGCTCGGCGGGACCAGAGACAAGGTCAACCACGAAGACTGCTCGCAGCAAGTGCGGCTGAGTCACAGTGCCTGCAACTACGGCGGCGGGCGGCCCTGATTCATATGCCCAATTCGCGGCGAGCCTGTCGCGATGCTGTCTGCGGACGGGCCGCTTCGCTTGTCGGCACTGCCAACGGCTGATGTCGACCATCCGGGCCTGCAAGGATCAACGCGAGGCTGCGATGTCGCAATTCCTTGATGACGGGGGCCGTTGCGGTCTTACGGCGTCATTTCAAATGCGCCAAGAAGATGGAAAACAACGTCAGGAAGCCAAACACAGCGCTGAAGACGATGATTCCGATGCCGTAAATCTTGGCAAGCTTGTTTTTGGTTATGTAGGCCAGCTTTTCGGACATCAGGAGCGCTTCGTTGAAAAACAATCTAATCAGTCTACAGGACCGGATCACAGCCTGAGGGAAAGCTTTGCCCTCTCGTCGATGAAGCTCGTGGCGGGCCGCTACACCACGTGGCATTCAGAACAGGGATTCACCCGGCGGCTTTGCCGTACGGTCCGACATCGCTTCTGCCTCCGCACCGGACAACTCGCCCAGCCAGCGTGCGCAGGGCTGCGGGTGAGCGAAGTGGTAGCCCTGGAATTCTTCGATGCCGATGTCGCGCAGGTACTCGAACTGCCACGCCGTTTCCACGCCTTCGGCCACCGTGCCCAGCCCGAGGCTGCGGCACAGCTGAACGATGCCCTGCAGCACGATGATGCTGCGCCGGTCGGCTTCGAGGTCGCTGATGAAGCTACGATCGATCTTCACCTTGTGGAACGGCAGTGCGCGCAGGTGGCTCAGGGACGAATAGCCTGTGCCGAAGTCGTCCAGCGCGATCTTGAAGCCGTGGTCGCGCAGGCGCACGAGCCGGGCCGCTACCTGTTCGATGTCGGTGACCAGCGCCGATTCGGTCAGCTCCAGTTCAAGCTGTCCGGGGTCGGCGCCATGGCGGGCGCAAGCGTCCATGATCACCTGCACGATGTCTTCGTCGAGCAGCTGGCGCGGCGACAGGTTCACCGACACGCTCTGGCGCAGACCCAGGCGGCGCAGTTGCGTTGGCAGTTGCGCGGCGGCGTCCAGCGCCTGCCGGCCCAGGCCTTCGATCAGGCCCGATTGCTCGGCCAGCGGAATGAACTCTGCAGGTGACACGGGGCCGAAGAAATCGGTGGTCCAGCGCATCAGCAACTCGCCGCCGGTGCACACGCCCAAAGCATTGACCTTGGGTTGCACGACGAAGTGGATGGCGGCAGATTCGGCGTCGCTGCGCAGCTGCGCCTGCATTCGGGTCCGGCGCTGCAACTGCTCGTCCAGCGCCGGCTCGAACACAACCAGTCGGTTGCGCCCGCGGTCTTTCGCGACGTACATCGCCGCGTCGGCGCGGCGCAGGAGCGTCGGCGCATCGCTACCGTCGTGCGGGAAACACACGGCACCCACGCTGGGCGTGACCGACACCGACTGTCCCAGCACCGACAACGGCGGCGCCATCGCCAGTTGCAGGCGCTCGGCAGCGGTGCGAGCCTCGTCTTCGCCACTGGGTCCGGGCAGCACCAACACGAATTCGTCGCCGCCCCAGCGAGCCAGAAAGGCCTCGGGCACCGCAGCGCTCATGCGTTCAGCCACCTGCTGCAGCACAAGGTCGCCGGCATGGTGGCCCAGCATGTCATTGACGGGCTTGAAGCCGTCGAGGTCGACAAAGATCAGCGCGAACGGCTCGGTGCAGGCCGTTGCAGAGTCGACGTTCTGACTCGCCTGCATGATGCGGTCTGCGAGGTAACGCATCAACGCGGCGCGGTTGGGCAGCGCAGTCAACGAGTCGTGCAAGGCCTGGCGCTGCAGCGCCGCCTCGGCCTCGCGCCGCTGGCTGACGTCGCGCAGCGCCACGATGTAGCAGTTGCCATGGCCGGCATGCCCGGCCACGGGCGCCACAGTCACCTCGACATGCCGCTCGTGGCCGGGCTGGCCCAGCACGCTCTCGCCGCTCCAGGCGCCGTCGAAGCCGGCGTCTTCATTCAGCGTGACCAGCAGCGCCAGCGGCTGCCTTTCCAGCGCGCCCATGGCCTGCCCCGCCAGCTGGCAAAAGGCATCGTTGGCCTGCACGATGCGGCCTTTCGCATCGACCACCACCAGCGCCTCGTGCGCGCTGGCAAAGGCGTGGGCCATCACCTGCAGCGATTGCTCGGCTTCGCGCTGCGAAGTCACGTCCTTGATGGTGCCGGCGATCTTCAGCGGTCGCCCGGCAGCGTCGCGTTCCAGCGCGCGGCCGCGCAAGCGCACCCAACGCAGCGCGCCGGCGAACGGCAACCGGAAGGCGGTGTCGATATCGTCGCGCGCCCCGCTGGCGTAGAGCTTGAAGGACAGCATGGCCGCGTCGCGGTCGGCCGCGTGCACCTGACCCATCAGGGCCGCGAGGGTGTCGATTTCCAGCGCCACCGGCTGCCCGGCCACTTCCAGGCCCTGCACGTGGATGCGGTCCTGGTCGGCCGACCAGTCCCAGATGCCCTCACCACTGGCCCACAGTGCCAGGCTCAGGCGGCGCTCGGCTTCGCGCGCCGTTTGCGCAGCCGTGTAGAGCTCGCCGCTCTTCTGTACCAGGAGAGATTCGGCAGCCTTTCGCGAGGCGCGTTCGCGATCGAACTGGCGGTGCATGAGCGGGCGACGGCTCTGCAGCTGCAGGCCCGCCGGCCTCGCGATGGCTCATTACAGCGTCTTGTCCAGCGTGAACAGCACGCCGTCGCCTTGGGCGCCGCTGCAGGGCGCCTGGGTGATTCGGCAGTCCTCGCCGTAGTGTTGCGCTGCGCCTTCCAGCAGGCCCTGCGCCAGCATTTCCATGTTCCGCGACGACTGGTAAAGAAGCGTCATCGTCGTGGGCGTACGGGACAGCACCTTGAAGCGCGGCAGGGTGGCCTGGTCGTAGAGCTTGTGCACCTCCACGTGGATATGGCCGTCGATGGAGGCAACGAAGTCGAACAGGTTGGCGCTGCGCGCAAACATCTCGCCGTGGCCCTGCGTGAAGCGCTTCAGCAAGTGGTGGCCGAAGGCCTTCACCAGCTCGGGCGCCGCCACGCCTGTGCGTGCCGACAGCGCGCCCACCAGCGCCAGCATTTCCTCGTGCGGGTAGTAGCCCACCGCGGTGTAGGCGCCGCCATGTGGCGGGGCCACGTCTTGAATCACGGCGTCGGCCAGTGCAGGTGAGAACCGCTCCTCGACGAGTTCGACGAACTCGGTGAACACCATGCCCAGCATCACGACCCCGCAGGTAGAACCATCCTGCAGCAGCTTAGGCAAGGCGGGCTGCGCTGGATCCGCAGAAAAGCGAGCCGTCAACGCGCCATTTACCGCCGCACGACCCTCAAGTTCCAGCGCAGCACTGCAAAAACCCCCGCATCGCTGAAAACCCCCCAGGGGTGGAACGCGGGGAAATCAGGCCAGCAACCCTGCAGTTCGATTCCTGTCGGCGACCAGAAACAAAGTCGGAAGGGACATCGACTTGCGAATCGCACGTGAAGGGCCGAAACGGCTTCAGGGTCATGAGTCGCTGTGCGGACAGACCTGCGTTCCTGTGACCATGCAGGACGATGGAGGCCACCCAAGATGCAAGCCCCGCACCTTCTATACTGATTCCATCCTTTGGGGAGTAGCCGGCTTTCAGCTGAAAGCGCCTGCGTCAACATACTCGGACTGCCTCGCAGCCCGTGGTGCAGGTAACCATTCTGGTTGGCGAGACCATCGGCGCGTCAACACGACGTAAGCCGGACTGTGTTGATGCGCCGTAGCTCTCGACCGGCCGGAACAGCCCCCCCATGAGTCTCATCTCGATCGCTTTACTGTCGCTGGCGATGTCCACCGACGCTTTCGCCGCTGCCGTCGGCAAAGGCACTGCGCTTCAGCAACCGCGTTGGAGCGAGGCGTTGCGAACGGGCGGCATATTTGGCGTCATCGAAGCCATCACGCCGGTCATTGGGTGGGGGCTCGGCCTGACGATCGCGAGTTACATCAAAGCGTGGGACCACTGGATTGCATTCGTTCTCCTCGGTGGTCTGGGACTGCGGATGGTGTATTGCGGCATCAAGGCGCCAAGCGTGCAGAAAGGGGAAAGGCTGACCCGACACCCTTTCTGGCTGCTGGTTCTGACGGGATTTGCCACCAGCATCGATGCGATGGCGGTTGGCGTCGGGCTGGCGTTTCTCAAGGTCGACATACTGCCCGTGGCCGCCGCGATTGGCTTCACCACCTTTGTCGCCGTGACGGCCGGCGTGATGGTGGGACGCGTACTCGGAACCGCGGCGGGAAAATGGGCCGAGATCTGCGGCGGCATCCTGCTCACCGGTATCGGTGTCGCTATCCTGGCGGAGCATCTGGGCGCCGTCTAGGCAGAAGCGAGCAACCTGCCGGGGCTCGGTTGGCCATTGCAGTCGTCAGGGGCTGGACGGTGTCTCTTAACCAGCCCTGGTCAGACCAAATCAGGCCGGCTGAGCGTTCTGCAGTTGGTCAGGCATCAACTCTTGCCGTGCGATTCGGAGCGCTTTTCATGAAGCTGGTGCAAGCGCATCAGCTCGGTGGCCACCAGCGGAGCAAAGCCAAGCCGACCACCGCGGTGGTCGATCATCAATTCATCGAAAATCGCTTGGGTCTGCACAGGGTCTTCCCAGGCAGTGGCCAATCGATTGGCGAGCCGCGGATACGTCGAGCACAACGCCAGCGGCCGCTCCCGCGCCGCGAGGCTGCGCAACCACTGCCGCGCCTGCGTTGTCAGTTTGTGGTCCTGCTCGCTCGGAAGTGCACGCCGCCGCTCGGCGCGCTGGGTCGGTGGGTTTTGATCGGGCGTCGCACGCGCGCTGTCCATCAAGGTCAGCGCAATCACCGGGTCAGCTTTGGGCCCTCTGAATAAGCGGAACATCGCGCGGCCTTGTCATCGGTCGATGCCCATGCGCGGCGGTGGCAGAGTGCCATCGTCACGAACGCACGGACTTCAGCTTGCTATCGACGCCACGGGGCTGAACTTGAATGCGTCATTCGGCCCGTTTCGTCAGCATTGACGTCGATCCGGCATTTCTTTTGCTCCGCGGCTTCATCATCTGAAACTAAGCCAGCTCGTGCAGCATCGATACAGCCCTGGGTTCTATACTGAGGCGAGGATCGAATGCACAAGCCTGTTAGAGGGTCGGACATGGGTACGAAGTTCAAGATTTCAGGTTGGATCGCACTGGGTGCCGTGGCCGGCGCGCTGGTCACGATGCAATTGCAGGCGACCGCTCGAAATTCCGTCAGCTCGCTCCCGCTGGAGGAATTGCAGCAACTGGCGGCGGTGTTCGGCATGGTCAAGAGCGACTACGTTGAACCGGTCGACGAAAAGAAACTGATCACCGACGCCATCGGTGGGATGGTCGCCGGGCTGGATCCGCACTCTCAGTACTTCGACAAGAAATCTTGGAAGGAATTCCGCGAAGGCACGTCCGGCCGCTTCGTCGGTGTCGGCATAGAGATCGGCATGGAAGACGGTCTGGTCAAGGTGGTCACACCGATTGAAGGATCGCCTGCCTACCGCGGCGGGCTGAAGAGCGGCGATCTGATCACCAAGATCGACGACACCGTGGTGAAGGGTCTCACGCTTGAGCAGGCAGTCAAGCGCATGCGCGGCGAACCTGGCACCAAGGTCGTGCTGACCTTGTTCCGCAAGTCCGAGGACCGCACCTTCCCCGTCACGATCGTGCGCGAGGAAATCCGCACCGTCAGCGTGCGCGCGAAGCTGGTCGAGCCGGGATACGCCTGGGTGCGTGTCAGCCAGTTCCAAGACCGCACGGTCGAGGACTTCGCCCGCAAGATCGAAGAGATCTACAAGCAGGACCCCAACCTCAAGGGCATCGTGCTGGATCTGCGCAACGACCCGGGCGGCCTGCTCGAGGCATCGGTGGCGATTTCGTCAGCATTCCTGCCGGCGGAT
>LNFM01009775.1_pt1 | contig 13783 bp, 10 predicted proteins | sample 596031 | NCBI WGS metagenome assembly LNFM01 (sample SAMN04254537, study PRJNA301005) | activated carbon metagenome | isolation source: dual media filters at the Ann Arbor, Michigan drinking water treatment plant | place: USA: Ann Arbor
GTAAACTGAGAGCCATCTTCAAACTTCTTCGGTAACCACCGAGCTTGAGGAAACGACCCCCCCTTTGGTAACCTTTTATCTTGAGGCAATGCGGGGGTCAGGGCATAAAAGCCATAAAAATTATGATATAACCACTGCACAACTGTGTCCCACCCCTAACAAAACAGGCCGCCAAGGTTACCCGAATGCGCTTTGACACTATTTTCAGACACGCCCCGTTCAGCATCCAGGTGTTCTCGCCGGATGGCGAGACCATCCTCACCAGTCCCGCGTGGGAGGAGCTATGGGGCACCTCACTGGAAAAAATGGGGGGTTATAACATCCTGCGCGACCCGCAACTGGTCGAAAAGGGGGTGATGCCTTATATATTGAAGGCTTTTGCGGGAGAAGCCACCGTGGTTCCCGCTATCTGGTACGACGTCCAAAGGATTGATCCTGACGGCGCACCACCACGCCGGGTACGTGCATTCATCTACCCCATCATGGACGGCGAGCGGATCACCGAGGTGGTCATCATGCACGAAGACCTCACAGCTCAAAAGCTGGCCGAGGATGAATTGCGCAACACACGCGATGAACTGGAGCAAAGGGTGCGCGAGCGCACCATCGAGCTTGAAAAAGCCAATGCCGCATTGCGGACTGAAATCGTGGAGCGCAAATTGGCCGAACAGGCATTGTTTGCAAGCGAAGAGCGCCTGGCACATTTTTTCACGGCCTCTTACGAGGGGCTACTGTTCCACGATAATGGCATCATTCTCGACATTAACCCCGCCATTATTGATATCCTCGGCACCCCCGCGGAAAAACTCATTGGCAGGCACATCCTGGAGTTTGTCGCACCGGAATCTCTCAAAAAGGTGACCGCCAACATGCAGGCCGGGGCAGAAGGACCCTATGAGGTGCTTGTCCAGAGGACCGACGGCTCAACTATCCTCGCAGAGGTGCGCGCCAAAAGTGTCGAGTATCAGGGCCGCACGATCCGGGTAGTGGCCGTACAGGACATCCGGGAACGCAAAAAAGCCGAAGAAAAACTGCGCCAAGCCGCCACGGTTTTCGACAATACCAGCGAAGCCATTGTCATTACCGATGCCGAACACGGTATCGTTGCCGTCAATCGGGCGTTCAGCGATATCACCGGCTATGAGGCGCCCGAAGTGCTCGGCAAGACCCCGCGCATCTATCAATCAGGCCGGCATAACAAAGCCGTGCTCGCCGAGCTGCAAAATTCGTTGGAAACCCACGGCCAGTGGCGAGGTGAAATATGGAACCGGCGCCAGAGCGGCGATGTCTATCCTGCCTGGGAATGCGTGACGGTAATAAAAGATGAGCATGGCCGTGTCACCAACACCGTGAGGGTGTTTTCGGACATAAGCGCCATGAAAGAGTCGGAAAAAAGGCTCCGTTACCTTGCCCACCACGACGCGCTCACCGGCCTTCCCAATCGCCTGCTGTTCCAGGAAACCCTCAATCAAGCGTTACGCCGCGCCAAGCGGCACAAGCAGCGCGTCGCGCTGCTGTTCCTGGACCTGGATCGCTTCAAGATCATCAACGACACCCTGGGACATGCCTGCGGCGACCGGCTGTTGCAAGAGACGGCCTTGCGCTTGCGCAAGGCCGTGCGGGCCGAAGACATCGTGGCACGGCTGGGAGGCGATGAGTTCACCATTATCCTGTCTGATATAGCTCACCCCGAAGACGCGGCGATACTCGCCAAGAAACTCATCAACGCCGTCGCCGAGCCCATCGCTACCGACGGACACGAGATCACCACCTCCACCAGCATGGGCATCAGCATCTACCCCGACGACGCCGAAGACAGCGAAGGGCTTGCCAAGGCGGCCGATGCGGCGATGTACCGCGCCAAGGAGCAGGGCAGGCACAATTATCAGTTCTACGCCGCGGAACTGACCACGAAGGCCTTCGAGCACCTCTCTCTTGAGCAAGGTCTGCGGCAGGCCCTGGCCCGGGATGAGTTCGTTCTGCATTATCAACCGCAATTCACGCTCAAGGACAACACCCTCTATGGCGTAGAAGCCTTGATCCGCTGGCAACACCCCAAACTCGGCTTGGTGCTGCCGAGCAAATTCATGCCTGTGGCCGAGGAAACCGGCCTTATCGAACCCATCGGCGAGTGGGTGCTGCGCACTGTCTGTAATGACGCCAAGGCATGGCGAGAGGCTGGCCTGCCGTGGTTACGGATCGCAGTCAATGTCGCGGGACGGCAAATTCTGCGTGGCAACATCCTGAACACGCTGAGTACCATCCAGGAAGACGCCGGACTGCGCCCCGGCGAGTTGCAGCTTGAACTGGAAATTACCGAGAGCGATCTTAAAGTCGCGGAGCACAGCATCGAGCTGCTAAGAAGTCTCAAATCGCTGGGCGTGACGCTCGCCATCGACGATTTCGGCACAGGCTATTCCTCCCTGAGCCGCCTCAAGCACCTGCCGATCGACACCCTCAAGATCGACCGCTCGTTTGTGCGGGACATCCCTCATGATGCCGACGATGTCGCCATCGCCAACGCGATTATCGCCATGGCCCACAGCCTGAAACTGAGCGTCGTTGCCGAAGGCGTGGAAACCGCCGAGCAGCTCGCATTCCTGCGGGCGCAGCAGTGCGATATCGTACAGGGGTATTTCTTCAACCAGCCGATGCCGGCCAGCGAAATACTGGCGCTGCTGTCGAATCCGGCTTCTACCCGGGAAGGTATGGGGTGGCCGTGAACGGCGGCGGGGTCACCTCGCCGAACGCCTCACCAGCAAAATCACCGGGATCAATCCCACCAACACCAGCGTCAGCGCGGGCAAGGCGGCGGCTTCCCATTCGCCCTCTGAGGTCATCTCGAAGATGCGGATCGCCAGCGTGTCCCAATCGAACGGGCGCAGCAGCAGGGTGGCGGGCAGCTCTTTCATTACGTCCACGAACACCAGCAGCGCGGCGGTGAGCAGGCCAGGGCGCAGCATGGGCAGGTAGATACGCCACAATATCTCGCGGTTACCCGCGCCCAGACTGCGGGCAGCTTGCTGGATGGAGGGGGTGATACGCTCCAGCCCGCTCTCCACCGGGCCATGCGCCACTGCGAGAAAGCGCACCAGATAGGCAAACAGCAGGGCGATGACGCTGCCGCTGAGCAGCAACCCGACCGGGGCGCCAAACCAGCGCTGCGCCAGCACATCAACACCCTGATCCGTCCAGGTGAAAAACAGCATGATGCCGACCGCCAGCACTGAGCCTGGCATGGCGTAGCCCAGCGTCGCCATGCGCACCGCCAGGCCGGTCATCTTGCCCGGCCAGAGCTTGTTCACATACCCAAGCAACAGCGCGCCGCTTGCAGTGAGTAGCGCGGCGAACACACCCAGCATCACGGTATGGGTTACAAATTCCCCGTAGCGCTCGTCCAGATCAGCAAGCGCGGTGCCCGACGCCCAGATCGCCAGTTGTACCACCGGGACCAGAAAGGCCAGCGCCAGCACCAGCGTGGCCGCCGCCGTGGCAGACCACGCGCGCACGCCTTTCAGCTTATAGCGGAACTCGGAGGCGCGCCTGCCGCTGCTGTAAAAACGCGCCCGGCCCCGCCAGCGCCGCTCGCCATACAGCGCAAGGGCGACAAACAGCAGCAGCAGGGTGGAAAGCTGCGCTGCGGCGTGGATATTGAATAAACCAAACCAGGCCTTGTAGATGGCGGTGGTGAAGGTATCGTAATTGAAGATGGCCACCGCGCCGAAATCCGCCAGCGTCTCCATCAAGGCCAATGCCACACCTGCGGCGATCGCCGGACGCGCCATGGGTAGACAGATGCGCAAGAACACCTGCCACGGTGTAAGACCGAGAATGCGCCCGCTCTCCAGCATGTTGCGCCCTTGGCCGAGAAAGGCCGCGCGCGCCAGCATGTACACATAGGGATACAGCGCCAGCGCCAGCACGGCGATTACCCCGCCTTCGGAGCGGATCGGCGGAAACCAGACGTTATCCGGCCCCAGCAGTTCTCGCAGGCCGCTCTGCACCGGGCCGCTGAAATCCAGCAGGCCCACCGCGACAAACGCCAGCACGTAGGTGGGGATGCCCAGCGGCAGCATCAGCGCCCAGTCGAAGACGCGGCGCCCCGGAAACTCGCACATTGCCGTCAGCCACGCCAAGCCCACGCCGAGCAGCAGCACACCAAGGCCGACGCCGATGACCAACACGGCGGTATTGCGCAGCAGCTCACCCAGCACCGTATCGGCCAGATGCCGCCACACCTCGCCTTCCGCCACCAGCCAGGCGGGCAACAGCGTCAGGAGGGGGATCGTTACCAGCGCCGCCACGGCCAGGCTGGCCAGCCGCCAGCCGCCGCCGCTGGCGGAAAACTTCACGGGTGCTCTGCCGTCATTTATACCCGGCACGGTCCATCAACATCACCGCCTTGGCCTGCAACTTGCCAGCTTCAGCAACGTTGATGCTGTCCTGCTTGAAGCTGCCCCAGGCCGCGACGAGCGGATCAGGTTTGACCTTGGGGTTCACCGGGAACTCCAGATTGGCATCGGCAAACAGGCTCTGCGCCTCAGCCGAAGATAGCCACTCCAGGAACTTCACCGCGGCTTCGTGATGTTTGGCATGCTTGGTCACACCAGCGCCCGACACGTTGACATGCACGCCCCGGTCATTCTGGTTGGGCCAGAAAATGCCCATCGGCACGTTGGGGTTCTTGCGCTTGAGACGGCCGTAGTAATAACTGTTGACGATGCCCACGTCGCACTGTCCCGCCGCCATGGCATCCAGCAGATTCTCATCGTCCGAGTAGGGAGCGGTAGCCAGATTTTTCACCCACGACTTCACGATCTCTTCGCTCTTCGCCTCACCCAGATCCGCGATCATCATCGCCACCAGCGACTGGTTATAAACCTTCTTGGAGCTGCGCAAACACAAGCGGCCTTTCCATTTGGTATCACCCAGCGCTTCATAGGTAGAAAGCTCGCCGGGCTTGACCTTCTTGGTGTTGTAGACAATCGTGCGGGCGCGCACGGACAGGCCGTACCACTGGCCATCCGGATCACGCAGATGCGCGGGGACGTTCTCGTTGAGGACTTTCGAGTCCACCTTCGCCAGCAGCCCGCTCTGTGCCGCCTGCCACAGATTGCCCGCATCCACCGTAATCAGCAGATCTGCGGGTGTCTTCGCCCCTTCGGCCTTGAGACGCTCCAACAACGGGCCTTCCTTACCGGCCAACAGCTTGATGTGTGTGCCGGTTTCTTTTTCATAGGCGCTTACCAGCGGCTTGAGCAGTTTTTCAATACGCGCGGAATACACCACCAGCTCCTCCGCGGCCTGCGCGGCTGGCTGGAAGGAAAACCACATACTCACCGCGAGGACGGTAAAAAAGGCGCTACGTTTAACTTGAAGCATTATCGGCTCTCCAGGGATTTCCACATTATCAGTGCGACTTATCATTCCCGGATAATGATAATGATTATCATTAGTAAGCGCAACTGATTTTGCGGCGCCGCGCATCCCAAGGATTACCCCGTTAAAGATGCGCGGCGCCCTGCCGATATCTCTCGAGCGAAGCTGGATTTTGATGGGAGACCTTTACCCCCGGAAAGCAAGGACCAGCGCAAACGTTTGTGGAGATTGAGAGATGCATAAAACCGTAAAAAAAATTATCGCCTTACTGTTGATGGCGGTCGCGCTGGCGGGATGCGGCGGGGGGGGCGACGCCTTTACCGGCAGCCCATCATCCACTACAACCACTCCCACGACGACGCCTACCACAGGCACACCGGCCACGCCATCCGCGCCCGTCGCCAGCCTGCAGCTTCTGGTCAGCAGCCCGCAACTGCTCTCCGCCGGCTCCCAGGATGTCATATTGACCGTGCTCGCCAAGGATGCCAGCAATAATTTTGTATCCGGGGCACCCGTGAAATTTGGCAGCTCATCCGGTGGCATCCAGGTAACCCAGGGCACTACCGATGACTCGGGTGCGGCCAGCGCCAAACTCTCCCTTGGCGGCGACCAGTCCAACCGCACCATCACCGTGGCAGCATCCACCGGCACCTTGATCGCCACCAACAAGGTTTCGGTCACCGGCACTGCCATCACCTTCAACGGCAGTAAATCCGTGGTGATGGGCAAAACCGCCAAATGGAGCATCTTCCTGAAAGATTCCGCAGGCAAAGGCATACCGAACGCGCCCGTGACGGTAGCCTCCGCCACAGGCAACACCCTCGCCCTCACCAGCACTGTGACGGACATGTCCAACAACCCGGTGACGGATGCCAATGGCGCGGTAACGCTGAATATAACTGCCGTGGCGGCAGGCGTGGATACGATTACCGCCACCGCCATGGGGTCCAGCGGCCAGTCTACCCTGACCGTGGATTCGTCGAGCTTTACCTTCTCCGCCCCAGCCAGCGCCACCGAGGTGCCGCTCGGCACCTCGCAAAACATCACCCTCAACTGGCTGGTGGGCGTCGTACCGCAAGCTGGTCAAACCATCGGCTTCAGCGCCAGCCGAGGCACGCTCAGCAGCACCACGGCCGTTACCGATGCCAGCGGCAACGCCACGGTCAGCATTTCTGCGCTCAGCGCCGGTCCGTCGGTGATTACCGCCAAGACTCCCGGCGGCACTGTCTCAACTGACCTGGCCATTGAGTTTGTCGCAACCACGGTGAACTCCATGACCGTGCAGGCCGATCCGGCAGTGATATCGACCAACGGCGACACCAGCACGATCACCGCCACGCTGCGTGACGCGAACAACAATCTGGTCAAAAACCAGATCGTCAGGTTTTCTGTATTCGATATAAGCGGCGGCAACATCTCGCCCAGTGAGGCGGTGACCGACAGTTTCGGCCGTGCTAGCACTACCTATACTAGCGGCCTTGCGCCAAGCGCCAAAGACGGTGTTGTGGTGACGGCGGCTGTAGACGGCACGAGTGTGAGCAACACCGCCAAGCTCACCGTCGGCTCCAAATCGCTTTTCATCGCGCTGGGCACGGGAAACCAGATTGCCGCCGAAGGTGCCACGCGTTACAGACTGCCATACTCAGTACTGGTAACCGACGCAGCAGGCAACCCGGTCAAAAATGCGGCGGTAACGTTGAGCTTGGTACCGTATGAGTATTACAAGGGCGTAAATGTTCGCGTCTATAATGGTAGTGGCGGTTTCGTATACTGGCAGGCGAACGTTAGCAGTCCTCCATGCGCCAATGAAGATGTGAACCTGAATGGGAGCTTTGAGTCGGCAATAGACAATGACGTAAATAGTAACGGCCGGCTCGAACCAGGTAATGTCGCCACCGTAACACCCAGGAATGCGACGACGGATGCAAACGGCTTTGCCTTGGTCGACATCATATATGCAAGAGAATATGCTCAATGGGTAACACTGTCACTGGAAGCCAGGGCATCGGTATCGGGTAGCGAGGCGTTGACACGGGCGAGGCTGACACTTCCTTTCCTTGCTGATGATTTCAACAAGGAAACGGTGCCGCCCCCGGGATATGAGAGCCCCTTTGGCACAGCTGCAACCTGCGCCGTCAATGAAATGCCATAATTAGGCCCAGCCTCCCGGCCAAGTAGCCCCATTCAGCCCCGGAGCCTCAAAAAGGCCTCGGGGCTGATGTTTTTTTGCTCTCTCCATCGGCGCTTCCAAAACCGGCCATCACCGCCCGGTTTTAGGGTACTATTTGCCCATGGTCAAATCCGACAACATATTCCTGATCGGCCCGATGGGCGCGGGCAAAACCACCATTGGGCGGCAGATCGCCAAGGACCTGGGCGTGGACTTCGTGGACAGCGACCATGAGATTGAGCAGCGCACCGGCGCGAGCATCCCCCTGATCTTTGAAATCGAGGGTGAAGAAGGTTTCCGCAGGCGCGAGCGCGAGGTAATCGACGACCTGACGCGCCGCAAGGGCATCGTGCTGGCCACCGGCGGAGGCGCCGTGCTGGACTCCGCCAACCGCAACCATCTGGCCGGGCGCGGCACAGTGATCTATCTGCGCGCCTCGCTGGATCACTTGCTCAAACGCACCGCACGGGATCGCAACCGCCCCTTGCTACAGACCGAAGACCCGCGCGCCCGGCTGGAGGGGATCATAAAAATGCGCGATCCCCTCTACCGCGAAATCGCCGATATAATCATCGACACCGACAGCAATACCGTGCGCGCTACGGTGCGGATGATTGAAGACCAGCTTCAGACGTCGAGCCATTGAACCTAAAAACGACGATTGGATTCACACATCATGAAAACATTACACGTTGAACTTGGGCCGCGCAGCTATCCGATCCATATCGGCAGCGGATTGCTGGGGCGCGCTGACCTGCTGAAGCCCTGCATCACCGGCAAACAGGTGATGGTTGTGACCAACGAGACGGTCGCGCCCTTATACCTGAACAAGGTGCTCGCCACTCTGAGTGGCTATCAGTGCGAATCGGTGATCCTGCCGGACGGCGAGCAATACAAGACCCTGGAGGTGCTGAACCGCATCTTCGACGCCCTGCTGCGCAAGCATCTCGACCGCCGCGTCACGCTGGTGGCGCTCGGCGGCGGGGTGATCGGCGACATGACGGGCTTTGCCGCCGCCTGCTATCAGCGCGGCGTGAATTTCATCCAGATTCCCACCACGCTGCTCTCACAGGTGGATTCCTCGGTGGGCGGCAAGACCGGCGTCAATCATCCGCTGGGCAAGAACATGATCGGTGCGTTTCATCAGCCGCGCTGCGTAATCGCCGACACCGGCACCCTTGACACGCTGCCAGACCGCGAACTGAGCGCGGGTCTTGCCGAGGTGATCAAATACGGCCTGATCCGCGACCCGGCCTTTTTCGACTGGCTGGAAGCGAATATGGAAAAGCTGCTGGCGCGCGAACCCGCAGCGCTGGCCTATGCCATCGAGCGCTCCTGCGCCAACAAGGCCGAGGTAGTCGCGCTCGATGAACGCGAGGGCGGCGTGCGCGCCACGCTCAACCTCGGCCATACCTTCGGCCACGCCATCGAAACCGGCATGGGTTACGGTGCATGGCTGCACGGCGAGGCGGTGGGTTGCGGCATGGTCATGGCGGCGCGTCTATCCGCGCGCCTGGGTTGGCTCAACGATGCCGATGTGACCCGCACCGAAGCGTTGATCCGGCAGGCCCGCCTGCCCATCCACGCGCCGCACGCGCTCGACACCCCGCGCTTCATCGAGCTGATGGGCGTGGACAAGAAGGTGCAGGACGGCAAGATCCGCCTGGTGTTGCTCAAGGCCATCGGCGAGGCGGTGGTAACCGATGATTTCCCGCCCGGCCTGCTGCGCGAGGTGATCGAGGCATGCACATCAATGTAGGGCGGGTTAGCGTATTTTGCGTAACCCGCCAGGTGTGCGAAGCACACAACATGCTTTTAATGGCCTGAGGATAAACCATGAACTCATCTCTCGATCTGGCCCCCTACGCCGCCCACCCCGCCCGTTCGCGTGGCCGCCGCTTCCCCGAGCCGTCACCCACCTATCGCAGCGAATACCAGCGCGACCGCGACCGCATCGTCCACTCCGCGGCGTTCCGGCGCCTTGAGTACAAGACCCAGGTGTTCGTCAACCACGAGGGTGACATGTTCCGTACCCGCTTGACGCATTCCATCGAAGTTGCGCAGATCGGCCGCTCCATCGCGCGCGTGCTGCGGCTCAACGAGGATCTCGTCGAGGCCATCGCTCTGGCGCACGACGTAGGCCACACCCCCTTCGGCCACGCCGGGCAGGACGCGCTCAATCATTGCATGAGCGCGCACGGCGGTTTCGAGCACAACCTGCAATCGTTGCGCGTGGTGGATGATCTGGAGGAAAAATACGCCGGATTTCCCGGCCTGAACCTCACCTTCGAAACGCGCGAGGGCATCCTCAAACACTGTTCGCCGCGCAAGGCCCTGGAGCTGGGGGAAGTCGGACAGCGTTTTCTGGATAAGCAGCAGCCGGGCCTGGAAGCGCAACTCGCCAATCTGGCGGATGAGATCGCCTACAACAATCACGATGTGGACGACGGGCTGCGCGCCGGGTTGATCGACGTGGCGCAGTTGTGCGAGGTAACAGCGTTCCGCGAGCAGTTTGAGGTTGTCAAAAATACCTATCCTGATTTGCCCGAGCGGCGCACCATACACGAGGTGGTGCGCCGCATGATCAACCGCCAGGTGATAGATCTCGTGGAAACCAGCCAGACACGGCTGGCAGCGGCGGCGCCCGCCGACATTGGCGCGGTACGCGCCTGGCCCACGCCGCTGATCGGCTTCAGCGACGACATGCGGGCGCAGAATCTCGAATTAAAGCAGTTTTTGCGCAAGGAGCTGTATCAACACTACCGCGTGCGTCGCATGACCGCCAAGGCCGCGCGCGTCATCAGCGAGCTGTTCGAGGTCTTCATGCGCGATCCGCGCCTCCTGCCGCCGGAACCTGCCCACAACACACAGGTTCTTGAAGAGGCCCAAGGCACGGCCGGCCGCGCCCGCGCGGTGGCAGACTACATCGCCGGCATGACCGACCGTTATGCAATCAAGGAATACAACAGGCTGTTCGACCCGTTGCAGCTTACGTAAACCTATAAAAAGCAGTCAGCCACAGAGGACGCGGTAAACCTTGCGTTCTCTGGCTCCCGCACACAGGGAGAGCGCTTATGGTGAGAGACTAACGCCCGCCGCGGGCCGGCGGCTCATCTGGCAGCACGACGCCTTTTTCCTTGGCGCGTTCCTTCATTTTCTCGTGATGTTCCCTGCGGAAGGCCTCGCGCTCCTCCGGCGTTTTCAGGCTGCGCATTTTGGTCCGGTGCTCGGCACGCTCTTCTGGTGTCATCAGCTGCCAACCGTATACTCGCTCCTGCTGCCTTGTCTGGGCCCGCTCCTGTGCCTGATCCGGGTCCGCCGCATTGACTGACGGTGTACCCGCTATGAGTGCTCCAGCAACCAGCACCACCGTGAATAATCCTTTCATAGGAATCTCCTTGGCATCAGCAAAACGGCGGCAAAATTACCGCAGCGTTCAACATATCAGATATTTTTCCGGCCGGCCTTGACCTAGATCAAGCTTGCTGGACTAATTTACGTGTGCATCAGCCGCGCACCTGAACCCCACATCGGTGCTGATCGTGGCGGGATCGGCGTGCGCACGGCGCGCCGCCCGGTAAAATGAACTCAAGGCGTAATGCCCCTCGCCCGCGCCGCCGCCACGCACCACCTTGTGGACCTCACCAAAGGCTTCATGCCTGTACGTGGCGCCGGGATAGGGCTGGTACCAGTCGTTCACCCACTCCGAGACATTGCCCGCCATGTCGTAAACGCCATAGGGCGATTTGTCCCCTGGATAGGAGCCAGGCGCGGCGGCCGCCTCGGCGCCCTCGCCATCCGCGCCCGTATTGGGCCGTTTGACATCCCACTGATTACCCCACGGATACTCAAACCCCTGCGCCCCGCGCGCGGCTTTTTCCCATTCCGCCTCGCTGGGCAGGCGCTTGCCCACCCGCTTGCAATAGCTGTAGGCATCGTCCCAGCTCACGCCCGTCACCGGCAGCCTGTCACGCTGCTTCTGTATCTTTTCCAGCTCTGCGAGCAACGTTTCACGCGTCATCGTGCTGGCATCTTTGTCGATCTTGAAGTAATCGGTGGCGATCCAGCGCAAATTCTCCAGGCTGGCGCCGCGCAGCTTGTCATCGCGCACGTTATAGCCGTTTTGTATCCAGGAGGGCGGATCAGGCGCCTTGGACTCCAGGATAAACGCCTTGTACTGCGCGTTGGTGACCTCATATTTGTCGATCATAAAGGCGGGGAGATCCACCTTGTGGGGGGGATGTTCATCCACGTAGAGCGGGTTCACAAAACCATATTCCTTCTGGAGGCCAGTGTCATCGGTCTTGTTGCTGCCCATCACAAATTGGCCGGCGGGGATAAGCACCATACCCTCCACTGCCGGTGCGGGCTTCACGCGCCCTTGAGGCGCATCCTCCTGCTTGCCGCAACCACACAGGACTAAGGCTAGCGCGACTGTTAGCGCACAGCTACGATTATTTATCATCTTTGGCGCAGCGGAAGCCGAAGCTGGCATTTTTCACCTTTGCATTAAAAAAAGCGCGATTGAACACGGGGGCGGAAATGCCGCATTTGTAAAACGAGCAATCCCACCACGAACCGCCCTTCAGGGTCTTGTACTGCTCACCATAATTCTCGCTGGCTTTCTTGTTGCCGGGATAGGCTCGGTACCAGGAACCCGTCCACTCCCACACATTGCCCGACACGTCATGAAGCCCATAAGGACTGGCTCCTTCCGGGAACGCGCCCACCGGCGTAGTGTCTCCTTCCACCTTGAGCTGCCCCCACCGCACCGGCGAGTTGACCTTGTTGATATCAAACTGATTACCCCAAGGGAACATCCTGCCATCCGTGCCGCGCGCCGCCTTTTCCCATTCCTCGTCGGTCGGCAGGCGCTTGCCGGCCCAGGCGCAGTAGGCCTTCGCATCATGCCAGGAGACAAAGGTCACCGGATGATCCACCTTGCCTGTGGGAAAGGTACGATTGATGAAATGATCCGGCGAGCGCCGTCCCGTAGCGGCCACAAACTGCTTGTATTGCAGATTGGTCACCTCGTACTTGTCGATCCAGTAGGACTTCACATGCACGATATGCTGTGGCCCTTCGTCCGACAGGCGTTCATCCGTGCCCATGATGAATTTCCCTGCCGGGACATGCACCATCTCGTTGGGCTGGGCACCGATGCGGGTGTTGTCGTAATACATCGGCATGGACAAGGTACGAGGCACACCCAAGCCCTGCCCCGCGGACATCCCAGGCTTATTCTCCGGCGCGGGGGAAGCCAGCGCTACCGGCGTGGCCCGCCCCTTAGCCGCGCGAGACGCATGGCAATCCACGCACCCGGCAGCCAGCGACGCTTTCATGAGCTGGCTGCCGTTCTCCTGATGGCAGGCAACACAGCCTTGCGCCTGCCGGTGATGAAAACCGGCGAGTTGCCGTCCATCGTCCGCGCAAGCGACCCCGGCGTAAGCGATCAAACCAATGAAAAATGAAGATAAAGTTAATTTATACGCCTTCAAAACAACCCCGCAAAAGCAAAACCGATGGCCTATTGTAATAGAGGACTTGCCGGTGCGGCACAAAAAATGGGAAGTATGACTTGACGCGCCATGCCTGACTTAGGTCTAATACGCGTTCCTCGCAAATCAGTGCGCCCCATTGGCCGGGGCAAGTCAAAAACGCGACGGCATCGCTAGGAAAGGCAAGCGCACATCATCACACGCCCAGGTAGCTCAGTCGGTAGAGCAGGGGATTGAAAATCCCCGTGTCGGCGGTTCGATTCCGTCCCTGGGCACCAATAAAATCAATATGTTACTGATTTCCGCTTGAGTCTAATTTTTTATTACTCTCGAAATGTAACCAGTATGTAACCACGTTTATTCAACGGCAAACGATAAACGAAAGATCAGGGCAATGATCGTGTTTTAGTTCACCGGTATCATCAGTTCGTGCCGAACTCTCGCCAGCAGCGCCAGCGTTTCGGCCATTTCCTCGCCATCAGCGCAGCATTTGACGGCGTGACTGGCTACACAATAACCAGCCAGTACCGTCGCGTCACACGGCTCAAGGTCGACCGAAGCCGATAACAGCAGGTCGACTGTTTGGTACCAGATAACCAATTCAGCTTGCCCAAGATAGTCGGGCGGCTCAATGTTCGGCACGGCTGTAGTGGCATAGTTAATTTGGCCACCTGATTATGGGTGATAACATCACCCTCAATATAAAACAGGTGACGAAATGGCAAAAAGCAGACGG
>LNFM01009776.1_pt1 | contig 13782 bp, 17 predicted proteins | sample 596031 | NCBI WGS metagenome assembly LNFM01 (sample SAMN04254537, study PRJNA301005) | activated carbon metagenome | isolation source: dual media filters at the Ann Arbor, Michigan drinking water treatment plant | place: USA: Ann Arbor
GCTCGGCTTCACCGCGATGGCCCTCTTCGGCATGCAGGCCATCACCGGGATCATCCTGGCGATGTACTACAAGCCGGACCCCAACAGCGCGTACCAGAGCATCGACACGATCACGAACGAGGTGACGTGGGGCTGGCTGGTCCGCGGCATGCACAAGTGGGGCGCCAGCGCGATGATCGTGGTGGTCTTCCTCCACCTCGGGCGCGTGTTCTTCTTCGGGTCGTACAAGTACCCGCGTGAGCTGACGTGGGTCACCGGCGCGCTGCTGCTGATCCTCACGATGTTCATGGGCCTCACCGGCTACCTGCTGGTGTGGGACCAGAAGGCCTACTGGGCCACCGTCGTCGCCGTGAACATCACGGCCAGCGCCCCGGTCCTCGGCCCGTACGTCGCCGACATCCTCCGCGCCGGCCCCGAGTTCGGACCGGAGACGCTGTCCCGGTTCTACTCCATCCATATGCTCGTGATACCCGGCGCCATGGCGACCTTCATCGGGTTGCACCTGTTCCTGATATCGAAGCTCGGCATCGCCGAGCCCCCGTACAGCAAGCGCCGGCTCGCGATCGAGCGCGCCGAGGACGAGGCACGCCGCGCCGCCGAGCGCGAGCGCCTCCCCTACGGCCGCCGCCCGGTCCCGCCCGTCGCACCCCGGCCCTCGAAGCCGGCGCCCGTGAAGGCAGAGGAGCGCTCGTGAACCGCGGCCAGCAGGAGTACTACAAGCGCGACTACGCCCAGGCGAAGGCCGAGGGGAAGCCGTTCTTCCCCTACGCGGTCTACAAGGACCTGATCGTCGCGACGCTGGCGATCGGCCTGGTCATCACGTTCGCGATCTGGCACCGCGTCGAGATGGGCGAGCCGGTCAACCCGGCGAGCACCGACTTCGTCCCGCGGCCCGAGTGGTACTTCTTCTTCCTCTTCGAGCTGCTGAAGATCTTCAAGGGCCAGAACGCCCTGATGCCGGTGATCATGGCGACGTTCATCATCCCGAACATCCTCATGGTCCTGCTGATCCTGACGCCGTTCATCGACCGGAACCCCGAGCGGCGCATCGAGAAGCGACCGATCGCCCTCGTCACGGCGATCGTCGTGATCGCGTTCCTCGCCTACCTCACGAACAAGGGTGCGACCGAGGAGCTCAGCGCGGCCGACGGCCTGCCGCTGTCGGGCCTCGAGTCCAACGAGGAGGCACTCGCCGGATCGCAGCTCTGGGTGGAGAACTGTACGTCGTGTCACATGATCGCCGGGGTGGGACAGCCCGGACCGGGGCCGGACCTCACCGACGTCGGGACGAAGAACGTGATCTCCGCCGAGAACGCGGAGGAGTTCCTGAAGAACCCCCCGGGGAGCATGCCGGCCTTCGCGAACTTCACCCCCGAGCAGTACACCCAGCTCGGGACGTTCCTCGAAGGCCTGGGAACCGAGTTCCAGTAGCGGCCGCCGGGCCGGGGGAGAGGGACATTCCCCCGGCCCGAGCCCCCCTCGGCCCGGGGGCGCGCCGCTACCATCCGTCGTGATGCGCGTCTTCCTCGGGGTCACCGGAGCGAGCGGCGCCCTCTACGCCGGCCACGCCCTCCGGGCCCTGACCGGCGCCGGGTGCGACGTCGGGCTCTGCGTCAGCGGGGCCGGGGCCCACGTGATCAGCCACGAGATCCTCGAGGCGGGGACCGGGCCGCCGGACGACCCGGCGCTCGCGGTCGAGGCGTTCGTGGAGCGCTACGCCACCACACCCGGCACCGTGACCCGGCTCGGCCTCAACGACCTGACCGCCCCGTTCGCGTCGGGGTCGTCGCTGGCCCCCGCCGCCCTGATCGCGCCGTGCTCCGGCTCGACGATGGCCGCCATCGCCCACGGCACGGCGCGCAACCTGATCCACCGCTGCGCCGACGTGATGCTGAAGGAACGGCGGACGCTGGTGCTGATGCCGCGGGAGACCCCCCTGAACCTGATCCACATCGAGAACTGGGCGGCCGTGACCCGGGCGGGGGCGATCGTGATGCCGGCGATGCCGGGCTTCTACGGCCTGCCCCGCCGGATGGAGGACCTCGTGGACTTCATGGTCGCGAAGGCCCTCGACCACCTGGGCGTGCCGAACGACCTGATCGCGCGGTGGGGCGAGGACGCCCCCGTGCCCGGGGCGACGGCGTGACGGCGGGGGCCCCCGGCCGCCTCCCCGCCGCCGAGGTGCGGGAGATGTTCGACCGCATCGCACCGCGCTACGACCTGCTGAACCGCGCGATGACCGCCGGCCTCGACGGGCGCTGGCGCACCGCCGCCGCCGCCGCGGCCGACGTGGCCGCGGGCGGGCGGGCGCTCGACTGCTGCACCGGCACCGGCGACCTGGCGTTCGCCCTCGCCGACCGGGTGACCCCGTCGGGCACCGTGGTCGGGCTCGACTTCGCCGAGGAGATGCTCGCCCTGGCGCGGGCGAAGGCCGCGGAGCGGGGCGCGACCGTCGACTTCGTGGCGGGCGACGCACTCGCGCTGCCGTTCCCCGACGACGACTTCGACGCCGCGACCGTCGCGTTCGGCATCCGCAACGTCAGCGACCTCGACGCCGGCATCGCCGAGATGGCCCGCGTGGTGCGCCCCGGTGGGCGCGTCGTGATCCTCGAGATCACGACCCCCCGGCGGCTGCGGCCGTTCTACGAGGTGTGGTTCGACCGCGTCGTCCCCCGCCTCGGGCGCATGCTCGGGCGCGACGCCGCCGCCTACTCGTACCTGCCCGCCTCCGTTCGCCGCTTCCCCGAGCCCCCGGAACTCGCCGCGCGCATGGCCGCCGCCGGGTTGACCGACGTCCGCTGGCGCCCCCTCGCGGGCGGCATCGTCGCCCTGCACCACGGGCGCGTCGCGTGACGTCGACGGCGCCGCTGCCCGCCCGCGTCCGCCCCATGACGCCGTACCTGGCCCTCTGCGAGGAGCGCCTCCGCCGCGCCGTCGCCGGCCACGCCGACGAGGTCGGCGCCCCGGCGGCCGACACCCTGGCCGCCGGCGGCAAGCGGGTGCGCCCCCTGCTGGTGTTCTGCGCGGCACCCCAGGCGGCGCTCGCCGACCCGGCCATGCGCGAGGACCTGCTGTCGTCCGCCGCCGCGGTCGAGCTGGTGCACATGGCGACCCTCGTCCACGACGACCTGCTCGACGGGGCGACCATGCGCCGGGGACGCCCGACCGTGGCGCAGTCGCTGGGGGCCGACCGGGCGGTGTCGACCGGGGACTTCCTGTTCGCCCGCGCCTTCGGCGAGCTGACCCGCACCCGCTCCCCCGAGGCCGTCAGCGCCCTCGCCGTCGCCGCCCTCCACCTCTCGCAGGGGGAGATCGACCAGCAGCGGGCCGCGTTCGACCTCACGCTCACCGAGGACGCCTACCTCGCGCGCTGCCGTCGCAAGACGGCGGCCCTCTTCTCCGTCGCCTGCCGCCTCGGCGCCCAGGTCGGCGGCGCCGGCCCGCAGGCCACCGCGCGCCTCGCCGCCTTCGGCGAGAACGTCGGCATGGCGTTCCAGATCTTCGACGACATCCTCGACCTGGCGGGGGCGCCCGCCGCCACCGGCAAGCGCCGCGGCACGGACCTCTGCGACGGCACGGTGACGCTGCCCGTGATCCTCGCGATGCAGATCGAGCCCGGCCTGCGGCCCCTCGTGGCCGACGCCTGCGCCGGGCCCGGCCTGGAGGCACTCTGCGACCGCCTCGCCGCCCACCCGGGCCTCGCCCTGGCGCGCGAGCGGGCGCTCGCGTTCGTCGCGGCCGCGCGGGCGGCCATCGAGGACGGCCCCGCCGACGGCGCCGCCGTCGACGCCCTGCTGGAGATCGCCGACGGCGTCGTGGACCGGTACGCGTGAGCGACGCCCCCGTGACCCCCGGCCGCATCGAGGAGCTGCTGCGCGCCTCCGACCCCCTCGACGCGGCCCGCGCCGCGGGGATCGCGGCGGGGCGCACCGTCACCGTGCTCCGCGAACCGCCGGCGGGGGCGCTGATCGACGGCGACGTCGAGGGCGCGCTCGACGACCACCGGGCCGCCCACGCCGCCGGACGGCCGAGCGAGGCCGCCGTCGCCTACGGCGCCGGGCACGACCCGGCCGACGTCGCGGCCCGCATCGCCGGCCTCGCCGCCCTCGCCCGCGAGACCGGGCTGCTGCGCGCCGTCTGCCCCGTGCCCGCCGAGGGCACCGCCGAACGGCCCGGCTCCTGGGGCGTCGAGGACCTCACGATCGTCGCGGCCTGCCGCCTGGCGCTGCCCGGCGACGTCGCCGTGCGACCCCACTGGCGCCGCCTCGGCCCCGCCGCCTGCCAGATCGCCGTCGCCTTCGGCGCCTCCCAGTGGCTCGTGCCGGACGACGACCGCAGCGAGCTCGACCGCCTCGCCGGCGGGGTCGGCGCCGGGCTGGAGCACGCGTGAGGCTCCTGCGCGTGGGCCGGATCTCCGCCCTCAACATGTATCCGATCTACCACGGCCTCGAGCGGGCCGCCGACCCCACGCTCTCCTTCACCGACGGGGTCCCGACGACGTTGAACGCCGCCCTCCTGGAGGGACGCCTCGACGTGTCGGCCGTCTCGAGCATCGCGTACGCCCGCAACGCCGAGCGCCTGCGCCTCGTGCCCGTCGCGTCGATCACCGCCGACGGGGCCGTCGACTCCATCCGTCTCTTCTCGCGGGTGCCCTTCGACGAGGTCCGCACCGTCGCCGTGACGCCGCACAGCGCCACGTCGGTGGCCCTGCTGCGGGTGCTGATCGGCCCGGACGCCGCCCCCTTCGAGGTGCTCGACGGCGACCCCGGCGCCGCGCTGGAGCGGGTCGACGGGGTGCTGCTCATCGGCGACGAGGCCCTCGAGGGCCTGCGCGCGCCGTTCGCGCCGCACCGCACCGACCTCGGCGCCGTCTGGCGCGAGCGCACCGGCCACCCGATGGTCTTCGCCGTCTGGGCCGCGTCGGCCGCCGCCGCCCGGGAGCGCCCCGAGGCCCTCGCCGAGCTGTCGGCGCTGCTGTCCCACGCCCGCACCGCGTACCTCGCCGACCCCGAGGCGGTCGTGCAGGCCGCGGCGCGCCGGTTCCCGTTCCCGGCGGAGTTCATCCGGCCGTACCTGCGCCGCCTGCGATACGACTTCGGCGACGCCGAGCGGGCGGGGCTGGAGGAGTTCCTGCGCCGCGCCACCGCGAGCGGCGAGCTCGACGCCGTCCCCCGACTGGCCGCCTAGGGCCCGCTAGGATCGATCCGATGAGCACCCTCGCCCCCACCCGCATCGACGAGATCCTCGCCGGCCTCGACGACGGCGCCCGCCTCACCGACGAGGACGCGCTGACGCTGCTCGCCTCCCGCGACCTGGTCGCCGTCGGCGCGGCCGCCGGCCGCCGGCGCGACGCCGCGAGCGACCCCGGCGTCGTGACGTTCGTCATCGACCGGAACGTCAACTACACCAACTTCTGCATCACCGACTGCGACTTCTGCGCGTTCTACCGCAAGCCCATGGACCCCGAGGGCTACGTCCTGCCGAAGTCGGTGATCTTCCGGAAGATCGAGGAGACTCTCGACCTCGGCGGCACCGCCCTGCTGCTGCAGGGGGGCCACCACCCGAACCTGCGGATCGAGTGGTACGAGGACCTCTTCACCGACATCAAGTCGCGGTACCCGATCCACCTGCACGCCCTGTCGCCGTCGGAGATCCTGCACATCAGCAACGTCTCCCGGCTGACCCTCGACGAGACGATGGCGCGCCTGCGGGCCGCGGGGCACGACTCGCTGCCGGGCGGGGGCGCCGAGATCCTCGTCGACCGGGTGCGCGACGTGATCGCGCCCCGCAAGACGACCAGCGACGAATGGCTCGACGTGATGCGCGCCGCCCACCGCGCCGGCATGTCGACGACGGCGACGATGATGTACGGCACGGTCGACACCGTCGAGGACCGCGTGGAGCACCTGCGCCGCCTGCGCGAGGTGCAGGACGAGCACGGCGGCTTCCGGGCGTTCGTCTGCTGGAGCTACCAGTCGGGCGGCGGCAGCGCGCGCGGCGACGACCACCAGCACACCACCCCCGCCGACTACCTGATGATGCTCGCCGTCAGCCGCCTGTACCTCGACAACTTCCCCCACTTCCAGTCGTCGTGGGTCACCCAGGGCCTGCGCATCGGGCAGCTCGCCCTCGAGTTCGGGTGCGACGACATGGGGTCGATCATGATCGAGGAGAACGTCGTCCGCGCCGCGGGCACCGCCTTCCGCCTCGACACCGACCGCATGGTCCGCGCCATCGAGGCGACCGGGCGCCGCGCCGTCCAGCGCGACACCCTCTACCGCGCCGTGCGGACGTTCTGATGGCCGACCTGACCGTCGCCGAGGCCCACCGCCTCTGGACCGCGGGCGAGCTCGCGATCGTCGACGTCCGGGAGGAGGCCGAGCACCAGGCCACCCACGTGCCCGGCGTCCCGCTGGTGCCGATGAGCGAGCTGCTGTCGCGCGTCGACGAGATCCCCGCCGACCTGCCCCTGGCGGTGCTGTGCCGCAGCGGGGCGCGCAGCGCGCAGGTCGCCGACTACCTCACCGCGGCGGGTGACCACGGCGACGTCGCGAACGTCGAGGGCGGCATCATCGCCTGGGCCGCCGAGGGCCTGCCCTACGAGGGGGAGAGCCCGCGCTGACGGTGCTCGTCGCCCTCGCCGCGCTGACGGCGCTGGTCGCGGGGTGGACGGGGACGTGGTCGCCCTGCGGGTTGTCGATGGTCGACAGCCTCGCCGAGGCCGACGGGGGCCGCGGCGCCTGGGCGCGTGCCGCGTTCGGCGCGGGGGCGCTCGCGGGCGGGGTGGTGACGTTCGGCGGCCTCGCGCTGCTCGGCGCCGGCCTCAACGGGTCGGACGCCGCGGTCGCCGCGGCCGCCACGGTGGCCGCCGTCGCCGCCGTCATGGACGCCCTCGGCGTCGGCGTCGTCCCGCGCATCCGCCGGCAGGTGCCCGAGCGGTGGCGGCGGACGATGGCGCTCCCCGCCGCGGCGGCCCTCTACGGGGGGCTGCTCGGACTCGGGTTCACCACGTTCGTGATGACGTGGGCGGTCTGGGCGCTCGCGGCGGTCTGCCTGCTGCTCGGTGACCCCGCCGTCGGGGTAACCGCCGGACTCGCCTTCGGCGCGGGGCGCGCCCTGCCGGTGATCGCGATGTCCGCCCGGAGGTCCGGGGCCGGCGGCGACGTGCTGGAGCGGATGATCTCCGGACCCCGCCCGCTGGCGCGGGCCCGGCGTGCCGACGCGACGCTGCTCGCCGGGCTGGCGCTCGCGATCGCCGTCGCGGCGATCGCCTGAGCGCCCGGGAGCCCGCCGGCGCCTAGAAGTCCATCGGCTCGATGCGGTCGGTGCGGAGCGCGTCGATCAGCCGCTCGACGTCGGCCTCCATGTTGGAGCGCGCGAAGTTGCGGAGGCTGACGAGCAGGTCCTCGGTGCCGTCGTTCAGGGCGTCGTCGAACAGCTCGACCTCGTCCTGCGAGTAGTCGCCGGTCTGCCGCCACTCGCAGTTCGGGCAGCGCCGCTCGATGCGCCAGGAGTCGCCCGAGCGCTCCTCCCAGCTGACGGGGTACACCAGGTCGGACTCGCACGAGGGGCAGACGTGGAGCTCCGTGACGGGGCCCCCGTCGTGCAGGATCGTGTCCAGGTCGTCGTGGACGTCGGCGTCGTGGACGTCGGTGTCGTGGACGTCGACGGTGCCGCCGAGGTTCCCGGCGTCGGAGCCGGAGGGCTCCGAGAAGTAGACGATCTCGATGACCTTCCCTCCGGGGAGGGCGATCTTCTTGGTGCGGTAGCCCTTCATGGCTGTGTCCGTCTTTCGGGCGCGCAACCGGCCGCCGTCCCTGGCCGCCGCTGCTCGGGTTGCAGTGCCGGTGGTATCGGCGGGCCCGAGGTGGACTTGAGACGCCCGGAGCACCACCGGGCACGCGCCGTCAGACGGGGCTGAGCGCCGCCTCGGCGACCCGGTCGGCCTCGTACGACGACCGCACCAGCGGGCCCGCCTCGACGTGGGCGAGACCGGCCTCGCGACCGGCCTCGGCGATCGCCGGGTACTCGGCCGGGGCGTAGTAGCGGACGACCGGCAGGTGGGCGGGCGAGGGCCGCAGGTACTGGCCGACCGTGACGGGGCCGCAGCCGACGGCGGCGAGGTCGGAGAGGACCGCGCCGATCTCGGGGAGCGTCTCGCCGAGGCCGACCATGATCCCGCTCTTGGTGACCATCCCGGCCGCGGCGGAGCGGGCGAGCAGCTCGAGCGTGCGCTCGTAGCGCGCGCCGGGGCGCACCCGCGAGTAGAGGCGCGGCACCGTCTCGGTGTTGTGGTTCAGGACGTCGGGGGCCGCCTCGATGATCGTCTCGAGCGCGTCCCAGTCACCCCGCAGGTCGGGGATCAGCACCTCGACCTTGCAGTCGGGGTTGCGGTCGCGGATGGCGGCGATGGTCCGCGCGAAGTGCGCGGCGCCGCCGTCGGGCTGGTCGTCGCGGGCGACGGCCGTGACCACGACGAACCGGAGGCCCATCTGGGCGGCGGCCTCGGCGACGCGGGCGGGCTCGTCGGGGTCGGGCGGGCCCAGCGGCCGGGCCGTCGCGACGTTGCAGAAGCGGCAGCCGCGGGTGCAGTTGGCGCCGGCGATCATGAACGTGGCGGTGCCGCGCGACCAGCACTGGCCGATGTTCGGGCAGGCGGCCTCCTCGCAGACGGTCACGAGGGCCGACTGGCGCATCAGCGCCTTCGTCTCCACGAAGCCGCCGGAGAGCGGGTTCTTGGCGATCACCCAGCGCGGCAGGCGCCGGCGGTCGCAGAGCTGCGCGAGCTCCGCGGGCGTCACGTCGACGAGCGCGAGGCCCTCCGCGGGGCCGTCCCCGACGAGGGCGCCGCCGAGCAGGACGTCGGGGATGTGGCCCTCCGCGCGGGCCGCCGCGACGGCGTCGCGGGTGGGGCCACCGGGCACGTCGTCAACCCGGAAGCCGCGTTCGCTCGCCATGCAGCGAGGGTAGCGGACCGGTGGCGGGCGCGACCGACCGGTACGCTGCCGCCGTGGTCCTCTCCGATCGCACCATCCGCGAAGAGATCGCCGCCGGCCGGCTGATCATCGAGCCCTTCGACGACACGCTCCTGCAGCCGTCGTCGGTGGACGTCCGCGTGGCCGGGGAGTTCCGGGTGTTCCACAACAACCGGCGCACCTACATCGACGTGAAGGACGCCAACGACGACCTCACCGAGGTCGTCGCGATCCCCGACGGCGAGGCGTTCATCCTCCACCCGGGGGAGTTCGTGCTCGGCTCGACCCGTGAACGGGTCGCGCTGCCCGACGACCTCGTCGCGCGGCTCGAGGGGAAGTCGAGCCTCGGGCGGCTCGGGCTGCTGATCCACTCGACGGCGGGGTACATCGACCCGGGCTTCGACGGCACGATCACCCTCGAGCTGTCGAACGTCGCGCGGCTCCCGATCTCGATCTACCCGGGGATGCCGATCGGCCAGATCTCGTTCCTGCAGATGACGACGCCGGTCGACAACCCCTACCGGGGCAAGTACCAGGGCCAGAGCGGGCCGACGGCGAGCTCGTACCACCGGGAGTTCGACAGCCCCCGCTGAGTGGGCGTCAGCGCCCGGAGCGGCCCGCCGGGGTCAGCCAGGAGTGGGCCAGCAGGCCTCCGATGAGGGCGAAGGCGAGGGCGACGGCGGCGGCGATGACCCCGTCGCGGCCGGAGCCCGGCACGAGCGCCGGGGCGTCGGGCCCGCCGAGGGCGTCGATGACGCGGGCGATCACGACGAAGCCCGCGTGGATGACGTAGGCGGCGACACCCGCCGCGACGGCGTGCAGGGGCCGGCGCGCGTCGGCGCGCACACCCGCGAGGAACCCCCCGACGCCGAACGTGAGCGCGGCGGCGGCGAGCCGCAGCGGCCAGTCGCGTCCCGACCCGGCCATGAGGCCGATCGAGGCGACCAGACCCCCCCACGCGACCGGGATGGGATCGATCCGCGCGGTCGGACGGAGGGCGAGGGGCGCCACCTGCTCCATGCTACCCTCCGACGGGAAACGGCCCGGACGCGACCCCCCTTCCAAGGACGGCCGAACGTGGACTTCTCCCCCATCCAGCTCCTCATCGTGCTGGTCATCATCCTCCTGGTCTTCGGCGCGAAGAAGCTCCCGGAGATCGGCCGGAACCTCGGTTCCGGCGCCCGTGAGTTCAAGGACGGGATCACCGGCGCACCGGACCACTCGGACGGCGACGCGATCAGCGGGCCGCCCAAGCGGGAGGACGAGAAGGTCGGCTGAGCCGGGGCGGGACCGCGTCTGGCGGGCCTCCTGGGTCCTGCCGGACGCGAGCGGACCCGTCCGTGACGGGGCGGTCGCCGTGCGCGACGGCCGCGTCGTGCACGTCGGCCCGGCCCGGGACGTGATCGCCGCCCACCCGGGGGCGGAGGTCACCGACCTCGGCCACGACCTGCTCCTGCCGGGGCTGGTCGACGCGCACTGCCACCTGGAGTGGAGCCTCCTCGAGGGGTTGCTCCCCTCCGCCGATTTCGCCACGTGGCTCGGGCGGCTGCTGCCGATGCGGCTGCGGATGACGCCGGCCGACCACGTCGCGGGCGCCCTCCTCGGCGCGATGCGGTCGTTGCGCGCCGGCACGACGACCCTCTCCGACTCCGGCCCGACGGGCGCGGGGGCGGGCGCCCTCGCCGCGAGCGGCCAGCGGGGCGTCGTGCACCTGGAGGCATTCGGGCGCGACGAGGGCCGGGCGGCGACCGAGGCGGCGGCGGCGCTGTCGGCCCGCCTGGCGGAGCTCGACGACGTCGGGGGCGCGCGGGTGCGGGCCGGCGTGTCGCCCCACGCGCCGTACACCGTCGGCCCCGGCCTGTGGCGCGCGCTCCGGGCCCGCGCCGACCTCGCGGACCGGGGCTGGGCGACCCATCTCGCCGAGTCGCCCCACGAGCTCCCCGCGATCCGCGGCGGCGACGGCCCCCTCGCCGACCTGTTCGCGGCGGCGGGCCTCGTGCCGGGCCGGTGGGACGGCGCCGGCGACGACGACGGGGTGCTCACCCTCCTCGACGCGGGGGGCGCCCTCACGCCGGGTCTGCTGGCGGCCCACTGCGTGGAGCTGACGGGGGACGACCCGTCCCTGCTCGCGGCGCGGGGCGTCGCCGTCGCGCACTGCCCCCGGTCGAACGCCCACCTGCGGTGCGGTCGCGCTCCCCTGGAGGACCTCCACGCCGCCGGCGTCGTCGTCGGGCTCGGCAGCGACAGCCCCGCGAGCGGCGGCGACTACGACCTCCGCGCGGAGGCGCGCGCCTGCCGGGTCGCGCACGCCGGCGTCCACGACGTCGACGACGCCGACCTGCTCGACATGATCACGCGTGGGGGCGCCGCGGCGCTCGGGATGGACGGCGAGGTCGGGTCGCTCGTCCCGGGGGCGCACGCCGATCTGCTGGTGCTCGCCCCCGCCGGACCGGCCGGCGACGACCCGGTCGCCGTCGCGCTGGACGCCGCGACCACCGTCCGCAGCGTCGTCGTCGCCGGTGACGTGGTGGTGCACGAGGGGCACCCGACACGCCTCGATCACGACGAGATCCTCGCCCGGGCCCGCGATGCCCGTGCGCGGCTCTGCTAGCGTCGCTCGCCGTGCTCCTCGACCAGAAGCGGACGAAGAGGATGGTGCAGGTCACCGCGATCCTCACGTCGATCGCGTTCGCCGGCGTCATCTTCGTCGTCCTCGGCCTCATCCTCTTCGGCGGGGGCGGCAACACCGTCGCCGACGACGAGCTGTCGGACGCACGCGCGCTGGTGGAGGAGCGGCCGAACGACGCCGACGCGTGGGAGCGCCTGTCGGCCGCCCAGGCCGCGGAGGAGATCGGCCAGACCGAGGAGGCCGTGGCGTCGGCGCGCCGGGCGGTCGAGCTCGACCCCCGCAGCTACCGGCGCCTCCAGAGCCTCATCGCCCTGCAGATCCGGACGGGCGACACCGAGGGCGCGATCACGTCGCTCCAGACGTACACGGCCGCGAACCCGCGACGCGAGCCGGAGGCGTTCCTGCAACTCGGCCAGATCGCCGAGGAGGCCGGCCGCACGCAGCTCGCCGAGCTCTCGTACCAGACGTTCCTGCGGCTCGCGCCGGAGGACACCACCGCCGACGAGGTCCGGGCCCGGCTGCAGGCCCTCCGCGCCGGTGGAGCCACCGCCGCCCCCTAGACCATCGGGCGGTGGGACCCCCGCGAGCCTTTGCTAGGCTCTCCCGCGGGCCGTTAGCTTAGTTGGTAGAGCAGGGGACTCTTAATCCCAAGGTCGAAGGTTCGAATCCTTCACGGCCCACTTCCGTGAGACCGCTCGATCGAGCGGTCTCCGCGCCCCGGCGGCGCCGCCGCCGCCATGCCCACGCCGCCCGGAGTGCCTCTCCGGCGCCGGGCACCCCAGGAGTGAGAACGTGAATCCAGCGTCATTCGCCGACCTCGGCGTGTCATCGGCCGTGAGCGCCGCCCTCGCCCGTGGGGGCTTCGACGCCCCCTTCGCCATCCAGACGAAGGTGATCGGCGACGTGCTCGCCGGGCGCGACGTGCTGGCGAAGTCGCCGACCGGCTCCGGCAAGACCCTGGCGTTCATGGTGCCGCTGGTCGACCGCATCGCCGCCGAGGCGACGAGGCCCGCCGCGCTGGTGCTGGCGCCCACCCGGGAACTCGCCACCCAGATCGTCGAGGCCACCTACCCGCTCGCCCACGCCCGCGCGCTGAAGGTGACCGCGGTCTACGGCGGCGTCGGGCTCGAGAAGCAGGCGCGCGAGGCGGCCAGGTCGCACATCCTGGTGGCGACCCCCGGCCGGCTGGAGGACCTGTTGGCGCGCCGGGCGTTCTCACTGGCCCACCTGCGGGTGCTGGTGCTCGACGAGGCCGACCGGATGCTCGACATGGGGTTCCGCCCCGCGGTCGACCGCATCGTCCGCGCCTGCCCCGCCGACCGTCAGACGCTCTTCTTCTCCGCGACGCTCGACGGGGAGGCCGGGCGCATCGCCGCGCTCTACACCGCCGACCCCGCGCGGCACGAGCACGCGCCGCCTCCGCGGCGGACGCCCGACATCGCCCACCGGTTCCGCCGCGTCGAGCGGGAGGACCGGGTGGCCGCCCTCGCCGAGGAGATCGGGGGCGGCGATCAGCGGACGCTGGTGTTCGTCCGCACCAAGCACGGCGCCGACCGGCTGGTCCGCCGCCTCGGGCGCGACGGCATCGCGGCGGTTGCGATGCACGGTGACAAGTCCCAGGGCCAGCGCGAGCGGGCGCTCGCCGACTTCGAGCGGGGCCGGATCTCGACGTTGGTAGCGACCGACGTGGCCGCCCGCGGCATCCACGTCGACAGCGTCGCGAAGGTCGTCAACTTCGACCCGCCGGGCGAGGTCGACGGCTACGTCCACCGCAGCGGCCGGACGGGGCGGGCGGGAGAGCGGGGCGTGGCGGTGACGTTCGTGGGCACCGAGCACCTGTCCGACATGCGGGCCATGGCGCGAGCCCTGAACCTCGAGACCCAGCTCGGTGAAGCGACCGCGGGCGACGCCCCGGAGCCCCCTGCCGCCCCGCCGTCGCGCCGCGCCCGCCCCCGGCGCGGCGGGGCGAGCGCGCCCCCGGGGACGCCGGTCGCCGACGGGCGGCGACCCGTCCGAGGCCGGCGCCGGGCGGCCCGCCCGGCCTGACGACCGCGCCGGAGCCGGACTCGGCCGTCGCGCGCGTCCCGCCTACGCCAGGGTGATCGAGTCGTCCAGGTAGACGTCCTGGACGGCGTTCAGCAGCGCCGCGCCGTCGGCGAAGGGGCGCTGGAACGCCTT
>LNFM01009778.1_pt1 | contig 13782 bp, 10 predicted proteins | sample 596031 | NCBI WGS metagenome assembly LNFM01 (sample SAMN04254537, study PRJNA301005) | activated carbon metagenome | isolation source: dual media filters at the Ann Arbor, Michigan drinking water treatment plant | place: USA: Ann Arbor
GGGTCGGGGCCGCCGGGGACCTGGATCCCCTGACCCGCGGCGACGCCCGTCGCGAGGAGCAGCAACACGAGCGCCAGGAACGGCGGGAACCATCTGACGAGGCGTCCGGGGGTCGTCACGGAAGGAGTCTAGTACCACCGAAAACCTGCCACCAGCGTTCCGGTGACCTCACCCCCGCAGTTCGCGGTACAGCGCGACCCACTGGCCGGCGACGCTCTCCAGGGTGAAGTCCGCGAGGGCGCGGTCCCGGGCGCGCGCGCCGAGCTCGTCACGCCGCGCCGGATCCTCGAGCAGGTCGGCGATCGCCACTGCCAGGACGTCAGGGGTGCGCGGGGGCACCAGCACCCCGCAGTCGCCCTCGCCGAGGATCCAGGGCATCCCCCCGACGCGCGAGGCGACGATCGCCCGTCCGGCGACCATCGCCTCGATCAGGGCGATCGGGCTCCCCTCGGAGTCGGATGGGAGCACGACGACGTCGAGCGACCGCAGGATGTCCGCGACGTCCTCGCGCACCCCCAGCAGGTGCACGGCGTCGCCCACCCCGAGGGCGGCGATCTGCGCCTCCACCTCGGGGCGCAGCGGCCCGTCGCCGGCGATCGCGAGGTGCGCCCCCGGCACGCGGGCGCGCAGCTCCGCGAAGGCCGCCACGAGGACGTCGACGGCCTTCATAGGCCGCAGCATCGCGATCGCCCCCACGAGGGGCGTGCCCGGCGGCAGCCCGAGCTCCTCCCGCAGGCCGCCCGGGGCGGACTGCAGCTCGGTGGGGTCGCGCAGCAGGCCGGTCCCGATCGTCCGGACGCGCCGGGCGGGGACGTGCTCGATCTCGACCATCCGGCGGGCGTCCTCGGGGGAGACGGCCACGAAGGCGGTGGCGAGGCGGCCGATCCAGTACCCGTCGAGGAGCTTGCGCACCCGCTGGCCCTCGTAGGTCCACGAGTGCTCCGTCGCGATCACCACCGGCACGCGGGCGAGCCGGCCGATGAGGACGGCCCAGACGTTCGAGCCGAACATGTGCGAGTGGAGGACGTCGACGCGCTCGCGCCGCAGGTGGCGGATCAACGGGAGCCACGCGAGGGGCGACAGCGTGCGCCGGCGCCCCAGCATCAGCACGTCGACGCCGGTCTCGTGGGCGATCGGCTCGCGGTTGCGGCCGGCGTCCCGGCTCGCGCAGACCACGACCTCGCAGTCGGGCCCGTCGTCGAGCGCGCGTGCCAGGCCGACGGTGAAGCGCTCCGCGCCGCCCCCGCGGACCGACTCGATCAACATCACGACCTTCAGGGGGCGGGCGCTCACGCGTCGTGCCCCCGCCGCCGGTCGCGCAGGTCGCGCAGCGTCGTCCCGGCCCGGTGGGCGCCGAGCGCGGCGCGTCCGCGCAGCGACAGGGGCGCGGTGGCCCGCACGAGGGGCACGGCGCGCGAGATCAGGTCCTTGTAGGCGGCGGGACCGGGGCCGAAGTCCACGCAGCCGACGCCCTCGGCCTCGAGGGCCTCGACCATCCCCAGCATCGAGATCCAGCCGAGCATGGTGACGTCGTCGCGGTCGCGGTCGAACGCGCCGGCGTACGCGACGGCCGATCCCCCGTCACCCACCAGGGCGAGGTCCCACGCGACCATCGGCCCGCCGTCGATCCGGACCTCCGCGAGCCGCACCCGGCCCTCCGCGCCCATCGCGGCGATCGCCCGCTCGGTGAAGCGCCGCCGCACGCCGGGGCCCGCGAGCAGGTTGTCGCCCTCGCCGGGGAAGTGGGCGGCGTGGAAGTCGAGCAGCGCGGGCAGGCGCGGACCGATGGCCGACCAGTCGCCGGTCACGTCGACCGTCAGCGACACCCCGCGCTCGGCGGCGCGCCGCTGGGCGCGCCCCGCCTCCTTGCGGCGCTTGCGCACCGACCGCGGCGGGTCGGCGACCTCGAGCCGCCACGTCTCGGCCGGGGTGAGCCGCACCCCCGGGATGGCCCCCCGGAGCGCCGCGACGGTGTCCTCGTCGGCGGCGAAGCCGTCGAGCTGCAGGATGTCCCCCGGCTCGGCGGCGACCGCCGCCAGCAGGACGGCGAGGGCGTCGGCGTCGGCCGCCGGCGGGGCGATGTGGAACCAGGCGTCGCCCTGGCCGAGGTGGCGCACGAGGCGCAGGCCCCCGCGCGTCGCGACCTCGAGGGGGGCGATCGCCACCGGCGCCCGCCCGCGGTCGACGATCACGCAGCGGGGGGAGACGGCCGCGCCGGCCTCGTGGCGCCAGGCCTCCAGCCACGCCGTGCGGCGCAGCGGGTCGGCCGGGGGGTGGGCGCCGACCATGTCGTCCCAGCCCGCCTCGGCGAGCCGGGGGAGGACCCCGTCACCGGTCACCCGGGACGTCCGCGCCCCACCGCCACCCGAACCCGTCATGTGTCGTCCCCCGCTCCGCCGCCGCGTCGCGTCCGCGACAGCCCCGGGACCGGTCGGCGACCGCCGGTCGGGGCGATCGGGACGCACCGCTCAAGGTGTAAAGTCCGCGGCCCGATCTGGTCCATCGGGACAGCGTCCCGGCCGATTGGGGAGCATACCGACGAACGGGAGCAACGTGAGAACAATCCTTGTCACCGGGGCCGCGGGGTACGTGGGCGGAACGCTCACCCGGCGCTTGCTCGCCGACCCCGAGACCTCCGTGGTGGGAGTGGACCTCTGCGAGATGGACCACGGCGCCGACGGCGTCCGCGAGATCCTCGACCACCCGCGTTTCACCATGGTGCGGGCCGACGTCCGTGACACCTCGGCCCTCGAGCCCCTGCTCGCGACGTCGGACGCCGTCGTGCACCTGGCGGCGGTCGTCGGCGACCCCGCCGGCAAGCGCGACCCGGAGCGCACCCGCGCCATCAACGTGGGCGCCAGCCAGGACCTGATCGCCGCCAGCAAGAAGGCCGGCGTGAAGCACTTCGTCTTCGTGTCGACGTGCAGCAACTACGGCGTCTCGGACAGCGACACCCTGGTGACCGAGGACGGTGACCTGAACCCCGTCTCCCTGTACGCCGAGACGAAGGTCGCCGTCGAGAAGGCCCTCCTCGCGGAGACCGAGCTGCCGGCGACGGTCTGCCGGTTCGCGACGGTCTACGGCGTCGCGCCGCGCATGCGGTTCGACCTCACCGTCAACCAGTTCACGATCGAGGCGCTGCAGGACGGCGTGCTCGAGATCTACGGCGAGCAGTTCTGGCGCCCCTACGTCCACGTCGAGGACGCCGCCCGGGCCATCGAGCTCGTGCTGGCGACCCCCGAGAAGAGCATCGGCCGCGTCTACAACGTCGGCGACTCGGGCGAGAACTACACCAAGGGCATGATGTACGAGCTCCTGAAGGAGCGGCTGCCCGAGCTCGAGGCGAAGTGGGTCGACATCAACGAGGACCCCCGTTCGTACAAGGTCAGCTTCCAGCGCATCGCCGACGAGCTCGGCTACGCGACGACCTGGACGGTGCCGACCGGCATGGACCAGATCATCTCCCAGGCCCGCCTCGGCGCGTTCCCCGACCCGAAGGCCGGCCGCTTCCGCAACTAGCGGCGGCGGGTCCGTCCCCTCCCGGGGGGCGGGCCCGTCCGTCCGTCCCCGCGGGGACGGACGCACCCCGTCCGTCGACGACGAAGGGCCCGGACCTGATGCAGGTCCGGGCCCTTCGTCGTGGTGCGTCCCGGCCCGGGGGCCGGGGGAGGATCAGGCGGCCCGGCTCATCTCCTCGACGTTCGCCAGCTCCATCGACGCCTGCAGGCGGCGCGGCTTCGGCTGACGGAACGCGACGTGGTCGGTGAGCTCGCTGAGCTGCAGCTCCCCGCCCCGCAGGAGGGCGACGCCGGTCCAGAGGATGCACTTCATGTCGAGCACCCAGCTCTGGTGGTCCACGTAGTACTGGTCGATCGCGAGCTTGGTCGGCAGCAGCGTGTTGAGGTAGAAGGCCTCGAAGTCGTCGCCGACGAGGTGCTCGAACTCGTTGCGGTACCGGATCTGGCTGAGGCCGGTGATGCCCGGGCGGACGGCGAGGACGCGGCGGTAGGCCTCGTGGTGCGCCTGCACGTAGCGGGCGTCCTCGGGGCGGGGGCCGACGAAGCTCATGTCGCCCTTCAGCACGTTCCAGAGCTGCGGCAGCTCGTCGAGCTTGGAGTGGGCGAGGAAGCGGCCCATCCGGGTGAAGCGGTCGTCCTGGCCCATGGTGAGGGCGGGGCCCTGGGCGCCGTCGTACATCTTGCGGAACTTGAGCATCGGGAAGGGCTGCTCGTCGCGGCCGATCCGCTTGGCGCGGTAGAGCACCGGGCCCTTCGACTCGAGCTTGATGGCGACCGCCAGGGCGGCCCAGAGGGGCGCCGTGAGGAGCAGCATCGTCGAGGAGAGGACGATGTCGGTGACGCGCTGGGCGATCTCGGTGCTGCGCGAGGGGCGGGTCGAGCCCGCGACCAGGACCGGCAGGCCCTCGAGGCGGCGCAGGGACAGCGAGCCCTGCAGGCCCTCGAAGAGGCGGGAGACGACGGCCACCTGGGCGCCGGCGGCGCGGCTGGCGTTGACGGCGTCCTGCAGGTCGTGGTCGGGCGAGCCGACGAAGCAGAAGACCACCAGGTCCGCGGAGTGGCGGGAGACGAGCTCGCCGAGCTCCGTGACGTCGCCGAGCTGGGCGGCGCCGTGGGCCTCGGCACCCGACGGGAGGCGCTGGTCATCGACGGTGCCGACGACCTCGAAGCCGCGGCGACCCTCGGGGAGCGAGTCGATCAGGTGCTGGGCGACCTCGCCGGTGCCGACCACGAGGACGCGGCGGGCGCGGCCGAAGACGCGGTCCATGCCGGCGGCGACGAGCCAGGCGGAGCCGGTGGCGGCGACCGCGAGGGTCAGGGCGCCGGCGGCCGTGAGGCCGTCGATGACGCTGCCGCCGAGGATGGCGAGGAGCATGGCGATCGAGAGCACCGCGCCGGCGCAGTGGCCGAGCCGGTAGCGCCGCACCAGGACCGCGCGGCCGCGCTCGCCGGGCGGGACGGTCCAGGAGACGACGGCCGCCGAGACGATGCCCAGGGCGGCGCCGATGGCGAGGGCGAGGCCGGTGGAGGCCTCGGTCAGCCAGAGGACGATGTTGGCCGCCACGAGGGCGGCGACGAGCGCCTGGATCGCCCCGGTGAGGCGGGGGCCCCGGGTCCGGCCGGAGATGCCGGCGGAGGCGGGGGAGACCAGGTGCTGGTCGGTGCGGAATGCGGCGTGAGTGCTCATGGATGGAAAGGTAGGCGGAGGGGGGCTCCCCCCGCGCGGGTCGGTCGGTTAGGTCACCACTGACCCCTCGGAGGGGTTTCGCCTCCGGACCCCGCGGCCCTCCACTCCTCGCGGGCGCTCACGCGCGCGCCCGCGACCCCCGCTCGACGCCCCGGAGTCGGCCGACTCCGGGGCGGATCGGTGGGTCTACGCCACTCCCGCGCGTGCGCGTACCGGGAACAGGTCGAGCACCCGGTCGACGTCGGAGTCGGCCATCGCGGGGTACAGCGGCAGCGTCACCTCACGCCGCGCGTAGTCCTCCGTGAGGGGCAGCGGCTCCTGCGGCAGGAACACCCGGAACTGGTGCACCGGCTGGTAGTGGACGCTCGTCTGCACACCGGCCGCCGCGGCCGCCGCACGGACGTCCTCGCGGGCCTCCGCGTCGGGCGTGACCAGCGGGAGGATGTGGCACGAGCTGAGCGCGTCCCCCTCCGCCGTGAACGGGATCGACCCGGCCTCGGGCACCTGCTCGAGCCCGCGGCGGTACATGCCGACCAGCTCGCGCCGGCGGGCCAGCATCGCGGGGAGCTTGCCGAGCTGCACCAGGCCGAGGGCGGCCTCGAGCTCGCTCGGGCGGTAGTTGTAGCCCCGCTCCACCACGTCGTAGCCGCTGGCGTGGCCGCGCTCGCGGTCCCAGCTCGTCGCCGTCATGCCGTGGGCGCGCAGCAGGCGCATGCGCGCCACGAGCCGCTCGTCGTCGGACGTGCACATCCCGCCCTCGCCGGTGACGAGGTTCTTGTTCGAGAAGAACGAGAAGCAGGAGATGTCGCCGAGCGACCCGGCGGGGCCCTCCGGCGAACGGGCGCCGGGCGAGTGGGCCGCGTCCTCGACGAGGGCGAGGCCGTGACGGTCGCAGAGCGCACGCAGGGCGACCATGTCGGCGACGTAGCCGGCGTAGTGCACCGGGCAGATCGCCTTCGTCCGCGGCGTGATGAGCGCGCGGACGGCCTCGGGGTCGATCAGGGGGACCTCGGGCGACACGATGTCGGCGAAGACCGGCGTCGCGCCCGTGTAGGCGACGGCGTTCGCGGTGGCCACGAACGTCAGCGACGGCACGATCACCTCGTCGCCGGGACCGAGGTCGAGGGCGGCGAAGGCGAGGTGGAGGGCGGCCGTGCAGGACGAGGCCATGACGCCGGCCGAGGAGCCGACGTAGGTGGCGAACTCGCCCTCGAACTGCGCCGTCCGGGGGCCCATGGTGAGCCAGCCGGAGCGGACGACGTCGGCGACGGCCTGGGCCTCCGCCTCGTCGAAGCTCGGTGCGGAGAGCGGAAGCTGGTCGGTCACGCGCGGGCCCCCTCGGGTGCGAGCAGCTTCTCGCGGATGCGCTCGAAGTCGTCGATCGCCTGCTGGTAGTCGGAGTGGCGCCCGATGTCGAGCCAGTAGCCGTCGAACGGGTAGCCGGCCACGCGGCGGCCGTCGGCCAGCAGGCGGCCGATCAGCGCCGGGATGTCGAGCGGCTCGCCGGGGGTGACGTAGTCGAGGGCCTCGGGCTCGAAGACGTAGACGCCCATCGAGACGGTGGACTCGATCTCCGGCTTCTCGCGGTAGCTCGTGATCTCGCGGGCGGCGCCGAGGCTCTCGCCGAGGTCGAGGACGCCGAACTCGACCTTGATGGGCCGGCGCATCACCGCGATGGACAGCACCGCGCCGCTCTCCTCGTGCGCCGCGACCAGGTCGCGGAAGCGCAGGGTGGTGAGCAGGTCGCCGTTCATCACGATCAGGCGGCGGCGGCGCACCTCCTCGGGCAGGAAGGCCAGCGGGCCCACGGTGCCGAGGGGGGTCGTCTCCTGGATGTAGCTCACGGCCATGTCGTAGCGCTCGCCGTCGCCGCAGTACGCCCGGATCAGGCCGGCCATGTGGCCGACGGCCAGGGTGACCTCGTTCCAGCCCTGCGCGTGCAGCTGCTGCAGCAGGACGTCGATGATCGGGCCGTCGCCGAGCGGCATCAGGGGCTTGGGCAGGACGGAGGTGAACGGCGCCAGGCGGGTTCCCTTGCCGCCGGCGAGGATCACGGGCGCCGGCAGGCTGGAGGCCTCCGCCGCCCCGTCGATCGAGCGGGGCTGTACCGCATCCGTGCTCATGTCTCTCCTCTCATCGGACAAGCCGTCCTCCCCGCGTGCGGGCGCGCCGGTCCCACCGGCGGGTCCGCGTCGTGACTCGTGTCCACGAAAACATTCGGCCGCCAGACTGGCACGGCGCTCGTGACCCGGTAACGGGTCGCAGGGATAGGTCTCCCGCTATGCCTTCGTGGGGGTGCTTCCATGCTTTCATGACCGGGCTCGGGGAAGGCCCTCGGGCGTTCCGGCGAGGACGGGGGAGTCCGCGATGGTGGCAGGGCGGGGGGTGGTGCGAGGTTCGCATCACTCCTTCATCGACAGATCGCGGCCGAAACCGCGCACCGGCGCATGAGCGACCGTCGCGCCGCCGCGCGGCGTGGCGCGCTGTCGGCGCTCGCCACGCTGTCGCCGCGCCCCGTCACCGACGCCCTCTGGGGGCGTGACCGCCTCACGGCGCTCGCCTACCACCGCATCGCCGACGTCTCCGACCCCGCCTTCGCGTTCGACCCCGGGGTCGTCAGCGCCACGCCGGAGATGTTCGAGCGCCAGATGCGCCACGTGGCCCGCGACTTCACGGTCATCTCCCTCGACGACCTGCACGAGCACCTCACCACCGGCCGCCCGCTGCCCGACCGGCCGGCCCTCATCACCTTCGACGACGGGTACCGCGACAACCACGCCCACGCCTTCCCCGTGCTGCGGGCGATGGGCCTCCCGGCGGTGATCTTCATCGTGACCGGCGCGATCGGCACCGACCGGGTCATGTGGTGGGACGAGCTGTCGTACCTCCTCGGCCGCACCGACCTCACCCGGGCCGAGCTGCCCCTGGCCGGTCCCCGTGACCTCGCGGGCCCCGCCGCCCGCGCCGCGGTCCGGACCGAGATGCTCGCGCACCTCAAGGCCGTGCCGGACGCCCGGCGGGAGCAGGCGATGGGGGAGCTGCGCGACGCCCTCGAGGTCGCGGCGCCCCGGCCCGCGACGCCGCTCTTCATGGGCTGGGAGGAGGTCTCCGAGCTCGTCGCGCACGGCGTGGAGTGCCAGCCGCACACCGTCGACCACCCGATCCTCACCCGCGTGGACGAGGACCGCGCGCGCGCCGAGGTCGCCGGGTCCGCCCGCGAGGCGGCGGCCCGCACGGGCCGCCCGTCGCGGGCGTTCGCCTACCCGAACGGGGACTACGACGACACCACGCTCGACGCCCTCCGGGCCGCCGGGATCTCGATGGCCTTCACGATGCGGCTCGGTCCGTGCCCCGCCCACGCGGTGCGGTCGGCCCCCCTCGAGATCCCGCGCGTCCCCCTCGAGGCCCGCGACACGTGGGACATGTTCCGCCTCAAGGTGTCCGGCGCGTTGTCGAGCGTCTTCCGCGTCCGCGGGGCGCTGCCGGCGCGCGGGGCGGCGTCGGCGTGAGCGGTGCCGTCGGGGCGCCGGAGCGCCCCCGCGCCGCGGCCCCGCCGGCGGCCCCCCGCCGCGCGGTGGTCCGCGTGCCGGCGCTGCTCGCCGTCGCCGCGGGCTGCCTGGTGCTCGCCGGGCTCGTCTACGTCCTCGCCCTCGGCGTCGACGACCTGCTGCGGGCGGACCGCGAGCTGCGGTTCCCCCAGGTCGTCGGCGACTGGCGCCTGCGCGACGAGGCGTCGTACCGGTTCTCGCAGGTCACCGAGATCGCCTTCGTGGCCGGCGGCGTCCTGCTGCTGCTCGGGACCCTGGCGCTCGGGGGGGTCCGCCGGGCGGGCGTCGTCGCGGCCGCGGCGGGCGCGGGGCCGCTGGCGGCGTGGGTCCTCGCGGCCCTGCTGGGCGCCATAGACCCGGTCGGGGGCGAGGCCCTGCGCACCAGCCAGGGCGCCTTCCCGAGCGGCCACGTGGCCGTCGCCATGTCCCTCGGCCTCGGTCTCGTGATCGCCCTCCCGCCGCGTGGCCGGGTGGCGGGCGGCATCGTGGCCACCGCCACGACGACGTCGGTCGCGGTCGGCGTCATGGCCCTCGGCTGGCACTACCCGAGCGACGTCATCGGCGCCCTCCTCGTCGCGATCGCGGCCGCCGCGGTGGTGGTCGCGCTCGCCCCCACGTCGGGGCGCTCCCCGGTGGTGCGCCCCGGCCGCTCGCCGTGGGCCCCGGTCGCCCTCGTGGGGGGCGCCGCGGCGCTCTGCACGGCCCTCGGCCTCGTCGCCCTCGACCGCCTGCCCGACGAGTCGGCGGGCGCCTTCGTGGACGCCCACCCCCGTTTCATCGCCGTCACCGTGGCCTGCGTCGTGGTGTCCGCCGGGGGGGCCGCCGTGCTCGCCCACCTGTGCGGCACGAGCGGTCGTCGCGGTCTTTGAACAGCTTGTGAAGGTCTGTTGACGCGTCGGGATCGTTTGGCATACTCCTGCCCTCCAATCGAAAGGCATGACCGCGCGGCATGCACCGGACCGGCGTCCCCGCCGCTCCAGGTGACGCGATCGGACAGGGGTGAGTGCCCACCCCACGGTCGTGCGTCGCGCCGATTGCTACGTGCCCACCGAAAGGACGCCGTCTTGCCCCATGGGGCCCGGCTCTCCCTTCCCACGCTCCGCGTCGCCGTCGTCGCACTGCTGGGAACGCTCGCCCTGCTCTTCGTCGCACAGACCCCCGACATCGCGTCCGCCGCGCCGGCGTGCACGCGGTACGCCGCCTCGGGTGGCAGCGACTCCGCCTCCGGATCCGCATCGTCCCCGTACCGGACGGCCCAGCGGCTGTTCGACAGCCTCGCCCCCGGCGAGGTCGGGTGCCTCCAGCCCGGCACCACGTTCTCCGAGCGCCTCCGCGCCAACAAGAGCGGCCGGCCCGGGAACCCGATCACCCTGACGAGCGGCCCCGGCGCGGGCCGGGCGACCCTCCTCGGCGAGGTCTACGTGCCGGACGGCGCGACGGACATCGTCTACACCAACCTCATCATCAACGGCCGCACCTCGTTCCGGGTCAACCCGAGCGTGAACGGCGACCGGATCACGTTCTCGAACAACGAGGTCACCGACGAGAACCACGGCATCTGCTTCCACCTGGGCAAGCCCGGGGAGGGCGTGGCCGAGGACATCGTCATCGACGGCAACCGCATCCACGGGTGCGGCCGCCTGCCGGCGACCGGGTTCGACCACGGGATCTACCTGAACTCGACGCGCAACGTGCGCATCACGAACAACTACATCTACGACAACGCCGACTACGGGGTGCACCTCTACCCCGACGCGCAGGGCAGCTACGTCGCGAACAACGTGATCGACGGCAACGGCCGCGGGGTCACGTTCTCCGGCGAGGGCTCGACCGCCTCGAGCAACAACGTCGTCGTGGACAACATCATCAGCAACTCGAAGGACACGGCGAACATCGAGTCCTACTGGGGCGGTCCGGTCGGCTCGGGCAACCGCGCCGACGGCAACTGCCTCTGGAACGGCGCCGAGGGCAACGTCCAGAACCAGCGCGGCTTCTCGGTGTCGAACAACCTCGTCGCCGACCCGCTGTTCACGAACCGCGCCGGCAAGGACTTCTCGCTGCGCGCCGGCAGCCCGTGCGCCGGCAAGGGCCCGACGTCGGCTCCCGGGAGCTCCCCGGGCGCGGCCGGCGCGACGCCGCCCGCGTCGTCGTCGCCCGCCCTGTCCGGTCCGGCGCTGCGCGCCCTGCGGACGCTGCGGCTCTCGATCTCGTGGTTATCCCGTGACACCTTCGTGGTGACGGCCCGCACCCGCGTGGCCGGCCGCGTGAAGATCGTCCCCCGGTCGGGCTCGACGATCCTCGGGGCCTGCACCCGCCGGGCGGCGCGCAACGCCGCCGTGAAGTGCCGGTTCTCGGTCCGCCGGGCAAAACGCGCGCTGCCGGTGGTGGTGGCCGCGAGCCTCAACCCCCTGAGCAAGAAGGCCAAGGGCGTCCGCGTCCGCCTGGCCCGCAAGATCCCGCAGGCGAGCACGCTGTCGGCCCAGGCCACCTGGAAGGCCGGCGGTCCGCTCGTGCTGGGCGTCCGCTCGAAGGTCGCCGGCGAGGTCACCATGACCGCGCGCCACGGGTCGCAGCGCCTCGGCCAGTGCCGCAAGGCCGTCGTCAAGGGCAAGTCGGTGTCGTGCCGCTTCGACGTCGTGGGAGTCCCCCGCGGCGCGAAGGTCGCGATCACCGCCGGGCTCAAGCCGGCCTCGGGCGGCAGGTCGATGTTCATCCGCCTGTCCCGGACCCTCGGGTAGCGCGGCGTCGTGAACGGCAACGGTGAGCCCCCGCGGGTCACGGTGATCATGCCGATCCGCAACGAGGAGGCGTTCATCGCGCGCAGCCTCGGTGCGGTGCTCGGCCAGGACTACCCGGCCGAGCGCATGCAGGTCCTCGTCGCCGACGGCATGTCGGACGACGCGACCCGCGACGTGATCGCCGGGCTCGCGGAGGCCCACCCCCGCCACACGATCGAGATCGTCGACAACCCCGGCCGGATCGTGCCGACCGGGTTCAACGCGGCCCTCGACCGTGCGACCGGCGACGTCGTCGTGCGCGTCGACGGCCACACCATCATCGACGACGACTACGTCACCCAGTGCGTCGCCGCCCTCGCCTCGTCGGGGGCCGACAACGTCGGCGGCCGCATGGACGCGGTCAGCGACGGCCCGGTCGGGGCGGCCATCGCCCTGGCCACGTCGTCGCCGTTCGGCGTCGGCAACTCCCAGTTCCACTACGCGGACGGCGAGCACTGGGTCGACTCGGTCTACATGGGCGCCTGGCCCCGCGAGGTGTTCGAGCGGGTCGGCCCCTTCGACACCGAGATGGTCCGCAACCAGGACGACGAGTTCAACTACCGCCTGGCCTCGCAGGGGGGACGGATCCTGCTGACCGACGCGATCCGGTCGCAGTACTACAACCGCAGCTCGCTGAGGACGCTGTTCCGCCAGTACCGGCAGTACGGGCACTGGAAGGTCCGGGTGCTGCAGAAGCACCCGAAGCAGATGAGCGCCCGCCAGTTCGCGCCGCCCGCGCTGGTGGCGGCGCTCGCGGGCGGCGCGCTGCTCGCCCCGTTCAGCCGCCCGGTCCGCCGGCTCTGGGCGGTGCTGGTGGGGGCGTACGCCCTGGCCAACCTGGGGGCGTCGGTCAGCATCGCCCGCCGATCGGGTGCGTCCCACCTGCGGTACCTGCCGATCGTGTTCGGCGCCCTGCACATCGGCTACGGCGCGGGCTTCCTCGGCGGCCTCGTCCGGTTCCGGGACCGCTGGAAGGGTTGACCCCGGGGCCCGCGGATCGCGGGTTCTGACGTTTTCCCGCCCGCCCCCTCCCGAAAGTCGAGTCGACGAACCCCCCGTCCGACCCTCCCCGCCGCATCGGGCCATCGCGAGTATCCGTGATGGTCTGAAAGCGATTGACGAACGGAGTGTCGAGATGACGGTTCGAGACCACCTGGGACGGAGCCTGGCCGTGGGCAGCGCGCTCGCGGTGCTCGGCGTCGGTGCGATGACGATGACCGAGCGGGCCTTGGCCGTCGCTCCTCCCGCAACCGCCGGCGCGAATGGCGCCACCCTGATCGTGGACAGCGTGCCCGCGCAGAACAACAAGACCCTCGGGCCGCTTGCGACGGCGACGCCGGCTGTTTCGACGATCACCGTCCCCGAGAGCGCGCAGAGCGTCCTCCGCGACGTTGACGTCCGCACGTTCATCAAGCACACGGGGTCCGGAGACCTCGACATCGAGCTCACGTCGCCCGTGCGTCCTGGCCAGGCGGCCCGCACCGTCAAGCTGATCCTCGGCCCCGACGGCGTGCGGAACGACGCCGGCGGCGCGAACGACGTCTTCGACGGGACCCTCTGGGACGACTCCTCGCTCCGCCCGGCGAGCGACCTCGTCGGAGAGCTGCTCGGAGAGGTGGCGCCCCAGGCGGACCTCACGCCCGAGGGCGCGCTCGGCAAGTTCGTCGGCATCGACCCCAGGGGTACCTGGACGCTCCGCGTCGCCGACCAGCGGGACACCGCGGAGACTGTCGAGCCCGACGGAGGCATGCTCGTCCGGTGGGCGCTCGAGCTCGCGACCCAGGATGTCGCACCGGTCATCTCGCCGACGGTGACCGTCAACAGCACGGGCCCCGTCCCGATCGCCGACTCGCCCGGCGCGGCGGCGACCTCCTCGATCACGGTGAGCGGCGCGAAGCCGTACCTCTTCGATCTCGATCTGGTGACCAACATCACCCACACCTCGCCGGGTGACCTCGAGATCCTGCTCAGCCACGGCGGCCGGACCGCCCTCATCGGCTCCGCCGTCAACGGCGGCACGCCGTTCTACTCCAACCGCACGTTCGACGACTCGGCGCCGACCCTGCTGCGCCTCGCGACCGATACCTCAGTGCCTGTCGTCCCCGAGGGCGCCCTCGCGGCGTTCCGGGGGATGGACCCGAACGGCGTCTGGACGCTCTCCGTGCAGGACAAGATCGAGATCGACACGGGCACGATCAACAGCTGGCAGCTGAAGATCGGGGCGACGGAGGGGACCCCGGTCGTCACGCCAC
>LNFM01018617.1_pt1 | contig 13777 bp, 12 predicted proteins | sample 596031 | NCBI WGS metagenome assembly LNFM01 (sample SAMN04254537, study PRJNA301005) | activated carbon metagenome | isolation source: dual media filters at the Ann Arbor, Michigan drinking water treatment plant | place: USA: Ann Arbor
GATGAGCGCCAGCGGTGCGGTCGCCGGCGCACCCGGCGCGCGCGCGTCCGGCGCGATCGCCACCGGCGCCGCGAGCCAGACCGATTCCAGCCGCGCCACATCATCGAGATACATCGGCGGCGCCGCATGGATCCTCCGGTCCGCCGTGCGCAGCCGCCCCGGCAACGCCGGCTTCAATGCGCCAAGATCCACGCCACTCGGCGAGCGCCGCACCTTCGCGAGCGTGAGACCGCCGCCGAACGGGTTCCAGCCCGAGCCATACGGCCCACGACGGATCCCCGCATCCACGAGGATGCCCGGTCCCAGCCGCGTGATGGCCGCGGCGGTGAGCCGTGCCTTCACGGTGCCGCGCAACCGCGCGCCGAGCTCGTTGAGGATCTCCCAGTCGTGCCGTGTGTCCGCGGGCTTCGGGAAGACCGGCGCGGACCACTTCGCCGTGTCGCGCACCGCGAGCGTGTGGAAGATGAGGTCGTAGTGCTCGCGCTCGAGCGGCGAGGTGGGCGGCAGGATCAGATGCGCGTGCCGCGTGGTCTCGTTGATGTAGCAGTCGATCGCGACGAAGAACTCGAGCCCGGCGATCGCGCGATCGAGCCGCGCGCCGTTGGGCGTGGAGAGCACCGGATTGCCGGCGTGCGTCACGAGCGCGCGCACCTGTCCGGGGCCGGGCGTCTCCATCTCGTCCGCGAGCGTCGCCACCGGCAGCTCGCCGGCGAACTCGGGCAGGCCGCGCACTCGGCTCTTCCAGCGGCCGAAGCGCGGGCGCGACGTCTTCTGATCCGCGTGCAGCAGATCCACCGCCGGCTTGGTGAACATCGCGCCGCCCTCCGCGTCCACGCGGCCGCACGCGACGTTGAGCGCGGTGATGAGCCAGGTCGCGAGCCCGCCGAACTCCTGCATGGAGACGCCCACGCGGCCATACGCCACGGCGCGCGGTGCCGCCGCGAAGTCGCGCGCGATGGTGCGGATGGTCGTCGCCTCCATGCCGATCGCCGCGGCCACCCGCTCGGGCGCGAAGCGCGCCGCGACCGCAGCGAGCTCATCGAGGCCGAGCGTCAAGGACTCGAGCCGACCCGGACCGGCCAGCCTCTCGCCGAGGATCACGTGCAGCAGCGCGAGCAGCAGCAGGGCGTCGCCGCCGGGCTGTATGAAGTGATGCGCGTCGGCAGCGACCGCGGTCTCGCTGCGCCGCGGATCGATCACCACCACGCGTCCACCGCGCTGGCGGATCGCGGCGAGGCGGTCCATCACGCCCGGGGCCGTCATGAGGCTGCCGTTCGACGCGGCGGGATTGGCGCCGAACATCAGCAGGTGATCCGTGCGGTCGAGATCGGGGACGGGGATGAGCAGCGCGTGCCCGAACATCATCATCGCCGCGACGTGGGCCGGGAGCTGGTCCACCGAGGTCGCGGTGTACGTGTTCTTGGAGCGCAGGGTGCGCAGGAAGCTCGGCATCATGAGCATCGCGCCGAGCGAATGGACGGTGGGATTCCCCACGTACGCGGCCACCGCGTCGCGACCATGCGCGCGCTGCACGCGCCCGATGCCCTCCACCGCGAGCCGCAGCGCCTCGTCCCACGAGATGCGATCCCACCGGTCGCCCACGCGCTTCATGGGGTGACGCACCCGATCGGGATCCGTGTGCACGTCCTGCAGGGCGACGGCCTTGGGGCACACATGCCCTTTGCTCAGCGGATCGTCGGTATCGCCGCGGATCTCGAGGACGCGGTCGCCCTCGGTGGTGATGACCAACCCGCACATCGCCTCGCAGAGGGTGCAGGTGCGGTGATGCCGGCTGGCGGTCATGCGCGAAGCATGGGCAAAGCGCGGGCAGTGCGCCACCGCTGGCCGGCGGCATGCCCTGACCGTACGTTCGAGCGCGATGGATCAGGCGACCTTCCGGACGCTCGTCACCGCCCTCGAGGCGGAAGCCCGGCGCGACCCGAGCGCCCTCCGCCGCCGCGTCTACGGCGTCGTGGCGCTCGGCTATGCCTACGTGCTGGGCATCCTGGTGCTCGTCACGGGCGGGGCCTTGGCGCTGCTCGCCTTCATGATCGCGTCCAAGTCCATCATGCCCTGGAAGTTCCTGGCCGCGCTGCTCGTGCTCGCCGGCCTGATCGCGCGCGCGCTCTGGGTGCGGGTCACGCCGCCGACCGGCTTGCCCGTGCCGCGGAGCAGCGCGCCGATCCTGTATGGCCGCGTCGAGGAGATCCGCGCGGCGCTGCAGGCGCCGCGACCCAACGCGATCCTGCTCACCGAGGAGTTCAACGCGTCCGTCTCGCAGGTGCCGCGGCTCGGCATCTTCGGCGCGCCGGTCACGTATCTCTCGCTCGGACTCCCGCTGATGTACGCGCTCACGCCGGCGCAGTTCGATGCGGTGCTGGGCCACGAGTTCGGTCACCTCTCCGGCTCGCACCCCAAGCGTGGCCTCTGGGTGTATCGCGTGAGCCGGACCTGGGATCAGCTCATGACGCAGATGGAGGCGACCGGCTCGTGGGCGTCGCGGATCTTCCAGCGCTTCTTCCGCTGGTACATCCCGCGGCTCAACGCGTACGGATTCGTCATGGCTCGCCAGGACGAGTACGCGGCCGATGCCGATGGCGCGCGCCTCACGAGCGCGTCCGACATGGGCGGCGCCCTCGTCGCGACGGCCGCGAAGGCACCGGTCTTCGGCCGGGATGTCTGGACGCGCATCTTCGCGCGCGCGGACCATGAACCGGCGGCACCCGAGCAGGCGTGGCGCACCGTGCCCGACCAGCTCCGTGCGGCGCACGAGGATCCAGCACACCGTGTGCGCATCGAACAGGCGTTGCAGCAACGCGCCGGTGACCTCGACACGCATCCGTCACTGCATGAACGGCTGCGCGCCCTCGCACTCGTGCCGGACGACGCGGCGCGCGCACCGGCGGCGGCGGCCGGACTCGTCGGACCGCTCGACCGCTCGGCCGCGGTGCACTATCTCGGGGATCTCGCGACGGAACGCCTCGCGGCGCTCGACGCGGAATGGCGACGCACCGTCGCGGAGGACTGGCAGAAGCGGTATCGCCAGGCGCAGGTGAACCGGCGGCGGCTCGCGGAGCTCGCCGATCTCGAGCGCGAGGGTGCAGCGCTCTCGGCGGACGAACTGCTCGAGGTGATGCGGCTGACCGCCGACCTCGACGGACGCGACGCGGCCGAACCCGCGGCGCGGCGCCTGATCGCCGTGGACGAGCGCTCCGCCCCCGCGCACTTCCTGCTCGGCGTCGCGCTGCTCGAGCGCAACGACGAGGCGGGCGTCGCGCACGTGGAGCGGGCGATCGCGCTCGATCCTGCCGCGGTGACCGCGGGGCTCGAGCATCTCTACTGGTTCCACGACGGACGTGGCGACCAGGAGGCGCTGGCGGCCGTGACGCGCAGGCTCGAAGCGCAGCACCGGATGCACGCGGAGGCGGACGCCGAACGGAGCGCAGTCGCCAAGGAGGACGCGTTCGCGCGAGCCGAGGTCTCGGAGGACGTCATCGAGGCGTTGCAGCTTGCGATCGGTCAGGTCGAAGGCGTCGCGTCGGTGCTCCTCGCGAGGAAGGTCACGCGACATTTCCCCGAGCACCCGCTGCTCGTGATCGTGCTGCAGCGGAGCCGTACGGGGCGGTTCTTCGGGGAGCCGCGTGACGGCATGGCGCAGGAGTTCCTCGACCGCCTCGACTCCTCCATGCCGGATCGGCTCGTGATCCCCGATCACAGCGACAACGCCTGGCTCGCGAAGCGCCTGCGCGACGACGGCGTGGCGATCGAGATCAGGCCGTAGCCGCCGCCGGCTCGATCCGGATCTCGCGCCACTTCCCGCGCTTGAACCGCAGCACGGTGAGCCCCGCGCGCATCATGTGCCCGCAGAGGATCGCGAACCAGATGTCGGCCGGCTCGAGCGGACGCGACCAGCGCAGCACGGTGAGCAGTCCGAGCGGCACCGCGATCTGCGAGACGAGCGTGATGTAGAGCGGCCCCTTCGTGTCGCCGGTGCCGGTGAGGCCGCCGGTGTACGTCAGCGCCGTCGTGATGAAGAGTCCCGAGACGCTGAGCCAGCGCAGCAGCTGCGTGCCGAGCGCGAGCACCACCGGGTCCTCCATCCCGAACAGCCCGAGCAGCTGCCGCGGGATGGTGAGGAAGAGCAGTCCGACGAACACCGCGATCCCCATCCCCAGCCGCGAGGCGATCTGCACGGTGCGCTCCACGCGCTCCGGCTTGCCCGCGCCGAGGTTCTGCCCCGCCACCGCCGCCGCGGCGCCCATCAATCCCACACTCGTCCAGGTGATGAACGAGAAGAGCTCCGAGTAGCCCACGGCGTACGCCGCCTGCGCCTCGGCACCGGTCGCGAGCGAGCCGATGAAGCCGAGCAACAGCACGCCGCCGACGTTCATCGCGATGCCCTGGATGCCCGCGGGGAGCCCGAAGCGGAAGAGCTGCCTGATGATCGCCCAGTCGATGCGCCAGTTCATGTCACGCTCCCAGTGGATGGTGAGGTGACCCGAGAGGAGCCGCGTGAAGCCGTAGATCGCCACGAGGAAGCCGGCGATGACCGTGCCGAGCGCCGCGCCCATGACGCCCATCGCGGGGATCGGGCCGAGCCCGCGGATGAAGACGATGTTGAGGCTGACGTTGAGGATCGTCATCGCGACGCCGAGCCGCAGGCCGGTGCGCGCATCGCCCGTCGCGCGCAGCGCGCCGCCGAGGAGGAACATGAGCATCATGCCCATGCCGCCGACGAACATCGTGCGCAGGTACGGCAGCGCTTCCGCCTGCACCGCCGGCGTCGCGTTCACCGAGTCGAGCAGGATGGGGGAGAGCACCCAGCCCAGCGGCGCCATGATCAGGAAGCCGAGCCCGATCGAGGCGAGGAACGCCTGATAGACCGTGCGATTCACCGAGGCCGCGTCGGACGCACCGGCGTAGCGCGCGACGAGCACGCCCATCCCCGTGTAGATCGACATGATGAACACGATCACGACGAGGAAGATCTGGTAGGCCACGCCGACGGCCGCGTTCCCCGTGAAGCCGACGTAGTGGCCGACCATCGCATGGTCGATGATCCCCTGCAGGCCGCCGATCAGGTTCTGCAGCACCGTGGGCCACGCGATCTTCCAGACGGCCTGCAGGATGGGACCCTCGACGATCGTGCGGTCGAAGGGCTTGCCCTTCGGGGGGGAGGCGGTGGCCATGGGCGGAACGTTGTCTCGGCGCGGGTGGGTTGCGCTAGCTTCCATTCGGGGGCGCCGAGATCCGGCGTCCCGGTCCCGCACCAAGGCCTGCACCATGCATGCGTTCTCCTACGGCTTCGCCCGACATCTCCCGGGCATCAGCTTCGCGGACGCCGTCGCCCGCACCACCGAAGCCCTCAAGGGCGAAGGGTTCGGCATCCTCGCCGAGATCGACGTCGCCGGCACGCTCAAGAAGAAACTCGACGTCGACCTCCGCCCCTACACCATCCTCGGCGCCTGCAATCCTGCGCTCGCCAGCAAGGCCATCGCCGCCGAGCCGCAGATCGGGCTCCTGCTCCCCTGCAACGTGCTCGTGCAGGGCGAGGGCGACGGGATGACCGTCTCCATCGCGGATCCCAAGGCGATGTTCGCGATGGTCGACAATCCGGGGCTGGTCGAGGTCGCCAACGACGCGGAAGCGCGGCTCAGGCGGGCGATCGACCGGATCTGACGACCGGCGACGGTCGTCGCGACCGTGACGCGATGGTTCAGACGCCGTGCCGCTCCTCGGGATGCAGCCGCCCGAGCCTGCGCAGCGTGGGCACGAACCAGCCGATCACGCCCACCACGCCCAGCGTCGCGACACCGCCCACGATCACGCTCGGTGACGCCCCCCACCACCGCGCGGTCACGCCCGACTCGAACATCCCGATCTCGTTCGATGACCCGACGAAGATCTGGTTCACCGAGCTCACGCGCCCCAGCAGCGCCTCCGGCGTGCGAGACTGCAGCAGCGTGCTGCGGATCACGACGCTCACCATGTCGAACGTGCCGCTCGCGATGAGCAGGGCGACCGAGAGGTAGAAGCTCGTCGAGAGCCCGAAGAGCACCATGCAGGTGCCGAACCCGGCGACGCTCCAGAGCAGCACATGACCGGTGTGCGCCCAGTCCTTCCGGCGCGCGAGCACGATGCTCGTGACCACCGCCCCCACCGCGGGAGCACCGCGCAGGATCCCGAGTCCGACCGGCCCCACGTGCAGGATCTCCGCCGCGAAGATCGGCAGCAGCGCCACGGCACCACCGAAGAAGACCGAGAAGAGATCGAGCGTGAGCGCGCCGAGCAGCACCGGCTCGCGGAACACGAAGCGCACGCCGCCGGTCACCGACTCCCAGATCCCCTCGTGCTGCACGTCACGCGTCGGCGATCGGTGAGAGATGGAGACCAGCACCGCCGTCGCGAAGACCATCAGCGCGGCATCCACCGAATACGCCAGCCGCGTGCCGCCGACGGCGTACAGCACACCACCGAGCGCCGGCCCCAGCACCGCCGCGAGCTGCCAGCTCCCGCTGCGCCAGGTGATCGCATTGGCGAAGAGCGCGCGCGGCACCAGCTCTGCCGAGAGCGCCTGCCGCGCCGGCTGCAGGAAGGCACGCGCGACGCCGCTCATGATGATCACGCCGTAGATCGCCGTGAGCCGCGTGCGCGTGAGCATCTCGGCGCCGAGCGGCCGCGCACCCGCGAGTGCCCAGAGCGCCACGCTGCAGGCCACGAGCACCCAGAGCGCGAGGAGCGCCACGCGACGCCGGTCGTGACGGTCGGCGACATGCCCGCCCCAGAGCGCGAGGCTGATCGCCGGCAATGCCTCGGCGAGCCCGATCATGCCCAGCGCGAGCGGATCCTTCGTGAGGTCGTAGATCTGCCATCCCACCACCGTGCCCTGGATCTGGATCCCGAGCGTGAGGGAGAACAGCATCACGATGTAGCGCGCGAAGAGCGGGTAGCGCAGCGTGGCGTACGGGTCGTGACGAACCGTCTTCGCGTCGAACTCGGCCATCAATGCGGCGCCGGTGCGCGCGATCCCGCCTCGGCGAGGATCACCGCGGCCTCCTCGCGCAGGTGCTGCACCGCCGTCTCCATCTCCGCCCGGCGCGTGCGGAAGCTCAGCACGCAGATGCGCCCGAGGAACCGGCCCTCTGCGGTGGCGCCGGTGAGCATCACCTTGCCGCGGCGGGTCACGCGTTCCATGAGCTCGCGGGTGGCCGCGTCCTGCGCGGCGCGCGTCTCGAGGCCCGGCCCTTCCATATGGAAGGCGAAGAGCGAGAGCTGGGGCGGCGCATCCATCACGATGCCGGGGATCGCCCCCACCTGCTCGGCCGCCCAGACCGCGAGCTCGCGCTTCTCCGCGATCGCGGCGCGGTACTTCGCCGCGCCGAAGAGCTTCACCGTGAGCCAGACGCGCAATCCGGGGAAGCCGCGCGAGAGCTCGGGACCGTACTGCGCCGGGTCGTAGAACTCGTCCTGGTTGGGCGGGAGGTAGCCGGCCGTGGACGAGTGCAGCGCACGCAGCGCCTCGCCGTCGCGCACGAGCAATGCGCCGGTGCCGTACGGGAGGAACATCCCCTTGTGCGGGTCGAGCGTGAGCGAGTCGGCGCGGGAGAGCCCGGCGAGCAGCGGGCGCAGCTCCGGCACCATATGGAAGAAGGCACCGTAGGCACCGTCGCAGTGGTGCCAGAGCTTCTCGCGCGCCGCGAGGTCGGCGATGGCATCGATGTCGTCCACCGCGCCGGTGTTGGAACACCATGAAGGGCCTGAGCCCCGCGGCGCGGTCGGCGGCGATGGCCGCCTCGAGTGCGCCGAGCTTCATGCGATAGTCGCCATCCACCGCGATGGTGCGCACGCGATCGTGCGCGATGCCGGCGAGCTTGGCCGCCTTCACGATGCAGTGGTGCGCCTGCGACGAGACGTACAGCGTGCCGCGGCGGATGTCGTCGCCGAGGTGGACCTCGCGCGCGCAGGCGATGGCGTTGAACATCGCCATCGAACCGCCGGTGGTGAACAGTCCGCGCGTGGTCGCGGGGAACTGCATCCAGTCGCGCAGCCAGTCGAGGACGTTGGATTCGAGCTGCACGAGCGCCGGCGCCGCCTGCCAGATCCCCGTGTAGCGGTTGGTCGTGTCGGCGATGAAGTCGGCGAGCGCGGCGGGAAAGATGCCGCCGCCGGGGATGTACGCGAGGTACCCCGGCCCCGGCGTGGTGAACGAGCGCGGGATGAGCTCGTCGAACAGCTGGTCGAGCAGCGGGTCGAGCGCCGTGCCCTGCTCCGGCACCGGCTCCCGCAGCGCGCGGCAGAGCGCGGCGATGTCGGTGAGATCCCCGCGACTCGGCTGGTCGCGCAGCGCCGCGAGGTGTCCCACCGCGCGCGCCACCACGGCCTCGCCCATGACCTGCATCTGCGCAGGCGAGAGGTCGAGGTCGGCGAGGTCCGGGCGGTCGGGGGCGGCCATGCGACGTGAACGATAGCGGGTTCGCTCCGCGGACCCTAGCTTCGGCTCCTGTGCCGCCACGACCGTACCTCCTCGCGCTCTGCCTCGCCGCGGCCATCACCCTCGGCTGCGCCGCCGCGCCCCGCGGCACTCCCACCGAGGTCGGCCTCCGCGTCGTGAGCTACAACATCCGGCACGGACGGGGCATGGACGACTCGGTCGACCTCGCGCGCACCGCCGCCGTGCTGCGTGGGCTGCGCCCGGACGTCGTCGGCTTGCAGGAGGTCGACCGGATGGTCCGGCGCAGCGGGGACGTCGACGAGGCCGCCGCGCTCGGCGCGATGCTCGGCCTCTCGCACGCCTTCGGCGCATTCATGCCGTACCAGGGCGGCGAGTACGGCCTCGCGGTGCTCTCGCGATTCCCCATCACGCGCGCGACGCCGGTGCGGCTCCCCGACGGGAACGAGCCGCGCGTCGCGCTCGCGGCGGAGCTCCGCCTGCCCGACGGCCGCGCGCTCATGGTCGTGAACGTCCACTTCGATTGGGTGGCCAACGACACCTTCCGCCTGAAGCAGGCGACCGCGCTCACCACGGTGCTCGACACGCTGCGCATCCCCTACGTCCTGCTCGGCGACTTCAACGACGAGCCGGGGTCGCGCACCCTCGCGCTGTTCCGGGCGCGCGCGCGCGAGGTCGAGAAGCCCGCGAGCGACCGTCTCACCTTCTCGTCCACCGCACCGGAGAAGGAGATCGACTTCGTCTTCGTCGCGCCCGCCGCCGCCTGGCGCACGATGGGCGCCCGCCCCGTGACCGAGCGCATGGCGTCGGATCACCGGCCGGTGCTCGCGGAGATCGCCCTCCGCCCCTAAGTTCGCCCGATGCGACTCCGCCTCCCGCACCCGCTCGTGCTCCTCCTTGGCGGGGTCGCGGTCGCGGCGCTGCTCACGTGGATCCTCCCGGCGGGCGCCTATGAGCGGCGGATGGACGAGGCGAAGGGGCGCGAGGTCGTGATCAGCGGGACCTACAAGACCATCGAGGCGGCGCCGGTCGGGATCATGGCGGCCGTCCTGGCGGTGCCACGCGGCATCGTCGCCGGCGCGGACGTCATCCTCACCATCCTCCTGGTCGGCGGGGCCTTCGCCCTGCTCGATGCCACCGGCGCGCTCGGGCGGCTCGTCGGTTCGCTCGTCGGCCGCACACGACGACCGCGCATCGTGGTCGTCGCCGTCTCGCTGATCTTCGCCACGCTGGGCGCGTTGGAGAACATGCAGGAGGAGGTCATCGCGCTCGTCCCGGTGCTGCTCGTGCTCAGCCGCGGGCTCGGCTTCGGCGCGATCACCGCCGTGGGCATGAGCGCTGGCGCCGCCGCGGTCGGGGCCGCGTTCGGTCCCACGAACCCTTTCCAGACCGGGATCGCGTTGCGGTTCGCGGAACTGCCGCCGCTCACGCTGCCGGCGCTCCGGTTCAGCCTGCTCGCGGTGGCCGTGACGGTCTGGATCGCATACACCCTCGCGATGACGCCACGCGACGACGTGCGCCCCGAGGTCACCGCGCCGGCGCGCGAACCCGCGACCGCTCGCGACCTCGTGCTCTTCGCCATGGTGCTGCTGCCGTTCGTCCCGTACGTCATCGGCGTGATGTACTACGACTTCGGCTTCAACGAACTCTCCGCGCTCTTCCTGGTCTCGGGCTTCGGCGTGGGGCTCGTCTCGGGGCGTGACCTCTCGCAGACGGCCACCGACTTCCTGAAGGCGATGGAGACGATGCTCGCGGCCTCGATGTTCGTCGGCGTGGCGCGGGCGCTCAGTGTCGTGCTCACCGACGGTCGCGTGATCGACACCATCGTGCACGGGCTCGTGACCCCGCTCGCGCAGGTGCCCGGGGTCGCGGCGGCGATCCTGATGATCCCGGTCCAGGCGCTGATCCACATCGGGGTGCCGTCGGTGAGCGGCCAGGCCGTCCTCACCATGCCGATCGTCGCGCCCGCGGCCGACCTGCTCGGCTTCTCGCGCGACGCGGCGGTGCTCGCGTTCCAGACCGGCGCCGGTTTGATGGATCTCGTGACGCCCACCAACGGCGGGCTGCTCGCGATCCTCCTCACCGCCAAGCTCGACTACGGCCGCTGGCTCCGCTTCGCCATCCCCGGTGGGCTCCTCGTCGCCCTCGTCGGCATCGCCGGGATCGTGCTCGCCGGATGAGCGACGCCATCCGCGACACCCTGCAAGGCGCCCTCGGGGCGGGCTACCGCATCGAGCGCGAGCTCCAGTTCATCTCGCGCGGGGGATCCGGGCCCAGGTACTCGCAAGGCGCTTGTCGAGTGTGAGCAGGCTTGACCCTGAGATGAGCGCCGACGCCATGAGGTGTGCGTCGATCCAACCGATGCCAGTGCCCGATAGCCGGCGCTGATCGAGCATCGCCAGCACCTCATCGTGGGTCGCCTCCTCCACCGTCGGCAAGCGTTCCACCAGCCGCCGGACCTCGTGACCGGCACGCAGCCCGCCGCACGCGAGCTCGCCGACCACGAACGGGTGCGTGAGGACCGTGCCTTCGGCCAGCGCATCATCCAATGGTCCGTAGCCCTTCCGCAGGAACTCGATCCACACGGATGTGTCGACGAGCACCACCTCAGGCGCCTCGGCCACGCCGCTTCGGCGGAACTGCAGGACGCCGTCGCGGCGGGGCGCTCGCCGCGGGGTCGGATCCTGCCAGCCGCCTGAGTCGCTCCGCACTCGCCTGCGCGATCAGCGCGTGAAGTCCCGCGTGCACGACCGCGGTCTTCTCCGTCAATCCGGTCAGGCGCATCGCCTGCTCCATGAGGGCATCGTCGAGGATCATCGTGGTTCTCATATGTATCAATATGCATCATCGATGCATACCCACAATCCTGCGATCCCACGCGAATCATTGCGGCGTTCCGGTACCGCGGTCAGCCAACCCCGCACACCCCGTCAGGCACCTCCCGCTATCGCCCTCGCCCCGCCGGGACGGAATTGCGCATACCCCCTCTCAGGCCCGGCCCATGTCCCCGCTCCCGCACCTCGACCGCCTGCGTGGCCTGCGCGTCCTGATCGGCAACACGCCGCTGCTCGCCATCGAGTGCACCACCGGCGACGGGGAACTGCGGCGCGTCTACGCCAAGGCCGAGCACTCCAACATGACCGGCTCCATCAAGGACCGGATGGCCTTCCATATCATCAGGAGCGCCATCGAGTCGGGGGAGTTGCAGCCGGGCGGGCGGATCATCGAGGCGACCAGCGGCAACACGGGGATCTCGTTCTGCGCCATCGGACGCGCCCTCGGGCATCCGGTCACCATCTTCATGCCCGACTGGATGAGCGCCGAACGCATCGCGATCATCCGCTCCTTCGGCGCCGACATCAAGCTCGTCTCGAAGGAAGAGGGCGGCTTCCTCGGCTCCATCCGACTCGCCGAGGAGCTCGCGGCGGCCACACCGGGCAGCTTCCTGCCGCGCCAGTTCGCCAACGAGCAGAACTCGCAGGCGCACTACCTCACCACCGGACGCGAGATCTGGGCGCAGCTGCAGGCCGACCGCCTCGAGCCGGAGGCCTTCGTCGCCGGCGTCGGCACCGGCGGCACCATCATGGGCGTGGGGAAGTGCCTGCGCGAGCGTTCGCCGAGCATCCGCGTGCATCCCGTGGAGCCCGCCAACTCGCCCACGCTCAGCACCGGCCACAAGGTCGGCAAGCATCGCATCCAGGGGATCAGCGACGAGTTCATCCCGCCCATCGTGCACCTGGAGCAGCTCGACCGCGTGATCGCCGTGGATGACGGCGACGCGATCATCATGGCACAGCGGCTCGCGGCCGAACTCGGACTCGGCGTGGGCATCTCGAGCGGCGCCAACTTCCTCGCCGCACTCGAGGCGCAGGACGAACTCGGACACGACGCCGTCGTCGTGACCGTCTTCTGCGACTCCAACAAGAAGTACCTGAGCACCGACCTCCTGCGCGAGGAGCCCGTGAAGCCCGGCTTCCGCGCACCGACGGTGGAGCTGCGCAGCGTGCGCGCGCTCAACCGGGTCTGCGACGTCTGCTACGACCCGAGCGATCCCGCGAGTGCACCGGCCGGCCTGTTCCAGCTCGCCCAGCGCATCGAGCGCCGCGCCGGCGCTGACCGGCGCGGCTGACCCGACTCGCGGCCGTTACGGGCGGCGCGCGCCGTCGCGGCGACGCTCCCGGCGATCCTCGGCGCGATCGCGCTTGTTCTCCGTGCGGTCGCGCACGTCCTCGCGACGGTCGCGCACATCCTCCTTCCGGTCGCGCACGTCCTCACGGCGGTCACGACGGTCCTCGATCCGGTCGCGGCGGCCGCCATCGTGCTGCGCGTCGCGCACGTCCTCGCGCCGGTCACGCACATCCTCGCGGCGATCGCGCACGTCCTCACGACGGTCGGCACGGTCCTCCGTGCGGTCCCGCACGTCCTCGCGACGGTCGCGGCGGTCCTCCACGCGGTCGCAGACGGTGTTGGGCGCGCACCGGCGCGCGGGAGCGGTGGTCGCGGCGCCCTGCGCGTTGGCCAGCACGGGGCTGACGGCGAGGGCAGCGACGGCGAGGGCGGCGTGGATCAGGTTGCGGCGCATACGAGAGTCTCCGAGAAGTGGAGGCGCGGGATGGCGCCTCGTGTTGCCTGTCGGACGCTCGCGGGGGCGGCGGTGTTAAACGTGTGATGTGCCGCACACCGCGTGCGTGCTGTGCGCAGCACAGATCGACTTCACCGGTTCGACAGCTTCAGGACCGCCGCCTCGACACTGGTCGCCGCTTCGATCAGCGAGTCGGGCGCGCCCGGAGCGGACGAGTCCGTTGAACTCGGCCTCCTCGAACGGCTCCCAGCGCAGCTGTCCCACGCGCACGAGGTTCTCGAACTCGATCCGCGTCATCTCGCGGTCCGATGATCAGGATCCGCTCGCTCTCGGAGACCCGCTTCACGAAGCCGTCGCGCAGGCGGCGCTTCCGCTCCCACTCGGCTGGTGTGATCAGCATCGGCTCGACCCGGCGCCCGAGCTCCTGTTCCGTTCCCGCGAGTGCCTCGTTGAGCTCCGCGTACTCCAGATCGGCGCTGACCACGAGCAGGTCCACATCGCTCGCGCTGCGTTCGCGCCCCTTCGCGACCGACCCGAACACGAACGCCTCGCTGATCCGGTCGCCCAGCGGTGAGAGCGCATGTCGCAGCGGCTCGGCCAGCGCGGAGGTCTTCAGCACCAAGCCTCGCAGCTCCGCGAACACGGGATGCGCGGCGTTCGCGCGGTAGTGCCGTTGATTGCCGACCGCAGTGACGGTCACCAGGTCGGCGGCCGCGAGATCCCGCAGCACGCGATGCGTCGCACCG
>LNFM01012160.1_pt1 | contig 13776 bp, 11 predicted proteins | sample 596031 | NCBI WGS metagenome assembly LNFM01 (sample SAMN04254537, study PRJNA301005) | activated carbon metagenome | isolation source: dual media filters at the Ann Arbor, Michigan drinking water treatment plant | place: USA: Ann Arbor
GGGCCGTCGGGGACAAGGCCGGAGCCCATGCCGCGATAGTTGGACTGGATCCAGCTGACCATCATGCCGTCCTTGTCGGCGACGCTGAAATAGGTGGTGTCGCCCTGGGTCGGCGCGTCGCCGGGGAAGGCGCGGTCCATGACCCGGTCGGGCCGGATCAGGGCGGCGCGCTCGGCGGCGTAGGCCTTGGAGTTCAGCCATTCGACCGGGGTGCGGCTGAAGCGGTCGTCGGCGAACCATTTGGCCCGATCCTCGAACGCCAGCCGCTTGGCCTCGGCCTGGTGGTGGATCGATGCGGCGGACTGGAAGCCCATGCCCTTGAGGTCGAACCGCTCGCAGATGTTGAGGATCTGGTTGGTCGACAGGCCCTGGGTATTGGGGCCGAGGCCATAGACCTCGACGCCGCGATAGTCGGTGCGGATCGGCTCGACCCATTCGGTGCGGTGCGGGGCCAGGTCGGCCCTGGTCAGCCAGCCGCCGATGCGGCGGAAATAGCGTTCGATATGGTCGGCGATGGTGCCCTCATAGAAGGCGTCGCGGCCGCCCTCGGCGATCATCCGGTAGGTGCGGCCGAGGTCGGGATTGGCGAAGACCTCGCCGACCCGGGGGGTGCGACCATCGGGGGCATAGACCTTCCTGCGGTTGTCGTTCTCCTCGATGATCGCAGCGCGGCGGTCGAAGCCGGCCATGTTGCGCTGGAGGTACCAGGCGATCAGCTGGGGCATGGGCACGCCCTCCTCGCACAGCTCCGCCACCGGCAGCAGGACATCGGCCCAGGGCAGTTTGCCGTAGCGCTGGTGGGCGGCCCACCAGGCGTCGACCGTGCCGGGGACATTGACCGTGACCGCGCCATAGGGCGGCAGATAGCCGTCCTCGGCCTTCTTCGACCGGGCGGTCTCCAGCGACAACGCGAGGGGACTGTTTCCGGAACCGTTGAAGCCGACGACCTTCCGCTGGGCCGGGTCCCACAGCATGCAGAAGGCGTCGCCGCCGATGCCGTTGGCGGTGGGCTCGAGGAAGCCGAGGGCGGCGTTGATGGCGATGGCCGCGTCGATGGCCGAGCCGCCACGCCGCAGGGTGTCTATGCCGATCAGGGTGGCGCGCGGATGGGCGGTGGCGGCGGCACCGTGCTGGCCCCAGACGGTCGACCGGCCGACGAACTGGACGCCGCTGTTGCGGTTGCCGGGGCCGACGCCGGCGAAGGGGTCGGCGGCGGCGGCCTGACGCGCGCGCGGGGCGGCAGCCGGGGCAGGCGCGCTGCCTGCGCTCGCTGCACCGGCTCCGGCGAGGAGTGCACCGGCAGGAAGGGTCGAGAGGAAAGTGCGACGGCGCATGGACGGGTTCCCTTACGAGCAGGGTGCGAACCTAGACGGTTCGGTCGCGGTGTGAAGGGCGCAGGGAGATAGCCGCCCGTGAATTGCCGGGCGGGTTGAACAGGGTGCGTCACGTCTCACCTGATCAAACGCCTTGGCGAGACCGCCTGGTCCCCGATCCGGCGCGTGAGTTGATCCTACGGCGCATGGCTGAGGGCCATACGGGCATGGGGTCCCAGATCGCTGCCGAGAACCTGGCCCACGGCGGTAATACTGCCATCGGCCCCGACACGAACGACGCCGATCTCTCCTTCGGCCAGCCGCAATCCGGTGGCCCTGGCAATGTTGCCGGCGTGACTGATCAGCGCCGTGTTGCCGTCGATGGACGGCAGGCCGCGGAGGACATCGGCGAACGCCTCGCCAGCTCGTTCCATGTCTCCGGGTACGTCGGGGTTGTGATGGATCAGGCGCGGTTCGATGCTGTAGGTGCCGAACATGAAGCGCGCTGTTTCAGTCGCCCGGCACATGGGGCTGCTCATGATCGTCGTGACCGGAATGCTGAGGGCGCGCAGGGCCACGCCCGTTTCCTGTGAACCGGCGAGGCCGGCCACGGACAGATTGCGCTGTGCGGTGCAATCGTTCGCAGGGCGGGTGTAGTCGTCCTCGCGGGAGGGAATCTCGGTGCGTTCGTGGCGGATGACGAGCACCAGCCCGCCAGCGCGCATCTGCTCGATCAACTGTCCGACCCGCCCTTGCGGGGGCGCACCATGAGCGGGTCCGCCGCTACCCTGGAGCGTTGGCGTCGCCTGCTGTGCGGTGGCGGGACTGCAAGCCAGCACAGCGGCGGCGGCAAGGGCGAAGAAAAGTCTGCGCATCGATAACTCCCTGAATGTTGAGTGCTCATCAGAGCGGGGTTTCAAGCTGGTCTGGTCCGGTTCCGCCGACCCTGGTCGCGGTCACGCGCCCTCACGCCGCCTCAGCGACCGGTCCCCAATGCGGGAACGGATCGGCGAGCTTTTTCCAGCCCTCGATCCCGCGTTCCATTTCGAACCGGGTCAGCAGGGCCTTGTCGAACATCGCGGTCAGGGCCTCGCGGTCCATGTCCTTGCCGATCAGCACGATTTCCTGACGGCGATCACCGAAGGGCTGACGCCAGGTCCGCTCAAGCGCGGCCAGCCATTCAGGATTGTCGTCGGGCCAGCGGTCCTTGGGTGCCGAGGCCCACCAAAGGCCGCCCCACTGATGTTCGGTGACCGCCCCGGCCTGGCTCCAGCCGCCGACATAGGCCATGCGCGTCGCCAGCCAGAAGAAGCCCTTGGAACGCCACACGCCGGGCCACTCCTGGCGCATCACGTCGAACAGACGTTGCGGGTGGAAGGGCTTCCGCGCCTTGTAGACCCAGGTCGAGACGCCGTATTCCTCGGTCTCGGGCGTGACCTCGCCGCGCAGCGCCTTCTGCCAGCCGGCAGAGGTCTCAGCCAGGTCCATGTCGAACAGACCTGTGCCCATGACCTGATCCAGTGAAACGGCTCCGCGCACGGCATGGACCACTCTGGCGCGTGGGTTCAACTGACCGATCATGGCCGAAAGCGTGGTCAGGCTTTCCTTTGACAACAGGTCGATCTTGTTCAGAACGATGACGTCGGCGAACTCGATCTGGTCGACCAGCAGGTCGGCGACCGTGCGTTCATCATCCGCACCAAGGTGTTCGCCCCGCGTCTTCAGCAGGTCCGTGGACGGGTAGTCGGTAAAGAAGTTGAACGCATCGACGACCGTGACCATCGTGTCCACAGTCGCCAGATCGGCCAGGCTGAACCCGTCCTCGTCGCGGAAGTCGAAGGTCGCGGCGACCGGCATGGGCTCTGAAATGCCGGTCGACTCAATCAACAGATAATCGAACCGCCCCTCGCGAGCCAGCTTGCCGACCTCGATCAGCAGGTCTTCACGCAGGGTGCAGCAGATGCAGCCGTTGGACATCTCGATCAGCTTTTCGTCAGTCCGCGAAAGGTCGGTGCCACCGCCGTCCCGGACCAGTGCGGCATCGATGTTGACCTCGCTCATGTCGTTGACGATGACCGCGACCCGCTTGCCCTCGCGATTGGACAGGATGTGGTTCAGCAGGGTGGTCTTCCCGGCTCCGAGAAAGCCGGACAGCACGGTGACGGGCAGTTTGGTCATGGTGGGCCTCGACAGGGGATCGATCTTCGACTTAGATGTTATGCTATAACATCACAAGTCCAGGCTACACCCTCCTTGACCCCGTCCGCAGTCGCCATTGGAACCCATCCGTCCATCCTGGACCGGCTGTCGGATCCGGCCATCCGGCTGGTCGTCTGGGAGCGAACCAATCCCTGCCTGATGGACTGTTTTCCGGAGTCGGCTCGCCCGACGTCCGACGAAATGGGCTGTCTGCCGGACTGGCTGAACGAGGACATCGGCATCGTCGGCAGCTTGTTTGCCCGTGCCACCGGTTCGGCCTGGAGGGTCCGACTGGAGACCGCGGTTGAGCGCACCTGCCCGCGCTTTCATCAGGATGCCAATTCCCTGCGGTTTCTGACCACCTATCGCGGGGCCGGCACCGAGTGGACTGTCGATCCCCTTGCGGGGGCCATTCAAAGCGCGGCAACGGGTGCCGTGGTCGCTGTGAAGGGCTCGGTCATGGCCCTTACGGGTGCGCCTGTCCTGCACCGGTCACCCAAGGCCAGCCAACGAAGCCCGAGATGGGTGATGGCAATCGACGCGGCCTGAGCAGCCATGTTGTGACTTGTGGAAGCGAGCGCGTCTCTGCCCCAAGCGCAGGCGATCGGGATCGCGGCCGTTCTACCCGGTGATGATGGCTCGCAGCGGTCGCGCTTCCGTCGGGCAGCGGCCCTCGCCGGGATGACGAAAGCGGGCGGAGCCTACCCGCCCAGATCCAGCGAATAACCCGCCGACCGGACCGTCCGGATCGGATTGACCGTACCCTCGACGTTCAGCGCCTTGCGCAGGCGGCCGACGTGGACGTCGACGGTGCGGGCCTCGACATAGACGTCGGAGCCCCAGACGGCGTCGAGCAGCTGCTCGCGGCTGAAGACGCGGCCGGGGTGCTGCATCAGGTGGTCGAGCAGGCGGAACTCGGTCGGGCCGAGGTGGATCTCGTTGCCGGCGCGGCGGACGCGATGGGCGACGCGGTCGATGACGATGTCGCCGTGGTTGAGGCGGTCGTCGGCCAGGCCCGGACGGATGCGGCGCAGGACGGCGCGGATGCGGGCGATCAGCTCGCTCATCGAGAAGGGCTTGGTCAGATAATCGTCGGCGCCGGTGTCGAGGCCGCGGATGCGATCGCTTTCCTCGCCGCGCGCGGTCAGCATGATGATCGGCATGTTGCGGGTTTCGGACTTGCCGCGGATGCGACGGCAGACCTCGATCCCCGACAGTTTGGGCAGCATCCAGTCCAGCAGAACCAGATCGGGCAGCCGCTCCTCGATCTGCAGCATCCCCTCTTCGCCATCGGCGGCGACCACGACGCGATAGCCTTCCTTTTCAAGGTTGTAGGACAGGAGGGTCGCCAGGGCGTCCTCGTCTTCCATCACCAGAACATAGGGCTGCACGGGATATTCTCCGGGTTCAGACGGGCGTCGGCGGTTCGGGGGCGACTTCGGCGGCGTCGGGGTTCCAGCGCGGGCGCTCGCCCGTGAACTCCTGGCCGGTGATCTCGTAATAGATGGTTTCGGCGATGTTGGTGGCGTGGTCGCCGATCCGCTCGAGGTTCTTGGCCATGAACAGCAGATGGGTGCCGGCGGTGATCGTGCGCGGGTCGCCCATCATGTAGGTCAGCAGTTCGCGGAACAGGGCGTTGTAGTGCTCGTCGACCTCGTCGTCGGTGTTCCAGACGGCGATGGCGCGGTCGATCTCGGCGGCGGCATAGGCGTCCAGCACGTCGCGCAGGCGCATGGAGACCAGCTTGCCCATCCGCTCGATCGAACGGGTCAGGGGCTGCATCGGTTCGCCCTCGGCGAGGATCAGGCCGCGCTTGGCGATGTTCTTGGCGAGGTCACCGGTGCGTTCCAGATCCATCGCCAGCTTCATCGAGGCCAGGGTGCGACGCAGGTCGGAGGCGACCGGCTGGCGCAGCGCGATCAGACGGATGGCCTTGCGCTCGATGTCGCGGTGCATGGCGTCCAGCCGGGCGTCGCGATCCACAACGGCGCGGGCCAGGGCGACATCGCGGCGGGCCACGGAATCGACGGCGTCGGCGACCTGGGCCTCGGCGAGACCGCCCATGCGGGCGACCTCGGCCGTCAACTGGTTGAGCTCGTCGCCATAGGCCTTGACGGTGTGCTGGGGCATGCGGGCGGTCCTAGCCGAAACGGCCGGTGATGTAGTCGAGCGTGCGCCGCTCGCGGGGATTGGTGAAGATGTCCTCGGTGTCCCCGGTCTCGACCAGCCGCCCCATATGGAAGAAGGCGGTGCGCTGGCTGACTCGCGCGGCCTGGGCCATGGAGTGGGTGACGATGACGATGCAGTAGCGCTCGCGCAGTTCGTCGATCAGCTCCTCGATCCGGGCGGTGGCGATCGGGTCCAGGGCCGAGCAGGGCTCGTCCATCAGGATAACTTCGGGCTCGACGGCGATGGCGCGGGCGATGACCAGACGCTGCTGCTGGCCGCCGGACAGGCCGGTGCCGGGCGAGTGCAGCCGGTCGGCGACCTCGTCCCAGAGACCCGCGCGCTTCAGCGAGGCCTCGACGACGCCGTCCAGTTCCGACTTCGACGCCGCCAGACCGTGGATGCGGGGGCCGTAGGCGACGTTCTCGTAGATGGTCTTGGGGAAGGGGTTGGGCTTCTGGAAGACCATGCCGACGCGGGCGCGCAGCAGCACGGGATCAACCGACTTCGCATTGATGTCGTCGCCGTCCATCTCGATCCGGCCGGTGACCTTGCAGCCCGGAATCGTGTCGTTCATGCGGTTCATGGTCCGCAGGAAGGTCGACTTGCCGCAGCCCGACGGGCCGATCAGGGCGGTGACCGTCTTGTCCGGAATGTCCAGCGAGACGTCGTACAGGGCCTGTTTGCCGCTGTAGAAAACGGAGACGTCGCGGGCGGCGATCTTGGTCGGGCCCATCGGGGCGGAGTTGTGGACGACGGGCGGGGCCGCGATCACGGGCGGAGCGGCGGGTGAGCCGCCTTCGGTTCCGTCCGCAGCGCGAAAAAGGTTGAACTTCATTAGCTTACCACCGGCGTTCAAAGCGTCGCCGCAGGAAGATGGCGGCGGCGTTCATGACGATCATGAAGGCGAGGAGGACGAGGATGGCCGCGGCCGTCCGTTCGTGGAAGGCGCGCTCGGAGGCGTTCTCCCAGATGTACACCAGCGACGGCAGGGCGCCGGTCGGCTCGCCGAAGGAGGCGGGAATGCCCGGGATGAAGCTGACCATGCCGATCAGCAGCAGGGGCGCCGTCTCGCCGAGGGCGTGGGCCATGGAGATGATGGCGCCGGTCATGACGCCGGGCATGGCCAGCGGCAGGGTGTGCTGGAACACCGTCTGGGTCTTGGAGGCGCCCATGGCCAGCGCCGCCTCGCGGATCGACGGCGGCACGGCCTTCAGCGAGGAGCGGGTGGCGATGATGATGGTCGGAAGCGCCATGAGGGCGAGGACCAGACCGCCGACCAGCGGGCTGGCGCGCGGCAGGTGCATCCAGTTGATGAACAGGGCCAGACCCAGCAGGCCGTAGATGATCGACGGCACGGCGGCGAGGTTGTTGATATTGACCTCGATCAGGTCGGTCAGCCGGTTCCGCGGCGCGAACTCTTCCAGATAGAGGGCCGCGCCGACGCCCAGCGGAATGGCGATGAAGGCGGTGACCAGCAGCATCAGGGCCGAGCCGACGACGGCGCCGAGCACCCCGGCCAGCTCCGGCTCGGTGGAGTCGCCCTTGGTGAACAGGCCGGTGTTGAAGTGGGCGGCGACCTGGCCCGAGGCCTTCATCCGGTCCAGCCAGTCGATCTGTTCGTCGCTGATGCGGCGCTGGTCGGCGGGCGTGTCGCGCGAAATCTCATGCTTGAAGAACAGGTCGGCGTCGTCGGACACGGGTGCGGCGATCGGCACGGTCTGGCCGATCAGATCGGGATTGGCCTGGATGCGGGCGGCGGCGGCGAATTTGAGCTCGGAGGAGAACAGGCTGCGCATGGCGGCGGCCTTGGTGCCCTGGGCGTCGTCGGCGACGCCCATGCGGACCAGTTGCTGCTCGGCGACCAGCAGTTCGAAATTGGTCCCCTGCGGATAGGCGCGGTCGACCCGGGCGGGGTCCATGTAGACCGGCACGGTGATGGTGTGGGTGTAGAAGGCCGTGTGGCCCTGTTCGATGATCCGTCCCAGCAACAGCAGCAGGAAGCCGACCGCCACGCCGATGGCGAGCAGGCCGTAGAGCTTGAACCGGCCCTCGCGGGCGTAGCGCCGCTTCAGGCCTGCGCGCAGGCGATCGGCGCGGATTTCCGGGGTGACAGACGTCTCAGTCATACTGCTGCCGGTAGGTCTGGACGATGCGCTGGGCGACGATGTTCAACACCAGGGTCACCAGGAAGAGGGTCAGGCCGAGGCCGAAGGCGGACAGGGTCTTGGCGCTGTTGAACTCCTGGTCGCCGGTCAGCAGGGTGACGATCTGGACCGTGACGGTGGTGACGGTGTCCAGCGGGTTCATGGTCAGGCGGGCGGCCAGGCCGGCGGCCATGGTCACGATCATGGTTTCCCCGATCGCGCGCGACATGGCCAGCAGCATGGCGCCGGCGACGCCGGGCAGGGCGGCGGGCAGCAGGACCCGCTTCACCGTCTCCGACTTTGTGGCGCCCATGGCATAGGAGCCGTCGCGCAGGCTCTGCGGCACGGCGTTGATGATGTCGTCCGACAGGGAGCTGACGAAGGGGATAAGCATGATCCCCATGACCATGCCGGCGACGAGCGCCATCTGGTTCTGGACCAGCATCAGATACTGGCCGAGGCCGTTCAGCGGCCCGCCGACCAGCAGGGCGCCGATGCCGTTGAAGAACTCTCGGAAGGCCGGGCCGACGGTCAGGGCGGCGAAGAAGCCGTAGACCACGGTCGGGACGCCGGCGAGGATCTCCAGCACCGGCTTGACCGTCGCGCGGAAGACCGGCCCGGCGTACTCCGACAGATAGATGGCCGAGAACAGCCCGACCGGCGCGGCCACCGCCATGGCGATCAGCATGATGAGGAAGGTGCCTGCGAACAGCGGCAGGGCGCCGAAGGCTCCGGTCGAACCGACCTGGTCGGCGCGTATCGCAGTCTGGGGGCTCCACTGCGTCCCGAACAGGAATTCGGCGATCGGGACAGACGCGAAGAACCGGATGGAGTCATAGATCAGCGACGCAATGATGCCGACGGTGGTCAGGACGGCGACGGCCGAACAGGCGAACAGCAGGCCGACAATCCAGCCCTCGACCCGGTTGCGTGCCCGCATGCCTGGCCGGATTTGACCGAAGACGAACAGGGCGCCCAGCAAGGCGGCCAGCGAGGCGCCCACGATGCCGCCGAGCGACAGCATCTGGCTGATGCGCGCGGCGCGACGGCCTTCAGCGGGCAGGAGTTCGGCGTAGGGCGCCGGCCAGATCTGGACCGCCGGGCGGCCGTCGCCGACGGCGCGGGCGTCCGCGAAGAAGGCCTCGCGCCGGAAAGGTTCGAGCTGCTGCACCGCCTCGGGCGCGCCGGAGGCGGTCAGCTGCCGCTCAATGTCGGGTGCGAAGACGTTGGCCGCCATCAGGACGACGAGGGCCGGGACCGCGGTCCAGATCAGGGCATAGGCCCCGTGCTGGCCCGGACGCGAGTGGGCGCGTTCTCCGGCCGGCAAGGCCCGCGCGCGACGACTCGCCAGGACGCGGCCGCCGACATAGGCGGCGACGGCTGCGGCGATCAGGATCGGCAGGAAAAGCCAGGTCATGGGCGTCCGGGAGAGCAGAATCGGACTGGCCGGTCGCCCGGTTCGCCCCGGGGCGATAACTGCCCCGGAATGGTCAGCGGATTACGACGGCGGGATGACAGTTCTGTTACGCTGCACGGCCCGGTGTGGGCCCTGCGTCATGAAGGTGTCACGTCGTCACGGCGCGGGGCGACGGGGAAGTAGGCTGTGAAGGCGGCGCCCTGTCCCGGCGCGCTCTCGACGGTCAGGCCGCCCCGGTGGCGATTGACGATGTGTTTGACGATGGCGAGGCCCAGGCCGGTGCCCTGGCGTTCGCCGCTCTTCTGGCCCTCCACGCGGTAGAACCGTTCGGTCAGCCGCGGCAGGTGTTCGCGCGCCAGACCGGGGCCGTGATCCCGGACGGTGACAGCAGCGTAGCGCTGTCCGGTTTCGCGATCGGGCGTGACGAGCGGCAACCGCGTCGCGCCGACGCCGCGATTGCCGCCGGACCAGGGCGCCGAGGCTTCATCGAGGGCGATGTCGGGTCGGATCACGATCTCGACCGTCCCGCTGGCGGGAGAATATTTGATGGCGTTGTCGACCAGATTCTGGACCACCTGCAGGATCTCGTCCCGGTCGCCGTTCACGGGGGCGCTGGCCTCGCGATCTTCCAGCTGGACGACGACATTGCGTTCGGCGGACAGGACACTGACCGCGTCCACGACGTCGGCGGCGGCGCGGGCGAGATCGACCCGGCCGGCCGGCGGGATGTGTTCGTTCAGCTCGATCCGGCTGAGCGACAGCAGATCCGAGACCAGCCGGCTCATCCGGTCAGCCTGGGTGGCCATGATGTCGAGGAATTTGTCGCGCGCCTTGGGATCGTCCCGGGCGTGGCCCTTCAGGGTCTCGATGAAGCCCGACAGCGAGGCCAGCGGCGTCTTGAGCTCGTGGCTGGCATTCGCCAGGAAATCGACGCGCATCAGCTCCATGCGGCGCACGTCGGTCTCGTCGCGCAGGACCAGAAGGGCCAGCGGCCCCGACTGCGCCTCGTTCAGGGGCTGGGTGACCGCGCGCCAGTGCCGGGTCTGGGCGCCCACGCCCGCGTAGTCGGTGGTGCGGGTCAGGCCGCCGAACAGGGCCTCATCCACCGCCTCGAGCACCGCCGGGTCGCGCAGCACGGGGACCAGCAGCCCGCCCTCGCGCTGGATGCGCAGCAGGTCGCGCGCGGCGGCATTGGCCAGGACGATGCGACGCCCGGCGATGTCGTCCGCCTCGCCGCCGGACACCACCAGGACCGGGTCCGCCAGGGCCTCGAACACGCTTTCCAGCAAGGCCGGGTCTGTATCGGGCACGGGCGTCTCCAGCGCCGGCGCCGGACCGGCGGTGGAGGACGGGCTGCGGTTCAGCGTCCAGCTGCTCAGCCCGACCAGCACTGCCGCGCCCAGAAGCCAGACGGCATTCGCGGGCTCCAGCACAGCGGCCCCGATCAGGGCGAGGATGGCGATGCCCGCGCTCGCTCCGACGGTCCACAGGCGCGAACCGGTCCGGGGTGTCACGGGAGAGAGGGAATCTTCGTAGGGCATTCACGCTTTCGTCGGGCGCACGACTCATTGCGACGAACATGACACGGAATTCATGACAGGCGGGCGCCGGAAGGACTTCCGGCGCTTGTCAAACGTCCTTTACAAACCTAATCCTGAGCAGAACGGACACGGGCAGGGAAGACATCATGGCGGCGGCGTTGACGCTCGACGGAGTGAGCAAACGGTACGGCGACTTCCAGGCCGTGCGCGATCTGAGCTTTCAGGTCGAGAAGGGGACGATCTGCGGTTTCCTGGGCCCGAACGGGGCCGGCAAGACCTCGACCATCCGCATGATCCTGGGCCTGCAGGGCGTGAGCTCGGGCCGGATCGGCATCCTCGGCGCCGACGACGGCCGCAAGGTGCGCGACCGGATCGGCTTCCTCCCGGAGGAGCGCGGTCTGTACAAGAAGATGACTCCGGTCGACGCCATCGCCTTCTTCGGCGCCCTGAAGGGCCTGCCGACGGGCGAGGGGCGCAAGCGGGCGCGCGAGATGCTGGAGGCCCAGGGCCTCGGTGCCTCGAAGAACAAGAAGATGAAGGAGCTGTCCAAGGGGATGGCCCAGAAGGTCCAGCTGATCGCCTCGGTGGTGCACCGGCCGGAGTTCGTGATCCTCGACGAGGGGCTGGAAGCGGTGATCCGCCAGCTGGCGGCCGACGGGGCCACGGTGCTGTTCTCGACCCATGTGATGCAGCATGCCGAGCGGCTGTGCGACAAGGTCGTGCTGCTGGCGCGGGGTCGCAAGGCGTTCGAAGGCACAGTGGCCGAGGCCCAGGCGACGACGCGCCGGTTCCTCGAACTGGAAGGCGCCATCGAGGCCGCCCAGGCCGCGGCCCTGCCGGGCGTCAGCGGCGTCGAGGTGGTGTCCGAACGCGACGGGGTGCGTGTGCTCAAGGCGGCCCTGGGGCAGGGCGGCCGGGGCCAGGAGGCGCTGAAGGCGGCCTTCCTCGGCGGGCTGGACGTGCGCCGGTTCGAACTGCGCGAGCCGAGCCTGCACGACGCCTTCATCAGCCTGACCGGCGACAATCCCGACATCGACCAGTCGGTGAAGGCCGGCGCGGAGGCCGCCCGATGAAACGCATCCTGCTGATCGCGCGGCGTGAGTACGCCGCTTACGCCAAGACCGTGGGGTTCTGGCTGTCGCTGCTGGCCCTGCCGATCTTCGGCGTGCTGGGCGGCGTCCTGCCGGCCCTGATGATGTCTTCCGAACCGGTCCGCGAGGTTGTGGTGCTGGAGGAGAGCCCGCAGGCCGCGGGACTGGCCGCGGCGGTCCAGGACGCGGTCCGGATCGAACGGGATCGGCGTCAGGCCCGTATGGCGGAGGCCGCCGCCGAGGCCGAGAAACAGGGCGGCCAGGCCGGGGCTTCGGCTGCCGGCGAGGCCCTGAACCGGCTGGGCGGCCTGCGCCTGCGGATCGTGGCGACGCCGGCGGACCTGACCGCCGCCGCCCCGGGGGAGCCGCGCGAGGCGATGGCGCGGCGCTATCTCGGCGATGAGGTCGCCGAGGCCGACCAGCTGGATTCCGTGGTCCTGCTGGACCGCGTCGACGGCAAGCCGACGGCGCGGGTCTGGACCCGTCGGGCCACCGACGACACCGTCGAGGACTTCGTGCGCGACGCCCTGAAGGACGCCAACCGGCGCGAGGTCTTCGAACAGGCCGGGATCAATCCGGTGGTGGTCGAGGAGACCGCGCGATACCGGCCCGTGGTGACCGCCCTGTCGCCGAAATCCGCGACGGGCGGCGAGGTGTCGTTCCGGGACCAGTTGCCGGGCATCATCGGCCTGGCTTCGGGCTTCCTGCTCTGGTCGCTGATCATCACCGGGGCCTCGATCCTGCTGAACAGCGTGATGGAGGAGAAGGCCAACAAGATCCTCGAGGTCCTGCTGTCCTCGGCCTCGGCCACCGAAATCCTGGCCGGCAAGGTGCTGGGCGTGGCCATGCTGACCACCACGGTCCTGCTGGTCTGGGGCGGGATCGGGGCGATCGGCCTGATCTCGGGCCTGCCGCAGTATGCGGGCATGATCGGCGAGGTGCTGCTGCAGGGCGGGATGCTCGGCTATTTCGCGGCCTACGCCATCGGCGGCTATCTGATGTACGCCGTGCTGTTCGCCGCGATCGGGGCCTTCTGCGAGACGCCGCGCGACGCCCAGACCCTGATGGGGCCGATCATGATGATCCTGGTCGTGCCCCTGCTGGTCATGCAGATGGCGCTGCGCACGCCCGACGCCCCGGTGGTGCAGATCCTGTCCTGGGTGCCGTTCTTCACCCCGTTCCTGATGACCGCCCGCGCACCGTCGGAGCCGCCGATGATCGAGGTCGTCGGCACCATGGCGGGGATGTTCGGCTTCGCCCTGCTGATGGTCTGGATCGCCGGCCGCGCCTTCCGGGCGGGGGCGCTGTCGGACGTGAAGCTCAGCTGGAAGAGCTTCGCCGGCGCGATCCGGGGCGGGGGGAAGTAGAAAGGGTCCTTCTCCCCTCCGGGGGAGAAGGTGGCCCGCAGGGCCGGATGAGGGGGCTCGTTGGGTCAGACACGATCAAGGGGACCTGCCGCCGGCATCCCCCTCATCCGTCTCGCTCCGCGAGCCACCTTCTCCCCCGCAGGGGAGAAGGAAGCATGGAAAAAGGGCCGCTCCGGTTTTCCGGGGCGGCCCTTGATCTGTCTGGTGTCGTTCGCGTTTAGGAGCGCGGGCCACCCACGCCCGGCACGCGGGGCTTCGGCGGCGGCAGCAGGCCTTCGCGCTGCATGCGCTTGCGGGCCAGTTTGCGGGCGCGGCGAACAGCCTCGGCCTTCTGGCGGGCGCGCTTCTCCGAGGGCTTCTCGTAGTGCACGTGGCGCTTCATCTCGCGGAAGCTGCCTTCGCGCTGCATTTTCTTCTTGAGGGCCTTGAGCGCTTGATCGACGTTATTATCGCGAACGAAAATCTGTACCAGGTTGAACTCTCCTTTGGCCGCCCGCCGCGCACCTCGAAAGGGAGACGGGCAGACAAATAAAAT
>LNFM01009780.1_pt1 | contig 13775 bp, 7 predicted proteins | sample 596031 | NCBI WGS metagenome assembly LNFM01 (sample SAMN04254537, study PRJNA301005) | activated carbon metagenome | isolation source: dual media filters at the Ann Arbor, Michigan drinking water treatment plant | place: USA: Ann Arbor
CGCAGAGCGGACAGCTTTCGCCATCGTCGTCCGTGGCGCCCGGTTCGCCGTCGGCGTCCACATCGTCCTCGTCGTCATCGTCGAAGCCGGAATCGTTGCCGGTACCCATGCCAGGCCTGCCTTTCATGTGCGGTCGCGTGCGGTCGCACGCCGTGTTGCGTGCGGTTGTACTTCGGTGCGGAAGCGGCTATCCATGCTCGATCGGCAGCGTCGGACGCGCCGACCATTCGTGCCACGAGCCGATGAAGTTGCGCACCTGCGGCAGGCCGGCCAGGCGCATCGCATGGAACGCGCTGGCCGAGCGCGCACCCCGATGGCAGTAGGGAATCAGTTCGCCCTGCCCGTCGATGCCGTGGCTGCGCAGCAATGCATGCACCGCGGCAGGCGCCAGCAGGCGGTCGCCGTCGAGGAACTGCGTCCATTCGATCCACACCGCCCCTGGCAGATGGCCGCGCCGCGCACAGCAGGGCGTGTCGTCGGTGCCCGCGAACTCCGACGCATCCCGCACATCGATCAGGGTGCGCGGGATCGCGCCCGCGTCCGTCGAAGCGAGGCCGCGCGCGATCTCGTCGGCCGTGGCCAGCACGGACGGCTGGATGATCGGCACGAACGACGCCGCTCGCGGTGCAACCGGCCCCGCGCTCACCGCGCCGCCTGCGTCGCGCCACTGGTTCAAGCCGCCATGGAGCATGTACGCCCGGGGATGGCCCAGATACTGAAGGATCCACAGTTCGCGGGCGGCACGCATGCCGGTGCCGTCCTCGTACACCACCACCGGCCGGTCCATCGACACGCCGACCGATGCAAGCCGGCCGGCGACCTCGTCGACGAACGCGGCCAGGCCGCGGGGCGTGGTGTCGGCCGCGAAGCAACCGTAGGTCGACAGATGGACGGCCCCCGGCAGGTGCCCGGCGGCATGGGCCTCCGGCGTGCGGGCATCGATCAGCAGCGGTTGCCGGCCCTCAAGGCCCGACAGCAGTGACACGGGCTCGATCAGCGTCTCGGTGGCAGTCTGCACCATGGTCGGCTCCTCCTCTTGCAATGGCATTCAGCCGAACAGGCTGTCGACGCCCAGCAGCGTCAGCACGCCCATCACCGCGAAGATGCCGGCGGCTATCGAGTGTACGAGCTTCATCGGAATCCGTGCCGCGAACCGGTTGCCCACGAACACGGCAGGAACGTCGGCCACCAGCATGCCCAGCGTGGTGCCGATCACCACCATCAGCGGTGCGGCATAGTGCGCCGCGAGCGCGACGGTGGCGATCTGCGTCTTGTCGCCCATCTCGGCGAGGAAGAAGGTGACCAGCGTCGCGCCGAACACGCCGAGGTGCTTCGCGACCTGCGTCTCCTCTTCCTCGATGCGATCGGGGATCAGCGTCCAGATCGCCATGCCGATGAAGGACAGGCCGAGGATCCAGCGCATCGTGCCCGGACTGAGGACGGAGGTGATCCAGGCACCGAGCGCACCGGCCAGCCCGTGGTTGACCAGGGTGGCGCAGAGGATGCCGGCGATGATCGGCAGCGGCTTCTTGAAGCGTGCGGCGAGGATGAACGCCAGCAGCTGGGTCTTGTCCCCGATCTCGGCGAGTGCGACCACGCCGGTCGAGATGAGCAGTGCTTCCATCAGGGAATGACTCCACGGCCAGGGACGATCGATGACCGCAGGCCCCCCGGCCGGTCCGGTGGCGCTGCGGTCAAAGGTCTTGCCATGCTGTGGGCCGCCTGCGCCATGGCCGGATGCGGCCAAGTATGTTGACGCAGGCCCCGTCGAACCCGCCGGCACGGATCGTACCGGACGGGCGAAGGGCGGCTACTCCCCAATGACCCGCCGAGGATACCGCGTTGCATCGCGCAGGTCGACCGTGGCGCGCGACCGTGGCGCGCGACCCGCGGATGCGCGATCTCCGTCCCGGCGGGACCCGTGGTGTCGTGCGTACGCTGGCGCACGGACGCCGGGCGTGCGCGTGTCCACACTGCGGGAACTGAACCGCGACACGGCCGACTCGCATCCGGCTCCCCTCCGCCCTCGGGCCCATCGGGGAGCCTCGCCCGCAGCCTTGCCGCAACCGCCCTGCAGCGTGACTGCAGGGCGATGTCCTGACGGCCCGATCCCGGCGATCGAGGGGCCGGGATGTTCGGGTCCCGCGTCGCCCGCCGAAACCGCAATGCCCACAGGACACACACGATGCTCGAACAGCGATCCATCCCCTTCACCGCTTCCTGCATTGCGCGCTGCATGCGCGCACGCAGCCGCGGTTTCACCACGCCAGCCGTCCTGGCTGCCGCCCTTTTCCTGGGCGCGTGCGCCGGCATTCCCGCGCCGGTTGCCCAGATGGCGGTCTCCGAGGCCGCGATCGAACATGCCTCCGCCGCCGGTGCCGGCGAACTGGCCGCCGTCGAGATGGCTTCCGCCCGCGACCACATGCAGCGCGCCCGCGCGGCCCTGGCGGACAAGGACCACGAGCGGGCCCTTTCGCTCGCGCAGGCCGCCGAAGTGGACGCGCAGCTCGCCGAAGCGACGGCCGGTGCAAGCCGGGCCAGGCGTACCGCCGGCGAAGCCTCGGAAGGCACCCGGGTACTCGGTGAAGAACTCAAGCGCAACAATCGTACGCAACCGTGAAGGAATCCAGAATGATCCGCCATCCCGCCATACCCGCGCGTCCGGCCAGTGCCAGCCGCTTTCGCATGACCGCCATCGCACTGGCCCTGCTCGCCGGCTGCGCGACCGTGCCCGCCAACAACGCAATGCTCGAGGCCGCGCGCAGCAGCTATCGATCGGTGCAGGACGATCCCGACACGCGGAGCCTGGCCGCGACCGAGCTGGGCCAGGCCTCCGTCGCACTGAAGGAAGCCGACGCTGCCTGGGCGCGTGAGGACGACAAGGACCGCGTCGACCACCTCGCATACCTCGCACGACAGCGGGTGGCCATCGCGCAGGAAACCACCCGCCGAAGGGCCGCCGAGCGCGCGACCGGCGATGCCGGCGCCGCCCGCAGCGAACTGCGCCTGGAGGCGAGGACGGTAGAGGCCGAGCGCTTCCAGCGCAGTGCCGAGTCCGCCACCCGGGACGCCGACGAATCCCGACGCGAGTCCGATGCCGCTTCCCGACGGGCGGCCGGTGCCACCGCGGATGCGGACGCGGCCCGGCGGGCGACCGAGGCAGCACGCATCAAGACAGCGACCGCGCAACTGGAGGCGGGCGCGGCGAAGGCACTCAACGACGAGCTCGCATCGAAGCTCGCGGCGCTCAACGCGAAGCAGACCGACCGCGGCATGGTGGTGACCATCGGTGACGTCCTCTTCGACACCAACCGTTCCGAGCTGCGGGATTCCGGATTGCGCAGCCTCGACAAGCTCGTGGCCTTCATGAAGCAGTATCCGCAGCGCACGGCGCTGATCGAGGGCTTCACCGACAGCACCGGCAGCAACGCCATCAACGGACCGTTGTCGGGACGACGGGCCGAAGCAGTACGAGCCGCCATGATCTCCGGCGGCATATCGGCCGGTCGCCTGCAGGCCATGGGCCTGGGCGAGACGCAACCGGTCGGCAGCAACGACACCGCGGCGGGCCGCCAGTCCAACCGCAGGGTCGAGGTGATCATCTCCGAAGACGGCGGCGTGGTCGCGCCGCGCTGACGCGCGGGATCAGGCCGGCGGGCCCGACGGCACCACGAAATGTGAGCCGGAGGGCTGCGCCGGCCACGGGAGGCGCTCCCCTGCCGGCAGCAGGCGGGCGCCTTCCCGCGTCGCGGCCGCGGCGGCATCGGCGGCCGCGACGCGCAGCAGCGTGAAGCGCAGTACCTTGCCGTCCCTGCGCAGCGTGACGACTGCACGCGGCCAGTGCGACGGCAGGCAGGGCACGACCGACAGGCCGCCCGCATCGATGCGCAGGCCGAGGATCGACTCCAGTGCTGCGCGGTGCATCCAGGCCGCAGCGCCGGTGTACCAGCTCCAGCCACCCCGCCCCACGAAGGGTTCCTGGCTGTAGGTATCGCCTGCCATCACATACGGCTCGATGCGGTAGGCAGGCCCGCGCGTCGGATGCGCCGAACGATGGGCGGGGCTGAGCCAGGTGAAGTACGTCCATGGCAGGTCGGAACCCGAGGCGCCGGGCCCGCGCTGCCGCTCTGCCTGCGCCATCAGGGCCCACACGCCGGCATGCGAATACTGGCCGCCGTTCTCGCGCACGCCGCGCGGGTAGGCCTGTATGTAGCCGGCCACCGGCTGCGCATGTTCGAGCGGTGGCGCGAGCAGCCGCAACAGGCCTGCCTCGTGATCGGCCAGGTGCGCCTCTACGGCGTTCATCGCCTGGCGCTGCTTCTGCGTCGTCGCCGCGCCCGACAGCACTGCCCAGGCCTGCGCGATCAGGTCGATGCGCGCCTCGGCGTTCGCAGCGGAGCCGAGGACGCTGCCGTCGTCGAAGAACGCACGCCGGTACCAGTGGCCATCCCATGCGGCACCATCGAGGGCTGCCTGCCAGCCACGCGCGGCGTCCGTCCAGCGCCTGGCACGCGCCGTCTCGCCGCGGCACTTCGCGATCGGCGCGAAGTCGGCGACCACCCGGCACAGGAACCAGCCGAGCCAGACCGACTCCCCGCGCCCCTCATGGCCGACCCGGTTCATGCCGTCGTTCCAGTCGCCCGTGCCCATCAGCGGCAATCCATGCACGCCGGTGCGCAGGCTGCGGTCGATGGTGCGCGCCGCATGTTCATAGACGCTGGCCGACAGCGCGGACGGCACCGGCGTGTAGTACGCGTCTTCCGCGCCGTCGGCGATGCCGGGCCCCTCGATGAACCCGACCGCCTCGTCGAGCAGCGATGCATCACCGGTGGCATGCAGGTAATGCGCGCATGCGAACGGCAGCCACAGCAGGTCGTCGGAGAAATGCGTGCGCACCCCGGCACCGCCGGGCGCATGCCACCAGTGCTGCACGTCGCCTTCGGGGAACTGGCGCCCGGCACAGGTGACGATCTGCGCGCGCAGCATGCCGGGCGCGGCCCAGGCCAGTGCCATCGCATCCTGCAACTGGTCACGGAAGCCGGTGGCACCGCCGGCCTGGTAGAACCCCGACTTGGCCCACAGGCGGCAGGTGACGCTCTGGTAGAGCAGCCAGCGATTGACCAGCGCGTCGAACAGCGGATCGGGCGTTTCCACCACGGTCGCAGCGAGCAGACTGTCCCAGTGCTCGCGCACGGCGTCTATGCGAACGGCCGGGGCGACCCGCGCAGCCTCTTTCGCGAGCACCGTGGCCGCATCGACGCCGGCTGCATGGCCCAGCAGGAACACCCGCTCGCAGGGCTCGCCCGGATGCAGCACCACGTCCGCAGCCAGCGCGGCGCAGGGATCGAGACCCGCACCGCTGCGCTCGCCGAAGCGCACCGGCAGCACCAGCCGGCCGCGATCGTCGAAACATTCGCGGCGATCGCAGGTCCATCCGACCTGCCCCACCTTGTCGTCCTTCGATCCGACCATCGCAAGGAAGGCCGTGCCGCCGCCGAAGCCGGCGGCATGCTCCGACTGGGTGGCGAGCAGCACGTCCATCAGCGCGCCCTTGCGCCGGCGCGGCGGCCGGCCGTGTGCAGGCGCAGTGCCAGCCGCGGCCGCATCCGGCACGTCCCCCGCGTCGGGCAGGTCGATCCCGCGATGGCCGGTGACGACCGTGGCACGATCGCTGCGGTTGGCGCCCATCATCCACTCCGCGATCGCGACCACGCGCATGCGAAGCGGCACGCTGCCGTGGTTCACCAGGCGGAGGCTCACCTGCTTCACCGCGAGCGTCGCATCGACGCACCAGCTCGCCATCACCTCGAGGTCGCCACGGCGATGCCGGATCACCGTGTAGCCCTGCCCGTGCGTGACGCGATAGGTGGCCGCGCCGTCGCCGCGCGCCGACGCGGCCACGGTCCATGCGCGCCCGGTCCGCGGATCCTGCACCATGAACCATTCCGACGGCGGATCGCCCACGGGATCGTTGGACCAGGCGGTCAACTGGTTGAGGCGGCTGTTGACGGCCCAGGTGTAGCCCCCACCGGCTTCGGATATCTGCGCACCGAACGCCGGGTTGGACAGCACGTTGATCCAGGGCCGTTCCGGCCGCGCGGCGCTGCCGACATCGAACTCGAACTCGCCCGTACCGGCGACGAAGTGCCCCTCGGCGCGCCGTGCGGCCTCCACCGGCGCCCGCGCGTCTCCGGCAGCCAGCGGCACGACGACCCGTGCGACCGCGCTGCGTTCCGCCGCGGCCTGTTCATGCAGGTCCAGCCACTCGCGCAGGCGGTGCACCAGTGGCCGGCCGTCGGCCACCAGGTGGAAGCGCGCCACCGCATGCAGCGCAGCGATTTCACCGGCGGAAAGCTCGTCCGCGCGCAGCAGGTGGAACACGGTCCTGGCAGTGGCGCCCTGCAGGCCGCCCTCGGCCGAATGACGGTCGCGCAGCGCGGCGATCGCCTGCTGCAGCGGCATCTGGTAGGACGCCGGCTCGGTGCTGAGCACGACCAGGTCGCAGGACACGCCGCCCCATGACCAGAGTCGGAGCGCTTCGGCCAGTGCCCGCACCAGGCCCAGCCCCTGCCCGGAGCCGGCGGACACCAGGATCAGCGGCAGGTCTCCGGAGATGCCGAATCGCCACAGCACGCGACGATCGGTGCCTTCGGCGCGATACGCCACGGCAGCCTCGGCGGGCAGGGACGGCCGGGGGACGGTCGCCACCAGCGCGGTGGTCAACGTCTGGATCGCCGCGAGGTTGGCCGGGCTGAGCCGCACCACGTGCAGGCGGATGCCACCGAGGGTAGCGGACATCAGCGACGCGCGTTCCACATGCGCCGGCTGCCGGTACTTGTCGATGATCGCGTTCAGCGTGCCGGTGTCGTCCGCGGCGGCGGTGGCGAAGGTGAGTTTCGCGCGCGCGCCCGGCGCGATGCGCAGGCGCACGCCGAACGCCGCCACCGGGTCCAGCCCGGTGTCCAGCGCATGCATGCGTCGCGGCCCTGGCTCCCCGGCGGGCAGCGGGTCGAACGAGGCGCGCGGCCGGCCCGCATCGTGGTTGCGTCCCAGCCAGCGCTGGCGGTCGGTCTGCAGCCGCACGCCGACCACCTGCGGGTCGGATTCGGCGAGGAAGTGCGCGGCCTTCAGCCCGGCCTCCGAGGGAAGGCGCGGCGTGCGTTCGAACATCAGCGCCTGGTCGTCGGCATTCCATGACGCGCGCACGAACAGGCTGGTGAACGCAGGGTGTGCCTCGTCGGCTGCCGGCTCGCTGAGCGTCACGTCGAACGCGGACATGAGCTCGATGTCCAGCACCCGATCGCCGAGGTTGTGCAGTTCGACCTGGCGGAACTCGATATCGTCCTCCGGACTGACCCAGACGGTGACATGCGCCCGCAGGTGTCGCCAGCGTGCGTCGAAGCAGACGCGGTCGGCATGGAACACCGCCTGGTACGCCGCATCCGCATCGGGTGCGGGATGGCTGGTGATCGATACCGGACGCGGCTGTCCGGCCCAGCGCACATGGAAGAAGCTGCCGCAGGCATCGCGCAGCAGGTCGTCGCGCCAGCGGGTGATGCCCACGCGTCCCCGGCGGCTCCAGCCGGCGCCGTTCGCGCGCAGCGAAACATGGTAGCGCCCGTTGGACAACAGATGCGTCGGCTCCACGGCCGCATGGCCCGGCACCAGTTCGCGCAGCACGCGCGGGGCCTGCCTGCGCAGCACGCGCGGCGCAGCGGCCGAAGGCGGGGCATGCAGCATCGACACTTCTCGCGGAGCACGCTCGTGCAGCAGCGAGGAGACGGCCTCGACATGCGGATCGGCCATGCCCCAGCGCTGCGCCGGCGACCCGAGCAGCAGGTTGGCCAGCGCGACCAGCGTCATGCCCTGGTGGTGCGACATGAAGGTGGCGACCGGCGTGAACACGTCGCCGCTCGCCTGGCGCGCGGGGGTGAAGTCGAGGGCTTCGATGAAGCCGTAGCGTCCCCGTGCGCCCAGCGCCTGCAGCGCGTCGAGGTTCGATCGTGCCTGCCGCGGCACGACCTGCGCAGCCAGGCCGGTCGCATAGGGCGCGATCACCAGTTCGTCCGGCGGCGTGCGACGCAGCGCGAGACGCGGCACGCCCTGGGGTGCGTACTGATAGGCCAGCGTATGGTCGCGCCCGGCATAGGCGGACTCGGAGATGCCCCACGGCACGCCCTGTCCGGCGGTATAGGCGATCTGCTCGAGCACCGCCACCCGGGACGCTTCGTTCAGCACGCTGCCCTCGGGCTCCTCGAGCATCAGCGTCGGCATCAGGTACTCGAACATCGATCCCGACCAGGAGCGCAACCCGGCACCCGAGCCCAGCGCATAGAACGGCCTGCCCAGCGAGGCCCAGTGCGCGACCGGCACGTCGCCCTTGGCGATCGCCAGCAGGCTGGTCAGCCGCGATTCCGAAGCGAGCAGGTCGTAGAAGCCGGCGTCGAGTTCCTGCTCGGCCACCCGGAAGCCGAGGTGGAAGAGATGGCGTCGCCCGTGGTAGAGGAAGCCGAACTCGGGGGCCCAGGCCAGCCGCTGGCATCGAGCGGCAACCGCCTCCAGCCGCTGCACGACCCGCGCGGGATCCTCGTCGAACGCCGCCCGCGCATCCCGGAGGCCCGATTCCACCAGGGCGAGGTGGTCCTCGAGCGCCCACATCAGTTCTGCGCACCGCGCGGGCACCGCCGGTCCGGGCAACGGCGGCGCCAGCAGTGCCGCATGCACCGCTGCGAGCCGCTGCAACTCGGCCCGTGCATCCGGCAGCAGATGCTCGACCGCAGCCAGCATGCCCTGCGCCGCCAGCACGTCCGCGTCCATGCCCAGCACCTTGAGCAGTGCACCGCCGGGTTCGAGCGTGCCGAGCAGTTCGGGCCAGAAGGCGCGCAGCGGCGCGATCCGGCGCGCGGACGCAGAGAATGCCTGTGACATCGCAAGCGTGCAGGGCGGGCGCGCACCGGGACGTGACAGTTCCCGGCAGGCCTGGGCCAGCGCCAGCAGGTGCCCGCTGAGGTTGCCGCTGTCGACGGTGGACACGTACATCGGCAGCAGGGGCTCGCAGCGCTGCGTGTCGTACCAGTTCAGGAAGTGCCCGCGATGGCGCTGCAGCCGGTCGAGCGTGTCCAGCGTCGCCTCGCAGCGCCCGAGCAGGTCCTGGGTCCCGATCCAGCCGAAGCGATGCGCGCAGGCGACGCCGAGGAGGTACAGGCCGATGTTGGTCGGCGACGTGCGATGCGCCACCATGTCGTGCGGCAGGACCTGCAGGTTGTCCGGCGGGAGGTGGTTGTCCTCCGGCCCGACGCAACGTTCGAACAGTCGCCATGTGTCGCGTGCCACGTCCGCGAGGAACACGGCGTCGACCGGGCCGAGCATGCGCGCGGCCGGCTGCGAACGACGCCGGCTGGCCCACCAGGTCCAGACCGGCGAAGCGCCCCAGGCGAGGCAGGCGAACAGCGACAGCACCGGCCAGGGCGTGTCCGCCGCCAGCAGCGCGGACAACGCCAGCAAGGCAACCATGGGCTCCGCCGCGTGGCGGCGAAGCACCGCATCGAACCCGATGGCCACGGTCGCCTGCGCATCGGCCGCCGTCGTCCACTGCAGCAGGTTGCGGCGACTGACCCATGTCCGGTACAGCGCGCGCACGATGGCGTCCAGCGAAAGCATGGAATGCTGCAGCAACTGTCCCATGTGCCACAGGCCGCCGCAGGCGGCACGTGCGAGGTCGACCAGCCCATGGGTATAGAAGTGGCGCAGCGCGAGGTCGTCGCGCGACGGCAGGTTGGCCGCCAGTGCCCCCATCAGCGGACCGGCCATGAAGGCGGCCGATGCCAGCGCGAGCGCAGCCCACGGCGACACGGTCGCGCCGGCGAGCGCCAGCAGCACGAACAGCAGTGACATCGGCGCCACCAGCGACCGGCGCAGGTTGTCGAACATCTTCCAGCGGCCGACGGCGCCGACCGGGAAGCGCCATGGCTGCAGCAGGATGGGCAGCAACTGCCAGTCGCCCCGGGTCCAGCGATGCACGCGCGAGGCAGCCACGTCTGCATGCAGGGGCGCGTCCTCGATCACGGTGATGTCGGTGACGGCGGCGCAGCGCGCGATCGCGCCTTCCAGCAGGTCGTGGCTCAGGACCAGGCCTTCGGGCAGGCGATCGCCGAGCACCGCCGCGACCGCCTGTACGTCCATCAATCCCTTGCCGGTGAAGGTCCCCTCCTCGAACAGGTCCTGGTACACCTCCGAGGTCGCGGCACTGTACGGATCGATCCCGTCCTGGCCGGCGAACAGCCAGTGGTAGCGCGTGACGTCGCGCGCGGACGAGAGCGGCGTCACCACCCGGGGCTGCAGGATCGCGTGGCCGGCCTCGACCCTGCGGCCATCGGCGGACAGGCGCGGCGTGTTCGCCGGGTGTGCGGCCACGCCGACCAGGTCGCGCAGGCGCCCGGGCGGCAGGCGCGTATCGCTGTCCAGGGTCAGCACATAGCGCGTCCCGGCGGCCGTGGTCGACAGGTCCCCGAGGTCGATGAAGGCATCGTTGCCGGACGTCGACGCCATGCCGGCGAGCCGTTGCAGCAACTGCTCGAGCTTGCCGCGCTTGCGTTCCCAGCCGATCCATCGACGCTCGCCCGCGCTGTAGCGGCGCGTCCGGTGCAGCAGCAGGAAGCGCGCGAAACCGTCAGCCGATGGATGCAGCCGGTTCAGGTCGCGCACGGCGGCCACGGCATCGGCCAGCTGCAGCGCATCGTCCGGCAGGCTGGCCCTGTCGGCATCGACCCAGTCGGTGAGCAGTGCGAACTGGGCCTGCGCTTCCGGGTTGGCGAGGTAGTGCAGGCGCAGGCGGTGCGCCAGTTGCGCGGTCGATGCCTTGTCCACCAGCATCGCAGGGATCACGACCAGCGTGCGCAACGTTTCCGGTATGCCGTCGGACAGGGAGAACCGGGGCAGCGACACCGGCCGCGTCGACTCGCTGATCAGTCGATTGACCACTGCCACCACGGCTTCCGACGCAGGGAACAGCATCAGGATCATCCCGACCAGCGTGAGCCCGCCGGCGCCGAAGGCACCCGCCAGCCCGCTGCCTTCGCGTGCAAGCATCAATGCGACGATCGCAAGCGTTCCGGCCGCGATCGTGCCGACATACAACGGCAGGCCCCAGGAGACCCTCGACGGCGGCCACCCGCGCATCGGCGGCGGCCGTGGCGGCGGCGCAGGCCGTTGCCCGCCGGCCTCGCCGTCGACCAGCGCGTCCTCGAGCGTGCGCCGACCCGGACCTTCCAGCCAGTAACCTGCCACCGACCGTACCGAGCCTTCATCAGCATCGCCGCGCATGCATGCGAGCAGGCAGCGGGCGACACCCAGTTCGGTGCGGCGGGTACGCCGCGCCAGCCGTTCGATCGCATGCAGCGTGCGATCGCGCGTCACCGCATGCTCGGCCTGGAACACGGGCGAGGCCAGCATCAGCTGCATCAGCGGGCTGGAGCGCGCCACGATGCCCTGCCAGTCCGCATCGCCGATCGCGCGCAGCGAGGTGACGGCGTTGCTCACGCTGAGGTTGTCGGCCGTCTGGTCGGCGATCTGCTGCGCCTGCACCGCTGCCGCATCGGGCAGGCGCTGCGCGAGCCAGTCCGCGATCGCGGCCGGGGACCCGCCCCCTGCCGAGGCCCGGCGATCGGCCAGGCGCTGCGCGATCTGCGCCAGGAACACCTGTTCGAGGCCGCGTTCCCGCAACTGCATCACCACGGCATCGAAGGCCGCTGCATCGGCGTCGCGCAGGCGGTCGCAGCAGACGTTCGCCAGTTCGCGTGCCGCCTTGTGCGCGGCCAGCCGCTCGGCAAGCCGGCGCAGGTTCTCGATCAGCACCACGCGCAGCGTGGTCGGCAGGGCCCACATCTCGCTCAGGTCGAGCGAGCGCGTCTCCTGGTAGGCGGCGAGGAACCCGGCCAGCAGGTCCGCGTCGAACGCGCCATCGGTATGCGCGACATAGGCCCAGGCGACGCCATACACACGCGGCAGCCCGGCCAGCGGTTCATCGAGGAGTACCGGCAGTGCCCGGAAGTAGCGGCGCGGCAGGCCGTCGTGGATCGCCTTGAGCTGGGCCTCGATCAGGTGGAAGTTGTCGAGCAGCCATTCGGCCGCCGGGCTGACGTCGTAGCCGGCCTCGGCCTGCTGGCCGATGTAGCGATGTGCGGCACGCAGCGTCCGGATGTTGCTGCGCAGCCTCGGGAAGAAGGCCTTCGCGCCGGCGCCGGCCCGCGCGGCACGGTGCGTCTCGCCCAGGCTGCGTCCATGCTGCGCGAACCGCTGCTGGCCGAAGATCTCGGCGCGTATCGGGGGTTGCAGGGCGCCCTGTGAAGCGTCGAGGATGCCCTGGAGTTCGCCTGCCGCCTCAGGCAGGGGCCATGGCCATCCGGATTCCGACATCCACTACGACACGATGAAGGCGATGCTCGCCACCACCATGACTGCGGCCAGGGTGGTCACCACCCGGCCCGACAGGAACGCGTGCGCCGCCTCGACATTGCACTGCAGGACGAACAGCCGCCCGGAGACGTTCCGGCACAGGTCCAGGTGCTCGCCGAGCGAGGCGCTGTCGCCCGGCCGCGCGTCGGCCGGCCTTCCGAACGATGCAGTGGTCCAGCGGGCCGGCCCGGGCGCAAGGCCGATCAGTGCCTGCGGGTCGTGTGCGGTCGGATCGATATTCATGGGATGGCTCCGGGACAGTGGCTCGCCTTCCCCCTACGCACGGCGGATGCCTGCCATGTGCAGGACATGTGCCTGATCGCCGCGATTAGTCCGAATGGATCATCCCGGACGCATTGGTGACTTGTTTTCCGCCTCGAAATGGGTAAGTTGACGGACTGCACGACTCGTTCCGTCACTCCACTCAACCACACACTCGAGAGTTTCCATGGCCTTCCCGCTCACGCTTTCCGCCCGGCCGCTGCTCGCGGCCGCCCTGCTCGCCGTCAGTTCGACCGCAATGTCGGCAAACCTGCTGACCAACGGCAGCTTTGAACTGCTGGACACCGCCGCGCCCGGCGTGTTCGGCGCGCCGCATGGCCATTCCGCAACCTTCGGCTCCACCGGCATCACCGGCTGGAACATCATCGGCCAGACGAGCGGGAACATCGACATCGTCGTCAACCCGATCTGGATCAACCAGGACGGCGTGCGCGGCCTCGACCTGGAAGGCTCGCCCGGCACGATGGGCGTCAGCCAGTCGTTCGCCACCAGCATCGGCTCGACCTACCTGGTGTCGTACTGGATGGCCGGCAACGTCGGTGGCAACAATGCGATCAAGACCATGAAGGTCGACGTCGCCGGCAATGCCTCGCTCTATTCCGCCAATGCGCAGTTCGACATCACCGGCAAGTCGTACGGCGCGATGGGCTGGCGCAACGACACGTTCCAGTTCGTCGCCGACAGCACGACCACGTTGCTGAGTTTCCTGAGCACGGAAGGCAGCGGCTTCTTCGGGCCGGCGCTGGACAACGTCAGCGTCGATCTGGTGTCCCCGACGACGGTGGTGCCGGTGCCGGCTGCGCTGCCGCTGATGATCGGCGGGCTCGGTGCGATCGGCTGGGCCGCGCGCCGCCGGCGTTCGTAGAGAAGCGCCATCGCTCGCTAGGCCGTCGCTGCCGCAATCCACGGGCGGCGACGGCCTGGCGGCGCTTCACTCCGGCTGGATGCCCGCCGCCTTCACCACCTTCGCGATCCGCGCGACGTCTTCCCTGATCTGGGCGACGAACGCCGGTTGTGTCACCGGGAACGCATCGGCGCCG
>LNFM01002000.1_pt1 | contig 13774 bp, 10 predicted proteins | sample 596031 | NCBI WGS metagenome assembly LNFM01 (sample SAMN04254537, study PRJNA301005) | activated carbon metagenome | isolation source: dual media filters at the Ann Arbor, Michigan drinking water treatment plant | place: USA: Ann Arbor
CGAGGGGCTCCATCACCACGGCCATGGTGCGACGCGTCGTGCCTCCGAGCAGGAACGGCAACAGGAAGTCGGCGCCCACCTCGACCCGCGGCCACTCGGCGATCCAATAGGTGGAGTGGAGTGCGCCGTCGGTCCGGTAGTGGCGCCACGACTCCTCGGCCGCCATCGGCCCCGCGTTCGTCGGGTCTGTGCCGGCGCGCTCGGGCTCGCCGCCGCTGCGGCGATCAAGCTGCGGTCGATCGTCGGGGCAGAAGCCGAGGCGAATGGCGCGGGCGAGAAGCCGGGGGCTGAGCGCCCCGCGCACCACGACCTCGGCCCGGAGCAGATGCTCGGTGAGCGCCGTCAGCTCGCGCATCACGATCGCAGCTGCTCCCGCCTCGCCACCACCCGCGCGGCGGATCGCACCCGAGGCACGCCGCGCGTCGATCTGGAGGGCCAGGAAGGTCTCGTGCTGGCGTCCCGCAGGGCCCGCCTCATCGAGCAGCTCGAGGTATGAGCGCACGCCCGGGTGGGAGGAGGGCAGGGTCAGTCCGTCGCGCAGATAGCGCCCCAGCTCATCGACGGGCTGCGTCACCGTGCGATCGATCCACGCGAGCCGGCTGACCGGACTGCCCGGTCGGGCAAAGCCCGACAGCACCGACCCCCAGCGGGCAAGACGGCGTTCCTTGTCGTCGAGCTCGAGCAGCGCGAAGGCGCCCCCTTCGACCGCGAGGACGGCGGTCCAGGTGGAGCCCTCGCGGGCGATTCCCACCTCGCCGCGCGCGGCCTGGGCCGAGAGGATCCGAAGGCCGGACAGGCTCTGCGGCAGGGCCAGATCCGCCGCTTCGCTCTGTCCGTGGCCGCGGGTCGGTGCTTGTGAGAGGTGACGATGGCCGCCGGTCGCGCGGCGGCTGGCGAAGCCGGTTGCGATGGCGGCCCAGGCGACCGGAGGACGACCGCCCACGCGCAGGAAGGCGCTTGCGAGGCCGGTGCCGGCAACGGCCAGGCCCGTGAGAGCGCCTGCAGTCGTCGGGGCCACGTTGAGGCAGACCACCAGGCCCACCAGGCCGAGCGCGACGCACGTGACCTGGCTCCAGGTCAGCCCTCCGACCGCGCCGCCCGGCTCGATGGGGCCGAAGCGATAGCGAGTGGGCTCAGGCGCCATCGACGCCTCGAAGAGGCAGCTGCGGACCGGGCGGCGGCCCCGCCGCCCGTTGCTGATCCGGCACCCCTGGGGCGAATCGGGGCGTCGGGCCTGCAGGAGGCCGAGCCGGGGCAGCTGCGGCCGCGAAGAGCGGGGCCTGTGTCCCGGTCGGCGCGGCGCCCCCGCTGGGTGAGCCTCCCGCCGACAGGGCGGCGCCACCTCCGCCAGCCTGACCAGAGCCGCCGCCTCCGGCCGCGACACCTGCCATACCCGCCGCACTGGCGCCGAGCGCGAGCGCGCCGGCCCCCGCTCCCACCCCACCGAACGACATCCGCGTGCGGGCGACGTTCCAGGCCAGGGACGTCCCAGTGGTCGTGGTCACCGCGTGGCGGGCCTCGCGTTGGGGCTGGGCGATCTCCGCTGCGAGCGGGATCACCGAGAACAGCACGAACGGCGAGAAGGCCGCCAGCAGGAACATCCCCGCTCCTGCGAGGACCGCCGACGGCCCATCGCCTGAGGTGAGCGCCGAGAGCCCGAGCGAGAGCGTCGCCACGATCACCAACTTCGAGAGGACTGCTGCTGTGATCAGCTGCACCAGGCGCCGCACCCAGCCCGAGAGCACCGGCCAGATCATCGTCGCGAGGAAGAGCGGCAGGAACATCACCGCCACGTAAACGACCCCGGCGCGCAGGATCAGCTCGAACCAGACGAAGATCGCAGCCAGCGCCATCACGAGCGCCATGAGGAAGGACGCGAAGAGCGGGATCGGTCCACCGACCGCGCTCGCCTGGGTGAGCGTGCTTGCCAGGGCGTCGGTGTCCTCGGCGACTCCGGCGGTGAGCTCGGCCGCCAGGGCATCCGTGACCGCGAGAGCCGTCTGGGTGACGCTCACCGCGAGTCCCGCGAGGAGCATCGCCGCGGGTAGGTGCAGGAGCCCCACCCGGACGAGGAGCCCGCCGTCTTGGCGGATGAGCGCCTGGAGCACCGTGAGGAGCAGAAGCGGCAACAGCAGGATCGCGCCGGCCTGGAACATGAATGCGAAGTGGCTCTCGAACCAGGGTGCCGAGAGGTCGACCGAGGTGGTCGAGTCGATCGCGTCGGCCACCTGCAGGAGGAGCCAGGATGCACCGTCGCCCACCCAGCCCGTGAGCTGGCCGAGGACGGCGTCGCTTGCCGTGCCGGCCGCGGCGCTCGCTGCATCGCCGGCGGCGCTGCAGACGACCCCGATCCCCGGGACATCACACGGCCCGGGGAGGTCGACCGCCTCGGCTCGCGGAGGCGAGACGGCAAGGAGGCCGAGGGCCGTGGCGAGAGCGAGGACCAGCAGACACAGGCTAGCCGGGTGTCTGCGCGACGAGATCACGGAGCGAAGGAGGCGAAGCCTCGGGCGGCTTCGACGAAATCGCGGGGGGCCGCCGCCGCATCCGGCGCGGTGACGGTCGGCACGGGGCCTGGGTTATCGGTGCCGAAGCGCTCCACTCGCCAACGCCCACCCGACCACGCCATCTCCGCACGGCTCGTCGACCACGCCGCGATCGGGGCTCGCTGGGGCGTCGCCAGCAAGGTCACCTGCCAGACGGCGATCGTGGCCCGGCGCCCCGTATACGCCTCCACCCGGTAACCGAGGGGCGTCATCTTGAGCACGACCTCTCCGTCTCGAGCAGGTGTCCGCATGATCCGGCCCAGGTAGCCGTAGGTCCGGTCGAAGAGCGGATCGAGCTGCGCCCGGTAGGCCGGTGGCGCAAACGCTGCGACGGCGGCTCGGCGCGCCTGCCGGCTCGCGATCAGGCGAGGGTCGGCGAGCGAGGACAGCGCCCGAGCGGCCGCTCGGGCCGCGCCTTCGCGGGTACGCGCTCCGCCTCGGGGCGTTGCCGCGGCGGGCGGAGAGGGCAGCGAGCCGGCCGCCGACGACGAAGCCGCCGCGGACTCGGCAGACCCCCCGCGCACGTCCGGGGTGCTTAGGCGGCCAGCCGCGACGCCGAACGCGAAGATCACCAGCGCGCTCCCGAGGATCGCAGGCAGTCTGAGCCGCCCTCGGCGGTCTCGAGCCGGCCCGAGGACGCGCGGGGCGGGGAGGGAGGAGGGCGGCACGGTTACTGCCGCCCGATGGCGTAGAAGAAGTTCACGATCTGTGGCGCCATGCCGACGAGGAGGCCTGCGCCCGCCGCGATGAGGACGCCGCGCCGGCCCCCCGACGTCGCGCCGTGGTGGTTCGACTGCGCCCCCCAGGCCCAGGCGATCGCTGCGACGACGAGAGCGGCGAGGATCAGGATCAGTGACCAGGAGTAGAGCCCATCGACCAGCTTCTGGAGCTTGGCTTGTCCCGGAAGACCGGAGGGGTCGGGCGTGGCGGACACCTGTAGAGCGAGGCCTAGTCTCAACGCTGGCAAAGAGTCGCTCCTTCCGATGGTTCGCCTTAGCCGTGCCGGCCACAAGGGAAAAGCATAGTCGGTTGACTATACGTAGCAAACTAAAGCGCCATTTGCCGCCGGATGCAACTGGGACTGGTGCGGACCGCCGGTGCGCTCGGTCGAGTCCGCCCCCGGTCGAGGTCCAGCGACGGTCCCGTCGCGTTGGTGCCGGCGCCTGGGCCCTCGGGTGGGGACGTCGCCCGGGATCGGGGCCGGGGCTCGCGCCGCGGCAAGCACAGACACGACCGCCCACTGGCGCCGGGCTCGCGGGCTCGCTGGCCGAATCCGAAGAGCCGAAAACGCCACCAGGCACTGGATTGCACAACAGGCGGTCCTGCCGCGTCTCGCGCCCCCGCCGCTACGGCTGCAAACGCACCCTCGTGGGGAGGAGGAGTTGCAAGCTCGCGTACAGATCGATGTCCTGGCGCGCCTCGTCTTCCAGAGTGACGACTAGCGCGTAGCGCTCCGCCTGGACGAGCCATGGCGACGAGATGTGACGAAGGACCACGTAATAGGTCTCGCCATCGTCGACGTCGAGCCGACTGGTCCTCAGCGATCGCACTTGGAGGGTGCTGTCGTTGCTCGCCTGTTGACCCGGCACCAGCGTGGGCCGTCGCCGGTCGCTCGGGAGAGCGCGGCGCGCCTCTCTCTCAGCGGGCTGGCGCTGCCACGTTTCGCGAATATCGTCCAAAGTCATCGCTCGAACGAGATCGAAGCTCATGTGGCTTGAGAGGTACTCCCGACGAGTCCGCCGGACGTCTGGGTCGAAGGCGAGCGCCACCGTGATAGTCCGAGCGGTCGCCCCTCGCGCGAACTCGGGCGGGATGGGAACAGGGTGGATGACGGCGGTGTCCGCGTCGAGTGAACCCTCGAAGGTCATCGCTACTCGCCGCGCTCCGCTCTCCAACACGCGCGACGCGATTGGGCGCCCGTAGCCGGCGACCCGACGCAAATCGTCATCATCGAGACCCGCTGATCGGGTGATCGGGAGAGCCGCCGCGCCGATTAGGGCCCGTACGAGGTTGGCGCTTGCCCCCGGATAGCGCTTAAGAACCTGAGCAGCGATGCGGGCGACACGAGGAGCGGCAAAGCTCGTTCCGTTCGCGATGCCAAACAGTTGTCCATCTCGCCTAGCGAGAGAGAGAACGCTGACTCCGTAGTCGCGGTCCCTGAGAGTACCGAGGTCAGTGAGGACCCAATTGCCCCCTCGCTCGACGACGTCGGGTTTGGTTGCTCCGGCAACGCCTGGGCCGGTACGAGTGAACGGCGACGCTTGCCCGATCTCGGCGACGGCTCGGTCGCCCGGCCTCGAGGTGCCCGTGATCGTCTGCGGGGCGTCGGAGTGGGCGATGCTGCCAACCGTGAGCACGTTGGCAGCGACCCCGGGCTCGGCCACCCGTGCCTCGTCCGCCAGAAGGAATCCCGGGTACGCGCTGCACAGGTCGGTGCCCGGCGGCAGATCATGGGGAGTGTGATTGCCGGCCGCGACGACGATGACTATGTCGAGCTCCCGCGCGAGATCGTCGAGGCTCTCGGTCCAGGTGCTGACATGCGGGCCGCTGTAGGGGGAGTCGTCGGCTACGGACAGGTTGAAGACCCGGACCCGATGTTCATCGTGTAGCTGCCGGATTGCCTGCTCGACGACCATGTGGACCGGGAGGTCTGTCGGGAAGCGCGTTCGGCTCGCGTCGCGCGGGTCGGGCTCCAGTACTCGAACGCTGTGGATTGGCGCGTGGGCGACCCATGGGACCTCACCAGCGAGGGCCCCTTCGACATCGTCGTAGGCGAGAATGCCCGCGACGAGCGTTCCGTGGTCGCTCGCCGGTTGCCACGAGTGGCCAGCCGGGATCGCGCTCCGCGAGACGACCACCTCGCTCGGGAGTAGGGGGTGATCCATCACCCCGTCGTCGATGAGTCCGACTGGGGCCATCGGCTCGAGGGAGGCTGTCGGCAGGGTTTCAACGTCAGCGTTTCGCCAGTCTGAGGGCTCCAGACGTGGGGTCGGAGGGCGGCGAATCCGCTCTACGACAGTCAGGTCGAGCAAGTCGTCCAAGCACTGCCGGCCGACGCGTGCGCGAACGACCGAGTATCTGGCCCGCTCATCGGCCCCGAGGATCGTCGCGCCATGAAGCGAGATGACCGTCTGCACGTCTCCGATCCGCGCGCGCGCCGTCGCACCGTCGGGTGACGGCCACACGATCACATCGACAACCCATGGTGCGCCCGCTTCGTCACCGTCCTCGGGCACGCCGGGACCGCGACGGTCGGTGCGGTCATACGGCAGGAACTCGTCTATCGACTCGAAGAGCGAGCGTTGTGGCGCGTTAGACCTATCTCGTCCGGCCGCGGTATAGGCGGCGAGATTCGCCTCGAGTAGTGCGGGCTCATCGCCAGGGGCGAGCACGAAGTACGTCCATGCCGTGGTGTCGCCAAGAAACTGGAGTCCGCTGGTGACGAGGGCGCTCTCCTTCAACGGGCCGAGAGCGCGGATCTTGAAGACGTACGCGGGATCTACGCCCTCGATGCTCCTCGCGGCGCGCTGGGCCTCCACAGCCCGGGCGAGCTCTCCAGAGAGCTTGCGGCCATGGGCGCCCGGAGAAGGTCTAGGTCGATCCCCGCCGCCTCCACCTGCCCGCCTGCTCTCAAGGTACACGGGCATAGGCAGCACCAAGTGATCACTCATGCCCTACCAGGGTCGGCTGAGGGCGTCTCGGACAGCCCGGTCGAGATCGTCCTGTTCGACAGCGTCTCGGTGCTCCAAGACCGAGAAACGCACCGCGTCCCATGCGACTTTCTCCACGGCCGAGTGAGGCTTTCCTTTCAGCCGCGAAGCACTCCCGTCGATGTCAAGATCGCGGTGCTTGATCGAACGCAGTCGCTGGCGTAGCAGGCGCCGGCTCTGGTGCACCGTCGCAAGCGGGAAGGACAGTACTTCATCGAATCGTCGCCACAGGGCCGAGTCGAGAAGCTGTTCATGGTTCGTTGCGGCGATGAGCAGACTCGGTCCATGGAACGCGTCGATCATCTGCAAGAACGCGGTGATCACGCGCTTAATCTCGCCATGCTCGCTTGGATCGTCTCGCGCCTTTCCGAGCGCGTCGAACTCATCGAATAGCAGTACCCACGAGCCCTGGCTTACGAAGTCGAAGATTCGATGCAGATTGGACGCCGTCTCCCCGAGGTAGCTCGAGACGACGGCATCGATGCGGACCACAACCAGCGGCAGTCCCATCTCAGTCGCCAAGGCTTCGGCCGCGCTTGTCTTTCCGCACCCTGGCGGCCCGTGAAACAGGACGCGCTGTCGTCGCGGGATTCCGCGCCGGTCGATCTCGTCCCACCTTCTGTATTCCTCGGAGAGCAACCGCAGGCGATCGACTAGATCACCGGTGAGCACGAGGTCATCCAGCGATCGCTCGGCGTGCCGGACCTCCGCCAGCGGCCACTCGCCCTCGCGATCCCGTGGAGGTTCTGGCAAGACGACCTCCGGCGCGACCGTGGAAGATCCGCCGCCGACGGTCAGGAGCGCTCGGAGATCCCGCGCCAGCACCGTATGGTGCTTCGCTTCTTCCTCTTCGATGATCTCTTGCGCCGCGCGCCGAAACGCGAGCTGGTCCCCCTCACGGTAGGCGCGAAACAGCGCTTTGAGCTCACGACCAGCCATCGGTCAACCTTACCGTGGGTCTCGGCCCTCCATCGCCGAGGTCGCGCTTGAGGTGTCGGATCCGAACGAGGTGCCGCTCGTCGCCGTCCAGCCCACCCGGACATCGACGCGGGTGGCTACAACGGGAAGAAGCGGCCAACCCCTCTCCCGGGGAACTACGACGCGCAGCGGGATCGTAAAGGCACCTGCGTCCGCGCTGAACCGGTAGGCCAGCACGAAGTGGCCCCGCCGATCGGCCGTGGCGAGTGCCAGGGGTCGCCAGGTGGCGCCCTGGCGCCACTCCAGCTTCACGAGCTTTCCGCGGCCGGCGCTCCGGGGCGAGATCGCGCCGGAGATGCGGAGCGTCTCGCCCGGCCGGACCAAGCGAGAGCTGAGCCGCGTCGTCACCAGCGGCCGAAGCTGAATCACCCCGGGCGCGACCACCAGGGGGCGCCCGAGCGCGATCGCGCGCCAGGTCCCGCTCCGGCGCGGGCGCACCTGGAAGCTGAAGCGACCACGAGGATCGGTGAGCGTGGTTCCGTGCGAGAAGCCCTCCGGGTCGAGCAGGTAGACCGTCGCGCCACGCAGGCCCCGTCCATTCGGATGGAGGAAGCGCCCCGAGATCCTCACCGGCCGTGAGTACGTCGCGGCGATCAGCGGCACGAGCAGGCGCCCGCTTCGGCTGTAGCTCCGCGTCTGGTTGGTGTGGATGGCCCGAGTCTCGATGCGCGAGAAGTCGGGCAGCGGCACCCCGCTCGCCTCGATCCGCCCCGGTTCTCCAAGCGGGCCGTCGCCGCCGACGATCGTGGTCGCCTGGGCGCCGCCGATCGCCGCGCTCGGGCGTGTGACCAGAGCGGAGGTGACCTCGCGCGAGAGCCCGGCGTTGTCGCTCGCGCTGAGAACGAAGCGGATCGTCTCGCCGGGCGCTGCGTATGCCGAGAGGTCGAGGTCCCGCGTCTCGCCACCGGTGGTCGAGGATGCGACCGTCGGCCCGTCCGGTCCGCGGGCGCGCAGGGTCCAATCGTGCACCCCGCTCGTGGCGTCGGCCACCGAGACCGTCACCCGCACGCCGTCGTTCGGCAGGCCGATGAGGGTGATGCTCGCCGACGGCGGGGTGCGATCGATGCGAAGGGTCGCGTCTTGTAGGGCCGCTGAGCCGGTGCCATCGCCGTCGACCTCGAGGCGGAGCGTCTGCAGGCCGTCGGGTATCCCCGCCAGGTTGAGGCGGGCCGACTGCGAGCCCTGTCCGGGCGCCGCGGCGTAGAGGCCGCGCCCACCGATACCGATCCGCTGCTGGCCGATGCCGTCGGAGCCGAAGTTGTCGGCGGCCTGCCACTCGACCTGGGCCTGATTGGCGGTGACCCAGTCACCCGGCACGTTCGTCCAGCGCGCCGAGGGCGCCTCGATGTCGCGGACGAGGATCGTCGGGTCAAGGAAGGTCCAGACCCGGTTGGGCTGTTGGCGCGCCTCGGTCTGGGAGAGGCGCAGCGACGCGGTGAGAGCGCGCATCCCTATTTGGTACGCCTTCGGCTGAGAGGGGCTGCGCGTGATGTCCGATTCGGCGACCTGCCAGGCGAGGGCGCCGTCGGCGAGCACCTGCTGGGCGATCGAGGTCGCCGTCTGATGGAACCGCACCGCGCGCCAGCTGAGCGCCTCGATCACCGAGCCCGGCACGGGCGTGCGCAGATCGATCTGCCACTTTGTGCCGGTGAAGGAGGTGCCCATGGGCGGGCAGGTCACTCCGAAGCTCGCCCCCGTTTGCGCCACTGAACACTGGCCGTCGGGGACCGCTTGGGCGGCCAGGGCCTCGATGCCGTACGTGTAGAGGCTGCCGTCGGTGGCGAGCGCGGGCGAGGAGCCGAGAGCAGCGGCGGCGGCGAGCGCGCCGAGGCCGAGCGCTCGCATGAGATTCGCTCGCTGCCGCATCAGCTGAGGTTCCAGGGGCCGGGGGTGAACTCGCGCTCGGCCGGCGACACCGTCTGAGCCGGTGCGCGGTTGGGCGTCGATGCCGACGGGGGTGTCACGACCTGCGTCGTCCGCACAGCGCCGCTCTGCGCGGGAGCGCGCCCACGCTCGCGAGCCCGACGCCGCGCGACCTCGCGCGTGTGGCGAGTCTGGATCCGCTGGCGCTCACGGGCGGCCTCGCGGATGCGCGCCTGGCGCTTGGCGGAGGCGGCCGTCCTCTCGGCGGCATCCAGGATCGTTCGCGCGGGCACCGTCATCGCCACAACCTTCGAATCGTCATTGGCGGCGGGGGCATTCCCACCGAAGGAGAAGAGCACCATCACGGTGGCGACCGCAAGCCCGAGGAGCCCCACCAGCGCTCCCGTGGCCACGAGCGCGCCGAGGCTCGGTACATGGAGAGAGGGGCGAGGGCGACGGGACTCACCCCCCTTCGACGCAGATCTCGCCCGCGATCGGCTGGGCCGACGTCGGGCGCCGACCCTGGGAGGGGTGACGGGCCGCCCCGTGGCCCCGCCGGTCAGCGGCACGAGCTCGGGGTTCGGCCCGAGGGTCTCGCCGCCGGCTCCGATGGCCGCGCCATAGGTTGGGGGCGCCGGCAGGTCGCTCGCCAGCAGATCAGGCTCGGCCGGGGCGGTGCGCGCGGCATCGACGCCTGCGCCTTCGTCTCCCTGACCGTCTCGTTCCACTCTGCCGTCCTCTGTTGCCATATCGCCGCCGCCCCTCTATGGTCGGTTGACTGAGTGCGGCGAACTGATGATAGCCACCCGAGAGCAGAACACACAAGCTATGAAATCCTCCAGTCGTGCTTCCTCGCAAGACCCGCCGGTCGGTCAGACTGACCCCCATGGCGCGAACACCAGCGAACGAGGTCCTTACCGCCAGCGAGGTGGCGGCCTGGCTCGGGCTGAACATCGAGACGGTCCAGCGCGGCGCGAAGTCGGGCCGCTTGCCGGCGCGGCGGATCGGCAAGGAGTGGCGCTTCCTGCGCGACGCGGTGGCCGAGAGCCGTGGCATTCGCGTGGCAGGGGTGAGCGCGTCGGAGGAGGACCCCTTTCCGCGCTCACCGTTCGAGGCGCGCTCGGGGGCGGCATCGGCCGGGATGGACTCCGAGCAGGCGGCCGAGTTCCTTCGGATCAAGGAGTGGACGGTGCGGAGCGAAGCCAACCAGGGACGCCTCCCCGGATGGCACGAGGGCCCGCGCTGGCGCTTCTCGCGCGAGGAGCTCGTCGAGCACATGCGTCGCGACGAGCCGCAAGACCGGATCCGTTACGAGAGGCGACGCGCCCCGTAGCGGTGCGTGGTTGGAGGACCACCTGATGGGCGAGCCCCGTTTTCCCCGCGCCGGCCGGGTGCGTCAGCTCGAATACGCCCTTTCGGTGCTCGACCTCTTTCGCCCGCCCGATCGCACCGAGCTCAGCCTCTCTGCGATCGCCGCAGAGCTCGGGCTCTCGGAGGAGTACGCCAACAAGCTCCTCCGCCACCTCGAGGCCGCGGGAGTCGTCGAGCGCGGGCCGGTGTCGGGGGCCTGGCGCCTCGGGATCCGCCTGGCCGAGCTCGGGGGATACGCGATCGCCTCCCTGCATCCCTGGGACGAGTTCCGCCCGCCGTTGGCGACACTCCAGGAGACAACGGGCTTCGGTGGGCTGATCGCGGTGCTTTCGGGTGGGCGGGCGGTCTACGTCGATCACTTCCGCGGCACGGATCGCGCCCTCGGGCGTGCCTTCCCGGCACACGCCACCGCCCTCGGTAAGGCGATCATCGCCGAGATGGGATCAGACGCCCGCGACGATGCCCTCGCAGAGCTCGTGCTCGCGCCCTGGACGACCAGGACGATCACCGACCGTGGTCGCCTGGTCGAGGACCTGACAGGCGCCAAGGAGCGCGGCTACGCCCTCGAGGACGGCGAGTTCCACCAGGGCCGTCGCTCGATCGGCGCGGCGGTGCGCGACCACACCGGGACGGTGGTCGCGGCCGTCGGGGTGGGCGCTCCGGTGAGTCGCCTGCCCGATGAGGCGATCGACGGGGTGGCGCGCGCGGTGATGGCAGCGGCCGCCGAGGTGTCGCGCCGCCTCGGCGCCGGATCGCTGGAGGCGCTTCCTCCCTGGAGGCCCGTCGTCGAGGTGCAGTCGGTGATGGAGCCCCCGCTCGAGGTTCAGCCGGCGGGTGCGAGCGAAGCTCCGCCCACAAAGCCCGCCCGCCGCCGGCCGCGCGCCAAGGGATCCTCGGCAAAATGAGCGCCGCCGGCCAGAGCCTGCCGCGACCGCTGGCCGTGGCCGGGGCGGGCGTGGCCGCGCTCCTCACGTTGGTCGTCGGACTCCCGGTGATCACGCTGCTTGGCCTGCCGGGTCCGCCTGGCTCGGCTGGTGCGTCGACGGCGGATGCCGGCACGCTCGATGCCTGGATGGCGAAGCAGGTGCCGGGCTCTCCGCTGGTCGGGTTCGGCGCTGTCTTCGTGCGCGAGGGGGAGCGCAACGGCATCGACCCGCGCGCCCTCGTCGCGATCGCGATGCACGAGTCGGTGCTCGGAACCGCCGGGTCGGGAGCGGGCATCTATAACGCCTTCGGTTGGGGCCCGGCGATCGCCTTTTCGAGTTGGCGGGCGAACATCGCGACCGTGGCGCGAGGCCTTGCGCAGGGGTACATCGCTCGCGGCCGCGACACCCTCGCCGCGATCCAGCCAGTCTGGGCGCCGCTCGGGGCCGCGAACGACCCGACCGGGCTCAACTCGGCCTGGACCGAGGCCGTCGGCCGCTACTACCAGGACATGGGCGGAGATCCCTCGGGTTCGATCGCCTTCGTGCCCACGCTCGCCGGCGACGCTCAGGCCGCCCTCTGCCCGATCGGGCCCTGGGGTGGCACCGAGCGCCCGGTCGAGGTTCTCGCGGCGCTCAGCGGGCTGCCGGTGACGAGCACCAAGCGCACGCGGCAGACGACCGCGAGCGGTGGCGTCTCTGATCACTGGGTGGGCTGGACGCGCTGCTTCGCGAACGACCTCGGAACGAGTGCGCCCGCCGGAGACGCCGCAGCCTCGCGGATCGCGAGCGCCATCGGTGGCCCCGGGTACGCGGACTGGGGAACGACGGGCGGCGTGCTCAATGTCGAGCGCTGCGGGATCCGATTCCAGCTGCTGTGGCGTACCTACGTCGGCGGCAACCACTGGAACCACATCCACATCGGCGCGCGGCTCGTCGGGTACGCGCCGTGAATGGCGAGCCGCCAGCGGTGCTCGACGTGGCGGCCGTGATGCAGCGCTATCGCATCCGCGACCGCAGGGCGGCTCGGCGTCTCATGGATGATGCCGGAGGTTTCCTCGTCGCCGGGCGGCTCGTCGTGCGGTGGGACGATCTTGAGGCCTTCGAGCGCCGCCAGCGCGAGGCACGCGGCGGGGCTTCGGACGACGGCGACGCCCGATCGACCGCGCGGCCGATCGCGACGACGCGTCGGCCGAGCCCGCCGAAGAAGCCGCTCACTCCCGGGTGGTGGCGTTCGTGAGTGCTCGACGAGGGTGGCGCGAGACGATCGAGCCCGGGATCTACCGCGCCCACCGGGTCGCGTGCGCCTCGTCGGTCGATCACCGTCCGGGTCGCCGTTGCGGCTGCTCGTTCCAGATCGTCGTACCCGGGGCTCGTCCGGGAGCGACCCGCCTTCTTACGGTCAGCGGGACCGTCAGCCGCGCACGAGCCGAGCGCGACCGGCTGCGTGGTGAGGGACGGCCCGAGTCTCCATCGGTTGTCGAGTCTGGAACGCTCGACGAGCTCGCGGGTGACTACCTGAGGGCGAAGGCGCCGACGCTCGCGCCGTCGACCGTAGCGGTCCGGGAGGAGGCTTACAGACTCCGGGTAAGCCCGGCCCTGGGGGACCTAAGCCTTGCTGACATCACACGGCAGAGCGTCGAGATCTGGCTGGCGGAGACACTTGGGACGTCGAGCCGACATGCTTCCGGGAAGGCGCTGGAGGCCCTGCGGGTCATACTGAATCTGGCCGTCCAGTGGGGCAGGATTCCAGACAACCCAGCTGCCGGGCTCCGGCTTCCGAAGGTGCCTCGCGAGCGGCATCGTGCGGAGCGGGTCCTCGACGCCGCCCAACTCGCGGCGCTCTTTGATGGCACCCGAAGAGTCCACCTCGAGTCGATGCTCCGGATGGCCGGCGAAGCCGGCCTCCGGCGTGGTGAGGTGATCGGCCTCCGCTGGCCCGATGTCGACTTCTCCGCTCGGCGCGTTCTCGTGGCGCGGTCAGTGTGGCAGGAGGTCGGCCGGGATGGCGGCCCGCCTCGTCGCATCGTGGGTCCTCCCAAGAGCGGTCGCGAGCGCCGAGTCGCCATCTCCGCGGGGCTCGCAACCTGCCTGGCTCGTTGGTACGCCATCGCCGTCGTGGAGGGATGGGCGTCGGCCGACGGCTACGTATGGCCAGCTCGCGACGGCGGGCCGATGGACAGCGGAACGCCTGGGCAGGCCCTGGCTCGAGTGCTCATGAGGATCGGCCTGGTCGACGCCACCGGGCGTCCCCTTGTCTCCTTCCACGGCCTTCGCCACACCGCGGCCTCGATCATGCTCTCGCGCGGTGTGCCGCTGATCGTCGTGTCGCGCCAACTGGGGCACGCCAACCCCAACATCACTGCGCAGGTCTACGCGCACC
>LNFM01009781.1_pt1 | contig 13774 bp, 12 predicted proteins | sample 596031 | NCBI WGS metagenome assembly LNFM01 (sample SAMN04254537, study PRJNA301005) | activated carbon metagenome | isolation source: dual media filters at the Ann Arbor, Michigan drinking water treatment plant | place: USA: Ann Arbor
AACTGCCTCTGACCGAAGGCGACTACGGCCTTGGTCAGACGATTGGGGCGTGGGCAATCAACGGCAATATCGGGTTTAGCGAACTGTCGGATTTTGGCAGCTTGTTGGAATATGGCGTCGGCCTTCGCTGGCAGCCCGCGAAAAACCTGACCATTCAGGCTAATTTGATCGGTGATGAAAACGCGCCGGGCATTGGTCAGCTCGGCAACCCGGTCATCATTACCCCAAATGTCGCCTTCTTCGATTTTGCGACCGGGCAAAGTTCGTTCATCAATGTCACGAGTGGTGGCAACCCGTTGCTGGTCGCTGAAAAACGGCGCGACTTGAACTTCAACATTAACTGGAGCCCGACCTTCATCAAGGATCTAAGCCTGCAATTTGGCTATTTCCGCAACAACAGCTCCGATACGACCGCGAACTTCCCGTTACTCACGCCAGAAATCGAGGCGGCTTTTGCAGGGCGTGTCGTCCGCGATGCCAGCGGGCGCGTGATCAGCATCGATCAACGCCCGGTCAATTTCGCCAAAGAAGAATCGCAGCGCATTCGCTGGGGCTTTAACGTCTCAGGTAGCCTTGGCCCGCAACCAGCGGAAGGCGGCCCTCCTGGCGCTGGCCGACCGGGCGGCGGCGGGCGTCCTCCCGGTGCTGGTGGCGGTCGCGGCGGCGGTGGACCGCGCATGGGTGGCGGCGGTCGCGGCTTTGGCCCCGGCGGCGGCATGGGAAGCCGCTGGAGCCTCGCGCTGTATCATACCTACCGCATCCAGGAAGAAATCCTAATACGCCCCGGCGTGCCTGTGCTCGATCTGTTGAACGGTTCGGCAACCAGCAGCAACGGCGGCGCATCACGACACGAACTCGAACTGTCGGGCGGTGTATTCCATAAGGGCCTCGGTTTCCGCCTACAGGGCAATTACAAAAGCGGCACAAGCGTCGATGGCAGCGGATTGGCTGGTAGCAGCGATCTTCGTTTTAGCGACCTTGCGACACTCAGCGCTTTCATCTTTGCCGATCTCGACCAGCAAAAGAGCATCGTCGAAGCCGTCCCGTTCCTGAAAGGCAGCCGCCTGACGCTGCGTGTCGACAATGTCCTCAACGACATCATCGACGTCCGCGACCAGAATGGCCTCGTTCCGCTCAGCTATCAGCCTGGATTTATCGACCCGCGCGGACGGGTATTCGAACTCAGCTTCCGGAAGCGGTTCTAGAAAGCTTCCGGATCACTCGCCAAGCCGTTGCCTTGACTTTGTTTTCCGCTGGAAAACGTCCGGGTGCGGCGGGGCGCATACCCACTTTGCGCAGCACGCCATTAAAGGCACGCGCATCGGCTTCGGCGAAGCTCCAGTCGCTGCGCCATGTGATCGATAGCGAGATTGAAACCGCTGGACCGTTCTTCACATGATGCGGCGCCATGACGGGGACAAACAAAGCCTCGCCCGGCTTTAGCGGCCATTCGGTGCCGCCCTCGGCCAATTCATCGCGCCATACAAGATTGCGGTGGCCGCCGGTGTGATAGCCTTCGTGCGTTTCATCGGGGGCAAAGCGGTTGTCGCCAGCCGGAAACTGCGTCATTGTCTTCGTGCCGCGCAACTGCAGCAAAATGTTATGCTCTTGATCGAAATGATAGGGCGTGACGGCATTCGGACTCGAAACAAAAATAAAGCCCTGCGGCTTAAGCATCCGTCCGGTCTTCTCCTCAATATGCGGCTTCAGTTCAGTCAGCAAACCCATCAGCAGCGCCTGATACTGCGGCACTTGCTCGATATTCTTGAGCACCGCCCAGCTGCCGCTGGTTTCCACCATCCGGATAGTGTCGCCAATGCTGAGGCCGTTCGCGGGAACCAGCGCCGGGTCGATACCCACCGGTAGGTCGCCCTTGTTATACTCGACCGAAGCAGCGGGTAGCGCCTCCCCTAACCGCGCCAGCGCATCGATGGTCAGCAATTCATGGTCACGCAACGCATGCTGCAGTTTGTGCGGTGTTTCGGGGTAATTTGCGGCAAAAAGCTGTCGCGTTGCGGAGTCAAAGATCGCGTTCATGCGTCATCTCCTTCTGGAAGTGGGTGTTTGAATGGTCGTCGCGCGCTTTTGGCGAGTTCCGCCGCCAACAACGCTCCGAATGCGGCTCGGCGTGCGGCACCCCCGATCGCGACCGAGTAACGCCCAATGGCCCGTCGTCCGGTCCATAGGCTGTCGATCATCGGGTGACCCTCTGCAGCACAGCTATCGCACCATTCAATATCGGGATGTTCAAGCAACGCCAAATTTTCAATTTGCAGCAACACGCCTGGCGAGAAACGGGAATATTCTTCGTCGAACGCAGTCTTGAACGAGAAGCTGCCGGGCGCGCACAGGAAGTTCACCAGCATCGCCAGCGGCTTGCCATCGAGCCGCAGGTCAAGCCGTTCCAGCTTGCCCGCAGCGGCTGACCCTGAGAGGATTTCAGCAAACAAGGTGCGTGTTTCGGCGGCGCACGCAAGCGCAGAGCCGTACTCGCCTTTCCAGCCCCGGCGTTCGAGCGCAAGAAACTCCTGTGTCCATTCATCGAGACCTGTCGCGCTGCCGTCGCGCGCAAAGGTCAGCGTGCCCTCTTCAGATAGCCGGTTTTTTTGCCGCCGAAGTTCTTTGCGTTTCTTGCCGCGCACAGCGTTTTCGAGATAGGCTTCGGGCGTTAGGCCGCGCTCAAGAAAGGCCCGTTCCGCCCGCTGCACCAGTGCGCAGCGGCGCTTTTGGTCGGCACAAACCCGTTCCAGCGCCGTGGCAAGCGCTCCGCCGATAGTCAGGCAATGCAGATGCGCGAAAAGCGCCTGTCCCGGGTCAGTATCGAGCTGCGCCAGATATGTCTGCCAGAATATCTCTTCATAACCGGCGCGCACCAATGGCGTGCCCAGAAAGGCGTTGTGGTGCAGCCAGTTCTGCACATGCGGCATCGGCCAGCGCCCGTAGCGCGGCTGCACCGATATCGGCATCAACCCGCACAATTGGTCACCGTCCCATAAGGTGAATAACTGGGACCTATTCGCAGGGTCGAACTGCTCAAGCGCGGGCCGCAGGAACCAGCTTTCCGAAAAAGGATTGGGCTCTACAGCCTGCGCAGCAAGGCCATTCCACGCATCGATAAAGCGCGCGTCGAGCATCCCCCGCCAGCCAGAAAGCTGATGGCTGATATTGCCTGCACTGGCGTTATTAAATGCCCGTGTCGCCACTTTGCCCCTTGCGCGTTTGCGAAACTCATGCGGTTTTAGCGCGAAGCGGCAAAGAAATTGCTAATAGGCAAAAGAAAACCCGCCGGAATTGCTCCCGGCGGGTTTTTCAAACGCAATGAAGAGCGCAGCTTACATGCCGTGGGCCAAAGCCGCCAAAAGCAAGAGCGCCACGATGTTGGTGATCTTGATCATCGGATTGACGGCTGGACCTGCAGTATCCTTGTAAGGATCGCCTACAGTGTCGCCGGTCACAGCTGCCTTATGGGCTTCTGAACCCTTGCCGCCATGATTGCCGTCTTCGATATACTTCTTTGCATTGTCCCATGCACCGCCGCCCGAGGTCATCGAGATTGCGACGAACAGGCCGCCGACGATTACACCCAACAGCAACGCGCCCAGAGCAGCAAAGCCCTGTGCAGGGCCAGCGACCCAGCTGATGACGAAATACACCGCGATTGGTGCCAACACCGGCAGCAACGAAGGCACGATCATTTCGCGGATGGCTGCCTTGGTCACCAAGTCAACGGTACGGGCATAATCGGGCTTCGATGTGCCATCCATGATGCCGGGGTTGCTCGCGAACTGGTCGCGAACGTCCTTCACCACTTCACCGGCTGCCTTGCCAACCGCGGTCATGCCCATCGCTCCGAAGAGATAAGGCAAGAGCGCACCGAGCAGCAAACCGACGATGACATAAGGGTTCATCAGCGTGAAATCGACGCCGCCTTCAGCAAGGCCAAGTTTCTCAGAATAGAACGCCAAGTCAGCGGTATAGGCACCGAACAGTACGAGTGCCGCCAACGCCGCCGAACCGATGGCATAGCCCTTGGTCACAGCCTTGGTGGTGTTGCCCACGGCGTCGAGCGCATCGGTCTTTTCACGAACCGATTTATCCATCTCCGACATTTCAGCGATGCCGCCTGCATTGTCAGTGACCGGACCATAAGCATCGAGCGCCACGACCATACCGGCGAGCGCCAGCATTGAGGTAGCGGCAAAGGCGATACCGATGATGCCAGCGAGCTGGAACGACACGATGATGCCGACGCAGATAACCAACGTTGGCAACGCGGTCGATTCAAGGCTGATCGCCAGACCCTGAATGACGTTGGTGCCGTGGCCGGTTTCCGATGCCTTGGCAATCGAACGGACCGGACGGTAGTTGGTGCCGGTATAATATTCGGTGATCCAGACCAGAAGTCCGGTAACGGCCAGACCAACCATCATCGAATAGAACAAGGTCAAACCACTGAATTGGCCGGTGCTGTAGGTAATCGCGGCATTCATATCGCCAAGCGTTTGCGTGGTGACATAGTAGATTGCCGGGATCGACGAGAGCGCGGTGACCAGGAAGCCCTTGTACATCGCACCCATGATGTTGGTGCCGCCGCCCAAACGGACGAAGAAGGTTCCCAAAATCGAAGTCAGAATACAGATACCGCCGACTACGAGTGGCAACGACATCAGGTTCAGCAATTCAGCAGCTGGCATCGTTGCTGGCATCAACAATGCAAGCAGAACCATCGTCGCACCAATGGTCACAACATAGGTTTCGAACAAATCGGCAGCCATACCGGCGCAATCGCCAACGTTGTCGCCAACGTTATCGGCGATGGTCGCAGGGTTGCGTGGATCATCCTCGGGGATGTTCGCTTCGACTTTACCAACCAAGTCGGCGCCGACGTCTGCGGCCTTGGTAAAGATACCACCGCCCAAACGCGCGAAGATCGAAATCAGCGACGCGCCGAATGCCAATGCCAGCAAACCGTCGATGACAGCACGGCTGTTCGGCAGGTTCATCTCGATTTCGGTCAGATAATAGAAGAAACCGGCAATCGCGAGAAGCGCAAGACCAGCAACCAACATACCGGTGATGGCACCAGCATTGAATGCCATGGTCAGGCCCTTTTGAAGGCTTTCGCTAGCAGCCTGTGCAGTGCGGACGTTGGCGCGAACCGAGATATTCATCCCGATAAAGCCAGTCGCACCGGACAATACAGCACCGAGTACGAAGCCGACGGCCGAAAGCGGCCCAAGGAATACACCGACCAAAACGGCGACAACCACGCCGACGACGGCGATGGTGCGATATTGGCGGGTGAGATATGCGCCAGCGCCTTCCTGGATTGCGGCTGCGATTTCTTGCATCCGCGGCGTGCCGGCAGATGCAGCAAGCACCGACCGGCTAGTGATAATTCCATAAAGCACGGCAACAAGCCCGCACAAAATGGCCATAATTGACAAAGACATAGATTGTCCCCTCCCCGTTTTTCTTTGTTAGAAGCTCTCTCCTAACGCTGCCCGAAGGGCAACGTAAGCCGCTGGGCTATACGGTGGCTTTAATAGCCAAGGCAACCCTTAAACGCCGCCTTTACGGCGGGTTTGCATCATTGATGTTGATAACCGAGCGAGGGCGGCAACAGGATTTGCTCCTTGCCGTCATACAGCGTCAATCCCGCACCTTCGACGACCCGCCCGATGAGGTTTGCCGTCACAGGTATGTTTTGATCGGGCGACGCAGCAAACAGCAACTCGTAATCATCGCCCCAACTCGCCGCCTGCGTCCGGCTTTCCAGGGTTTCGCCGCGGTAGCTGATGTAAAGTGCCGACAACGGTATTTGCGAGAGATCGATGGAAATGCCCACTTTGCTCGCACTCGCCATCCGTTCGGCATCGAGCAGCAGCCCGTCAGAGATATCCATCATGGCATGAACGACTGGCGCGAGCGCCTGCCCTTCGGTAAGGCGGGGTTCAGGCCGGTTATAGGCGTTGGCCAGTGGACCGACCTCATCGAAACCAGCATCAATCAGTTCAAAACCGGCGAGTGCATCGCCGAGCGTACCTGTGACATAAAGCAGATCACCGACTTGCGCGCCACTGCGCGATGGTACCGGACGGTGCGTCGCTGCGCCAATAGCTGTCAGCCCCAACGCACGTTTGTCACCGCGGTTAGTCACCGTGTCCCCACCTAGCAACGCAACGTCGTAATGCTTCAAAACGTGTTGCAGGCCGACAGCAAACTTGCGGTCCCATTCATCTTCGCCGAGCATGAAGCCAAGCAAAACGCCCAGTGGCCGCGCGCCCTTGGCCGCCAAATCGGACAGGTTTGAAGCAACCAGCTTCCAGGCGACATCAGCGGGATCAGCATTGGAGAGCCAATGCACCCCCTCCGCCATCATATCGTGAGTGAGGATAAGCGCTTCATCGCCGAACTCGATTACCGCCGTATCGTCCAAAAGCCCGCGCGCCGCCGGATCGGAGGCAATAGCGCGCATCAGGCCGATGAAGGTGGATTCGGAGGTCAGCTGCGCTTCGCTTTCGCCACCGAGTCCAGCAACCCGTTTACAAACTTGGCGTCCTTCGCGTCGAAAAACGCGTGGGCGACGTCCATATACTCGTTTATGATCGTTCCGGTCGGCACATCGGGCCGCGCGATGATTTCATAAGTACCAGCGCGCAATATTTGCAGCATTGTCTTGTCGAGCCGACCGATTTTCCATTGCTCGCCCAGATTGGCCTCAATCAGCGCATCGATGTCGGCGCGACGACCATCGGTCCCGACGACAACGTCATCAAAAAAGTCGATGTCGGCATCGATCAGCTGCGCGTCTTCGATTTCCTTGCCAAGGCGGTGCTCGTGGAACTGCCCAAGCAAGCGCGCCAGACCGATTTCTTCCATGTCCATCTGATACAGCGCTTGCACGGCGGCCAGCCTTGCGGCGGAGCGCGCTTTGGAGGTGGAGGTCTTGCTCATAATCTTTTCCTTACGCTCAGCGCATGCGCTGGCAATCCTTCGGCGTCGGCGAGCGTGGCAGCCGCCGGACCAATCGCCTCGATCGCCGCTTTATCAAGCGAGATGAAGCTCGTGCGTTTCATAAAATCGAGCACTGACAGGCCCGAGGCAAAACGTGCGCGCCTTCCGGTTGGCAGTACGTGGTTTGGTCCTGCGACATAATCGCCGATGGCTTCCGGCGTCATTCGGCCCAAGAAAACCGAACCAGCGTGGCGTATCATGCCGAACAAGGCCTCGGCTCGGTCCTCGTCAACCGCGAGTTCGACATGCTCTCCCGCCAAACGGTTGACCAACGGCATAGCGTTCTCAAGCGTTTTGACAACTACGATCGCGCCGTTGTCGGCCCAGCTTGTGCTTGCAACGCCGCCCGTCGCCAACTGCCCGAGCTGCTTTTCAACCGCCGCTGCCACCTTGTCGGCAAAGGCCGCATTGTCAGTGAACAATATCGACTGGCTCGTCGGATCATGCTCGGCCTGGCTCAGCAAATCCGCCGCGATCCAATCGGGTTTGTTCTTGGCATCGGCGACCACGATGATCTCGGAGGGACCCGCCACCATGTCGATGCCAACCACACCATAAAGCTGACGCTTGGCTTCGGCCACCCACGCATTGCCCGGGCCGGTAATCACGTCGACCGGTGCAATCCGGTCGGTACCATAAGCCAAAGCTGCAATCGCCTGCGCCCCGCCGACACGCCAGATTTCATCGACGCCCGCCAGATGCGCGGCGGCCATCACGGTCTGATTGACCTCGCCTTGAGGCGTGGGTGTCACCATCACGAGGCGATCTACGCCAGCGACTTTCGCCGGAATGGCGTTCATCAACACCGACGATGGATAGGACGCCCTGCCGCCCGGCACGTAAATGCCAGCCGCATCAACCGCTGACCAGCGCGCACCCAAACGCACGCCTTGCTTGTCGCGATAGTCCCGATCTTCGGGCAATTGCGCCTGATGATAATCGCGGATGCGGGTGGCCGCCAGTTCCAGCGCCTTACGCAAATCGGGCGCGAGGCCGTCAAACGCCGCCTTGCACTGCGCGGCGTCAATCTGCCAGCCATGCGTGTTGAGGTCGAAACCATCAAATCGCTCGGTCAGTTCGACCAAAGTCACATCACCGCGATCGCGCACCTGCTTGATGGTCTGCGCGACAACGCTCGACACATCGACATCGGCCTCACGCCGGTCATTGACCAAAGCGTCGAATGCCGACGCGAAATCGGAGTCGGAGGCGTTAAGCCGCTGCACGGGGTTCTGCCAATAGACGGAAACGCTCGACCATCGCTGGAATGACGCCGCTCATCATTTTATACGCCGCGCGGTTCACAATCAGCCGAGCCGACACTTGCGAAATGATATCGGTTTCGACCAAGCCGTTTTCAGCCAACGTCTTGCCCGACGACACCAGATCGACAATCCGTCCAGCCAGCCCGAGCGAAGGCGCGAGTTCCATCGCGCCGTTCAGCTTCACGCATTCAGCCTGAATGCCCTTGTTGTGGTAATAACGGCTGGTCGTCGTCGGATATTTTGTTGCAACTCGAATATGACCGCCATTTGTCGGGTCCGCGGCACCGGCTGGCATGGCGACCGAAATGCGGCATTTGCCAATCCCCAAATCCACCGGCGCGTAAAGTTCCGAATAATCGAACTCGTCAATCACGTCAGAGCCGACTATCCCGATCTGCGCTGCGCCATGGGCAACAAAGGTCGCGACATCGAACGCGCGCACGCGAATGATGCTGATCGCCGGGTCATTGGTCGCAAACAGCAAGGCACGGCTGGCGTCATCGAAAAACGCCGCTTCGGGCTCGATCCCGGCGCTTTGCATCAACGGCAATGCCTCGTCGAGGATCCGTCCCTTGGGGATTGCAAAGATGATACGGTCGGTCATGATGGCCGCGCTTTAGGGGCCAGCGGAGTAAAGGGCAATATGGCGTTACATGCGGAAATTTTGTCAGCACTGAACGATCAAGCCAATCATGTGCTGAAAAACGGAGCGCCAGGCACCGCCGCAATCTGCCGCGCTCTAATTGCTATCGCGCAAGGGGACACGCTGTGTGGCCAGCGGATTGCAAGATGGGACCCGCAAATGGTGCTGCGCGATGCCATGCCATTGCGGCTGGCAGGCGGATTCCATGATCTCTTCCGGCGCGGTATGGAACCCGGCTTGAGCAAAATCTACAGCGGCGAAGTTAGCGACCAAGCGACCATAGACCAGATTGTCTGCGAAGTCGTCGAACGGCGTGATGCTAAGCTATTGCCTTGGTTCGACAGTCCACCGCAAACTAACGAAGCCGGCCGTTCGGCAAGCTTTGTCGCCGCGCTACATTGGCTTGCCAGCCGAGTACCTCCGAACTTCGAACTCAACGAAATCGGCTCAAGCGCAGGCATGAACCTGCTGATCGACCGGTACCGTTATGATTTGGGTGGCGTGACGAGTGGACCAAAGGATGCGCCTGTCACCATCCGACCTAAATGGAATGGCCCTCCCTCGCCTGCCGACATGTTCAACGTCGCATCAGTGCAAGGCTGCGATATCCAACCCATCGACGCCCGCGATGAAGACGCCGCGAACCGGCTAATAGCCTATATCTGGCCCGAAATGCCCGAACGCTTTGCCCGGATGCAGGCTGGCATCGACATGATCCGGGCACAGCCCGTCGATTTGGTCCAAGCCGATGCCGCAGATTTTGTCGAGGCTCGGCTACTCACGCCGCAAGGCGATGGCACTACTCGCGTGCTAATGCACAGCATCGTGTGGCAATATCTTCCAGACACCGTCCAGCATCGCATACAAACGGCAATGGCGGCAGCAGGCGCCAAAGCGACGCGCGTGCGGCCGCTGGCGTGGATTTCTCTCGAAACCAACCGCAACACATTCCGGCATGAACTAAAGGTCAGTTATTGGCCGGGCGGCAGCGATCCAGTCTTATTGGGCGAGGCGCACGCCCACGGCGCGTGGGTTAACTGGCTCGGCAATTAAGGTAAAAAACGTTCCATCGCGGCATTCACTGCCTCGGGCTTTTCCCAGATAACGAAATGGCCGCAGTCATAAACAGGCTCGACGGTCACATTGGGCACAAGCTTTTCGATACCGTCGATATTGCTGGCGGGCAGCGCCAAATCATCCATCGCCCATACCACCAGAGTTGGAATATCGAGCTTGGGAAATTCACCCGCAGCAAAGGCCGGGATTTCCGGGTCCTCATCCATTTCGGGCACGACCAGCGCCGACGCGCGGTACCAGTTGAGCATACCGAAACATGTGTCGCGGTCTTCCCAATCTTTGAGCAATGCCGCGCGTTCTTCCGGCTCCATGCCGCTTGGCTTGTCCCATTTGATGGTTTTCAGCAGCAGACCAGTCAAACCATGCTCGCGGACCAGCGCATCATTTTCGCGGTCACGAAAGGCACGTATATATTGGCTCGCCGCGCGCTGGTTCATGTCGGTGATCAACAACCGCTGAAAAAGGTACGGATGCGGCGCATTGGCGATGATGGCCTTGCTCACCCTTCCGGCCCATGCGGGATTGAACCCGCCGGATTGTCCGTTGATGGCGACGGACCACGCAATTGCACCGCCCCAGTCATGCCCCGCAATGACGAATTCCTGCACGCCCAAGGCATCGGCCAAAGCAAAAATATCGGCGGTGAGCTTATCGGCGGTGTAAGCGTCGACTTCCTGCGGTTTTGAAGTGCCTCGATATCCGCGCTGGTCCGGAGCGATGCAATAATAGCGGTCCGAAAATGCCGCAATCTGGTGCCGCCATGTACGGTGCGATTCCGGAAAACCGTGAAGGAAAATGATCGCAGGGCTATCGGGGCTGCCCGCTGTATAGGCGTCCATTTCTATGCCTGTCGATAATGACAGCCGATGGTGGGAGAGTTCGGTCATTCAGGTGTTGGCCTTTTTACGAGCGATAATGATTCTGGACCGCTAACTCCCTTAAAACACAAAATAATTCTATATGATTGTAAAAAATGGGCGAATCAGGCGCTTTTCGTCAGCGGAACCTCCGGAATGGGGATGAATTCCTGATCATCGCCCGGTACCAGCGGGAATCTACCCGACCTCCAGTCCGCCTTTGCATCGTTGATGCGGTCGCGCGACGAGGACACGAAATTCCACCAAACGTGGCGCGGGGTTCTGAACGCCTCGCCGCCGAGCAGCATCACGCGGCAATCGGTTTCGGCACGCAACGTCATCGCCTGACCCGGCTGCAGGATATACAGGCTATGCGGTTCGAGCCGTTCCCCATCAAGGCTCGCCTGCCCCAACGCCACCAAAACCGCTCGCTCATCGGCTTCAGCATCAATCGGGATGCTTGCGCCGGCATTCATCAATATATCGGCATAGATCGTTGCGGCGTGCTGAGTCGTCGGTGCGGTCGCACCCCATAATGATCCCATAATTACCCGCGCTGAAACACCGTCATTCTCGATCAGGGGAAGATCGTCCTTCGCCACGTGCTCGAAAGCTGGATCGATCTCTTCCTTTTCATCGGGCAATGCAAGCCATGTCTGCATCCCCGAAATCGGCGATCCGCTGGCACGCTCAGGCGCTGGCGTCCGCTCGCTGTGCACAATGCCCTTGCCAGCGGTCATCAGATTCAACGCGCCTGGCCGAATGGTCGCGAGCGTGCCAAGGCTGTCGCGGTGCTCGATTGCGCCTTCAAACAAATAGGTGACCGTCGCTAGGTTGATATGTGGATGCGGACGCACGTCCATGCCAGCGCCGATGTCGAAATGCGCCGGACCGAACTGGTCGACAAAGATAAACGGTCCAACCATCGTCTGCGCGCTGCTCGGCAACGTCCTCCGAACCTCGAAAGCGCCGAGGTCGTGGGTCGATGGTGTGATTTTCAACATGGCCAAAATATCTGTTGGGTTATGCCCAATGTCAAGGCGGGCCAAGCCTCAGTCTTCCAACCGGCTCTCTTCACGCAGTTTCAAACCAGCAGTCTGCAACGGCGTCGCAGTCTTGGCAAAGGTTCGCGGCGTCATGCCGGTATAGCGCCGGAATTCGCGGTTCATGTGCGACTGGTCGAAATAGCGCAGCGCATCCAGCTCGCATTCGTTGGGCGAACTAAAGCCCCGGAATGCCGTGGCTGAATCAAGAAACCGGCTCCGCCTCAAGATCGATTTCGGGGTTAGGCCAAATGTCGCCAGACAGCGTCGCTCCAGCTGGCGCATCGAAAGGCCGACATCCTGCGCGGCATCCTCGACCCGGATGGTACTGTCGGTTCGCGCAATCGCTTCAAACTGCGCCATCTGCATATCGATTTCCGGAGCACGTATCAGCGCGATACGCCCCCGCAAGGCGCTTTCCATCGCCGCCAATTGCGCTGTATCGTCTGTGGCCGCCGCCACACCGGCGAACATAGTATCTGCAAGTTCGCCCCACATCTGCTGCAACGGCAACATTTTATCGGATAGCAGATTATGCGGTTCAGAAAAAAGCGCGTGCCAGCCTCGTGGCCTGATCGCAAAGCCGGTGACTGCAAAACCGCCTTTTACTCGGACCCGCAACGGCCTGCTATTGGCACCAAAGAATACGACATTGCCGGCTGTATTCCATTGCCCGGGGCTGGTTTCAGCAGCCCAGTCTCCGCGTATTAAGCAGCGGACGAACGCGGTTTCGGCGAGCAGAAAATCCTCAATCACCGCGCCATCAGGCAACGGTGCCTCGAAAACATAGAATCGACGGATATAGGGGGCAAGATCAGCGGATGGCTGATATGTCCGCGACAGCAGCATGGCCCCCCCTCAGTTTAATGCGACCCAAGCAGCCCCCTACTGCTCTTAAACTGATGTAAACTTACGCGTTAAGGTCTTATCAGGCAAGAATAAACCGCACGAAATGGTTTACTCACCCGGAGCCGTCGCCTTGATCGCGAGTGCATGGACGCGTTCGCCCGGGATATCGCCCAAAGCCTTGTTCACCATTCGCTGGCGCATCACGCGGTTGACGCCCGCAAACGCCGAACTCTCGATCTCGACAGTGAAATGCGATTCGCCCGAACCGTCATCGCCGCTATGGCCATGATGACTGGCACTGTCGTTGATTACGGCGAGATGAGTAGGCGCAAAAGCTGCGGTCAGCAGCGTTTCCATTTCAATTTGTGCGGGGCCTTTTTCCATAAGGCCCGTATTCCCATATAGAGAGTTTTTCGCCAAGGGAAATTATGGATTCGAAGCGGCCCACAGACCGGTTTCATGGCCGCATTCGCGGGTCGCGGCGGCATTGCGCCTATCCCGGATGCCAGGAGACGGGCGAGTTTCGGGCGCCAGACCCAAGCGGTCAGGCGGCGTCACCTAATGGCCCCGGCGATTATCAATATCTATGCCTCAACCATGTGCGCGAATTTAACTCAGGGTATAACTGGTTCGACGGGATGACTGTCGAAGAGATATTGGACGCGCAAAGCCCTCTGAACATCTGGCCGTCGGAAACGCGCGCATTTCGTAGCCTGGGCAGCGTCGATCTGCCGCCGAAATGGGCCGATTTCAAAGACCCGCTCGACGCGATTTCTACCCGGTTCAAAAACCGTATGCCCAAAGAGCGCGCGGATGGCCATTTCCTGTCACCGCAAGACCGCAGCGCGTTAAAGACGCTAGGGCTTGGCGAAGATGCCGACCGGCGCGCCTTGCGCAGTGCCTATTCGGTGATGGTGCGCAAATATCATCCCGACAAAAATGGCGGCAACCGGTCTTATGAAAAGGCTTTGCAAGACGTGATTGCTGCCTATACGCACCTTAAAACCGCTCCCGCCTTCGCTT
>LNFM01011798.1_pt1 | contig 13773 bp, 15 predicted proteins | sample 596031 | NCBI WGS metagenome assembly LNFM01 (sample SAMN04254537, study PRJNA301005) | activated carbon metagenome | isolation source: dual media filters at the Ann Arbor, Michigan drinking water treatment plant | place: USA: Ann Arbor
TGCGCCTGAGCGATCTGCAAGAGATCGACGGCCAGAAAGAAAAGATCCAGCGCAACACGCTGCAATTTGTGCAAGGCCTGCCGGCCAACAACGTATTGCTCACTGGCGCGCGCGGCACGGGCAAGTCCTCGCTGATCCGCGCCTGCCTCAACGAATACGCGCCGCAGGGCCTGCGCCTGATCGAGGTCGACAAGGCCGAGCTGGTGGACCTGCCCGACATCGTCGATGTGGTGTCCGAGCGGCCCGAGCGCTTCATCGTTTTTTGCGACGACCTCAGTTTTGAAGACGGTGAGCCCGGCTACAAGGCGCTCAAATCCATTCTGGATGGCTCTGTGTCCGCGGCCAGCCCCAACGTGCTCATCTACGCCACGAGCAACCGGCGCCACCTCTTGCCCGAGTACATGAAGGAAAACCTCACCTACACCCACACCGCTGAAGGTGAGGTGCATCCAGGTGAGGTGGTGGAAGAGAAGATCTCGCTCTCGGAGCGGTTTGGTCTGTGGGTGAGCTTTTACCCGTTCAGCCAGGACGAATACCTCACCATCGTGGCGCAGTGGCTGTCGTCGTTCGGCGTGCCCGCCGCCGACATCGACGCCGCGCGCCCCCAAGCGCTGGTGTGGGCGCTGGAGCGCGGATCGCGCAGTGGGCGCGTGGCCTACCAGTTCGCCCGCGACTACGCCGGCACGCACGCTTCAAAAACATGAGCTCGCCGGATCTCGTCGTGGATGCCGACCCCGGCGTTGAACGACCGGTGGACCGGCCCGTGGTCGACGTGGCAGTGGGTTTGCTGATCGTGCCCGATGGCCGTTTTCTGCTCACCTCGCGCCCGGTGGGCAAGGTGTATGCGGGCTACTGGGAATTTCCGGGCGGCAAACTCGAAGCCGGCGAGTCGGTCGAACAAGCCTTGCGCCGTGAACTGCAGGAAGAGATCGGTGTGACCATCGGCGCGGCCCACACGTGGCGCGACAGCCTGGTCGACTACCCGCACGCGCTGGTGCGCCTGCACTTCTGCAAGGTGTTTGACTGGACGGGTGCACTTCAGATGCGCGAGGGCCAGCAGTTCAGCTGGGAGACCTTGCCGGCGCGCTGCGCGCCGATTTTGCCGGGCACGGTGCCGGTGCTGGAGTGGCTTGCGCTTGAGCGCGGGCTTGAACTGAACTGACGCCGTTCGCTCACGACGTCCCGAAGTCCGGGTCGTTCTGGCTGTCCTGCTCGGGGAGTTTGAAACTCTCGGTGGCCCAGGCGCCGAAGTCCATGTTCTTGCAACGCTCGCAGCAGAACGGCCGAAAGGCGTTGCTGGGTGCGTAAATGCTCGGGCCACCACAACCGGGGCAGCGCACGGTCTTTTGCGGGCTGGTGGCGGTGTTCGCAGACATGGGCAATCCGGCGGAGACGTTCAGGCGCAGAGCGTGAGCTCAAACGCGGTGTCGTCCTGCGCCGAGTGCAGGCGGTCGTCATCGCCCTGGCGCATCAAGCGCACCGACAGCATCAGGCGGTTGCCACTGATCTCGGGGATCAGACCCGAGCTCGGGTCCATGCGCAGGCGCAGCAACTGAAAGGTGCGGCCCTGCGGCAGGGTCTGCTGAAACTGACCACCCGGCGCCACCACCTTTTGCGGCGAGCCGGAATCCCGCAGCATCTTGAGCAGCAACACGATGGATTCGGCCAGCGGCGCCAGCGGCACCGACCAGCGCTGCAGGTCCGCCTGGCGTTCTGCGGCGCTGTGGTGCTGCCACTTGTAGTAAGCCGGCAGATCGAATTCGCAGGTGCCCGCCGGGATGCCGATGCGGCTGCGGATGCTCATCAGCCAGTCGTTTTCGGTCAAGGACTGACCGGTTTTGCCCACCAGACCGCTGAGCTGGGAAAAGCAGTCTTCCAGCTGGCCAATGGCATCGTTGAGCGCCTGCTCCGAGATCATCGGATTGCCGCGGTACGAGATGAGTTGCTGCTTGTGCCGCTCGAGGTCTTTGAGAACGTCGGATTTCATGTCCGCCCGGGAGGCCACTTCGATGATCTCGAAGATCGTCTGAATCGCGAAGTGGTGGTCCAGCGGGTGCTGACGCGGAACCAGTTCGACCATGCGCCGGAACAGTTGTTCAAGTCGCAGGTAGGTGCGGATGCGTTCGTTGAAAGGGTATTCGTACAGGATCACAGAGCCCGAACCGTTTCGCCAGCGCCTGGGCCAGATGTTGCAGGTTGTCCAGATGCTCACCATCGTTGAACACCACGATGTCCGCGGCGGCCAGGCGCTGTTCGCGCGAGCACTGGTTGCGCATGGCGGCTTCGATGGTGGCCACATCCCATCCGTTGCGCTGCGTGACCCGGCGAACCTGTGTGGCAGGGTGACAGTCGACCACCAGCACCCGATCCAGTTGCCTCCGCCAGTGCGCGGACTCCACCAGCAACGGCACATCGAAGATGAGCACGCTGGACGTGGCTTGCAGCGCCAGCCGTGCGATCTCCTGGCCCACCAGGGGATGCACGATGCCCTCCAGCAGCTTGCGTTGATCCGGTTGCGAGAACACATGGGCACGCATGCGAGCCCGGTCGAGCGCACCGTCAGCATCGATGAATTCCTGGCCAAATGTGTGGGCGATCGCAGCAATGGCAGCGCCTCCGCTGGCCGTGGCGGCGCGCGACACCGCGTCCGCATCGATCACATCAGCGCCCTGTGCCTGGAGCATCTTCGCCAGCGTGCTCTTGCCGCTGCCGATGCCGCCGGTGAGCCCCAGCCTGAGGACTTGCCGCGCTGGAGTGGCCGTGTTCACAAGCCGATGACGGCCAGGATGGGTGACGGCCCGAAGATCATGGCGGTGAGGCCGGCGAGCGCCAGGAAGGGGCCGAAGGGCACGTACCCGCCTTCGCGCAGTTCACCTCTGAACTTGATGGCGATGCCGATCACCGCGCCAATGACCGAGGCCATGAGGATGATGGGGATGAGCGCCTGCCAGCCAAACCAGGCGCCCAAGGCAGCGAAGAGCTTGAAGTCGCCGTAACCCATGCCCTCCTTGCCCGTGGTCAGCTTGAAGGCCCAGTACACCAGCCACAACGACAGGTAGCCGCCCACGGCACCCCACATCGCATCCGGCAGTGCGGTATCTGTCAGCTTCAGTCCCGCGGCGCACAGGCCTGCCCACAACAAGGGAAGCGTGATGTCGTCTGGCAGCAAGGTGGTGTCCCAGTCGATGCAAGCCAAGGCCAGCACCGACGCTGAAAACCCGCACCAGGCGAGCGCTTCCCAACTGCTGCCCCAGTGCCAGCCGCACCACGCAAACAGCGCTGCGCAGGTCAACTCGACCGCCGGGTAGCGCATGCTGATCGGCGCCGCGCACTGGCTGCACTTGCCGCGCAAAACCAGGTAGCTGAAGACGGGGATGTTTTCGAACCAACGGATCTGGTGGCCACAGTGGGGGCAACGCGAGCGCGGCACCATGAGGTTGAATGGCTCGGCTGCGGCAATCGCCGTGCCAGCCGCCGGAGCGTTGTCGGGATGAAGCTCGGCACACTCGGCCGCCCAATGCAGTTCCATCATCTTGGGCAGGCGGTGAATCACCACGTTGAGAAAGCTGCCCACCAGCAGGCCCAGGACGCCCAGCAGCGCCGCCTCCGGCGCACCCGCACCGAGCATCAAACCACCTGACCCAATTTGAAGATGGGCAGGTACATCGACACCACGATGCCACCGATGACCGTGCCCAGTACCACGATGATGATGGGCTCCATCAGGCTGGAGATGCCGGCCACCATGTCGTCGACTTCCGCTTCGTAAAAGTCGGCGGCTTTGCCGAGCATGTGGTCGATGGAACCAGATTCTTCACCAATGGCGCACATCTGCAGCACCATGGACGGGAAGATGTTGGCGTTGGTCATCGCGTTGGTGAGACTGGTGCCGGTGGACACCTCTTGCTGGATGCGTTCGGTGGCGATCGCATAGACCGAGTTGCCCGAAGCACCGCCCACGGAATCGAGCGCTTCCACCAGAGGCACGCCGGCGGCGAACATGGTGGACAAAGTGCGGGTCCAGCGTGCGATCACCGACTTCTCGATGAGCACACCGAAAATCGGCAGTTTGAGCAAGACACGGTCCATGAACTGCTGTACCTTTTCATTGCGGCGCCAGGCCTGCATGAAGAAGTAAAAGCCGCCGCCCAGGCCACCAAAGATCAACCACCAGTAGGCGGTAAAAAATTCGCTCATGGCGATCACGAACAGCGTGGGAGCCGGCAGGTCTGCGCCGAACGAGCTGAAAACCTCCTTGAAGGACGGGATCACGAAAATCATGATCACGGCCACCACCACGAAGGCCACGATCACCACGGCGATGGGGTACATCAGCGCCGACTTGATCTTCGACTTGAGGGCTTCGGTCTTCTCCATGTAGACCGCGAGGCGGTCCAGGAGCTCTTCCAGAATACCGGCGGCTTCGCCCGCTTCGACTAGGTTGCAGTACAGGCTGTCAAAGTACAGCGGATTCTTGCGGAAGGCCGCGCTCAGCGAGGTGCCGGTTTCAACATCGGTGCGGATGTCGTTGAGCAGCTTGGTCACACTGGGGTTGGGGTTGCCGCGGCCCACGATGTCGAACGCCTGCAGCAAGGGCACGCCAGCTTTCATCATGGTCGCCAGCTGGCGCGTGAAGATCGCGATGTCCTTGGGCTTGATGCGTTTGCCCGAGCTCATGCGGCGCTTCTTCACCTTGCTCGGAATGATGCCCTGCCGACGCAGCGCTGCCAGCACCTGGTTCTCTCCCACGGCACGGGTTTCGCCGCGCACCGTCTTGCCGTTGCGGTCTTTGCCTTCCCACTCGAAAACGACGTCTTTGATGCTCTTGGTTGCAGCGGTTGCCATGGGTTCCTCTCAGGCGTGTGTCAGGCGCAGCGTCATTCGTTGGTGACGCTGAGCACTTCTTCCAGTGAAGTCAGGCCCAGTTTCACTTTGAGCAATCCGGATTCGCGCAATGTGCGAACGCCTTCCTTGCCGGCCTGTTGGGCGATGTCGAGCGCGCTGCCGCCGCGCAGGATGATGCGTTGAATTTCTTCGGAGATCGGCATCACCTGGTAGATGCCGACGCGACCCTTGTAGCCGTTGTTGCAAGCCGAGCAACCCACAGGCCGGTAGGGCGTCCAGGTGCCGTCCAGGTCGTCGGCCTTGAAGCCTGCATCCACCAACGCTTTGCGGGGCACGTCCAGCGTGGCCTTGCACACGCCGCACAGGCGGCGAGCCAGCCGCTGGGCTGTGATCAGGATGACGCTGGAGGCAATGTTGAACGTGGGAATGCCCATGTTCATCATCCGTGTGAGCGTGGTCGGCGCGTCGTTGGTGTGCAGCGTCGACAACACCATGTGACCGGTTTGCGCCGCTTTGATGGAAATGTCGGCCGTTTCAAGATCGCGAATCTCACCGACCATGATCACGTCGGGATCCTGACGCAGGAACGCTTTCAGAGCGGCCGCGAACGTCAGGCCGGCTTTCTCGTTCACATTGACCTGGTTCACCCCGGGCAAGTTGATCTCCGAGGGATCTTCCGCGGTCGAGATGTTGATGCCGGGCTTGTTCAGGATGTTGAGGCAGGTGTAGAGCGACACCGTCTTGCCCGAGCCCGTGGGCCCGGTCACCAGCACCATGCCGTAAGGGCGGCCGATGGCCGCCATCAGACGTTCTTTTTCTTCCGGTTCGTAGCCCAAGGCATCGATGCCCACCTTGGCGCTGCTGGGGTCCAGGATACGAATCACGATCTTCTCGCCGAAGAGCGTGGGCAGCGTGCTGACCCGGAAGTCGATCACCCGGTCCGGCCCGATCTTGAGCTTCATCCGGCCGTCTTGGGGCACCCGCTTTTCAGAGATGTCCATGCGGGAGATCACCTTGATGCGCGAGGCCAGCTTGTCCTTGATGGCGATGGGCGGTGAGGCGATTTCGCGGAGCTCGCCATCCACTCGAAAGCGCACCCGGTAGGTGTGTTCGTAGGGCTCGAAATGCAGATCGGAGGCGCGCATGTTGAATGCATCGATCAACATCTTGTGCAGGAACTTGACCACCGGCGCGTCATCGACCTCGGACGCTTTGTCGTTCGCGTCCGTGACCACCGTTTCGGTGGACGCTTCATCGAACTCGAAGTCGCCACCGATGATGTTGTCCATCGTCTCGGAAACGCTGGTGGTCTGCGCATCCACGAGCTTGCTGAGCTTGTCGTATTCGGCGATCACCCAGTCCACGCCCATCTGCGTGGCGAACTTGATCTTTTCTGCTGCCTGCTGATCGGCCGGGTCTGCCGTGGCCACCATCAATCGGTTGTTGCGCTTGCTCAGAACAACGATGCGGTAGTCGGCGCAGATTTTTGCGTCCAGCAGGCCGCTGGGCAGGCGCTGCACGTCAATGGCATCCAGGTCCAGCAGGGGGGCGGAGAACGCCGCCGACATGGTGTGTGCCAAGTCCGATGCGGACACGGCACCGGATCCCGTCAACTCTGCGATGAAACTGGAGCGGCCACTCTGGGCTTTTCGGTACAGATCCTCCGCCGCTTTTTGCCCCAGCTTGCCAGCCGACACCAATGCGCGGCCCAAGCCCGGCAGGGCCATGGACGGAGTTTCCTGGGTAACAGATTCGACGGACGCCATAGCCTCGTAATCTATCGTAAATCAACGACTTGGCCGCCAATATGGAGGCAAGTTGTGCTGAATATGCGGATTCGCGCCGATGGGCGTTGTATCAAGGTCGCGGCACCCGCGCCGGTCGTTCGAAATGCCCCGTTCATCGGGCCCAGTTCCGGCTTGACTTGCAGGTTCAAACTGGTCGGGGTGAGAGGATTCGAGTCTCGGGATGGTTTTCCTGATGGTGCCCAAACCCCCGACAAATCAACAGGTTAACTCGCGTTGACCGCTGAACACGTTCGCCACTGTGGGAGAACCTGCTGGACCAATTGTGGGAAGCCCGCAAAGCCCTGTCAACTCCGAACCTCAAGAATGGAGGGCATTTTTTGGCGAAAAAATGTGAGCCCTTCCTCGATGAGATTCGAGTGCGAATTTACCCCCCTTACCCCGTGAGCAAGCCTTGAATCTGATGCAGGACACCGCGCAGCCCGCTCACTCCAAGAACAGTTGTCAAGCCTCGCATGCATCTCTAGTGCTGGCCAAGACTTCTAGCCAGTCCTGCTCGGGGGTAGAGCTGTGGGCAGGTTACTCAACTGCAACGAGACCTCGCGGGCGCAGCGAGGGCGCGAAGGAACCCCGAGGGCGACCTTGAGATCGAGGGTGTCAGCGAGTTGCGGTGGAGTTAGTTGACGAGCATGGCACCGCAATCATGTTGACTCAGTCTGAGGACGCGTACTTCGAGCAAGCACCGTCGGTCCTATTGCATCCCTGGCAGCTTCGAAGCATCTGTGAGCACTTCCACGTCCTGCCTGTCAGCACTCCGCTTGCTGAGCGCCGGCTGCAGACCATGGCCCGCCGCCTCAATGGCCTGAAGGACCGCATCAACGACCTGTGCGAGTACATGGCAAATCACAGCGACCATCGCAATGCGGACCTGTCCTACGAGATGGTGACGGTGAACGCATTGGCTGACCTGGCCACCGAATGGTGCGAAGAATTGGACGTGAGTGCCGATTGGGTTGCAGTTGAAAACCCACTGGGTTCTGAAGGCGGTGCGCAGCTCCACACGGCCGGCCTTGCCACCCCCGCAGAATCTGCGCCCCGCAGTTCTTGCGCCCCTCAGCAGCCTGTGCTGCTGTGAGGTGGCCATGGACATACGGGCCAACGAGATTGCGCAGTTCATGCGCGGCTTCCAGCCAAAGACACGAGCCCTGCCAAAACAGCGGGGCAGACCGCGTCAGAGAAACGAAGAGCTTTTTGCCCGGGTCATCCGGGGCCACCGCGCCACTGCCGAATGGTTTGAACACGAGCATGGTCGCGCACCCCGCTCGGACATTGAACTGTTCACAGCGTTCCGGGAACGCGTACTGGAGGCCTCACAAGCTGACGCTCGGGCGGTGCAGGTGCTGACCCTTGGGTACACGCTCAAGACTGTTCAGAACCTGCTCGGACAAGCCCGGCGGTTCTTTCGCGAGCATCCCGAAAAAGACCCATTTCTCGGGGTGGACGCTTCGCTCGCTCCTGAGTCAAATCACAACATCGAAACGGAAAACGACGAATGACAGTTCAAATTTTGAGCAAGTGGCAGGAGCAGCGGCCCACCACCTATCCGGCCAACGACGCGGAGCGCCACGAGGCCTTCACGAAGTTCGCAACCAACGTTGCCACGTCGCAGCTTCCGTGGCTCATGCCGCTACTCGATGAGGCAAACGCAACGGTGTACGTGTCGCCGTCACTGTTCGTATTTCAGCTTCTTTCACGCCCGGGGCAGTGGATTGAAGTGCCGGAGGTCTCGCGGCACATCGCAATGCTTCCGTGGGCAGAGCGTGAAGAGGTTGCTCAGTAAGCAACCCAAAACCAATAGCTAAGCAAAAGGAATCGTCATGGCAAAAGGCCTCTTAAATTTTGTCGCTACCCCCGAAGGTCAGGGCCTGCTCTCCACCGCGTTTGGCGGGCTTGCAGGCGCTCGACGCGGGCAACCCATCAACTCGTTGGGCCGTGCTGGTCTGGCGGGACTTGCGGGCTACTCCGGAGCACAGGACCGCGCGTTGCAACAGGAGGAGGGCGCGGTGCAGAAGCAGTTCCGCGACATGCAGATGCAGGGCATGCAGAACCAGATGGCGCAGCAGAAGGCACAGCAGGAGTGGCGCTCTGGACTGTCCGCAGTGATGCAGCCCAAGCCGCAGGAAATTGACCAGTTCACGGGGACCACGCAGATGCAGGAGCCTGACCCGAAGGCCCTGCAGCAATACATGATGCGGCCTGAATCACCGTTCGCTGACAAGCTGCTTGAACAGAAGTTGTTCCCGAAGCAGGCCGAGGCCTTCACGCTCTCGCCTGGTCAAACTCGCTACGGCACCGACGGGCGTCCAGTGGCGTCGGTTCCCGAGCAGGCGAAAAAGTCAGCCCTTGAGGAGATGCTCGACTCCGCAGGTATCACGGACCCCGCCACACGGCAGAGCTTCATCCTGCAGGGTTTGAAGAAGCAGACGACGCACGCGCCAGCAGCATCGGCGACCATCATCAACAGGCAGCAAACGGAAGAAGCCAAGTCCGTCGGCAAGTTCTTTGGTGACGCGTACGCCAATGTTCAGAACGCCGGGTTCAACGCACAGAGCAAAGCCAACCGATACAACCGACTCGGTCAGCTTTTGGAAGGCGTCAACACGGGCAAGTTTGCTGGCGCGGGCCTTGAAGTGGCGAAGGCGGCGAACACGCTCGGCTTCAACATCGACCCGAACATGGCGAACAAGGAGGCGGCGCAAGCACTGTCGGGGGAAATTGCCTTGGAGCTGCGCAATCCTTCAGGGGGTGCGGGCATGCCTGGGGCCATGTCAGACGCCGACCGGCAGTTCCTCGTGAACATGGTGCCCGGCCTTGCCACCACGCCCGATGGTCGCAAGCTCATGCTGGAGACGGCGCAGAAGTTGGCCAAGCGAGGCATGGAGGTGGCCCGCCTTGCTCGTGAGTACCGAAAACAGAAAGGCTCTATTGATGAGGGCTTCTACGACGAGCTTTCCCGCTATTCCGAGTCCAACCCCTTATTTCAACAAGCAGCCCCGGCGCAAACTCCCGGCGCTCGTGGCTTGACCATTCGCCGAGTGAGGTAAGCCATGGCTACATACGAAATTTCGGGGCCTGATGGCTCAGTCTTTGAAGTTGACGCGCCGGAGGGAACGAGCGAGGCTGACGTGATGGCGTTCGCTGAGGCTCAAATGTCGCAGGCGAAGTCAGGCAGTTACGAGACCGGACGCAAGGAGGGCAACCCTGTTGTGCGTGGCCTGATGAGCGCAGCGCAGGGGCCCACCTTCGGCTTTAGCGATGAAATCATGGGCGCGGTCGGTGGAGCTTGGAAGACGCTTACTCAACCTGACCTCAAGCTCTCGGACCTCGTGTTGGGCAACAAGAAGAAGACGTTCAGCGAGAACTACAGTGAGACCCGCGACTTTGCGCGCGGTGTGCAGGACCAGTACCGCGAAGACTTCCCGTTGGGCTCGACCGTGACACAGTTGATGACCGCTGCTCCGACCATGGTCCTCAATCCGCTTGGCAAGGCTGCAGGCTCCGCACTCGGCACCGTTGCGCCCAAGGCAGCAGCCTGGATGAACCCGACAACCAAGCTTGCGGGCGTGGTGCCGAACACGATGCGCGCTGCCGCATCTGGTGCAGGCTATGGGGCGGTTAGTGGCGCGGGTGAGTCACGCGCTGAGGGTGCCGCCGGTGTCCTCGCAGATGCTGGTCGAGGTGCCGCCACCGGGGCCGCAATGGCGGGCGCTCTCCAGCCGGTGCAAATGACAGTGGGTGCGGTGGGCAAGAACGTCATGCAACGCGTCTCTGACAGCTCTGCTGGCTCCTACGCGCAGCAGAAGGTGGCTCAGGCGCTCGTTCGGGATGGGCGCGGCTCCGTTGTCGAATCGGGGGCCACAAACCCGGTGGGCCAAGTAGGAGCACGTTTTCGCAAGCTTGGACCGGAAGCCACCGTGGCCGATGCTGGCGGTGAGAACACGCGCCAACTGCTCGACACCCTCGCGACCTTGCCCGGGAAGACCAAGGACAAGGCGCAGGCCCTCATCCGTGACCGCCAGGCGGGGCGGGCAGGACGTTTGGTGGGTGCAGCAGACGAGGCGCTAGGAACGCGCGGCGCAGGCTTCCAGCAGACCTTGGATGCTCTGGACGGCGCACGTCGCCAAGCTGCTGCCCCGTACTACAACCAGTTGCAGGGTCTGACCGCGCAGGTTGACGATGACGTTCTGTCCTTGCTTGGGAAGACTTCCGGCATCCACAGCGATGCTCAGAAGTTGTACCGGCTGCAGACCGGCGAAGAGCTGGCGCTGGGCAGTCTCAAGAAGGGCGACCCCGTGCCGTTCGCCATGCTGGACACTCTCAAGCAATCGCTCTATGACGCCGCCGAGGCCGCCAAACGACAGGGCAACAACAAGATGGCCCGCGCCATCGATGACGCCCGCGTGCAGCTCACCGGCAAGCTCGACACCATTGCTCCGAAGCAGAACGGCGAATCGGTCTACAAACTGGCCCGGGATGCCTATGCAGGCCCTTCGCAGCTCATCGACGCCGCCGAGATGGGGCGCACCGCCATGAAGGCCGATACGTTCGATGTGGCCGCTTCTGTGCGGTCCATGTGGGCTTCCCCCAGTTTTCCGGACGGTTTGCTTAGCCCATTAAGCCTTGCTCAAAGTCGACTGGGCTGAGGAAGTCTAGCTTTGAGTGTTTGCGCACCGGGTTGTAGAAACGCTCGATGTAATCGAACACATCGGACCTGGCTTCTTCCCTTGTCCGGTAGACCTTGCGGTTGAGCCTCTCGGTCTTCATGGATGAGAAGAAGCTCTCCATCGCGGCGTTGTCCCAGCATTCACCGCGACGGCTCATGCTGCAGGTGATGCCTTGTGCCTTGAGCAGTTGCTGGAAGTCGTCGCTCGTGTATTGACTGCCCTGGTCCGAGTGGTGCATCAGCGAGCTGGGTTTGCCGCGTCGCCAAAGGGCCATCAGCAATGCGTCGCTCACCATCTTGGCCTGCATGGTGTCGCTCATCGACCACCCCACGATGCGGCGTGAGTACAGGTCCATCCCCGAAAGCCTGCCGCAGGAGCTGCCAGATGTATCAAAAGCCACGTTGCTCCGAAAACTACGGGAGGCTCTCGATGGCAATGGCTAAACGATGGAGAGCAAGCTGGCCGGGCGCGCAGGTCTCGTGAGCTTCATCAGTTCTCGATGGCAATTTGCGCAGAAGCAATGTGAGTCGTGGGGGTCCGAGATGGGAGCATCAAGGCATGTTGCGATGAGAGCTTCAAACTCCTGCAGCGTGCGTGAGCAGCTTTCGCATTCGAACTTTCCCCGCCTGGCCAAGTGAGATGCGCGCCAGTAAGCAATGCTGCCCACCTTAGGCGAAGTCACAGGGCGGGCCACCTGGGGAGGCTCTGCGGCGGCTTTACCACTGCTCTCCATCTGTTTAGCGGGGTGGCTCCGTGAAAGAAACGCCTCGATGTCCTCTTGCCTATACCGCACTTGGCGCGTGCCGACTTTAAGGTACGGAAGAGTGACCCTCCCCGTACAGCGCCACACGGCCAAAGTCGAAACGGGGACCTGCAGATACTCGGAGGCTTGGCGAGGCGTCAGCATTGACGCTAAAGGCTCAGCCGGCAGGGGTGTTGCTTTTTGGGGAGGCGCCAACTCATGTGGAGCGGACGACCAAGATTTGAGCGACTTCGAAGGCATTGGACTGCTCCTTGTTGCCCCGGTGTTACCCGAGCCTTGTCTACCCCCGACCAGCACCGTTGTAAGTGCTTGATTTTATTGGTCGGGGTGAGAGGATTCGAACCTCCGGCCTCTACGTCCCGAACGTAGCGCTCCACCAGACTGAGCTACACCCCGAAGAACCCGACGGGTCAACGAAAAAGCGGACTTGCACCGCTTTGGAAATCAGGAGCGACGCCCCAGCAAATCCGCCGCCAATTGTAGCAATGCGGCGCTGTAGGCATTGTCGGGAAGCTGCTTCGCAGCGTCGATCGCGCGCTGTGCTTCGGCATCGGCGCTGGCCCGGGCTTCCTTCAGGGCGCCGGTGTCGAGAATGATCGAGCGGATGTCGTTCAGATGCGCCACATCGCCCTGCTCGATGGCTTGCGTGATCAGCTGCTTCTGGGCAGCAGACGCCGTTCGCAGCGCGCAGATGATGGGCAGGGTCACCTTGCCTTCGCGCAGGTCGTCGCCCAGGTTTTTCCCCAGTTCTTCGGCGCTGCCTTCGTAGTCGAGCACGTCGTCGATCACCTGAAATGCGGTGCCGAGCGCCTGTCCGTAGCTGGCGCACAAGGCTTCGGTCGGTCCGTCGGCTTTGGCCAGAATCGCTGCGAGCCGGGCGCTGGCTTCGAACAGCTTGGCGGTCTTGGACCGGATGACCCGCAAGTACGCCGCTTCGTCGATGGAGGCGTCGTGCATGTTCATGAGCTGCAGCACTTCGCCCTCGGCGATGACGTTGGTGGCATCGGAAAGCACCTGCATGACCCGCATGTCGCTCACGTCCACCATCATCTGGAATGCCCGCGAGTAAAGAAAGTCGCCCACGAGCACGCTGGCGGCGTTGCCAAACCGTTCGTTGGCCGTCTCGCGTCCCCGGCGAAGCGTGGACTCGTCCACCACATCGTCGTGCAACAGCGTTGCGGTGTGGATGAATTCCACCACCGCCGCCAGCGTGTGCCGGTGCTGACTCTGGCTCCCGATGGCGCCGCTCAGCATCAACAGCAAGGCTGGACGCAAGCGCTTGCCCCCGGCCGAGATGATGTACTGAGCCACTTCCCTGACCAGCGGCACTTCCGTGGTCAGCCGCTCGTGGATCACCTCGTCAACCCGGGCCATGTCCGGTTGGATCAATTCGAGCGGGTTGCCGGGTTTGGAAGTGGGGGTCGTCAAAATTCGGGCCGGGTAGGGAGTGGTGGGAGGATGCCGGGCGGTGTGGATTATAGAAACGAGTCGATTTCCCAATGGCGCGCCCGGGGCGCCGGAGGCGTCTGGCGGTTGGGCGGGGGGTGCCCTTGTCGACCGCCAAGGGGCATGCTAAACTCGCGGGCTCAGCGGAATTGGGTTCGCTGGATTTCCATTCGTGGAATTTTTACAAGAGGTTCATATGTACGCGGTCATAAAAACCGGTGGCAAACAGTATCGTGTTGCTGCTGGCGAA
>LNFM01009784.1_pt1 | contig 13772 bp, 16 predicted proteins | sample 596031 | NCBI WGS metagenome assembly LNFM01 (sample SAMN04254537, study PRJNA301005) | activated carbon metagenome | isolation source: dual media filters at the Ann Arbor, Michigan drinking water treatment plant | place: USA: Ann Arbor
TGCAGATGCTGCTCGACTTCGCCACCACCAACCGCGGCATGACCCGCGTGCTGATCGGCGACGCGCTGGTCAACGAGCACGAGCGCCTGCAGGAGCGGATGAACCAGCTGTTGGAGCGCATCGAGACCTCGCTGCGCCAGAGCTTCCGGGTTGCCGTCACCCAGGCTGAACTGCCGTCGAACTTCGACGGCAGCGCCCGCGCGGCGCTCGCCGTGGCCTACGTGATCGGCCGCTGGCACCGCTTTGCCAAAAGCGGATTCAAGAAGGCGCCCGCCGACGGGCTCGACGCCCAGTTGCCGATCCTGGTCGGCTGACGATCGAGTGCCTGGCGGCCGCTAGCGCGTGGCGGTGGCGCGGGCGCCGAGGACCAGCAGCACAAGCACCACGCCAAAGCCCACCAGCGACCAGTGCGGGATGCCCAGCCCGAGCAGGGACCACTCGGTGCTCAGGCAGTCGCCATCGCCTCGGAACAGGCGCGGCAGCCAGGTGGTCAGCGGAAACTCGTCGTGAAACCACTGGAACGGGCGGCCGCAGGACAGCGAATGCGGCGGGTCGAACAGGATCCACACGTGCCAGAGCGCCACGCCCGCGCCCGCCGTGGCCGCCAGCGCCGAGGCGCCGATGAAGCCGCGCTGCGCACCGCGACCGCGCGCCAGCATCGCGCCGCCCAGGGCAATGACGCCGGCCAGGATCAGCGCCATGCGCTGCAGCGAGCACAGCGGACACGGAGTGAGTCCGACCACGTACTGCAGATAAAGCGCGCAGACCATGGCAACCATGGCGAAGCCGGCGACAAGGCCGAGCGCCACGCGTGGGGTGAGACGGGAAAGCAGGGTCATGACGCGAAGGATCGATGCAGTCAGCAAGCAGCGCGCAGTGTGCCTGTCGGCGGCGGCGCCACGCAAACCGCCGGTGCGCTCAGGACGGCCGGCAATCGCCGCGCAGACTCAGTGCCGGCCGCCGCACACGATGCACGCCGGGTCGCGCGGCACCCGCACGGTGCGCAGCCCCATCGTGAGCGCGTCGACGAGCAGCAGGCGTCCGTGCATCGACTCGCCGATCGCCTGGCCGGCGCCGGCGGCGAGCTTCAGTGCTTCGGCCGCCTGCAGTGTGCCGATGATGCCGGTCAACGGGGCGAACACGCCCATCACGGCGCACAGTTCGTCTTCGCCTTCGCCCTCGGGGAACAGGCAGCTGTAGCACGGTGCCTGCGGCTGGCGCGCATCGAACACGGCAAGCTGGCCATCGAAGCGGATCGCCGCGCCTGAAACCAGCGGCTTGCGATGCGCGACGCAGGCGCGGTTGATCGCATGACGCGTGGCGAAGTTGTCGGTGCAGTCGAGCACGACGGTGGCCGCCGCGACCAGCGTGTCGAGTGCCTCGGCCTCGACCCGCTGCGTGACCGGTACCACGTGCACCTCGGGATTGATGGCGCCCAGCGTGCGCCGTCCTGACTCGGCCTTGGGCAGGCCGATGCGATCGCTGGTGTGCAGGATCTGCCGCTGCAGATTGGTGAGATCGACGCTGTCGCCGTCGACCAGCGTCAGCGTGCCGATGCCGGCCGAGGCCAGGTAGAAGGCGGCGGGCGAACCCAGACCACCGGCGCCGATCACCAGCGCATGCGCCGCGCGGATGCGCGCCTGCCCCTCGACGCCGATCTCGTTGAGCAGGATATGGCGCGAGTAGCGCAGCAGTTCGTCGTCGTTCATCGGTGGTTCAAAAGCGAACGGGCCGCAGCGCGGCCCGTTCCTGGATCGTGGTCGTTACTTGGCCGGTGCTGGCGCTGCCGGCGAGGGGGCGGCAGCGACGTTGTCGCGCACCTTGGCGGTCTCCACCGGGCGCCCCTGCAGATGATTCATCGCCTGGCGCAACTGAAAATCCTCAGCCGATCCAAATTCATAGCGCCGCTGCGGCACGGCAGCGGGGGCTGCACCGGGCGTGCCATGCGGCGATGCCGCCGGTGACGTCGGCACGGTCGGTGTCGATGCACCCCCAGGGGCAATCTCGGCCGGCTGGGTGGCGCGGCGCTGCTGCTCGCTCTGGGTCTTGTCTTCCAGATGGCGCGCCAGATCCGCCTCGCGCACGCTGAAACCGGCGAAATTGCCTTCCGGCGTGTCTTCCACCTGCAGATCGGGGACGATGCCCTTGGCCTGGATCGAGCGGCCATTGGGTGTGTAGTAGCGCGCCGTGGTCAGCTTGATCGCCGCCGGCTTGTCACCGCTGGAGTTGATCGGGATGATGGTCTGCACCGAGCCCTTGCCGAAGGTCTGCGTGCCGATGACCACCGCGCGCTTGTGATCCTGCAAAGCGCCGGCGACGATCTCGGAGGCCGAGGCCGAGGCGCCGTTGACCAGGACCACCATCGGCACCGACTTAATTTCCTTCGGCAGGCGGCTGAGTACGTCTTCGCCACGCCCGCGTTGATAGTCCTCCGGCGCGGCGACGAACTTGCGGCGCGCGTCATCGTTGCGGCCGTTGGTGGCCACCACCAGCGAGCGCTGCGGCAAGAAGGCAGCCGATACACCGACGGCCGAATGCAGCAGGCCGCCCGGATCGTTGCGCAGGTCGAGCACGAGGCCCTTGACCGGGCCCTGGCGGAACAGGTCGTTGACGTGCTTGACGAGATCCTCGACGGTGCGCTCCTGGAACTGCGAGATCCGCACGAACGCGTAGCCCGGCTCGATCATCTTAGATCGCACCGATACCACGCGAATCACATCGCGCATCAAGCGGAAGTCGAGCGGCTGCGCTTCGCCCTTGCGCGCCACCGTCAGCGTGATCGGCGTCTTGGGTTTGCCCCGCATCAGCTTGACCGCGTCCGGCAAGGTCATGCCGCGCGTGAGCTTGTCGTCGATCTTGATGATCAGGTCGCCACTCTTGATGCCGGCGCGCGCCGCCGGCGTGTCGTCGATCGGGGCGATCACGCGGATCGTGCCGTCTTCGACGCCGACTTCGATGCCGAGGCCGCCGAACTCGCCCTGGGTGCCGGCCTGCAGGTCCTTGAAGGCATCGGTGTCAAGGTAGGCCGAATGCGGATCCAGTCCGGTCAGCATGCCGCTGATCGCTTCCTGGATCAGCTTGCGATCGTCGACGTTCTCGACGTAATTGTTCTTGATCGCGCCGAACACGTCGGTAAACTGGCGGATCTCTTCCAGCGGGATCGGCCCGCGGCTGTCGCGGAACGCGTAGGCGGAGATGCCCAGGCTGATCGCCACGCCGGCAACGGCGCCGACGCCGATCAGACCAAGATTGCGCAAACGTCCGCTCATGCGACCTCCGGACCGCTCAAAAGATGATTCATCAGGGAAGGAAACGCGAGCGTCAGACTAACGTGCTGCCGCCCAGCGAAGTGGGTCGAAAGGACGACCCTGAAAACGTAATTCAAAGTATAGGCCTGACTCGCTGTTCCCACCGGTATTGCCCACTGCAGCAATGACCGCGCCGGCGTCCACACGTTCCCCTGTGCCGGCAAGCAGAGACTCGTTGTTTCCGTAGACGGACAGAAACCCCTCGCCGTGGTCGACGATCAGCAGGTTGCCGAAACCCCGCAACCAATCGGCAAAGACCACCCTGCCGGCTGCCACGGCATGCACCTCGGTGCCCGGTGTGGCCTTGATGAAGACGCCTTTCCACGTGGGCGCGTTGACGCCGGCTTCGGTGCGGCGCGCCGCACCGAAGCGCGCCGTCACCTCGCCCTGGACCGGCAGCACGAGCTTGCCCCGCAGTTGCGCGAAGCGCGAATCCGGCGCGGGCTCGATATCGGCGGCCCCAGCGCGGCTTGGCAGAGAGACGGTAGGCCCGCCGGCTGGCGGGCGCGCCACCAATGCCTTCTGTTGTTCATCCTGCCGCCGCTGCTCGGCCAGCACCTGGGCGAGCTTGTCGATCAGCGATGACAGCCGGCGATCGTCCCGTTCCAGCGTCGCCAGCGACTGGCGCTGGGCGCCGATCTGCCGCGCCAGGCGGTCAAGTGTCTGCCGGCGCGCAGCCTGCTGGCGCATCAGCTGTTTCTGGCTCTCCTGCTCGGCGGTCGCCAGGGCGACCAGCTCGGCCTGCTGGTCGCGCGCCTGGTCGCCCAAGGCGGCAAGTTCTTGTTGGCGCTCCCGCAGCGTCCCGATCGTCTGCGTACTGGTGCGCGCGATGTATCCCAGATAGGCCAGATCGTGATCGCGCATATGCCCGGGGTCGCGGTCGAGCAGGCTGGCCCAGGCGGGTTGCTGCGACAGCGCAAACTGCGCGCGCAGCACGTCGCCGAGCTGGCGCTGCTCGCCCGAGGCGCGCGCCGCGATGTTGCGGCTGCGCTCGTTGACGGCGCTTAGCTGGCGCTCGATTCGGCGGCGCTCGGCGGCCAGTTCGCGCAGTCGCCGGTTGGTCGCCGAGATTGCTGCCTCCGACGTCTTCAGGGCGTCGGTGGCTTCGGAGTGGGACGCCTCGGCCGCGGCCAGTTGACGTTTGGTCTGAGCCAGGCGGGCCTGCAGTCGTTGCTGCTCCGACTGCAGCGCGCGCTGCCGCTGAGCCGGTGGGCCGCGCTTGGCGTCAGCACGTGTCCCGGCGGCCGGTGTCCCGGACTTTGCGGCTGGCTTCTTGGTGACGGCGCTGCTCTTGGCGGCGGTCTTTCCGGCCGCCGCAGTACGCTGCTCGGCTGACAGCGGTGCCGCTGCCAGCAGCAGACAGACGAGAAGCAGGCCGCTAGCCCTTGGCCGCACTGGCCTTTCCTTGCGCCGCGACGGCCGCCATCGCGCGCGCGATGGCGTCGGCGTCGCCGAGGTAGTAGTGGCGGATCGGCTTGAGGTCGTCGTCCAGCTCGTACACCAGCGGCTGCGCAGTTGGAATGTTCAGGCCGACGATGTCATCGTCTGACACGCCATCCAGGTACTTGATCAGGGCTCGCAAGGAGTTGCCATGGGCGGCCACCAAGACCCGGCGGCCTCGCTGCAGCGCCGGGGCAATGGAGTCGTTCCAGAACGGGACCACGCGGGCCACCGTGTCCTGCAGGCACTCGGTCGCGGGGACTTCCTCCGGCCGGACGTGCTTGTAGCGGGGATCGTTGCCGGCCCAGCGCGGGTCGGTCGGCAACAGCGGATCGGGCGCGATCGCGTACGCGCGGCGCCACAGCAGCACCTGCTGCTCGCCATACTTGGCGGCAGTTTCAGCCTTGTTCAGGCCCTGCAGCGCACCGTAGTGTCGCTCGTTCAGCCGCCACGAGTGCACCACCGGGATCCACATCTGGTCCAGCGCATCAAGCGTCATCCAGAGGGTGCGGATGGCGCGCTTGAGCATCGACGTATAGGCAATGTCGAACGCGTAGCCTTCGTTGCGCAGCAGTTCCCCGGCGGCGCGCGCTTCCTCTCGACCCTTGTCGGTGAGGTCGACGTCGGTCCAGCCGGTGAAGCGGTTTTCCAGGTTCCACTGACTTTCACCGTGGCGCATCAGCACCAGTTTGTGCATGTTGGTTCTCACAGGATTTGGGGAACGACGCCGTCCGGCGCGGGCCAGTCGGGGACCGGAAACGCCGTCATTTTATAATCCGCGACCATTTTTCCCTCCGAAGGTCCAGCGTGCAGTTCTTCACCGAGAACATCTTCCTGATCGCCATCGCCTTTCTCAGCGGTGCGATGTTGGTGTGGCCGCTGATCCGCAACCGGGCTGCCGGGCCGGCGCTCAGTACGCTGCAGGCCACGCAGCTCATCAATTCGAAGAATGCGCAGATCGTCGATGTGCGCTCCGCCGACGACTTTGCCAAGGGTTCGCTCCCTAATGCGAAGAATCTGCCGACCGCGGCGATCAAGGACCGCATCGGCGAACTGAAGAAAGACAAGCCCGTGATCGTCGTTTGCAACACCGGCAGTTCGGCCGGCCCGGCGGCGGCGCAGCTGCGCGCTACCGGCTTTGCCGAGGTCTATGTGCTGTCGGGCGGGCTGGCCGCGTGGCGGGAAGCAGGCTTGCCCGTGCGCAAGTGATGCAGCGCCGGAACGAACAGACTGTCGCGCACGCCGTCGCTGCGCTGCCTCGGAAGGAATGAAATGCCTGCTCAAGTCGTGATGTACAGCACCGCCGTGTGCCCCTACTGCCAGCGCGCCGAGATGCTGCTGAAGGCGCGCGGCGTGACCGAGATCGAGAAGGTGCGGATCGATCTGGATCCGTCTCGCCGCGACGAGATGGTGGAGAAGACAGGCCGCCGCACCGTGCCGCAGATTTTCATCGGCGGCACGCATGTCGGCGGTTTCGACGATCTGTCGGCGCTCGATCGCGAAGGCAAACTGACGCCGCTGTTGGCCAACGCCGGCAGCTGACCTGCACGCCGGCGCGGCGGCAACGGCCGCCGGCGTTTTTCTGACCGCCGACCCGCACGCGGGCGGCACGAACGGGATGGAACATGTCCGACAACAACAGTGCCGCCGGCAACGCGGCCGGCAACAACACCGTATTCCAGCTGCAGCGTATCTACTTGAAGGATGCGTCGCTGGAGCTGCCCAACGCGCCGCGCATCTTCCTGGAGCAGGAAGCGCCGCAGGTCGACGTGCAGCTCGAAGTCAGCAACGAGAAGGTGCTTGATGGCATCACCGAAGTCGTGGTGCGGGTGACGGCCACCGCCAAGCTCAAGGACAAGGTGCTGTTCCTGGTGGAGGCCAAGCAGGCCGGCATCTTCGAGATGCGCGGCATCCCGGATGACCAGTTCGAGCCGATCGTCGGCATCGTCTGCCCCGGCATCATCTATCCCTATCTGCGTGCCAACGTCGCGGACCTGATCAACCGCACCGGTCTGCCGCCGATCCATCTGGCGGAGATCAATTTCGAGTCGATGTACCAGCAGCGCTTGGCGCAACAGCAAGGCAGCACGCTGGCGCCATCCTCGCCCACGGCCCAGTAAGCACGGCGTGAGGCGCGCCGCATGAATGTCGCGGTGCTCGGGGCCGGCGCGTGGGGCACTGCCGTTGCTTGCGCGCTGGCGCCGCGCCACGCCGTGCGCCTGTGGGCGCGCGACGTGCAGCAGGTGGCGGCGATCAACGCGGCGCGCAGCAATGAGCGCTATCTGCCGGGGCATCCGCTGCCCGCGGCGCTCACCGTCACCTCGGATCTGGTGCATGCGCTGGAACGCGCGGAACTGGTCGTCATCGGCACACCGACCAGCGCGCTGCGCGGTGTGCTGCGCGCCCTGCGTAGCGCGGGCAGTCGCACCCCGCTGGTCTGGCTGAGCAAAGGTTTCGAGCGCGACAGCGGCCAACTCGCCCACCAGATCGTCGCCGCCGAGTTGGGCGAGCGTGCCGACACTGGGCCCTTGTCCGGCCCGAGCTTTGCCGAAGAGGTGGTGCGCGGCCTGCCGACCGCGCTGACGGTTGCAGGCGCCGCGCCCTTCTGCGCGCTCGTTACGCAGGCGTTCCATGCCGGCGCTGTGCGCATTTACTCCACCGACGACGTGATCGGCGTGGAGGTCGGCGGTGCCGTCAAGAACGTGCTGGCGATCGCCACCGGCATCGCCGATGCGCTCGGTCTGGGCATGAACGCGCGGGCGGCGCTGATGACGCGCGGCCTGGCCGAGATCACCCGGCTCGGCGTTGCGCTGGGGGCGCGCGCCGAGACGTTTACCGGACTCACCGGCCTGGGTGATCTGATCCTCACGTGCACTGGCGACCTGTCCCGCAATCGCCGCATCGGCCTGATGCTCGGCGGCGGTCGCAGTCTGCCCGATGCGCTCGCCGAACTCGGCCACGTGGCTGAGGGGGTGTGGTCGGCGCCCGCGGTCGCCGCACGCGCGGCCGCATTGAACGTGGAGATGCCGCTGACGATCGCTGTGTGCGCGGTGCTTGATGGCCGCCTGACCCCGGCCAGCGCGTTGCAGCGCCTGCTGGCGCGCGAACCGAAGTCCGAGTGAAGGCGGTGTCCATGAAGGTCAAGCGATGAGCGAACTGCAAGCGGTGTGCGTGTTCTGCGGTTCGCAGCCAGGTGCACGGCCGGAGTACGTGGCCGCGGCACGCGATCTCGGCGCCTATCTGGCCGGCCATCGGATCGATCTTGTCTACGGCGGTGGCCACATCGGCATGATGGGTGCGCTGGCCGATGCTGCCCTCGCCCATCGCGGCCGCGTGATCGGCGTGATCCCGGAGCATCTGATGCGACCTGAAGTGGCGCATCAGAACCTCACTGAGCTGCTGGTGGTCGACTCGATGCACACGCGCAAACGGACCATGGCGGCGCGGGCGGACGCCTTCATCGTGCTGCCCGGCGGCTACGGCACGCTGGAAGAGATGTTCGAGATGGTGACCTGGCTGCAGCTGAGACTGCAGGCCAAGCCGGTCGGCATCCTCAATGTCGAAGGGTTCTACGATCGGCTGCTCGACTTCTTGCGCCATGCCGCCGACGAGCGCTTCATCCGCGCCGATCACTGGGATCTGTTGATCGTCGAGCAGACGCCGGCGCTGTTGATCGAGCGCCTGAAACTGCATGTGCCCCGTGCCGCCAAAGGCGCGCGCGAGTCGATCGAACGCGCCTGATTCGCCGCGTACTCAGGTGCCGCACCGCACTACACGGCGGGTGCCGATCCGCTGCCGCCATAGCCGTTCTGCCGCCAAGCCTCGTACACCACCACCGCCACGGCGTTCGACAGGTTGAGGCTGCGGTTATTGGGCCGCATCGGCAGGCGGATGCGCTGTCCCGCGGGATGAGCATCGCGCAGCGCGGCTGGCAGACCGCTCGTTTCACAGCCGAACACGAACCAGTCGCCCGGCAGGAATCGGCAGTCACTGAGCGGCACGCTGCCGCGGGTGGTCAGGGCGAACCGCCGGGCGGGATCCGGCGACTCGGCGGCGAGCAGCGCCTCCCAGCTGTCATGCACCTTCAGTGGCGCGTACTCGTGGTAGTCGAGCCCGGCACGCCGCAACTGCTTGTCGTTGAGCTCAAACCCGAGCGGACGAATTAGATGCAGTTGCGCACCGGTATTGGCGCACAGGCGAATGACGTTACCGGTGTTCGGCGGGATCTCTGGCGCGACGAGGACGACGTTGAACATGCGCGGCTCAGGGGGTACGCGCGGCTGTCGCATTGACGACCTGACGCGCGCCAGCGCGCTTGAGGACGCGTGCGACTTCCTCCAGGGTGCTGCCACTGGTCATCACGTCATCAATCACCACGACCGCACGCCCGGCGATGGCCGACTCGTTCGCGGCGGTCACGCGGAAAGCGCCGCGCACATTGCGGCGGCGCGCGTCAAGCGCCAGGCCTTCCTGCGGTACGCGATGCTGGACGCGCACCAGGGCGTTGGCCAGCAGGTGGAGGCTGGCTCTGCGCGCAGCCACGCGCGCGATCTCTTGGGCCTGGTTGAAGCCGCGCTCGCTCTGCCGCTCGAATGCCAGCGGTACCGCGACCACGACCGCCTCGGGTGGCGCAGCGGCGGCGAGGCGGTGCCCGAGCAGGAGGCCAAGCGCGCGCGCGACCTCGAGCCGGTGACCGAACTTCAGCGCCACGATCAGGCCGTCGACGGGCGCGGCATAGTCGGCCAGCGTGATGGTGGCATCGAATGTCGGTGGATCACGCAGGCAGCGGCCGCACAGGTCGCCGGCGGCCGGGCCGAGACGCAGCGCGCAGGTGCGGCAGCGGTGGACATCGACGGGGAAGAAGTCAGCAGCGCAGCCGTCACACACCGGATCGCCGAGAGCGGTGTCGCACATCACGCAATGCGACGCGAAGAGGCGCCGCAGTCGGGCGCCGGCCCGGCGAAGCCGGACATCCGAGGGATGCGCCGGGGCCGCGTCGACCGTGGTTCCCGTACCCGACGCGCCTGCAGGCGCGTCAGCGTTGGCAGGCTGATCATTGGCGGGCTGGTCGAACGGAGTGCGCACGCGGCCAGCATATACACTCGACTGAGCCTGCCTTTCGCTGCGGCTTCCTGGGCCGTCAGATGGAGCGCAGCGGCGGCCAACCCTGCACCGCGCAGCTGTCCGCACTCACGACGCCCCGTCAAACCCATGTCTCTTGGTCCCGGCACGTCGGATCTCACGCCAACCATGGTCGATCCGCCGCGCATGCCGGCCAGGGTGACGACGGTGCGCCAGCAGTTTGATCGGCGTGCGTCTCGGTTTGCCGCGCACGACGCCTTGGCGCGCGAGATCGAGCGCCGATTGCTCGAGCGACTGGATGTGATTCGGCTGGCGCCAACATGCATCGTCGACCTGGGCTGCGGGGCAGGGCATAGTCGACGTCTGCTGCGCGCCCGCTTCCCGCACGCGGCCTGGCTCGGCGTTGATCTGTCGTCAGCCATGCTGCGGCTCGGCATGACCGAAGCAGGCTGGCTGGCGCGGATGCGTGCAAAGCGCGCCGCGCCTACCTGGAGGGTCAACGCCGATGCGGCCGCCTTGCCGCTGCGCGATCACAGCGCGGAGCTCGCCTGCTCGAATCTGATGCTGCACTGGCATCCGGCCCCGCACACCCTGTTTCCGGAGTTGTTGCGCGTCCTTAAGCCGGATGGCCTGCTTCTGTTTTCATGCTTCGGTCCCGACACGCTGAAGGAGTTGCGTGCCGTGTGCTTGCACACGTTGCCGCATTGTCGACCCCTGCCATTCGTCGACATGCACGACTTCGGCGACATGATGGTGGCCAGCGGCTTTGCCACGCCGGTGATGGATGTGGAGCGCTTGCAGTTGACCTTCGCGTCGCCGGTCGACTTGCTGCGCGAAGTGCGTGCGCTCGGGGGTAACCCGCGTGACGACCGTGCCACAGGCTTGCCGTCGACGCGGCAATGCCGTGAGTTGATGTCCGCGCTCGGCGCACGCCGCGATGCCGATGGGCGGATCGGTGTGACGATCGAAGTGGCATACGGGCACGCGTGGCGGCCACAGCCGCAACTGACGCGCGCCAAGGCGGGAGAGGCGAGCGTTCCGCTGGCCCAGCTTCAGGCAAGCTTGCGCCAGCGATGACGGCTATGGCACCCTGCGTGCAGATGACCGCGGCCCGCACGACCACAACGACAACGCAATGACAGGAGACCTTCGATGGGACTGATTTCGTTCTTCCGCGATGCTGGAGAGAAGCTGTTTGGCAAGGAAGTGAAAGCTGCGCAGGCGAATCCCGCCCAGGCCGCCGAGGCCAATCGAACCGCGGCCACCGCGATCGAGAACCACCTTGCCACCTTCAACCTGCCGGTCACCGCGCTGACTGTGACCTATGACCTTGCTACCAATGCCGCCAAGGTGTATGGCATCGCGAAAGACCAGGCGACGCGCGAGCGGGTGATCCTGGCTGCAGGCAATGTCGACGGCGTGCAGCAAGTCGACGATCAGATGACGGTCGAGGTGGCGGCACCGCAGCCGCCGGCGCAGTTCTACACCGTCGTCAAGGGCGACACGCTGTCGAAGATTGCCAAGCAGTTCTATGGCGACGCCAATGCCTACAACGCGATCTTCGAGGCGAACCAGCCGATGCTCAAGCATCCGGACAAGATCTATCCGGGACAGAACCTGCGCATCCCGCCTCGTTGACGCCCGCTACGGCGGTGCAAAGCGCGTCGGACGGGTGAGTCCGCGGCTTGCTGGCGTGTCCGGCGCGCCCCTATAATCGCCGCGTTTTGCGCTCGGTCAAACTTTTGGAGAGGAGAGTTTGATCGAGGTCGCCGGTCAGAGGTGCCAACCGCTTTTCGGCGCAAACCGCGTTCCCATGTGTTGCGTGCCCTGACGATGTCGGACCAGGCGTACCGGTGGACCCTCAAGCGCAATTGCTCGGCCAGTCCGCGGCAGTTAGCCCTTGTGTATGGATCCATCGTTGCCGTGTCCTTCGTCTTCGGCGCCGCGTTTGCCTTGCATGGTCAGTGGCTGATCCTTCCTTTCGTCGGTGTTGAACTTCTCGCGGTTGCGGCTGCGTTTCTCTGCTACGGCAGGCATGCGGCGGATTTCGAGCGGATCGAACTGCAGGACGGCGAACTGAGGGTTGAACGCCAAGATGGAGCGCGCGTCGAGCATGCGCGGTTGGCGTTGTCCTGGGCTCGTGTCGAGATGGACGAGGCCGGGCAGGGCTGGATGCAGCGCGTACGGCTGTATCTGGTGGCGCCTGGTGCGCGGGTCGAGGTCGGGCGGCATCTGCCCGATCAGCGGCGGCGCGGGCTTGCAAGGGAGTTGAGACAGGCGCTGCGCGCTGCGGCGACTATCCGAGATTAGGAAGCGGAGCGGGCCGCGGTTCGGGTGCGGTTGAATGCAATAACGACAGATGCGGCGTAAGCCGTGCAGCAGGACGATCGATGAAAATGAAGAGGTACGGAAACGTGCTTGGTCGCGCCTTGGTGGGCCTGACCGCGGCAGTGGCGGCTGGCGGGGCGGCAGCGATTCAAAGTCGCTACAACCTTGCCCCCCCGGTGACACAGATTGCACGCGAGATCGACAGCCTGCACACGATGATGCTGATCATCTGCGGCCTCATCTTCGTGGCCGTCTTCGGGGTCATGTTCTATTCGATCTGGAAGCACCGCAAGAGTCAGGGCGCGGTGCCGGCCGACTTCCATGAAAGCACCAAGGTCGAGATCGTCTGGACCGTCGTGCCTTTCATCATCGTGATCATCATGGCGCTGCCGGCGACCCGCACGGTGGTCGCGCAGAAGGACACGACCAATGCCGATCTGACGATCAAGGCCACCGGCTATCAGTGGAAGTGGGGCTACGATTACCTGAAAGGAGAGGGCGAGGGCATCTCGTTCTTGTCGGCGTTGTCCACGCCGCGTGACCAGATCGACGGCGGCAACGATGCGGCCCGCAAAGCCAATTCGACCTACCTGATCGAAGTGGATAACGAACTCGTGGTGCCGGTGGACAAGAAGATCCGCATCATCACCACCGCGAATGACGTTATCCACGCGTGGATGGTGCCGGCCTTCGGCGTCAAGCAGGATGCGATTCCCGGCTTCGTCCGCGACACTTGGTTCCGTGCCGAAAAGATTGGCACGTACCGCGGCCAGTGCGCCGAGCTGTGCGGTCGCGACCATGCGTTCATGCCGATCGTGGTACGAGTGGTCTCCGCCGAGGATTACAGCAAGTGGGTCGGCGAGAAGCTGAAGGAGATTGCTGCCCGCCAGGACGATCCGACCAAACAGTGGACCGAGGCCGAGCTGATGCAGCGTGGCGCGCAGGTGTACGCCGCCAATTGCCAAGCGTGCCACCAGCCCAATGGCCAAGGTCTCAAGCCGGCATTCCCTGCGCTCGATGGAAGCAAGGTGGTTGCGAGCAAGCAGGATCAGATCGCGATCCTGCTTAACGGCAAGAACGCCATGCCGGCCTGGAAGCAACTGTCGGATGTCGAACTGGCCGCCGTGGCCACTTACACGAAGAACTCTTGGAGCAACAAGCACGGGGTCGTTCAGCCGACCGAGTTTGCGGCGTCGCGCAAGTAGCGGCGCGCACGGGACCGCCCAGGCCAGACATCTTCGTGCCGGCGATGCCGGCTCCATGAAACGAACAGCAGGCAGCAAGGAGCACAAATGAGCGCAGTCACCCACGGACAAGGCCACGCGGCCGGTCACGATCACGCGCACGACCACCCGCATGGCTGGCGTCGCTGGCTGTACGCCACCAACCACAAGGACATCGGCACGATGTACCTGTGGTTCAGCTTCGCGATGTTCCTGACCGGTGGCGTCCTTGCTCTGATGCTGCGCGCCGAGTTGTTCCAGCCGGGACTGCAGCTGTATCGCCCCGAGTTCTTCAACCAGCTCACGACCATGCACGGCGTGATCATGGTGTTCGGCGCGATCATGCCGGCGTTCGTCGGCTTCGCGAACTGGATGATTCCGCTGCAGGTCG
>LNFM01011725.1_pt1 | contig 13772 bp, 10 predicted proteins | sample 596031 | NCBI WGS metagenome assembly LNFM01 (sample SAMN04254537, study PRJNA301005) | activated carbon metagenome | isolation source: dual media filters at the Ann Arbor, Michigan drinking water treatment plant | place: USA: Ann Arbor
CGCGGGGGGGGACTCGAACCCCCACACCATTGCTGGCGTCAGGACCTAAACCTGGTGCGTCTACCAATTTCGCCACCCGCGCGCCTGGTTGGGGTTCCGGCACGACACAGATGGGGATCTGCGCCAAGCCCTGCCCCCTTCACGGCAACCCTCGATTGTAGCGGTTGCCCGAAGTCCAGCGGTTCAGGCGCCGAGCCGGTGGCGCAGCAGCCGCACCGCACTGCCCGGGGTGGTGAGCACCGGCAGGCCCACGCCCCGGTGAACCGCCATTTGTGCGCGGGCCATGCTGAACTGCGCCAGCGCGATCACGTCGCAACCCTGGCTCGCCAGCCACTGCGCAGCCTCGATGACCAAGGTGTCGTGCCGTTCGGTGTCGCCTTGGTTGAGCGCCTCGAGCGCACCGTCGGCCAGCCGGGTCAGCAACTCGGTGCCGGGTGGAAACTCCGGCGGCATGGATTCGAGCGTGGGGCCGAACGATGCGATCAGGCCCACACGTCCGCCATGCGCCACGGCGTCGGCCACCATGGCTTCATTGGGCTTGAGGACGGGCATGTGGTGCCGGCGCGCTGCCACGGCCTCAATGCAGGGTCCGAACGCCGAGCAGGTGAAAAGGATGGCGTTCGCCCCCGAACGTTCGGCATAGGCCGTCAGGTCCTCGAACCGCTGGTGCATGGTGCCGTCCAACCCGGCGCCGTTGCGCGCCAGATCGGCGGACAGGCTGTCGTCGAGCAGGTTCATGCGCACCGCCTCGGGCCAGCGGCGCTCCAGCTCCTCGTTGATGGGTGCCACCGAGTGAGCCAGGGCGTGGATGAGGGCGATTCGCATGATGGGACCTTGGCATGGGTTGGATGTTCGAGCGCATTGTTGACCAGCCGGCTTGTTGTCCGCCAGAGCGGGTCATCCGTTTCACAAAACCAAGGCGCCACACCAGGCTCGCGAACCCACGGCGCTGCGCTCAGGCGGTCCCGGGTTCCCGTTTCACCCGGAACCAGGCCGCGTACATCGCCGGCAGTGCCAGCAAGGTCAACACCGTGGCAACGACCAGCCCACCCATGATGGCCACCGCCATCGGCCCCCAGAACACACTGCGCGACAGCGGAATCATCGCCAGCACTGCCGCAGCGGCGGTCAGCACGATGGGCCGCATGCGGCGCACCGCCGACTCCACCACCGCGTCCCATGCCGGCACCCCGCGAGCGCGGTCCTGCTCGATCTGATCGATGAGGATCACCGAGTTGCGTTGGATCATGCCCATGAGCGCGATCACGCCGAGCAGGGCCACGAAGCCGAACGGACGGTTCAGCAGCAACAAGGCGGCGGCCACGCCCGCCAGTCCCAGCGGGCCGGTCAAAAACACCAACATGGAGCGGCTGAAGCTCTGCAGCTGCAGCATCAGCAGGGTGAACACGATGAACAGCATGAGCGGGATGCCCGCGGCAATCGACGACGAACCCTTGCTGCTCTCTGCCACGGCGCCCGCGACCTCGATGCGGTAGTCCGAGAGACCGCGGGCGGCCCAGCGATCGCTGATGCTTTTGAGCACGGGCTGCAATTCGGCGGTCACCGTCGCACCCTGCAAACCTTCCGCCACATCCCCTTGCACGGTGATGGCGTAGTCGCGGTTTTCGCGCCACAGCACGCCGGCCTCCCAACCAAAGACCGGCTTCGCAATCTGAAGCAGCGGAATGCTTTGCCCGCTGCTCGTGGGCAGGTTCGCGTTGGCCAGATCGGTGATGGCACTGCGTTCATCCAGGGGTTGGCGCAACACGATGTCGATGAGCTTGTCACCGTCGCGGTACTGACCCACCGTGCTGCCGCTGAGCAAGGTGCGCGCGGCTTGCGCGATCGACTGACTGGACACGCCCAGCGCACGCGCCTTGGCCTGGTCGATTTCCAGCCGCAGCCGCTTGACCGACTCGTTCCAGTTGTCGTTCACGCCGCGCATGTTGCTGTTGCCCCGCATGGCCACCTTGACTTCGTCGGCCAACGCGCGCAACTGTGCGGGGTCGGTGCCGACCACCCGGAACTGCACGGGATACGGCACGGGTGGCCCGTTGGGCAGCAGCTTCACGCGACCGCGCAGCTCGGGGAACTCGGCGGCCAGCAAAGCGGGCAGCGCCTTGCGCAGACGCTCGCGGGTCTTGAGGTCTTGCGGCAACACGATGAGTTGCGACACGTTGGTCTGCGGAAAGATCTGGTCCAGCGGCAAATAGAAGCGCGGCACACCCGAACCGACCCAGGTGCTGACGCTTTTGACGCCCTCTTCGGCCGTCATGCGCAACTCCAGGCGCTTGGTGACCTCGTCCATGGCCCGGATGCTGCTGCCCTCCGGCAGCCACACGTCCACCAGGATTTCGGGCCGGCTTGAGTCCGGGAAAAACTGTTGCTGCACCTGGCCCATGCCGACGATGCCCAACACGAAGGTGAGCACGGTCGCGCCGATGGTGATCCAGCGGTACTGCACGCACCAATCGACCACGGCACGAAACCGCACGTAGAACGGACCGTCGAAGACCTCATGCACCTCGCCCACATGCGGCTTCACCTTCAGCAGGCGCACGCCGAGATAGGGCACGAAGAACACCGCCACGATCCACGACAACAGCAATGCGATCACGGTCACTGCAAAGATCGCAAAGGTGTATTCACCGGTGCTGGAATTCGCCAGGCCGATGGGCAGGAACCCGGCTGCGGTGATCAGCGTGCCGGTGAGCATGGGCATGGCCGTGGCCTCCCAGGTGAAAGTGGCCGCACGAACCATGCTGTAGCCCTCTTCAAGCTTGCGCACCATCATCTCCACCGCAATGATCGCATCGTCCACCAGCAGCCCCAGCGCAATGATCAGGGAGCCCAGTGAGATCTTGTGAAGGCCGATCTTGAAGTAGTTCATGGCCAGAAAAGTCATGGCCAACACCAGCGGAATGGTGATGAACACCACCAATCCGGGGCGCATGTCGAGTGTGTAGCCGCGCAGGCCCTTGCTGCCGGTGCGCTTGTGCAGACCCAGCGCCAGAAAGCTCACCGCCAGCACGATCACCACCGCTTCGATCAGGACGGTGACGAACTCGTTCACGCTTTTGGTCACGGCACTGGGCTGGTCCTGCACCTGTGCGAGCACCATGCCCGCAGGCAACGTGGCCTCGATGCCCGCCACCGTGGTCTTGAGCGCTTTGCCCAGGGCAATGATGTCGCCGCCCTTGGCCATGGAAATGCCCAAGCCGATGCTGTCCTTGCCGTTGTGGCGCACCAGCACTTGCGGCGGGTCCACGTAGCCCAGGCGGATGCTGGCGATGTCACCCAGGCGGATCTGCGTGCCATTGGCGGCACGGATCGGCATCGCGCCGAGCTGCTCCACCGAAGTGAACGCACCGGCCACACGCACCTGCACCACATCCTGAGGCGACTGCACCGCACCCGCCGCGACCACGGCATTCTGCTGTCCGAGCGCGTCGAACACCTGCTGCAGGTTCAAGCCCAGCACCGCCAAACGCTTCTGCGAGATCTCAACGAACAGCTTCTCGTCCTGCACGCCGAAGAGCTCCACCTTGCTCACGTCGGGCACGCGCAGCAGCTGCTGGCGCACGTTGTCGGCCACTTGTTTTTTGTCGGCGTACGAGAAACCGTCGCCCTGCAGGGCGTAGATCACGCCGAAAACATCACCGAACTCGTCGTTGAAAAAAGGCCCCACCACGCCTTGAGGCAGCGTGGCCTGCATGTCACCGATCTTCTTGCGGGCCGTGTACCAGATCTGCGGCACCTCCTTGGGCGGCGATGAGTCTTTCAGCTGAAAGATCACCAGCGTCTCGCCGGGTTTGGAATAGCTGCGGATCTTGTCCGCGTAGGGCACTTCCTGCAGCGTTTTCTCAATGCGGTCGGCCACCTGCTCGGCCACTTGTTCGGCGGTGGCGCCGGGCCAGTAAGCCCGCACGACCATGGCCCGAAAGGTGAACGGCGGGTCTTCGTCCTGGCCGAGCTGAAAATAGGCCGCGACGCCCAGCAGCATCAGCACGATCATCAGGTAGCGCGTGAACGCCTGGTGGTCGAGCGCCCATTGCGAGAGGTTGAAACGCGAGACCCACGAGGCGGCCTGGTCGGCAGAGGAATAGTCGGACGAGCTCATGCAGTCCTCACTTCGTGGCCGCGGCGACAAATCGCGTGACCTTCTGCCCTGGTGACAGCACATGCACGCCCGCGGCCACCACCTCATCGCCCGGCTTGAGGCCCGAGGCAATCACGATCTCGTTGCCGTCAGCGCCAGCCACCACCACCTCGCGCGGCTGCACCGTGCCGCTGGCGGGGTCAAACACCCACACCGCGCTGCCGCTGCGATCGCCGGCTTCCGAACGCATGAGCGCCGAGGTCGGCAGCTTGATGGCGGCGGTGGGCGTGTCGGCCGACCGCATCAGCAGCACGTAAGCGGTGGCACCGAGTGGCACCGCGGCACCCTCGGGCAAGGCCAGCTTGACCTGGTAGGTGCGGGTCGCAGGGTCGGCACTTGCCGCCATTTCGCGCACCACGGCATCCCAGGGTGTCACGGCACCGGCTGGTGTGCCGGACGAGCCAGCCCACAGGCGCACCTGCGCTGCCTGACCGACACGCAAGCGTGCCACTTCGTCTTCGGGCACGGCAAACACCACGTCGCGCGCACCGTCGCGCGCCACACGCACCACCGGCGCACCGGCGGCCACGACCTGTCCCACTTCCGCATCGACCGCCAGCACCACGCCGTCGCCATCGGCCCGCAAACTGGCGTAGCCGGCCTGGTTGCCTTGCACGGCACCCTGGGCACGCGCCTGACGCAGCGACGCGTCGGCCGATTGCAGCGTCGCCTGACGGCGTTCGATCTCGGCGCCGCTCACGAAACCTTGCGCCAGCAGTTCCTGAAAACGTTGGAGATCGGCCGCCGCCAGATCGCGCTGGGTTTGTGCCGACGCCACCTGGGCCTGCGCGGCCTGGCTGGAGAGTGCCAGGTCCTGCGCGTCGAGCTGGGCCAGCAACTGACCCGCCTTCACCCGCTGCCCGACTTCGGCCGGGCGTTGCACCAGCTTGCCCCCGACCCGAAAGCCCAGCCGCGACTCGGTCCGTGCCCGCACCTCACCGGCGTACTCGGTCTGCGAGCCCAGGGTGCTGGCGCCCACGGTCATCAACTTGACCGAGCGGATCGGCTCCACCGGTGCGGGTTTGGGAGAGCAGGCTGCCAGCACAAGCGTGGCGGTCAGGGCGATTGCAACAGGCAGCGTTTTCATGGAGGGCTTGGCGGGTGAGAATGGGACGGGTGCACGGCGTTTGTCGACACCGCGAATCCCCGTATATTACTGACTGACCGGTTAGTAATCAAAATTTTCGTTCCAGCGCACCTCGGTTTCATGGCCCCCCCCACCACCACCACCACCCGCCCGCTGGACCATGCGCCCGGCACGTTCGGGGGCGGCGTTGACCATTACGAAAACTTCCCCGTGGCCTCCTGGCTGTGCCCACCCCGGCTTCGGCCGGCCGTGGTGGCCATCTACCGTTTTGCCCGCACCGCCGACGACATCGCAGACGAGGGATCGGCCGGTGCGGTCGAGCGGCTGGCCGATCTGGCCGCCTTCCGCAGCGAACTGACTCGCTGCATCGCCAGGGCATCGGGTGAGGGGACTGCGCCCGTGCCCGAACGCTGGCCCGGCGTGTTCGGTCCGCTCGGTCTGGCCGTGGCGCGCCACACACTGCCGGGCCAGCTGCTGCACGATCTGCTGAGCGCCTTCGAGCAGGATGTGCGGTACACCGAGCAACAGCACCGCTATGCCAGCACCGAGGAGCTGTTGGGCTACTGCCGGCTCTCGGCCAACCCGGTGGGACGCCTGCTGCTGCACCTGTACCACGTGCAAGACGCCCGCTCCTTGCAGCAAAGCGACCAGATCTGCAGCGCCTTGCAGCTCATCAACTTCTGGCAGGACATCAGCCGCGACCTGCCCAACGGCCGCTGCTATCTGCCGGCCGACACCTTGCGGCGGCATGGTCTGCAAATCGCTGATTTCGAGAACGCCGAGTTGCAGACAACACCCGCCCGCCACGCCGTCGTGGCGGAGTTGTGTGCCTACGCACGAGGTCTCATGCAGCTGGGCGCTCCGCTGGCGAGGCGGATACCGGGTCGCGCAGGCTGGGAGCTGCGCCTGGTTGTTCAAGGCGGCTTGCGCATCCTGGACGCCATCGCCGACAACGACCACCGCAGCTGGCAGACACGGGTCACGCTGCAGCGCGCCGACATGCCTCGACTGGTGTGGCGCGCGCTCTGGATGTGACGCCGCGCGCACCGCAAGGCGCGCAGGTGACACGCACCCACGGGAAGTCGCTGAAAAGCCACTGAATCCGACGCCCTCCGTAGAAGCTCCGGGGTGGCACACACGGGCCGTGTGCCATACTAATTTTCTATGGCACAGGCATTCCCTTTCTCCGCGATAGTTGGTCAAGACGAGATGAAAACGGCGATCCTGATCGCCGCCATCGATCCCTCCATCGGCGGTGTTCTGGTCCTGGGTGACCGGGGCACCGGCAAGTCCACCGCGGTGCGGGCGCTGGCCGCCCTGCTGCCGAAAATGCGGGCGGTCAACGGCTGCCGCTACAGCTGCGATCCGGCCGACCCCGCCAGCCGCTGCGCCGATTGCGCCACCCTGCGCGCACCCGACCAGCCACCGCCCAAGACCCACCTCATTCCCGTCCCCGTGGTCGACCTGCCACTGGGCGCCACCGAGGACCGCGTGGTCGGCGCGCTCGACCTCGAACGCGCGCTGTCTCAAGGCGTGAAGGCGTTTGAGCCCGGCCTGCTGGCCCAGGCCAACCGCGGTTTTCTCTACATCGACGAAGTCAACCTGCTCGAAGACCACTTGGTCGACCTGCTGATCGACGTGGCGGCCTCGGGCGAGAACGTGGTGGAACGCGAAGGCCTCTCCGTGCGCCACCCTGCGCGGTTTGTGCTGGTGGGCAGCGGCAACCCCGAAGAAGGTGAACTGCGCCCGCAGCTGCTGGACCGATTCGGTTTGTCGGTGGAGGTGAAGACGCCCGAGCTGCTGCAGGAGCGCGTGGAAGTGGTGCGCCGGCGCGATGCCTTCGAGCAGGACCGCGAGGCTTTCATCGCGCACTGGCACAAGGAAGACGAACGCATCCGGCGCAAGATCGTTGCCGCGCGCAAGCGCCTGCACGACGTTGACATCAGCGACGCCGCGCGCCAGCGCGCCGCTGCCCTGTGCATGGCCCTCGGCACCGACGGCCTGCGCGGCGACCTCACGCTGATCCGCGCCGCGCGGGCCATGGCCGCGCTGCAAGGTGACGCCGGCGTGACCGACGCGCACTTCAAGCGCGTGGCCGGTCCCGCCCTGCGCCACCGCCTGCGCCGCAACCCGCTGGACAACGCCGGTTCCACGGCCCGGGTCGACCGTGCGGTCGCCGAGTTGATGGGCGCCTGAGCGCGGGTCTCGGGCTCACCACCGATGCTCGACGCCATCTCTTCGCCGGTTCCCAGCGCCGACGCCGCCTTGGTGGCCGCCCTGCTGGCGGTGGACCCCGCCGGCCTGGGCGGTGTCGCACTGCGTGCGCCCGCTGACTCTTTGCGCGACGCCTGGCTGACCCTGCTGCGCGACGGCCTGCCCGCCAGCACCCCGATGCACCGCGTGCCCCTGCACGCCACCGACTCGGCCCTGCTCGGCGGGCTGGATCTGGCCGCCACCCTGCATGCGGGGCGCCCGGTGGCCCAGCAGGGTTTGCTCGCGCGGTGTGACGGCGGCGTGCTGCTGCTGGCCATGGCCGAGCGCGTGAGCGCCGGCGTGGCCTCGCAACTCGCGGCCGTGCTCGACACCCAGGTGGTGGCGCTCGAGCGCGACGGCCTGACCCAACGCCGCCCTGCCCGCGTGGCGCTGGTCGCACTGGACGAAGGCGATGGTGACGAAGAACAAATGCCCGCCACGCTGCTGGACCGGCTGGCTTTTCACCTGGTGCTGCAGGCCTCCGAATCCGAAGACGATGCACCGGTGAACTGGACACGCACCGAGATCGCCGAGGCGCGCGCGCGGCTCGCGCAGGTGGTCGTGCCCGAGAGCGTGGTGCAGGCGCTGTGTGCGGCCTCGCTGGTGTGGGGCGTGAATTCCATGCGCGCGCCGTTGCTGGCGGTGCGTGTCGCTCGCGCTGCAGCCGCCTTGTCCGGGATGGACGAGGCCGAGGAGGTGCACGCCTCGCTGGCCGCGCGGCTGGTGCTCGCGCCGCGCGCCACGCGCATGCCTGCGCCGCCGGCGGAAGAAGCCGACGACACGCCACCGCCACCGACGGGCACGCAAGCGCCCGCTCCCGACGAAGACCACCCGCAGGACGCGCCTGCGCCCGAGACGCCGCAGGACGAAACCAGCAACGCCGACGAAGAAGAGGCCCCCGGCGCACTGGACGACCGCATGGTTGAGGCGGTGCGCGCGGCCATTCCGCCCGGCCTGCTGGCCGCGCTGCAAATGGGCCAGGCCCGGCAGGCGCGCGCGGCAGCCGCCGGCCGCTCGGGCGAGCTCATGAAAAACCAGAACCGCGGCCGCCCCGTGGGCACACGCCGCGCCGAACCCCGCTCGGGTGCACGGCTGCACATCCTGGAAACCCTGCGCGCGGCTGCGCCCTGGCAGCGCCTGCGCCAACAAAAGGCAGATGGTCCAAAACGCATCCAGGTGCGGCGCGAGGACTTTCACGTGGTGCGGTTTCGCCAGCGCCGCCCCACCACCACGCTGTTCGTGGTGGACGCCTCGGGTTCGGCCGCGTTGCACCGCCTGGCCGAGGCCAAGGGCGCGGTGGAACTGCTGCTGGCCGAGTGCTACGTGCGGCGCGACAAGGTGGCGGTGCTGGCGTTTCGCGGCGATGGCTGCGAGCTGCTGCTGCCGCCCACGCGCTCGCTGGCGCGCGCCAAGCGCAGCCTCGCCGCCCTGCCCGGCGGTGGCGGCACGCCGCTGGCCGCCGGCATTGAAGCGGCGCGCGAACTGGCCCAGCAGATCGGGCGCGCGGGCGAGACACCGGTGGTGGTGATGCTCACCGACGGGCGCGCCAACGTGGCGCGCGACGGCCGCCACGGCCGGGTCCAGGCCACCGACGACGCGCTGCAAGCCGCCGACGCGTTCCGCCTCGCCGGCTTCGCGGCCCTGCTGATCGACACCTCGGCGCAGCCGGGCGAGGCCTCGCGCCAGATGGCCGAACGCATGGGTGCCACCTGCGTGCCGTTGCCGCACGCGGGCGCCACCGGCCTGTCGCAAGCGGTGCGGCTGGCGAGCGTGCCCGGCGCACGCTGACCACCGCACCATGACACGAGGCCTCGACTGGCAGCGCGACGGCCCGCAGTGGCCGCACCACGAGCGCAGCAGCTTCGTGTGGGCCGCTGGTCTTCAGTGGCATGTGCAGCGCTTCGCCGGTCCGGAGCAGGCGCCGTGTCTGTTGCTGCTGCACGGCACCGGCGCCTCCACGCATTCGTGGCGCGACCTGGCACCGCTGCTCGCGCAGCGCTTCGAGGTGGTGGCCATGGACCTGCCCGGCCACGCCTTCACCGGCATGCCGCCCGGTGGCGTGGGTTCACCGCAGCTCTCGTTGCCCGGCATGGCGCGCGCGGTGCAAGGTCTGCTGCAGACGCTGGCCGTCCAACCGGCGATGCTGGTGGGCCACTCGGCCGGTACGGCCGTGGCGGTGCGCATGTGTCTGGATGGACTGGCCACTCCGCGCTCGGTGCTGGGGCTCAACGCCGCGCTCATGCCGCTGGGCGGTCTGGCAGGCCAGCTGTTTTCGCCCGTGGCCAAACTCATGGCCTCGGCCCCGTTTGTGCCGCGCCTGTTCGCCTGGCACGCCAAAGAACCAGCGGTGCTGCAGCGCCTGCTCGACAGCACCGGATCCACGCTCGATTCGGCCGGCACCGCGCTCTACCAGCGGTTGGTGCGCAGCCCCGACCACGCCGCCGGCGCGCTGGGCATGATGGCCAACTGGGACCTCGATACGCTCTGGCGCGACCTGCCCGCGCTGGCCGTGCCGCTGGACCTCGTGGTGGGTGAGCGCGACCGCACGGTGCCGCCCGAACAGGCCACACGCGCCATGGCCCGGCTCTCGCCCGCGCTGAACGCGCAGTACCTCCAGCTCGATGGCCTGGGGCACCTCGCACACGAGGAGCAGCCCCGCACCGTGGCGCGGCTGGTCTTCAACCGCTTCGACGCGCGGGCCTGAAGGCAGGGCTCAGGGAACGACGTTCTCGATCCGGATCTGCAGCTGCGCGCTGTTGCTCGCCACCGGGCCACTGCTGCCCTGCAGGTCGCCGCTCTGCGGCATGGCCTGCCCGGTGCGGCTGATGCGCGCTTCCACCACCACCTGTTCGTGCATCGACAGGCGAAGTTCCGGCGCCATGGCCTGGCTGTCGTCGAGCACAAAAGGCACCGGCCCTGCGGTCGCCGCAACCTTCAGCACCGCCAGCGGCATGCGCGGACCTTGCACCGGGCGCGCAAACACGAACAAGGTGTCGCTCGATGCCAGCTGGCCTTGCAGCTCGGGCGCGATGGTGATCTGCCCCCGCAAGCCGGGGTGGGAGTTGGTGGCCGGCGGTGGATCGGCGGGTGCCGTGGCCACGCGCGCGGCGCCGCCGGGTTGGGACGCGATGCCGGCGCGCGCTGCCTCCAGGCTGCTCTGCAGGCCTTGGTCGAACGGGCTGCCCGGCGCGGCGCGTTCGCGGGCGCGTTGCCAGAACGCCTGGGCCGCCACGAAGTCCTGCCGACCGTAAGCCGCGCTGCCGGCCAGGGCGAGCGCCTTGGGGTGACCGGGGTCGATGGCCAACGCGCGGTTGACCAGGCGCATGGGTTCACCGCTGGCGCTCTGCCCTTGCAGCAGCGACAGGAGATCGGCCCGATCGGCCAGCAGGTCGGGGTTGTCGGGCGTGAGTTCGATGGCGCGCTGGTAGGCCTGGTCGGCGTCGGCAAATCGTTGGCGGCTGGCGTGGGCGCGCGCCAGCATGGCCCAGGCGGGTGCGTCGGCCGTCTGACCCGGTGGGCGGCTCTGGAGTTGTTGGGCCATCTGGCGGACCATGGTGTCGACGTCGCCATCGGACGCGCCCGCCTGCTGGGCCATCTCGGCCTCGAAGCGCACCGCGTCGGGCTCACCCAGCCAGACGTACAGACCGATGGCCAGCGCGGGCACGGCCAGCAGCAAGCCGGTGGCGGTGGCGTTGCGGTGGGTGGCGCGAACGCGCTGGTCCAGCGGTGCCGACTCGTCGATCACGCGGCGGGCCAGCTCGGCACGCGCCTGCTCCAGCTCCGCGGGTGTGAGCTGGCCTTCAGAAAAATCCGCATCGAGCTGCGCGCGCTGTGCGCGCAACAGCGCGAGGTTGGCTTGCTGCGGCATGGCGGGCACGGCACCCGATCGCGTGCGCCAGAGCACCGACAGCAAGGGCCACAAAGCCAGCGCAAGCAGCGCCAGCGCGAGGGCATAGAACACGGTCATGGCGTGCCTCCGGCATCGTCGAGCAGGCGCTGGGCGCGCTGCAGTTCTGCCGGGGTCAGCGGCGAGGGTTCGGCCAAGGGATCGCGCCGGCGGATGTTCATCAACAGCACGCCGGCGGCCAACAACAACAGCACGAACGGCCCGGCCCACAGCAACACGGTGCTGAACTTGAGCGGCGGCCGGTAGAGCACGAAGTCGCCGTAGCGCTGCGCCATGAAATCGAGAATCTCCGGCTGCGTGCGGCCTTGTGTGAGCTGCTCGCGGATCTGCTGGCGCAGGTCCTTGGCCAGGTCGGCCTGCGAGGCGGCGATGGTTTCGTTCTGGCACACCAGGCAGCGCAGCTTCGGCCGACAGGGGCGCGGCCTTCGAATCGGCCGGTGCCTGCGCGGCCACGCCCGCAGGTCCCAGCGTCCAGCCCAACAAGAGGATCACCAGAAAAACACGCATGGGCTCAGGCACCGAGTTGGTTCATCAGCGGCAGCAGCGTGTCCCGCACCGCCTCGGGCGTCACCGGTCCGGTGAATTTGAGGCGGATCACACCCTGTTTGTCGATCACATACGTTTCTGGCACGCCGTACACGCCGAAGTCCAGGCCGACGCGGCCGTCCATGTCGAACAGCGTGGTCTGGTAGGGGTTGCCGTGCTTGCCCAGCCAGGTCAGCGCGAGGTGGCGCTGGTCCTTGTAGTTCAGGCCGATCAGGGGCACGGCGCTGGTTTTGGCCAGGTCCATCAGCACCGGGTGTTCCTGCTGGCAGGCCACGCACCAAGAGGCCCACACGTTGAGCAGCCACACCTGCCCGCGCAGGTCTTGCGGGGCCACCAGCGTGTCGGGCGCGGCGAGCGTGGGCAGGCGAAAAGACGGCACCGGCTTGTTGATCAGGGGCGACGGCACGTCGCGCGGGTTGAGCTGCAGGCCCATGCCCAGAAAACCCAGCATCACCACGAAGATGGCCAGCGGCCACAGGTAACGCTTCATGGGCGCGCGCTCCGTGCCGTCATCACCGGGCGCACCGGGCGCACCGTGCCCACGTTGCCAGCGGACGGCGCCGCGGGCGCCACCGACGCCGCCTTGCGCACGCGGTAGCGCCGGTCCATCACGGCCAGGAGTCCCCCCAGCGCCATCAGCAGACAACCGCCCCAGATCCAGTTGACCATGGGCTTGTGGTGCAGGCGCACGCTCCAGGCGGTTTCGCTCACCGGCTCGCCCAACGCGACGTACACGTCGCGCATGACGCCGCGGTCGATGGCCACCTCGGTCATGGCCGTGCGGCTCACCGTGTAGATGCGCCGTTCGGGGTGCAACATCGCCACCAGTTCGCCATCGCGGCTCACGGTGAGCGTGGCGCGGGCCGAGGTGTAGTTGGGTCCCTGCACCAGGTCCATGCTGTCCAGCCGGATGCTGTGGCCGCCCACGTCGGCGGTCTGGCCCACCTCCATGCGCACGTCGTTCTCGGTCTGGAAACTGCTGACCACCGTGACCCCGGCGATGAACACCGCCACGCCGAAGTGCGCCAGCAGCATGCCGAAATAGCTGCCCGGCTGCGCACGAAACGCGACCCAGGCCGAAGCAGGATGGGCGCGCAAACGTTGCACGAGGTTCAGCACCGCCGTGCTGGCCACCCACACCGCCAGCAGCAGACCCAGGCCGGTGAGCGGGGTCCAGCGCTGCAGCACCAGCGGCGCGATCACGGCGCTGGCCACGCTCACGCCCGCAGCCCAGCGCAGCTGGTGCGCGAGGTCGCCCAGCGAGGCCTGCCGCCAGCGCGCCAGCGGTCCCACGCCCATGAGGAACAGGGCCGGTGCAATGAGCGGCACGAACACCGCGTTGAAGTACGGCGGGCCGACCGAGAGCTTGCCCATGCCGAGCGCGTCGATGAGCAAGGGGTAGAGCGTGCCCAGCAGCACCGCGGCCGCGGCCACCACCAGCAGCACGTTGTTGGCCAGCAGCAGGCTTTCGCGCGAGAGCATCTCGAACGCGCCGCCACCGCCCACCTTGGGGCCGCGCCAGGCAAACAGCGTGAGCGAGCCGCCCACCACGATGGTGAAGAACACCAGGATGAACAGGCCGCGTTCGGGGTCGGTGGCAAACGCGTGCACCGAACTCAGCACGCCCGAGCGCACGATGAAGGTGCCCAGGAGCGAGAGCGAAAACGCGAGGATCGCCAGCAGCGCGGTCCACAGCTTGAAGCCGCCGCGCTTCTCGGTGACCGAGAGCGAATGGATCAGCGCCGTGCCCACCAGCCAGGGCATGAAGGACGCGTTTTCCACCGGGTCCCAGAACCACCAGCCGCCCCAGCCGAGTTCGT
>LNFM01004253.1_pt1 | contig 13771 bp, 16 predicted proteins | sample 596031 | NCBI WGS metagenome assembly LNFM01 (sample SAMN04254537, study PRJNA301005) | activated carbon metagenome | isolation source: dual media filters at the Ann Arbor, Michigan drinking water treatment plant | place: USA: Ann Arbor
TGCCGGCAACGGCGCGGGCGATCGCTTCCTTCGTGGCGCGGTAGTTGTAGTCCTGGATCTTGGCGTCATCGGACCGCGCGGCTCTGCCGCTGAGAGCGCGTTCGTCAACGCCCTCGCCAACAACAAGGACGGCTTCACGACGCTTCTCGCCGTGATCGCGCCGAACCTGGCTTGCAGGCCCAACACCATCCTGTTCAACAAGGTCACCATCAAGGACGCCCGTCAGGCCGTTCAGATGTTCGGCCCTGCACAGTACGGCGTTGCCAAGGCCGTTCAGGACTCGGTTGCTGAAGGCATCATCCCGGCGAACGAAGCTGACGACGTCTATGTCCTCGTCGGCGTGTTCATCCACTGGGAAGCTTCCGACGACGCCAAGATCCAGGACTACAACTACCGCGCCACGAAGGAAGCGATCGCCCGCGCCGTTGCCGGCAAGCCGACCGCAGCCGAAGCCACCGCTCAGCGCAACTCGGCAGCACATCCCTTCGCTGCCAAGTCTTGAAGCGGAAACCGTCCACAGCAGGAAACCACAAACAACGCCCCGCCGATGAAAGCGGGTCTGCTGCAGCGATTGGGTAGAATACTCTCGGGCCGTTGGAACGGCTAACACGTCGAGTGGGCTCCCCAAACCACTCGCAATGTGTGGACTAAAAAACTTCTAGCCGGCGATCTGTTGAAGATCGCCGGTTTTTATTTTGCCCTCGTGAAGAGCGGTGGCGACTAGCACGCCTGATGCCCCCGCATCCTTCAGCGCGCGAATATCGTCCATGCCGCGCACACCGCCGGCCGCGAACACGCGCCGCTGCGGCCCAGCCATCTCCGCGACCGTCGCGACCCGCTTCACATCGGGCCCTTCACCGCGCCCAACTCTGGTCAGCGTCATGACGATCACCGCACCCGGCCACATCGAGGGATAGGCGAGCAGTTCCGGCGGCCCCATGAAAGCCAGTCCGCGGAAATCCAGTGACAGGATACCATTGCGATTGATCGGCTTCCCACCCAGTGCGGACTGGCAAGCACCAGCAGCCAGAAGCGTCTCCGATCCGATCACCGGGCGGACGCGTTGGTGCGAGGCGTCCGCTTCGAGGCTGCCGTCGTCCAGCCAGACATCGCCCCCGCTCCATGCATCCGCGACGCGGGCATGAATGTCGCGATTGGATCCGCGACCCTCAATTCCGTCGAGGTCTGCTAAGTACAAGGTTGGAAACGGGAAGACAGATTGGTATCCGCGTGCAACAGCGACGGGATCAGCACTGTCGGCGAGCGGCGACTTGATGGGTCTGTAGTGGGTTCTGTCACCGGCGACCGCGCGCACTGCGACACCACCCCGAATATCGATGACCGGGATAATCAGCATTCTCTAGGACTCCTCCCCGGACGGATTGGTGACCCAGAGCAGATTTTTTTTCAAGGGAGCGCGACACGAAATGACGACCCGGGCAGGCCTCGATGTCGGCGGCGCACATTTGAAAGTTGCCATGAGCGAAAATGGTAAACTTACTGCAGTGCAGCAGTTCCGTTGCAGGCTTTGGATGGGATTGGAAAAACTCGATTTTGCATTGCAAAAGGCCGCCACGTTGATCGGCGGCGCCGATCAGGTCTCGATCACCATGACCGGCGAACTTTCAGATGTATTTCCCAATCGAAAAACTGGCGTTGAAACGCTGGTCGCACGCCTCGATCGCGAGTTCGGCCCCAAGGCGCGATTCTGGATCGGGCCCCGCGGAATCGGCAGCAGCGCCGACGCGCGCGCCCATCCCCGCGATGTCGGTTCCACCAATTTCCTTGCCACCGCCGCGCTGGCCGCGCGCGCACACGCTGATGCGCTCGTTATCGACTTCGGCTCGACCACCACCGACATCATTCCCGTGCGTGGCGGCAAAGCCGTTCCCCTCGGCCTCACCGATGCGGTGCGCCAATCGACCGGCGAACTCGTCTATACCGGCTTCACGCGCACCGCCGTCATGGGCGTCACCACGCGCGCGCCCTTCCAGGGCCAGTGGGTGACATTCGCCCGCGAATATCTCTCCACCATGGCCGACGTGCGCCGCATCCTCGGCGTCGACCTCGCCGCATTCGATCAGCACGCCACTGCCGATGGCCAGGATAAGTCCGCAGCCAGCAGCACCGTTCGCCTCGCCCGCATGTTGGGCCGCGATGCGGACGAAGGCACGCTCACCGATTGGCAAACGGTCGCCGCCTACATCCGCGAGGAGCAATTGCGCTCGATCCACGACGGCGCACTGCAGGTTCTCTCGCGCGCCAATCTTGCAGCAATGGCCCCCGTCATTGCCGCCGGCATTGGCGCCGCTGATGTCGCCGTGATGGCAGCCCGGCTGGGACGGCCCGTCGTCCCCTTTGCAGAACTTGCCGGCGCGCCACCTGAATTAGCGGCGTGGGCCACCGCGTGCGCCCCCGCTGTCGCCCTTGCCCTTATGGACGGTTAACGTTGGTAAACTGCGGATTGTTGCTCTCCCGCCGCACCCCTCGCATTGCGGACGCCACCCGCCCGGGCCTACAACGGCATCAGGGAATAGGGGAGACCGGCGATGCGAACGCCAGCGATGATTGTGGCCGCCATCACGAGCGTGGGCCTGCCGCTTGCCGCCTGCGCACCGATGATGCCCGACGCGAATACCGCTCTCATCGCCGGATCCATCGAGAAGTCGCCGCAGATGCTGCCGGGTGTGCCCAACGGCTTTGAATGCCCGCTCATCCCCAATGGATTCGATCCGGCCGGCTCCATCTACCGTCTCGACAAGAACGGCACGTTCTACCGCGTCACGGCCTACGGCGAAGAACCCGCAGTTCTCGCGATGAAGGGCTACCGCCGCGACATCAAAGTCGCTGATTACACCTTCTCCGACGCGCAGAAGTCGAGTGTCGGCGTGTCCTTCGCGGTTTTGCAAAACGCGCTGCCCGGCCTCACCGCCACCGCCAACGCCGATGTGAAGAAGAGCCTGAAGGTCGACGTCGTCGTCTCCGACATGATGGCCGATTCCATCGACGACCAAGTCGCCGACCACATCCTCGAACGCTTCAAGACCGACGTGAAGGCAAAGCCCGGCAGCAAATATTTCCTCGTCCGCGAAACGATCCGCGCCGGTGCCGTCAGCTATGCACTCAAGCGCGAAGATCTGGCTAAGCTCGGCAGCGAGGCGCAGGTCGAGCAAATCGCCAACGGCAAGGCGGACGTCACGTTTAAGGACAATAACGGCCTTGTCTCCATCACACAGAAATTCCTGCCCGACCGCGTTCCGGTCTGTATCAAGGCCGCCGAAATCGTCATCGAACCCGTGCGCGGCCAAGCTCCCGCCGTCACCCTCAAAGATACGCGCGACACGGACCTTCCCGCGATCACCAAGATCGGCGCCGACGAGGCCAAGAAAACCACAGCCGCCCCCGCGCCCAAACCGCCGGCTTGATCAATCGCAATGAAAGCCTGCGCCTATCCGTGCGCTATATGCGGACGGGGTTATCCGCGAGGCTGCCATGTCAAAGCGATCAGCAACGCGTGCCGCGCGCGAGAAAATGGTTGCGACCCAGTTGGCCGGCCGCGGCATCCGCCAACCCATCGTTCTTGACGCCATGCGCCATGTTCAGCGCGAGGAATTCGTCGCCTCCGAGAGCGAGCCCTACGCCTACGAAGACCGCCCCCTCCCTATCGGCGGTGGTCAGACCATTTCACAGCCCTACATCGTCGCCTTCATGATCGAAGCGCTGCAGTTGAAAGGCGGCGAGAAAGTCCTGGAGATCGGGGGCGGCTCGGGCTACGCCGCAGCCGTGCTGGCCCGCATCGCCTCTGCCGTCTTCACCATCGAACGCATTCCCGAACTGGCCGGTCTAGCCCGCCGAAACCTTGCCGCCTCAGGCATAGCCAACGTCACAGTACGCTGTGGCGACGGCACCCAAGGATGGCCCGAAGAGGCCCCCTTCGACGCCATCCTCGTCTCTGCCGGCGCACCAGACATCCCAGCCGCACTTAAAAGCCAAATGAAAATAGGCGGTCGCATGGTGATCCCCGTCGGTGATGAACCGACCTCGCAGGACCTGATACGTGTCGTTCGAAATTCTAACGGCGGCTACGACACCGAATACCTGACCGGCGTCCGCTTCGTACCCCTCATCGGCTCAGAAGGTTGGGCGCCCGGCACCGCTTAAGGCGCGATCGAAACACCCATCGGCCGCGCCGATACATCCTCGCCGCTCACAAACGCGCTCGCATCGCGATTGTAGAGATCGTTGCGGAACTGCACCGCGCCATTGTCGACCCACGCCGTCAAATAAATGAAATGGACTGGAACCGGCTGCTTCAATCGCACCGTCGACTGCTGACCGGACGCCACCCGCCCCTGCAACGCCGCCGCCGATAATCCGTCCTGCCCGGCCAAAATCCAATCCGCCACGCCCCAAAAATTCTGCAGCCGCACGCACCCCGCGCTCACCGCCCGCTCGAAGTAAGAGAAGAGGTTCTTCATCGGCGTATCGTGCATGTAGACGATGTGTTTGTTCGGCATATCGAACCGCAACACACCAAGCGCATTGTGCTCGCCCGGGTCCTGCCGGAACACATACCGCTCCGCTTCCGGCCCCCACCAGTTCACACTGCCCGGATCGACCTCTTCACCGCCAAAGCTGGAAAACACGCGGATTTTTTCTTTGTAGAGATACCCCGGGTCCTTGCGGATCATGGGGATCAGCGCTGCCTTCGCAATCGTATGCGGCACATGCCAATAGGGCAGCGTATTGAGCGCCTGCACCTGTGCGGAAACCACTGGCGTCGGAGTCGCGCGCTTGCCGGCGATCGTCCGGCTCGTCACCGCCACCGCACCGCCCTCGATGCCCTGCAATTCAAAACTCGCAGCGTTCATCAGGATGTAGCGCGGCTGCGTGCCAAGCTTGGGCAGCAGCTCCCGCATGCGCTGCAAATTGAGCTCCAGCTGCCGCACGCGGACATCAAGCGGCACGTTCAACAGCCGCTGTGTGATCCCAAACACGATCCCCGTTGGCTCGACGCCGTTGCGCAGCTGATACCGCTTCACAGCCGCCTCGACATCCGCATCGAACGCGAATGCATCTCCCCCGGGCCTCAAGTCACCGGTCATAACGAGCCGCGCGCGCAGATCAGCCACCGGCTGCCCGCTGTCGCCAAAGCGCAACGTCGTCTTGTTGGGCAAATCAGCCGGCTGCGGCCGCTGCGCCAGCGCGCGGTAAATCTCCAGCGCCCGCGCCATCTGCTGGACGGAGGCGTCACTGACCCAAGCCGTCCGGCTCGGCTCCGGTGGCGGAATGCGTTCGCGCGCGCCCGCCGGCATCGCAGCCGCCAAGAACAGCGCCACCACTACACTCAAATGCTTCCAACAAATCCCGCGACAGCGGAGCATGACACGCATCGGCGTACGCCCGCCCTACCACATGGGAGGCGCATAGAGCACGCCCCCGCGCTTCCACAGTGCATTAATGCCCCGTTCCATCCCGAGCGGACTGCCCTTGCCAAGATCGCTCTCGAACATCTCCCCATAGTTCCCGACCGTCTTCACCACATCCCGCAGCCACGACCGCGACAGCCCCAGTGACTCGCCGTTCTTGCCAGCCCCCTCGACAAGCCGCGCCGCGTCGCCGTCCAGCGCCGCGTCACCTGCTGCGAGTTGCTTCGTCAGCCCCACCTCTTCGGCATTGATGAGCCCCGCCAGCGTCCAGCGCACCACCTCGATCCACTCGCGATCATCTTGCAGAACAACCGGCCCCAGCGGCTCCTTGGAAATGACCTCCGGCAGGATCGCGTGCGTCTCGGGATCGGCCAGCCCTGCGCGCTCGGAAAAGAGCGCCGTACGATCGCCCGAAAGCGCATCGCACTCGCCCTTTACGTAGGCCTCCATCATAGCAGCCCGCGTGGGAAACGATCGCAGTTCCGCATCGCTCTTGTGCGATTTGAAGTAGTACCCGGCATTCGCCTCCGATGTGGTGTCTGCTTCAACGCACACCCTGAGCCCGGCCAACTGCTGTGCGGAGACGAGCCCGCGCGCGTCGCTCGTCATAAAGCCTTGACCATCGATGTAGAGAATGCCGGCAAACTCCAGGCCCTGCACATCGCGGTCCATGGTCCACGTGGTATTGCGGGCCAGCAGATCGATCTTGCCGCCCTTCAGCGCCTCGAACCGCTCCGCCGTTTCCACCGGAACGAATTCCGTTTTGCTCGCGTCCCCAAACACGGCCGCCGCCACCGCGCGGCAGAAATCGGCGTCGAGGCCAATCCAGCTGCCACTCTCGGACTGCTTTGAGAAACCCAAGAGATCAGTATTGATCCCACACAGGAGTTTGCCCCGCGCCCGGATATCGACGATCTTGCGCGAGGTCGCCAGCGCGCCGGTCTCAAGAAGGCCGGAAGCCGGTGCAGTTGGTGCGGCCACCACGGCAGCCGGTTTGGTCTCGGCGGCCGGAGTCACCGCGGCAGCATTCGGTGCGGCTGTGGCAGTATCCGGTGAGGCGTCCGGCTTCTTCGCTGCCGTGGGAGCAGGCCGGCATCGGCTGCGCGCAACGGCAACGAACTCTCCCGGTGCGCCACCCTTCACCTCGCACGTGCACGGCCCCTTCGCGCCCTCACGCAGCGCGCACAACCGGTAACTGTCCGCCGCCGCGGCGGTCGCCCCCACCACCACACACGTCAGGGCGGCAAAGCCCGCCAATACACGTCCTAACATCGACCGCATCGATCCCCCACGCACACGCGCGCGCCGCCAAGCAACTTGTCACACGATGAGCCTAACCAATCCAGCGTCCGCGCGAAATCAAAAAACCATTGCTACCACACCGGGCCCAGCCGCCAATCCCTTGGCGGACCGGCCGCGCCGCTGTAGATCTGCTGGCGACGATAAACGATGGGACTGCGCATGAAAGTCGCCGCTGTCATTTACGATATGGGTGAAGCCGCACGCGTCGATGAGATGCTGGCCGCACTCGCTCAGCGCCTGCGCAGCGATGGTTATGCGCTGGCCGGCGCGGTCCAGCACAATACCGACGAAGCCGGCCGTCCGTGTTCGGACATGCGCATCGAGGATCTATCCACTGGCCGTCTGATGGACATTTCAAATCCCAAGACCACCGGCACCGGGTGCCGCCTCGACGCCACCGCGCTGGAAGATGTCGCCGGGATTGTCGCCGGCGGCCTTGATGGCGTGGTCGATCTCGTCATCCTCAATCGCTTCGGCAAACAGGAAATCGCCGGCAACGGCTTTCGCGCCATGATGGAAAGCGCCGTCGCCCGCGAGATCCCTCTGCTCACAGTCCTCAACGGCGTCCACCGCCCCGCCTGGGACGGCTTCGCCTCGGGCATGGCCGCATCCCTTCCCCCCAACGCCGCCGCCATCGAACACTGGTGCCGCTCGGTATTGCCGGCCAAGGCATCGGCCGGCACCTGAGGCGCCAGCGACACGCAGTGATCAACCGCGGCGCGACTTCAACCAGGCGTCGAGGCTCCACGCGCCACCGCCAGCAAAGACGAAATAGAGAAACACAAAGCAGTAGAGGATTGCGGCGTCGCCGCCGTTGTTCGTGGGAAACAAATCACGCGGCGCATGCGCGATAAAGTAGGCGAACGCCATCGTGCCGGACGCGAGAAACGCGGCAGCCCGCGTCTGGAACCCCACGATCAGCGCAAGTCCGCAAACTATCTCGATTGCACCTGCGAACCAAGGGAGCGAGAACGCCTCCACGACGCGGTCCGTCGCCGGAATGCCAAAGTGCTTCTGCGTCCCGTGCAGAAGAAAAATCAAACCCGAAACGATCCGCAGAACGCTCAATACCCGAGGTTCCCACTGTGCCAATGCCGTCATTTATTACTTCCCCTGTCAACAAATTATCCGCCCGGCTTAGCAGGCCGCCATGACATCGGCAACACACACCTGCCGCCGCCGAAATGCCTAACGCGGAGCGATCCCGAAAGTTCAGAGTCACCATAAACACTTCGGGCCGCAGGCCCGGGAAGCAAGGCGACCCGGCGCAAGCGCCGCCACGCCAAGCGCAGCTTGGCCATCAAGAGAGCGGAGCGCCCTTCAGGCGCGTAAGCTACAAAGAAAACCACTTCGGGCCAAAGGCCCGGGGAGCAACGCGACCCGGCGCAAGCGGCGCCACGCCAAGCGCAGCTTGGCCACCAAGAGAGCGGAGCGCCCTTCAGGCGCGTGAGCTATAAGAATGGTGGAAGGGGCTGGATTCGAACCAGCGTAGGCGAAGCCAACGGATTTACAGTCCGTCCCCTTTAGCCACTCGGGCACCCTTCCATCCGGTTTGCAAACGAAATCGCCCTGCGCGGCTTCGAGCGACAGGGCAAGCGCGTCCTTATCCCGGCCAGGGCCGCCGATGTCAATTGGAAAAGCGCCCCGTTTCCGCTAGGGGAACGGGGAGCCGCCGGGGCCCGTTTCGCGCCCACCGACGCGGCCGGAGACGCAGTCGACGCCATGCCAGACGACCACAAGGGCAAGCCCCGCTTCAAACCCAAATCAGGCTTCAAAGGCGGCGGCGACAGGGGCGGCTATCGCGGCGGCTTCAAGGCCGGTGGCGGCCGGCCACACCGTCCCCAGCGGGCGCCCGAGCCCGTGGAAGACGATGGGATTGTCCGGCTGTTCGGCGTCCACCCGGTCGAAGCCGCGTTACGCAATCCCGATCGTGTGGTCCTACGCCTCAAGGCAACGGACAACGCCGCGAACCGCCTCGCCGAAGCCATCGCCGCCCGTGGCCTCACGCCAGAGTCCGTCACACCGCGCGATCTCGACCGGCTGCTCGGACCCGACACCGTCCACCAGGGGCTGCTGCTCGAAACCGAACCGCTCCCCGAACCCGAACTGGAAGATCTCGCCGAGGCCGCGGCCACCGGTGGTCCGTTGATCTTGCTAGATCAGGTCACCGACCCGCACAACGCCGGCGCCATCCTGCGTTCAGCAGCCGCCTTCGGCGCTTCGGGCGTCATCACAACGCGCCGCCACAGCCCACCGCTCAACGGCACGCTAGCCAAATCCGCATCAGGCGCATTGGAATTGGTCAAGATCGCGCAAGTGCAGAACTTGGCGCGCGCCATGAGCAACCTGCGCGATGCAGGCGTCACCATCCTCGGCCTCGATGGCACCGCCACAGCGGCCATCGAAGACGAACCCTTCACGGGCGCGGTCGCGATTGTGCTGGGGGCTGAAGGCAAAGGTCTGCGCCAGCTGACGGCTGACAGTTGCGATCGTCTGGTGAAGATCGCAACCGCCGACGATCTGCGCAGCCTCAATGTCTCGAACGCCGCCGCCGTCGCCCTTCATACCGCGCTGATCAAACGGCAGCGCTGACAGCCGGCCCAAATGACTGGCTTAGTTGAAATGCCACGAGATGCCCGCACGCACGACACCGACATCGAAATCGCCGCCGCCGTTCTCCGGCTCCAGCCAATACTGCAAGCCTTCGACGCGCGCGCTCCAATTCTGCGCGAACTTGTAGTCGAGGCCGGCACCGAGAACGAGACCGTCGGCATCAACCGAACCGCCGAGCGTCGAAACTTCCGACCAGGCGTAACCGAGCGTCCCGTAGAACAGAGCGTTCCCGAAAGCATAACCGGCACGCGCGCGGATGCTGGCCAGATAATCCACGTCCAGCACGCCGTCTTCCATCCACGACCCGGTGTAGTCACCTTCCACACCCAGAACGGTGCTGCCGATCTGATAATTGTAACCCAGATGCATGCCGAGCAGACCGCCGCCGACATCGAACCCAGCCGGCTCGTCATAGACTTCACCGTAGCCCGTGTGCGCACCCGCATAGAGACCGGTCCAGATGCCCGGATACTCTTGCGCAGACAGAGGGCTCGCCGCCATGAGCGCCGCGGCCAACACGACGGCGGAACGTGAGATAACTGTCATGCAACGCTACTCCAACACCGAAACGGTCAAAACCTAGCCGTGACGGATTTCCGATTGGTATAAATCTCAACCCAATCAGACGACGAAAAACGGGCGGGGTGATGGCTCACCTCGCCCGTTGTTCTGTCGAAAACGTGGCTTATTCGCAGATGGTGTCGCGCCAGCAGGTCCAACGGCCACCACGGCAGACTTCCTCGCCATAGCGGTTCTCGAAGCAGCGCCGGCCGGTCCAGCCGCATTCGCGCGGGCCCTTGTAGCAGACCTCTTCATCGTAGCGGTAATGACGGCGCTCACGCGCATTCGCCACCGCGCCAAGAACACCAAGGCCGATGATGCCGGCGGCAATACCGGCGGCAACGCGTCCGCCACGCCCCGCTTCAGCCGACGTCGTGCTCGCGGTCATCACGGCGCCGAACGCCAGCGTGACGGCCAAAAGCGAAGCCATGAGTTTCTTCATCATATGAATTCCCCTTATCATCGGCTGCAGGACGCAAAGCATCCGGCAGGTCTTACATCGAATCTCGCGAACGGCATCGCCGCTCATGTCTGTGATCTAATCAAAGTCCACATGAATGCGGCATGAACGTGCTGCCATTTCCGCAACCCCGTGACCTTTAATGGGCTCCGGGCGCCCATAACGCCGTCAATCGGCACGCCACAACACAACAAGGCCGGAAACGCTCCGGCCCTGTCGATATTCCCTAAGTCGCTATTCCCTGAGGCGGGAAATTATTACCAGTGGCCGATGTGGATGCGGCCATGATGACGGGCATGCCAAGCGCGATGATGGTAATGCCGCTTCGGGTAGCCCCACGCCCGGTAGTAGGGCGGGTGAGTATAATGACGGCGGCGCTTGTTGCGCATCACGTGCGCCGGCTTCCAGTGGCCTGAGTTGTAATAGGGATAGTACCCGCGCGGCTCGTAGCGATAAGCATACGGGTCGAGCGTGCCGGCATACGACCGGACGAACACATGGTGATAGCGCGGCGTGTAGCCATAGTGCACGACGGTGCGGTCATGATGCCAGCCGCGGCGATGGCCGGCCTCGGCCGGACCTGCCAACAGGCTGGTGAAAGCGGTCAACGTCGCAAGCAGAGCGACCAGAGCGAACTTACGCATAACGGGCTCCCAAGGTTGAGGAGTTCGATCCAACGTGCAGGCATATTCGACCAAAACCGATAAGATGGATTTAAGCAAACACCGCGATTTCGCATAGGAATTCAGCAACAAGCGTTTCGTTCCGGCACAAACGATAGCGCGCCCCGGCTACGATGGCGAGCCCGGCTCCACGTCGCTGGCCGCCCGGCCATAGTTTTTAAACTTTTCCAGCACCACGGACATTTCCGCCTCCGGCAACAATTGCGGCGGCCCCAGCACCAGCACCTTGAAATATTGCTCCGCCAAGATCTCCACCTCGTGCGCCAGTTCCAGCGCCGCCGAGAGCGTCGTCCCCATCGCCACCTGGCCATGGTGCGCCATCAGGCACGCCTTGCGTTCCCTCAGGCCCGCCGCCACGTGAGCGGCCAACTCCGGCGTCCCGAACGTGGCATACGGCACCAGCGGAATATCGCTCCCGCCCGCCACCGCCACCATGTAATGGAATGGCGGAATGCTCCGCCCCGCGCACGCGAGCACCGTGGCGTGCAGCGAATGGGTATGCACCAGCGCGTTGAGATCCGGCCGCGCCCGATAAGCCGCCAGATGAAAATGCCACTCCGTCGACGGCGCCCTTTGCCCCGCCGCAACCGACCCATCTCCGGCCACGTGCACGATATCGCCCGCCCCCATCGCGTCGTACGCCAGCCCCGACGGCGTGATGAGCATCCCCGAACCAAACCGCGCCGAAATATTGCCCGACCGCCCCGGCGACAATCCACTCGCGCTCATCGCCCGCGCCGTTGCAACGATCTCCTCCCGCAGCACAGCCTCGCTCATGCCGCCACATCCCGTTCCGGATAGAGACCCAACAACCCCGCGCGTGACGCCGTGCAAATCCCCCGCTCTGTGATCAGCCCCGTCACCAGCCGCGCCGGCGTCACATCGAAAGCCGGGTTCGCAGCCACGCATCCCTCTGGCGCGATATCGAACAGATGCACAGCTCCATCAGCCGTCCGCCCCGACAGCCGCAACACTTCATCCCCCGACCGCTCCTCAATGGGGATGACAAAGCCATCCTCCAGCGTCCAATCGATTGTCGACTGCGGCAGCGCCACATAGAAAGGCACACCCGTATCCTTCGCCGCCAACGCCTTCAGATACGTCCCGATCTTATTCGCCACATCGCCCGACGCCGTCACGCGATCCGTGCCCACGATCACGAGATCCACCGCGCCCCGCTGCATCAAATGCCCGCCCGCGTTGTCCGCAATCAACGTATGTGGCACGCCATGCGATCCCAATTCAAACGCGGTCAGCGCCGCCCCCTGATTGCGCGGCCGTGTCTCGTCCACCCACACATGCAGCGCGAACCCCGCATCATGCGCGTGATACATTGGCGACGTCGCCGTCCCCCAATCGACGCACGCCAACCACCCCGCGTTGCAGTGGGTCAAAACGTTCACCGCCTCGCCCGGCTTTTTCCGCGCCGCAATCTCGCGAATGATCGAGAGCCCGTGTTCGCCGATGGCCTTGCACATCGCCACATCCTGATCCGCCAACAGGCCCGCGTGCGCAAACGCTGCATCAGCCCGCTTGCCCGGTTCAAGTGGAGCAAGGTGCCGCCGCATCTCCTCCAGCGCCCAGCGCAAATTCACCGCCGTTGGCCGCTGCTTGGCCAGAAACGTCACCGCCGCGTTCAAGGCCGCGTCCGACGCATCCGCCCGCATCGCGAGCGCCACACCATAGGCCGCCGTCACCCCGATCAGCGGAGCGCCACGCACCTGCATGGTGAGAATGGACCGCGCCGCCTCCTCCACCGTGGTCAGATGCACAATCTCGAACCGGTGCGGCAGCTTCGTTTGATCGATGATCGCGACCCGCGCACCGCCATCCTCCGGCCAGATCGTCCGATAGGGCTTGCCGCCGATCTTCATCGCCTCATCCTTCCGAACCCGGCACCCGCGCGCCCAGCGGCACCGCCAGCATTTGATCGAGCCCGCACGCCGCGCACACCAAGCGGTACCACTCCGCATGCGGCCGCGCCGAATGATCGCTGATGCCAAGCCCAGCCGCTCCACATAGCGGACAGGCCGGCGCCACATCGGGATTGACCCGCCACGCCATGATCGCAGCCAGCGCCTCGCCCATGGTCTCGGCCGTGATCGCCGCGCCAGCCATCCTCAATGCCCGTCGAACGCCATCAGGCAGTGGCTCTCGATGCCCGCTTCACGCAGCACCTTCACCCCGCCCAGTTCCGGCAGATCGATCACGAACGCCGCGCCTACGATCGTCCCCTTCACGTGACGGATCAACTTCGACGCCGCAATCGCCGTTCCCCCCGTCGCAATCAGATCGTCGACGATCAGCACGCGCTCACCCTCCTTGATCGCATCCTCATGCATCTCGATCCGGTCCGTTCCGTATTCGAGCGCATACTCCTGCCCGATTGTTTTCCACGGCAGCTTGCCCTTCTTGCGGATGGGCACAAACCCGCATCCCAGCCGGTCCGCCACCGCACCGCCGAGAATGAACCCGCGCGCCTCGATGCCCGCCACCGCATCGACGGGTACCGTACGAAACGGCTCGCACAGCTGCGCTATCGCGGCTTTGAACCCCTGCGCGTCGCCGAGCAGCGTGGTGACATCCCGGAACATGATCCCAGGCTTTGGGTAATCCGGTATTGTCCGGATCAAGGTCTTCAGGTCGCTCAACAGACACCTCCCCGCCAAATTCACGGCGCAAACTACCAATATCGAACGTCAATCGAAAGCTACGCCGCTAGA
>LNFM01009785.1_pt1 | contig 13771 bp, 11 predicted proteins | sample 596031 | NCBI WGS metagenome assembly LNFM01 (sample SAMN04254537, study PRJNA301005) | activated carbon metagenome | isolation source: dual media filters at the Ann Arbor, Michigan drinking water treatment plant | place: USA: Ann Arbor
AAGCAGCCACCACCTGCTTCCACCCCCGCCAAACTCTGGGCGAGACGCTCCAGTCGATGCGTGGCGGCGAACTCCCGCTGGCGGGCCAACAGCAGCCCGGTCTGGGCCGAAACCGTTGCAAACTCCTCCGCCCAATCCCCGCTCACGGTTCCCCGCCCGCTGAAAACCGTTCCCGGGGCAGCGCATTCGACGAACGTCGGCGAAGTTTTCCAGCGGAGTTCCGGCCCACCCGCCTTCACTGGCGCCGCCACGCGCGAGTAGTAAACCCGGTAGCTGTCGCCCGCCTCCGGCGTCCCGTCACCCAGCCGCCAACCGCGCAACAGCTTCGCCGCACTCTGGTTACGAAACGAAGCCATTTGCTCGGGAGTCGTCTTGGCACTCACCAAGGCGGTCTTCAACGCGCCCTTCAAGGCCGTAGCGGGCAAAAGCTTCCCGGCCGGTCCGGCACAAAAGGTAGGGATGAATATTTCTTCATCTTTGGCTTGATCCCACAGCGCCACCAGCCCCGGATCTTCGAGCGGAATTCTCCGTACGGCATAGGACTGGGCATAGCCGCCCCAGCTCTTAAATTCCAACCTGCGCGCCCGCCCCAACTCCGACAGATACCCTTCCATCCGGGGCGTCCCGGCCAGCCGCCGGACAATCAGGCTCGGATTGAGTACGTTTACCTGATCTTTCCAGACCATGTAATCGATCGGAGCCAACCGCTTTCCGTCGCCCACCAGCGTCGGGGTCAACACGGTCAACCGCCACTGAATCGGAATGCTCACAGCGCCACCGCCACGGCGTACCCGTTGCGGTATACCGGGTGCGCCCAACCCTCCGGCGCCACGTCCTGTAACCTCCCCGACGGAGCCGCGGGTCCGAACACCACCGATCCTTCCGTCACCATCCGTTGCGCCCGCTTCCGGGCCGTTGTTCCTTCCACCCAGCCCGAGCGGACCGCCAGCCGGTAGGCGCCCTGCTCCCAAGACACTTCTTCCCCGTCGGCCGGAGCAAACAGGCTCAACAGCCACCAACCCTTCGATCCATCGCCCGCCACCCGCCGACGCAGCAAACCCGCCGCATCCTCGCCGGTCTCAATGCGTACCCCGGCGCTGCCGCCCCAGCCCAACGCCCGATTCCCGCCGACGCCGGAGTCCGCCAGCCACCGCAACGCCGCCTCCATCCGTCCTCGCCACTGCTCGTCCTCGCACACCGCCAAGCCCCACACGCCCGCACCCTCAGCGAACTGTACGCCCGATTTCTGCCCCGCGGCTTTCTCCACGCGGAGCGGCCGAAATGGCCCACCCGCGCCCGCCCGGTCCGCCGCCAGCAGGCAACCGGAACCCGGGTCCAGCACCCACCGCGACTCCGCCAGTCCGCCCTCGCTCAGGAGGTCCCCGATCGCCGCCAACGGCAGAAAACGAACCAGCTTCGGCCGCAGTCGCTGCAGTCCGCTTACCGGGGGCCACACGGAAGCCGGCGGCGGCGCGAACAAGGTCCCCTGCTGCCAGGGAAACAGGGAACTCAGGCGCACCGCACCGCCTGCGGCTAACCACTCATCGAGCCATCCGAACCGGTCCATCGCCGCGCACACCGCGCCGTAAAACGTGTCGCTTGCAATCAGCGACGGACCCGACTCCGCCGCGCTCCACGCCCCGCGCGCCTCGAACCGAAACAGGATCGCCTGCGCCATGCCGCTACTCCGCCAGCGACGCCGCGAACCCTTCGCCGCGCACCAGTTCTTGCAGCGCCGCCAAGTCTCCGCTCGCCAAAAGCTCCGCCTCGGCGCTCTCTCCCAAATAAAAGCCCTTGCCGCGCCAAGTCAACCGGCAGTCGGAAAAACGAACCCGCCCACTGCCCCGCGATCCGCCGCCGCCCAACGCATCGTCTTCGAGCAACCGCAGACCTTGCACCAGCAGACCGGCCAACGCTTCGTCGCCTTCGGCCAACTGATCCAGCACAAAACGAACCCGGAACCGCGCCCCGGCCGGCACCCGTTCGAGCGTCCGGGGATTCGCCTGCGCCGTAATCCGGTCAATCGCGTTTTCGCTCTTCACTTCGGTCAGTTCGTCGTCGAGAAACTCACGCATCGGCGCGGTGATCGAGTCGAGATCGAGCGGCGCGTCGTAGATCGTCAACCGCGCCGGCGTCGCCGAGCGGCCGTCCAGGGCATCGCCCCGGACCCGCTCCATCCGGCTCGGACTGCGCCCAAACAGCAGGCAGATCACGTCGTCCGGACGGTCGCTCTGATGGATCCGGACCTCTTGTCCGCGCCGCCGCGAAAGGTAAATCAGCTCCTCCGGCGAGGTCAGCCCATGGGCGTGTTCGAGCAGGCTCCGCAGCCGCCCGCGTAACGAGGAGCCCGGGACGATCGGCCGTCCGAAGGCGTCTTTCACCACCGGATTATCGGCGCCGCCAATCTCGAGCGACCCTTTGCCGGCGCCAATGTGCAGGCCGGTTTCGCAGTGCAGCACCGCTTCGAGAATCAATTTGCCGCGCAGGCGCAGTGTGGGTTTCGGTTCGCTCATGGCTAGTTACTCGTTGTAGGCAATGATGGCTTCAAACAGGTCGCGGAACCGCTCGTAGGCGGGGAGTTCGTTCTTGCGGGTCACCTGGAGCAGCAGCTTTTCGAGCGGGTCCAGGCTCCGCAGGGAATGCCGGGCGATCGTGTAGGCCAGGCGCGCCCGGAACATCACGAACTGGTGCTGCCGCTCCGCCTCCGGCGCCCGGCACGCCCGGCGCACGGCGCTATAAAGCCGCCGCAACTGGCTCCGAGTACCGGAATCCATATCGTGCAGGCGGGTCACCAGGACGTGCGCCTGATTGTCCAGGTACAAGCTGTCGGAACAGAGTTTGGCAAGGTCGATTTCGACGTTGAGTTCCTGTCGCGGACGGTCGCGATCCCGATCCCGATCCCGATCCCGATCGTCGCGTCGCGGGGGGCGGCCGCCGTCCCGTTTCGGGCGGTCGTCGCGGCGTGGCTGCTGTCTCTCTTCGGCCATAATCGCTCCTTGCAGATTCCCTTACGCGGATGTCCCTTCGAGGCGCGCCCAGGCGAGCGCCACGTAGCCGGTGGGGCGCAACTGGCGCCGCCCGGCCGCTTCGGCCGTCAGTTGGCCGAGCAGGGAATCCCATTGCTTTTCAAAGGCTTCACTCTCCCGGACGTCGATGGCGCGCCGCAGCCGGCGATGCAATCGCCAAGGCTTGTCGAGGGTGCGTCCGCGCCGCCGGGCCCGGGCCGACGCCAGGTCGCTGCCGGCCGCCGGGTCCACATAAAAACTCTCCAACTCGTCGAGGAATTCGGGCGAGGCGTGGAAGCGGCTCAGCAGCTTCCGCATCTGCCCTTTGATCTCGGCGGCCTCTTTCAACTGCGCCCAGTCGAGGGTCCGCCCGAACAGCGAGATCGCGTTCTTGCCGGAGGCCTTTACCGTTTCGAGCGCCTCGGCCGAACGCGCGAATACGCTGGCAATGCTCTCGCCGCGCTGGGCGTGCACAATCGCCATCGAAACACTGCGCGAGGCCCCCTCCCGCTGTTCATCGAGCTGCCGCAGCATCAGGCCCGCCACCCGGCGCATCTCCTTAGCGAAATCGAGCAGCGCATCCCAAGGCGCCGCCACGGCAAAGTCATCGCCGCCGCTGAAAAGCACCGTCACCCGGGAGGCGAACTCCTCGGTCGCGGCCACCCGCGCCAACTCTCCCGCCACGAAATTCTTAAACGTCAGCGATAGCTGCAAATACTCTTCGGCCGTCGACGCTGCCTGCAAGCGGGGGCCGACGTTGTCAAGATCAGCGGTTAGGACGCCCCACTTTCGCACCTGCGGCAACGGCCGGCTGACCGCCAGGGGCAGGGGCCATTGGTGGGTTCCCGCGTCCGCCAGGAACCCGGTGGGATCTTCGGGCGACCATCCAACGTTCGCCGCGGTGCGAAGCGTTTCGACCAGCGCGTCGTAGGGGAAGGTCATGCCACCGCTCGTCAGCAAACCAAGCGGGAGACGCGGGGTGTCCCGGCGCTGCCGCAGCCCGGTATCGAGGCGCTTCCGGATGTCCGGCCACAGTCCCAGATTCTCCGTGCTGCTCCACGCCAATCCTACCCGCCCGTTCGTCACCACCGCCAACCGCTCCGCCAGGGAGCCGAGGAAGGCATCGGCCGCCGGCACGGACGCCTCCGGCAAAACCAATAGAAAGCGTCCGCCCGTCACCGCGCCCAACAACAACGGCGATAAGCCCAGCTCGGCCAAAAGCGCCCGCGGCGCGATCTCCCCAAGCAGCGCAAACCACTGACACCGGCTTAAAAAGGCTTCGCCACCCAGGCCGTCTTCCGTCAGCAGGGCGTTGATTCCGAAAAATTTGGCTTGAAGGAAGACCTGGAGCGACATCGGCTTGGCGGCGCTGCAAAAACTTCAATGTAGCATGGAGAAGGGAATGACCTATCAGTTTGTCGTCACCGCCGCGGCCCAAGCGTCGGTGAAGCAGTTTCTTTTTCGCCATCTGCCGGCTTTTTCGCGGTTCGCTCTCCGGCAAGCCGCGGCCGGCGGAGCATGCCGGGTGGATGGCGAAGCCGTGCCGGCCAGCTACCGGCTGAAGGCCGGGCAAGTCGTCGAGTTTACGCTCGATCCCGAGCCCCAGCGCACTATCCTGGCCGAGGATCTCCCGCTCGACATTCTTTATGAGGATGACTCGCTGATCGTTCTCAATAAGCCATTCGGCATGCTGGTTCACCCCACCTCGCGGGAGCGCCACGGCACGGTCGCCAACGCCCTGCTCGGCCACTGGCGCGGCGAGAACCGGCGCCCCACCTTTCCGCACCGTCTCGATCGCGACACCTCCGGCGTTCTGCTGGTGGCGAAAGACCCTGGCGCCGCCACCTCCCTGGCCCTCCAGTTTGAAAACCGCGAAGTGCACAAGCAATACGCCGCTCTTGTCGAGGGACAAGTCACCGAACCCTGCGAGATTAACGCACCCATCGGGCGAGTGGGCGGAGAAACCCCACCGTGGCAGGTCCGTCCCGAGGGCCGTCCGTCGCTCTCTCGCCTGCGCCCTGTGACCGTCAATGCCGGAACGACTCTTGTGAGTCTGGAACCGGTGACCGGGCGAACGAACCAACTGCGGATTCACTGCGCCTCGATCGGCCACCCGATCCTCGGCGATCGTCTCTACGGAGGACCACCGGCTTCCCGTTTGTGTTTGCACGCGGAACAGATCGGCTTTCGCCACCCGAAGTCCGCCCTGCGGATGAATGTCGCAGCACCCGCGACTCATATTACTTTTCAGTGAAGATCAAATCATTTTAAATCCCAATTGACGCAGCCGCCATCTCTCCGTGTAGAGCGAACGATCGCTAAGGAGACTTGAGAATGAAGAAATTTGCACTGCGCGCGGCCGCCCTGGCCCTTCCCCTATTTTTGACGGTTGGCCAAGCGGCTGCCGCTGACATTGTTGACACGGCCGTCGCGGCTGGTTCCTTTAAGACCCTGGCCGCTGCCCTGAAGGCCGCTGGTCTGATCGAAACCCTGAAGGGCAAAGGCCCCTTCACCGTGTTCGCTCCTACCGACGACGCGTTTGCCAAGTTGCCCGCCGGCACTGTGGAATCACTCCTGAAGCCGGAAAACAAGGCCAAGCTGGCCAGCATCCTGACCTACCACGTTGTGGCCGGTAAGGTGATGGCCGCTGACGTCGTCAAGATCAAGTCCGCCAAGTCTGTGCAGGGCGGCGCGATTGCAGTGAAGGTGTCTGGCGGTAAGGTGATGTTGAACGGCAACTCTCAAGTTGTTAAGACCGACATCGGCACCGACAACGGCGTCATCCACGTGATCGACACCGTCATCATGCCCCCCATGTAAGCCTGTCTTTCATCCTTGTGGTCAACTTTCCAGCCGGAGGCCTCATGGGCTCCGGCTTTTTTAGCGATACACTATCAGGAGGTCGTTCACGCCGGAGAACGCACATTCTTGAGCAAGCTTTTCGCCTTGGTGGCGTGGTTTTTCATTCTGGGGGCGCCGTTGTCCGCCCAGCGCTATGCCCTGGAGCACTTTGGCTTCGAGTCCGGCTTGCGCAGCTTGTCGATCCGGACAATATCTCAGGACACCGAGGGGTTCTTGTGGGTTGGAACGACCAGCGGCTTGTTCCGCTACGACGGCCACCGGTTCGTCCATTTTCGGACGAACGAGGGATTGGCGGATGCCAGTGTCACCTGTCAGCTCAATACCCCGTCCGGAGAGCTGATTGTGGCGACCAGCCACGGGCTAGTCACTTACCGGGATGGTCACTTTGAACCGGCGCGCCTACCCGAGGGTGGTTACGAGTTTCCGGGGCCTCACTGCTTGGCCGCTGGGCGGTCTGGGTTCGTTTTCGTCAATTCTCCTCGCGGTCCCTTGCGGGGGCGCAAGGAGGCGGATGGGCGTTGGGGATTTGATCCGATCGCCAGGGAAGTCTCCGGCGGAGGCAAAAGTATTTACGAAGATCGCGCGGGTGCCCTCTGGTTCTCGTGCCGGAATAGCCTCTGCCGCCAAGGTGGCGGGCAACTGGCCGAGGACGTAGGGCCTAAACTCGGACTTCCTCCGGGTGAGTATTCCGGGTTGGTCGAAGACTCCTCGGGCAGCCTGTGGGTGCGGGGCCGCACTGCCGCCTACGTTCTGCCCCGCGCGGGTACCCGGTTCCTTGCCGCCGGATTGACGATCGCGCCGATTGGCAAGGGCAACTCCATTCACGTCGGGCCCGATGGCAAGGTCTGGGTGCCGACCTATCACGGCATCTTCACGCGCAAGAGCGGCGATCAGAGTTCGTGGGAGAGATACGGCCGCAATCGCGGAATGCCGGCCGATGCTGCCACAGTCGTTTTTTGGGATCGGTACGGCGTACCGTGGGTCGGTCTGGAATCGAGAGGCTTGGTTCGCTGGCACGGGTTCCCGCGCAGCCGGAGTTATCAAAAGGCCGACGGTCTCAGCGACGACGCGGTGAGTTCGTTTACCCGCGACGCGGCCGGAGCTCTATGGGTCGGCACAAAGGCGGGTCTGAATCGGCTCAGCCCGGATGGCGCCCGGTTTGAGGTGTGGCGGCGCGGCCAGGGCATACCGGCCGACGAGGTCCGTGAACTGCAACCGGCGGCCGACGGCGGCATCTGGGTCGCGACGAAAGAAGATGGACTTTTTCATTTCGACGGCAGTCGCCGGATCGCTCGCCAGTTTGGCCCGGCCGACGGCTTGGTCCACCAGCGCCTCACAAATATCCAGATTGATCAGCAGCAACGGCTATGGGTCAGCACGCGCGGCGGCCTGTTCTACGCGGATACAACCCGCCAGCCGATTCGGTTTCACCACCTACCCGTACCTTTCGCCGTTGGAGGTACCAAAACGATCTACCGGGTTGTTCTGTGCAGCGACGGCGCTCTCTGGGTAGCAGGAACCGGTGGGCTCGGCCGATGGGACGGGCACAGATGGTTGCTCTATGGCGTCGAAAGCGGTCTTCGGACGAAAAGCTTTGTCTTTCTGGCGGAACGGTCTCCCCATGAAATCTGGGTTGGTTACTCCGGGGTGGAAGGGATCTCGCGCCTGTTGCTCCGCCCGGACCTGACCGTTGCCAAAGTTGAGCACTTCAATCAGGCAGGAGCGTTACACAGCGACAACATCAGCTTTCTGAATCGCGATCGCCAGGGACGAATCTGGGTGGGGACGAACGCGGGGATCGATATCTTTGATGGAGAGCGTTGGCGCTACCTGGGGATTCGGAATGGACTGATTTGGCATGACTGCCTGCTGGGGGCCTTCTGGGAAGACCGCAACGGCGATGTCTTTGTGGGGACCGAAAACGGCTTCTCCTGGTTGGCGAGCGAACTGCTCCGCCCTCCCGCGATGCCAACCCGCGTCAAGATCATCGGACTGTGGCGCGAAGGAGAACCGCAACAGCTGATCTCGCTGCAAATGCTTCCTGGCGAGCTTCGCATCGAGTTCGCTAATCTTCGTCTCAATGGCGAGACCAACTTTCGGTATCGTCTCGGCAAAGCAGACGAAGGCACAGATTCGGTATGGCGGCCCACTTCGCAGCCGGCGCTGTATTTGTCGCAGCCCGCCCCCGGTCGCTACCGGCTCGATGTCCAGGCGCAGGAGGTGGATGGGGCGTGGACAACGACCCCTGCCACGCTGCACTTTGAGATCCTTCCCCAGTTCTGGCAGCGGTCCTGGTTTACCGCTTCGATCTCCTTGGGAGGAGCCGTTCTCCTCGTTTTGTTCCTGCGGTTCCGCCGCCAACGAGAGCTTGCAACCCGGCGAGCCCTGGAACAAGCCGTCCAGGAACGAACCCAGCATATTGAGGCCCAGAAGGAGCAGATCGCGCGTCTGCTCGAGCAAGCGCAACACAGCAATGAACTAAAAAGCGAGTTCCTCGCCAACATGAGCCACGAAATTCGGACGCCTATGAATGGCGTCCTGGGCATGACCGCGCTAGCGCTGGCCACCGAGCTTTCCGAGGAACAGCGCGGCTACCTGGAAACGGTGCATCACTCGGCCGGCAGTTTGCTGCAGGTTCTCAACGACATTCTCGATTTTTCGAAGATCGAGGCTGGCCGGCTGGATATCGAATGTGTCGGCTTCTCCATTCGGAATGTCGTCGATGACGCCGTGAAGCCATTCCGTTTCGCCGCCCAGCAAAAGGGATTGGACCTGAGCGTGACATGCCAGGACGAAGTGCCGGAGCAGGCGGGTGGAGATCCTGGACGCTTGCGGCAGATCCTGACGAATCTGGTTGGCAACGCGATTAAGTTTACGCGGCAGGGCGAGATCCGGGTGGCCGTGGAACTGCTCGAATCCGGGCCTGCCGGCCCGCTGGTGGCTTTCCGGGTGCGGGATACCGGGATTGGCATCGCCGCCGAGAGCCTGCCGATTATTTTCGAGCAGTTCCGGCAGGCGGATGGTTCGATGACGAGGAAGTACGGTGGAACCGGCTTGGGCCTGGCCATTTGCCGGCGGTTGACGGAACTGATGGGCGGGTCGCTAACCGTCACGAGCGAGCTCGGGGCCGGCAGTGAGTTTTCCTGCACGCTGCGATTGGCGAACTCCTGGCCCGCGGTCGAGGTGCGGGAGCCGCTGACGCTGAACCCCACGGTGCCATCCCTCCGCATCCTGGTGGCGGAGGATAACGAGGTGAGTCGCCGTCTGGTCCACCGGTTGCTAACGCGGCAGGGTCACCTGGTCAGTACCGCCGCGAACGGAGAAGAGGCGGTTGCACGCCATGCGGCGGGAGGCCTGGACTTGATCTTCATGGACATGCAGATGCCTGAACTGGACGGGCTGGAGGCGGTGCAGGCGATCCGCCACGCCGAGCAGGGTTCTGGCCACCGGACGCCGATTGTCATGCTCACCGCCAACGCCATGCAGGGCGACCGGGAGCGCTGTATCGAGAGCGGCGCCGACGGCTACCTGACTAAGCCAGTCAGCGCCGCCCAGTTGCAGGGCGCCATCGCGCAGTTCGTCACGCTGCGGCCGCACGGGTTAACTTTAACCGAACTCGCCTAGCCGTCAAGAAGTGTTAAGAACATTCCGGATTTTCCGGAATCGAGCGGATTCGGCAGTAAGTTGAGAACGTAAGCAACTGCTACTGGAGACCTTCCTTGTCCACTTTCTCGCAACCTTCCCGGCGCTCCCTGTTGCGCGGCGCCAGTCTAGCGCCGCTGTTCTGGACCGCCAAGGGCGCTTTCGCGCAAGCTTTAACAACGACCCCGGCGCTTACGATCGGGCCCTACTACCCGAACCGGCTCCCGCTTGATCTTGACAACGACCTGCTGCTCATCAACGACTCACTCACCCCCAGCGTCGGTGAGATCCTGTGGGTCACCGGACGCGTCCTGGACCGCTCCGGCAATCCCGTCCGCGGTGCGGTCGTTGAAATCTGGCAGGCCGACAACAATGGCGCCTACATCCACACCGGCAGCCCGCTCACGAACCGGGAGCCGAACTTCCAGGGCTACGGAAAATTCGAGACCGCGTCCGACGGCCGCTACCTGTTCCGCACCGTGAAGCCTGGGATGTATCCCGGAAGAACCCGGCACATCCACTATCAGATCAAAACCCCCAGCCGCGGCGAACTCATCACCCAGCTCCACTTTGACGGCGAAGCGCTGAATGCGAATGATAACGTTTTGAACGGCGTGCGGGACGCCGCGCAGAAGGCTTCGATCATCCGCCCCATCGAGTCCGTCGAAACCTCTTCTCTCAACGAAAAGCGCGTCAACTTCGATGTCGTCATGGGTTTCACCCCGGAAGACGCGCCCGCGGGAACGGGGCCGGTGATCTCGTCGCGGAGCGGCGTCGTCAACGCCGCCGGCTTTGATGCCGGGGTCACGCCGGGTGCCTGGATCAGCATTCATGGCTTCCGCCTCGCCTCGAACACCCGAACCTGGACCGCGGCTGACATCGTCAACGGAAAACTCCCGGCGGCGCTCGACGGCGTCAGTGTCGCCATCAACGGCCGGGACGCGGCGGTCTACTACATCAGCCCAAATCAACTCAACGTCCTGGCGCCGGCCGACACGTTGACCGGGACCTCGACGGTCGTCGTGAAGAACGCCAACGGTACTTCCGCGGCCACGTCGGTGCAGATGGGCGCCGCCTTGCCGGGATTCTTCCGCCTCGCGCAGGAGTATGTAGTCGCCATCGATGCGGCCGGCAGCTACGTCGGGCCCACCAGCTTGGTTGACGGTCTTTTGACTATCCCGGCCAAGCCACTTCAAACCATCACCCTGTGGGGTACCGGTTTTGGGCCGACCAATCCGGCTTTGCCTTTGGACGAGGTGGTGGTGAACGCGAGCCCTCTGCAGAACACGCCGGTGATCCGCTTTGGCAACACGAGCGCCCAAGTGAACTACGCCGGCGTGACCGCGGCCGGTTTGTGCCAGTTCAACGTCGTGGTGCCAGATCTCGCCAACGGAGACTATCCGGTGGTGGCGCAGGTGAACGGGGTCCGCACCAGTAGCGCGGCGCGCATTCGCGTGCAGCGGTAAGGACCAGGGAGCCGTGCGGGCGACTCCCTGGCGCTCGTACGGCTTACTTCTTCTTGAGGCGGGAGCAGACCGCGGCCGTGGCTTCGTTATGCGCGGCGGGCTTCGGATCAGCGACGATTTCGATGATCTTGCCCTCCTTGTCAATGACGAAGGTGGTACGGCTCGCAATGCCACGATCTTCCATCAAAACGCCGTAGGCTTTGGCCGTGGCGCGATTGGGGAAATCGCTCAAAAGGGGGAACGCTAAACCCAGATCATCCGAGAACCGCTTGAGGGATGGGGCGGCGTCAACACTGATGCCAAACAGCTGAGTCTCAGACTCATTGATCGTTTGGATTCCAGCCTGGAATCCTTTCATTTCCGCCGTTCAACCACCGGTAAACGCGAGCGGGAAAAAGGCGAGCACTACATTTTGTTTGCCTTTAAAATCCGCGAGCGAGAACGATTTGCCGGGAACGGAGGAGGGCAGTTTCTCGAAGCCCGGCGCAACATCGCCGACTTTGAGGTGGGTCTTTCCGCCCTGAGCCAAAAGCGCAGTGGCGGCGACCAGACTCAGAAATAGAGTTTTCATAGTGGACCTCTCCGTTCCCTAGTGTAGAGGAGACGGCAGCGAATTGGGAATCACCAGGGCAGTGGTAAATTCACAATCTCGTTGCCCCCTGCTTTGGCGGGAACCGTCCGCCGCAGTGTCTTGCCGTCGCCGAGGAAGACGACCCACTCGTAAGTCCGGTCTACCTTCGATTCGATCTCCAAGCGCAGGAAATCGGCCGAGGGGCCGGCGTGCACTTGCGAGATATCTTCAAGGTCCGACTCCCACAGGAAGAACTCGGCGCCGAGTTTCGGCGTGTAGTGCAGCCGCATCGTATCGCCTTCCGCCAGTGGCAGAATGGCTCCGTTCCGTAAAAAGAAGATTGGGTTCGTTTCGTCACCTGTCACTTCGATCGTCTGGCGGCCCTTGTGGGTGATGCCGCTGCGGATGTCAGTCCAGTTGCCGCGCGGCAGATAGACCGTTCGCTTGGTCGCGCCGCAAAGCGGAGCCACCAGCAGTTCATCGCCCAGCAGATACTCGTCGGCCCGCTCGCGGGCTTCGGCCTCGGTGGGGTATTGAAACGGCAGCGGGTGGATCATCGGGTAGCCGCGGTCGCGCGCCTCTTGCAGGTACGTCACCAGGAAGATGCGCAGCCGTTCGCGCCACGCCGGGTTCGCCATGGGTTGGTCCCGGTAGACCAGCGGGATTCCGGCGGCAAACGCCTCGGAGTTCGGGTAGTGGTCGAGGTTCACGGCGGGAACCGTGGTGCCTGAAAGCGAAGCGTGGACGAGGGAGTGAATGAGGGCGCAAGGGTCCGCCTGCTTATCCATCTTGCGGGCGTAGCGCGGCACGTTGCGGCTAGGCATCAGTTCGACATCACTGGCCGCATAGTCGATCGAGCCACCTATTTTGAACCGCTCGTCATAGATCTCTTTTGGCGATGGCCCGTAGTGAAAGAGATATTCCAGGCGATCCGCGCCAGCGATGTAGATGCGTGCGAGGGCCTTGTTCGTTGCGGCGAGGTCGAAGCGATAGCGGCCGTAGTTCTTATGGTCGAGCGCGTAGCCGGCGGTGGAAAGCAGGAACGGCGATTGCGTGGCGACTTCGCGGCCACGGGTGCCCAGACGGGCGTCCGTGCGCGGACCGAGGCCGAAGAACTCCTCGGTGGCCGGCGAGGTCCGGCTGAGAATGATCTCTCCATTCACCCGCCGGGCCGGGGCGGCTTCGGTTAACAGTGGCTTGCCGGTGGAGACGGCGAGCACGGTCAACTGCCCAGTGTGGCTGATGCGGACGATCAGGTGCTCGGACTTGAGCTCCTGATCCATGGCCGGGCCGGGCGAGGCGCCCCAGGTGCGGACGAACTTGAAGGTCGACGGGCTGAGGAAGTCAAAGTCGATCTTGCCGTCGGCGAGGGGAAGAGTAAGGAGGAGTGCGAGCCACATTTAAATCAGGAGCATCTTTTCTTGCTTTTCGCCGGTCACGCGGGCTTCGGTATCGCCGATGAACATATTGATTTCCGAGCGAATCCCAAACTCCGGCAGGTAGACGCCGGGTTCGACGGAGAAGCAGGTCCACGGAATCACACGACGCTCATCGTGGGTTTCGAGGTTGTCCATGTTGGCTCCGGAGCCGTGGACCTCTTCGCCGATGGAGTGGCCGGTGCGATGGACGAAGTACTCGGCTAAACCGTGCTCGCGGATGTGGCCGCGGCAGGCGTCATCGACCTCGAAGCCGTAGAGCGGCTGGCCGTTGGCGATGGCCGACTGCACTTTGGCGATGGCGGCGTCGCGGGCGCCGGTAACGACGTTGAAGACGTTCTGGACTTCGGAAGGGATCTCGTGATCGGTGTAGCCGGTCCAGGTGATGTCGTAGTAGACCGATCCCGGACGCGCCAGCTTGGCCCACATGTCGATCAGCACGACGTCGCCTTGTTGGATGAGGGCGCTGTCTTCGGCGAGGGGTTCGTAGTGCGGATTGGAGCAGTTGGCGTTGACGGCGACGATGGGACCGTGGTCGGTGAAGAGGCCGGCGCGTTCGAACGCTTGCCGGATGAAAGCGGCGATGATCCACTCGTTGACGAGTTCGCGACCGCGGAGACGGTCGCCGATCTCCTCGAAGGCCTTACGGCGGATCTCGTCGACGAGCTTCCCGGCAGCGAGGTGAGAGTCGAGCTTGTCCTGATTCCAGCGGGCTTCAAAGTACTGGACGAGGTTGGCGGAGGAGGCGACTTCGACGCCACGGCCGCGGACGAGTTCGACGGTGCCGGC
>LNFM01010709.1_pt1 | contig 13770 bp, 14 predicted proteins | sample 596031 | NCBI WGS metagenome assembly LNFM01 (sample SAMN04254537, study PRJNA301005) | activated carbon metagenome | isolation source: dual media filters at the Ann Arbor, Michigan drinking water treatment plant | place: USA: Ann Arbor
GGCGCACGGCACGCCACGCAACGCCCGATGTACCGTTCCTGTGCGGCGACCTCACGCCGCGTTCGCTGCGGGTGCCCGAGGGCGAGGTGCGCAATCATGCGAATGGGGCAGAGGGTGTCGCCGCGCTGAGCATTGCCGTCGATGACCTCGACGCGACGGTGGCTCGCTACGCGGCCTTGTTGGGAGCCCATGCCGGCATCGACGTCCAAGAGCCGGACAACCAGACACCGCGTGCCGTGTTCACTGTGGGCACGACACGCCTCGTGCTGACGCCCACGGCGGCGAGCCACGTTCGCGGTCAGGGCGTGACCGGTATGCGGCTGGCCGGCCTGCAGTCCGTGCTGCCGCTGCAGGCAACCCACGGCGCCCTGATCGAAGCGCAGAACCGCGAAGAGCGCGTCCGTTAGACCGTGGGTGCTGAAGATCAAGTCGCAGGATGGGTGGCTCACTCAGAGCACGAACGCCGAGGAGTGACGTTTTCCCGTGGGCCGCAATCGGGTCGTCGTGTCGTGACCGAACGATGCAGTGCAGATCTCTGCAATAGGCAAGACGGTCGGCCTGCCTTGGCCCAGGGCGACGGCCGCCCGCCCGGCGTTGGCCAACGAAAGCGTACATACCGCGGTACAGCCGGACAGGTGGTGCTCAGGCCAAAGACAGCATGGCACGGCGACACCAGCGGCCCGGCCGTTGCGGCGCTGCCTGATCAGTACATCGCGACGCCGTAGTGCTCATGAACCCGACGGCCGTACTCGTCGCTGTATTCAGGACGCGCTTCCTTGTCGTGCTTCGGCGCGTTCTCTAGTTGCGCCTTGTCGACTGGCACGACATAGCCCTCCAGGGCCGTGTCGTACTTCAGCATGGTCCAGGGCAGCGGGTACTGGTCTGTGCCCATGCCCAGGAAGCCGCCGAAATCCATCACCGCATAGCGGGTCTGGCCCGACAGCTTGTCAATCATGACGCAGTCGATGGAGCCGAGCTTGTCCCCGGTCTGGTTGTAGACGTCGGTGCCTTCGACGCGGTCGGAAGAAATCATGGGGTTGCTCAGCGGGCCGGAGTGCATGCGCCTGAGCTCGATGATCCGGTTCCGATTCGGCCGGGCGTGTCGTCGATTGACGATCCGTCTTGTCAGACAAGTCCTGCTCGGGAGGGGACCTGCTTCGACGGCAGGCTGCGCAGGGACTGGTGATGCCCATGCATGCTCCGGCATCGACAAGCCATGCGCTGGTAACGCGTATGGCGCTGGCGTTTTCGGGTCTGCCCAACCCCGGCACCCGCGACGAGTTGCGGCGCGATTTGCCGGCCAGTCCGATGAAGCCCAGTGCCGCATGGACCGACGCGTCAGTAGCGTCAGTCGGTCAGGTGCAACGGGGTGGGAAGGCACCTGCCGTGCGGGCCGACCGGTCCCTCACTGAAACGGCGCGACCACTACGCCCTCAGCGCAGCCCGAAAAAGCCGAGCACGAACAGGATGATGACGACGGCACCGACGAGCCAGACGATTCGGTTCATGATGAATTTCTTTTCTGGCGCGAGTTGAGCAAATAAGGCAGACCGTCGCACATCGGCCTGGTCCATGGTGAATCAGTCTAGGCCTCGTCCGGCAGACTCTCTGTGCGTTAGCGAACAGCTCGCGTCAATGAACAACGCGCCGGCCACGTTCGACTGTGCGATGCGACTTTTCCTCGATGACTGCCACGACATGCCCGTCGTGGCGCGCGAGGTGGCCGCTTGCCGGCTCTCGGAGTACAGCAAGGCCAACGCATGCCAGTAAGTGGCAGCTCAGGGCGAACCGCGTCCTTGAAGATCGCCTTCCTGGCGAGCAGCAACGGCGTTTGAGCGCGAGCGTCAGCCTCGCATTAAGCCGACCGCACCGTGGCGGCCACAAGCGGGTAGTCGTGGAGGGCCGCTTTGCATCAAGCCAGCCGAGGGCTTGGGAAGTGCTGGCTTCTGCGAGTGTCTGGAGCCATTGCCGTCGTCAGGACCCGGCCACAGGGTAGCAACGGTCTGCACGCGTTCAACTCGATGCCTTGCGAGGGCAGGAAGTTTCTCGGCAGTTGCCGATGCATCCGGCGCATCAGGTACGGCAGCGATCCAACTGCCCGCTCGCCAGCGCCGGCCCTGTACCGCGCCGGCCTGGCTCAGCGGTCGGACCGGAGCCAGCCCATCAGGCGACTCACCTTCCCCTGACGAGCCGAGCGGTGGCTGCGCAGCACGATCAGGCCGCCTTGCAGATACACGCCGTTGAGCAAGCGCCCGGTGCGTTCCACATCCATTCCCGGCCACCGAGCGATCTGCTCCAGCGTCGCGATCTCGAGGCGCAGTCGCCGCAGCACCGGGCTCAATGCGCCCGCCAGCGTGATGCCATCGTCGATGAAGTCGGCCGAGACCCGGTAGGCCACACTGCCCGCGATGTCGTGCAGCAGGTTTGCCCGCGGTGCCTTCATGGCCAGGGCCCACAACAACGGCGGCAGCGGGCGGTAGTTCTGTTCGTCCGTGATGCGCTCGCTCATGACATGCCCCGGCGGACGCAGGCCCGGCGGTTCCACAGCCAAGACCTCCATGCCCCGGTTGCCGCCGTCAAGCGCACCGATGATCGGGCGCGGCAGGTGGTAGAGCCCGTTCTGCGGAAACACGGTCAGCGGCCACACGAGATCGCGGTGGCGCAACAAGATGAGCGCGCTTTCGCGTTTGCGGATGCAGGCTGCCAGCACATCCACCACGTCACCCGAGCGCCGTCTGTTCTCGAGCGTCGTCAGCTCGGCCGCGAGGGTGGTGGGCAGGACGGTGCTGCCGTTCAGTGCTGCAAAGCCGCTGTGTCCGTTCTCCTCACGGAAGCGTTCGTAGGCACTGATGCGCCAAAGCGTGGAATCATTGAATTCGCTCATGGCAGGCTCGGTTGGTAATGCGCCCGCGGGGGAGAGGCGATGAACACGGCGCCATGGCGGGCCATGGACAACCCAGCGCACATTCTGCTGCCGCACGCCCGATACCGGGCCGTTTGCGGCCGACCCTTACAAGGCTTACGCCGACCTGCGCCGGCAGGGCCACGAAAGCCGAGCACAAGGACACCACGGAGTTCCATCAGCACGCGGCTGACTCCTGCGCTTGCGGAAAGTTCGGGGCCGCCGAACTGAAACACGGGAAACCAGGTGTCGTCGTGCCAATGGAGGTGAATCACTTCGCGATCAACGGCATAAGCATCATCGCGCCGGTCGAAAGTCAATCGCCAGACCTCCGAGTCTCGAATATCCGTCGGGGAACGCATTGACTCAACTGACGGATGAAGTTTGACGTGGGAATTGGCGCGAGTGCGTTGGCGAACAGACCACGCCGGTGCTTGCCCGCTACGGTAATGCAATCCGGAATCTCCGGATTTCAACTTCCGTTTTCAGGAGTCCCACATGAATACCTCCAAGCTCATCGTCGCCACGATTACCGCAGTGTCGGTGTTCGGTGCAATCGGCCTTGCGTACGCGCAAACCAACACCCCTGCGGTAACGCCGTCGACCAACGGCGTCCAGCAGCCGATGTCACCGTCCACCCAGGGCGCACCCATGGACCCGACCATGCCGAGCAACCGGGGCAGCACCGGCACGATGGACGGCACAGCTGCGACGATGCCCAACTCCGGCGGCACGATGTCAGGTGACGGCAGCGGCATGCAGACCGAGCGCGCAGCACGCGCCGACCGAAACTAAAGCCTGCCCGCGGCGCGGCGTCGGTCGGCATTCACGCTACAGACGCGCATGGAGATCGACCACGCTGATTTGAAGTCGGGTTGCAGACTCGGGGTGCTCCTCGGAGCCGCCGCGTTTGCACTTTCCCTGCTCCCTGCATCGACGAGTTCCATTCCGGGCACGTTGAAATCAGCGGCTCCGCTTGCCGCGGTTACAGCTTCCCCGCAGCGTGCCGCCGAGTTCGGCCCCCTCACACCCACGGCGGACGTGCGCTGGCTTGCGGCTTGGGTCGCCGACACACGCGACAACGGCAGCGCCGCGTTCATCGTCGTGGACAAGCGCTCAGCGCAACTCCATGTGTTCGACGCTGACGCGCGCTGGGTCGCGTCCACCGCCGTCCTGCTGGGCGCGGCGCTCGGTGACGAATCGGTCCCTGGGATCGGTTCGCGCCCGATGTCAGCAATCCAGCCGAGCGAACGCACCACGCCCGCCGGACGTTTCATCGGGGAGCGCGGGCGAAACGCCACCGGCGAGGACGTGGTCTGGGTGGACTACGAGGCGGCAGTCTCCATACACCGGTTGCGGCCGAGCAATCCGAGGGAGGGTCGGGCCGAGCGGATGGCGTCCCCGACAGCCGCGGACAACAGGATCTCCTACGGGTGCATCAACGTGCCGGTGGCGTTCTACGAGCAGCATGTCCGGACGATCTTCAGTCGCCAGCATGCCGTGATCTACGTGCTTCCCGACTCGATGTCGATGCAGACAGTGTTCGGTGCACATGCGGCCGTATCGCGACAGGCGGATGGCTTGTTGACGCTCGCTGCAGATCGGACCATCGACAAGCACCGTGCTCTGCAGCAACTTCCGCCGTGAGCGAGGCGCTGCTGCCCTGGCGCCTGGCGCGCCTGGCATGGCGCACCCGGTAGCGCCAGCCTCCACCAAAGCCCACAGATGGTGTTCTCCGGTCGCGGTCAGCGCAAACCTGGCGGCAACTCGGTCCCGCCCGCGCCGATGACGAGGGTTTACCAGCGCGCGCGGGACGTGTCCTACATGACGGCGCGCCGGCGGCCGATGCCGCCTACGCGTGCCTGCTGTCACATTCACTGCAGCAGAGCCCGAACGCCTACACAGAGATCCGCATGACAGCAGCCCACACCTCCACGCGCCAACTGAACAGCGGCAGGTCTTTGCAGACGCCACAGACGCTGCACACGGCGCTGATCGTTGCGGGGGTGGTGCTGTGTTTCGGCATGCTCTTCTTGTACAGCGGCCTGGTGCAATCACAGGTCAAGCGCGGCGAAACCTTCCGCGAAGCGCAGCGCGCCGGTCTCTATGTGGTCAGCAAAGGCAGCTTGTTGCGCCCCGCTCGGTTGCCGGGCGCCACGAACGCCGCGCTGTTGGCCAGCGTCAGCCCACGCTGATCCTCACGCCGCGAACGCACCGGTCTCGACCGCAGTGCTGACGTGCAGCTGAGTCGCAGGACCAGAAAATCGCCTGGGTGGGGATGAAACCCCAGCGCCTTGAGGACGACCGTGATGACTACGCCCGAGCCTGTGGCTGCCAGCAATGCCCGCCAGGCGCCCGGTGAGGTCGTCGACCGCCGCAGCGAAGCCGGTTCGCTGCCGGGCGCACCACCGGCCGCACCACCGGCCGTACCACCGCCCGCATCACCGGCCGCATCCCGCGTCGAGCCGCTCAGCGAAGCCTTCGCCACCCTGATTCCGGAAATCAGGCTCCTGGTGGGCCTGACGACCGCGGCGGTCATCATCGCCGCGCTGTATTTCGGCCGCGAAATCCTGATACCGCTGGCACTGGCGCTGTTGCTGGGTTTCGTGCTGCACCCGCTGGTGGCCTGGCTCAAGCGGCGCGGGCTGCCCTTGCTCGCAGCCGTGACGCTGGTGGTCACCTTGTCGCTCGGGGGCGTGGTGCTGGCCGGCGTCGCGCTGGGCCACCAGGTCTCTTCGCTGAGCCAGCAGCTGCCGACCTACCAGTCCAACATCCGCAAGAAGTTGCGTGATCTTCGTGCTGCCGCGCTCGGGCCGGGGATGTTCGACGGCGCGGTGGAAACACTGAATGTCGTCAAGCAGGAGGTGGAGAAAGCCACCGCCGAAGACACGCCGGAGGCCGGCGCCAAGCGACGCGCGCAGCCGCCGGCCGTGCAGCGCGTACGTATCGATGCCACGTCGCCGACGCCGTTCGAGAACGCACTGGCCTGGGCCGAGGCATCCATCGGGCCGCTGGCCACGGCCAGCATCGTGCTCGTGTTCCTCTTTCTCGTGCTGCTCGACCGCGATGACTTGCGCGACCGGATGTTGCGCCTGCTCGGCGGCAGCCTGCACCGCTCGACCGACGCGATGGACGAAGCCGGTCGTCGCATCAGCAAGTACCTGACGATGCAGCTGGTCGTCAACCTGACCTACGGCATCCCGATGGCCGCCGGCCTGTGGTTCATCGGCGTGCCGGGCGCGCTGCTGTGGGGCGCCGTGGCATCGATCATGCGCTTCGTGCCCTACGTGGGGCCGATGATCGGCGCGGTGGCGCCGATCGCGCTGGCCTTCGCCGTCGACCCGGGCTGGAACATGGTGCTGATGACCGTGGGCCTCATCGTGCTGCTCGAAGTCATCAGCAACAACGTGGTCGAGCCCTGGCTGTATGGGGCGAGCACCGGCCTGTCGGCCATTTCGCTGATTGCTGCGGCGACCTTCTGGACCGCGATCTGGGGCCCGATCGGCCTGATCCTGTCGACGCCGCTGACCGTGTGCCTGCTGGTGATCGGGCGCCACCTGCCGCGGCTGGGCTTTCTCGATGTGTTGCTGGGCAGCCAGCCGGCGCTGGATGCCGCCACGCGCATCTATCAACGCCTGTTGAGCGGCGAGGTCGAGTCCGCGGTCGAGGTGGCCGGCGAGGAGGTCGTCGAGGCCGATGTCGCCGCGTTCTACAACGTGACCGGGCTGGCCGTGCTGCGCATGGCCACCCTGGACCACACCAGCGTGGCCAGCGCCGAACATAGGCACCGCCTCGTGGTCGGCATGGACGCCTTGATCGACGCCATGCTCGAGCAGCACCCCCCGCATGCCAGCGACGCGGCCGCCACGGTGGTGTGCATCGGCGGCAAATGGGAGACCGACACCTTGGCCGCGCGCATGCTGGCGCACGCGCTCTCGCTCGGCGGACTGCCCGCGACCCATCGCCCATCGGGGCTGATGACGGCCGACTACATCGACCGCCTGGAACTGGCCGACGTCACCACCGTGTGCCTGTCCTTCTTCAGCCCCGAGCCCAAGACTGCGGCGCAGACCTTCTGCCGCCGGCTGCGCCGCCGCTGGCCGCACCTGCGCCTGGTGCTGGCGCTCTGGAACGCCCCGCCTGAGCTGCTCGACGAGGAAGCGCGTCGCGAACTCGGCGCCGACGCCGTGGTGACTTCATTGAACGAGGCCGTCATGCAGATGGCCCACGCGCTCGGCATCGACCTCGAGGTCGGCTTCCTGGCCGCGCCGGTGCCCGAGAACGACGCGGTCCGCGTGGCCGCCCTGCGTGACAGCGGCTTGCTGGATGGGCGCGCCCAGCCGCTGCTGGAAGCCGCCTCGCGCCGCGTCGCGGACATCTTCGACGTGCCGATCGCGATGGTGTCGCTGATCGACGCGGATCAGCAGCGCGTCCCGGCGCTGTTCGGGCAGCCGCCGCAGCAAGAACAAGGCAGCGGCGTGAGCCCGCCCGGTTTGCGCGCCGAGGATCTGCAGATGCCGCGCGTGGCTTCCTTGTGCGGCCACGTCGTTGCCCACGGCCGCACGATGGTGGTTCCCGATCTCGCGCGCGACCTGCGCTTCGCGGGCAACCCGGCGCTGAACGAGAAGGGCCTGCGGTTCTACGCCGGCGCGCCCCTGCGCGACGCCGCGAAGCATGCGCTGGGCACCTTGTGCATCCTGGACGTGCAACCGCGCTCGCTGACGCGGCGCGAATTGGCGCTGCTGGAATCGATGGCCGACGAACTGATGACTCAGCTGCGTGTCCAGGTCCTGGCCTGGGGCGATCTGACGTCCGTGGCGCCGGTGGCGACGCAGCCGCCTTCGGCAACGGTCGGACAAGCGCTGCCATCCGCAATTTGAGAGGTTGATCCAGTGTCCCTGTTCCGCTCGTCGTTGAGAAAGTCCCGTCTCGCGCTGGTCGTGGTGACGGCCGTGGCCACCCTGGCCACCGTGCTGCTGGTGCAGAACTGGACCGGCGCCGAAAAGAAGATCGAGCAGACCCTGCCACGCTTGTACGAAAGCGACGATGGCGAGTTCCGGCGCTCGCTCAGCGCCTTGCTCGGCCCGCAGCTCGTCGAAGGCAACAAGGTCGAGACCTTGCTCAATGGCGAGCAGATCTTCCCGTCGATGCTGGCTGCGATCCGCGCCGCGAAGTCGACGATCACCTTCGAAACCTACATCTACTGGTCAGGCAGCATCGGCCGCGAATTCGTCGATGCGCTCGAAGAGCGAGCCCGCGCTGGCGTTCGCGTGCATGTGCTGCTCGACTGGGTCGGCAGCCTGAAGATGGAGCAGGCCCTGGTCGACGAGATGAAACAAGCCGGCGTGCAGGTGGAGCGTTTCCACGAACCCCACTGGAGCCAGTGGAACAAGCTCAACAACCGCACCCACCGCAAGCTGCTGGTGGTCGACGGCCGCATCGGCTACACCGGGGGGGTGGGCATCGCCGACCACTGGCGCGGGCAGGCGCGCAACCCCCAGGAGTGGCGCGACAGCCACTTTCGCATCGAGGGTCCGGTGGTGGCGCAGATGCAGTCGGTCTTCCTCGACAACTGGATGAAGGTCACCGGTGACGTGCTGCATGGTGAACCCTACTTCCCCGCGCTCCAGCCCGCTGGCGACCTGGCAGCCCAGATGTTCAGCAGTTCACCCAGCGGCGGCAGCGAAAGCATGCAGCTGATGTACCTGCTGGCCATCACGGCGGCCAAGCGCAGCATCGACCTCGCGAATTCCTACTTCGTGCCCGATGAGATGACGATCCAGACCCTGGTCGATGCAGCGCGTCGCGGCGTCAAGGTCCGCGTCATCGTGCCCAGCGGACACATCGATTCCGAAGTCGTGCGCAAAGCGTCGCGCGGCAGCTGGGGCCCGATGCTGCAAGCCGGCATCGAGATTGCGGAGTTCCAGCCGACCATGTTTCACGTCAAGGGTCTCGTCGTCGATGGCATGTTCTCGTCGGTGGGCTCGACGAACTTCGACAACCGATCCTTCCGGCTCAACGACGAGGCCAATCTGAACGTGCTCAACCGCGACTTCGGTGCCATCCAGCGGCGGATCTTCGACCAGGACTGGGCGCTGGCGCGTCGCATCACGCTGGCCGAATGGCAGGCGCGCCCTTGGACCGAGCGTTTGCTGGAGCGGTTGGCCAAGCTACTGGACAGCCAGCTCTAGGCGCCGGTCGGAGAGTCCGTCGCCGGCACCAGTGCCGCTGTCTTCGGCACCGCGTCTTCGGCGAGGTGGCGCATCGAGCCGAAGGTCTTGGCGTAGACCCAGGTGAATTCGGCCCCGATGAGAAAGATCTGCGCCGAGTAATACACCCACACGAAGACCACGATCAAGGAGCCCGCGGCGCCGAAGGTGGAAGCCACGCCGCTCTTGCCGATGTAGGTGCCGATGATCAGCCGCCCGACCGTGAAGAGCAGCGCCGTGACGACGGCACCGACCCAGACATCGCGCCACTGCACCTGCACCCGCGGCATGATCTTGTAGATCATCGCGAACACACCGGTCGTCAGCACGAAACCGATCGACACGTTGAGCCCCTGCGCCAGCAGTTCCCAGCCCGCGAAGGCGCCCGACCACCACTTGTCCAGGGCTGACACGGCCGCACCCATGACGAGGGAGACCATCAGCAGGAACGCGATGCCCAGCACCATGCCGAACGACAGCAGCCGCGCCCGCACCAGCCCCCACAGACCACCCGCCCGGTCGCGCACCGGCGCACGCCAGATGCGGTCCAGTGCATCCTGAAGCTCGCCGAACACCGAGGTCGCGCCGATCAGCAACACCGCCAGACCGATGACGGTCGAGAGCACACCTTGCGCCGGCTTGTCGCTGACGCTGGCCAGGATGGCCTGGACCGCCTGGGCTGCGTCCGCCCCGAGCAGGGATTGCAGTTGCCCGAAAACCTCGCCACGCACGGCATCCTCGCCAAAAACGAGCCCGGCAATCGAGATCACCACCAGCAGCAGGGGCGCCATTGAAAAGACGCTGTAGTAAGACAGCGCCGCGCCCATGCTCGGCGCGTAGTCAGCCACCCATGCACTGGCCGCGGCCTTGACCAGTTTCAACCATGAGGGCCGGGATCCCTTCAAGGGTTCCAGGATGACCGGCTCGCCGAGCGCGTCGCTCATGTTCTGCATGGAAAAACTCCTGAAATGGGCAAGGCGCGCGTCAAGGCTGCGCCGTCGTGAAAGCCTTGGCTGTAGCGGGCAAGCCGTGATCCAAGCGTTCGTACTCGGAGATGACCTGCGCGCCGAGCAGCAGCAAGGTCGCCGCCAACTCCAGGCTGAGCAGCACTGCGATCGCGGTCGTCAGCGAGCCGTAGACGGTGCCGATCTGCGACAAGGTGGCGAAGTACCACACCAGCAGGTGGCGCGAGATTTCCCAGAGCACGGCGGCCACCACGGCGCCGACGAGCGCATGCCGCAGGGACAAGCGGCCGACGGGCATCACCATGTAGATCGAGGTCAGCACGAAGATCTCGCCGCCCAGGCCCAGCAGATACAGCAGCGTGCCCGAAAGACCCATCAGCGACCAGGTGCGCCCGAGGAACTCGATGCTCTGCGTGCCCATCACCTGCAGGCTGCCGGCCACGAGCGTGACGGCGAGCAGCCCGACGCCCAGACACAGGATGTAGATGTAGGGAATGATGGCCGAGACGAGAAAGCGCCGTCGCCGCACGATGACACGGTGATGGAAGATCACAGACATCGCGTTCTCCAGCACGGTGAAGGCCAGCGAGCTGAAAAACAGCATGCTCGCCAGCAGCACCCAACCGGCCACTTCGCGGTGTTCCAGGAAGGTGGCGAGCTCTGCCACGACGGCGCGTGACTGCCCCGGAATCAGCCACTCAAGATAGCGGCCCAAGGTGCTCAAGAGCCCGACCTGATCGACAAAGTGCGACAAGGCGATCACCGTCAGGATCAAGAGCGGCACGATCGACAGCAAGGCGTAATAGGCGATGGCGCCGGCCAGCAGCAGGCCCTGGTTGGCGCGAAAAGCCTTGAAAGTCTGCAGCGCGAAAGCGCCCGGATGCTGCAGCAACAGGGTGGCCCGATGACCTGGGCGAAGCACGGTATGCCGCAGTGCCGAGGTCAGGGCCAAAGGTCTCTTCGCTCAGCGACGCAAGCGCGTGGCGACCCGGCCCCGTGCAATGGCCAGCGCGGTACCGCCCAGAACCTTGACCACTTCCGGATGTTCTGCCCAATAGGCGCCCACCCGATCGAGAACGCCGGGGTCCTGACGCTGCGCTTCGGTGGGTCGGTCGAGATACAGCTTCAAGATGTCCATGGCGTTCATGGTCGTCTCCCATTTGAAAGAACAAATGAAAGGGCCCTCCGACAACCGAGGGCCTGTTTCTAGGACTGCAGACGAATCAACGTGCGCTGCCCCGCCGGAAGAAGCTCACGATGGCCAGCAATACGATGGCGCCGAGCAATGACACGCCCAGACCGGCGAGGCTGAAGTCGTTGCTGTTGATGGTGCCGGTGCCGAACATCGGCGCCAGCAGCCAACCGCCGAGCATGGCGCCGACGATGCCGACGACGACGTTCAGGATCACCCCCTGCTGCGCGTCCGTCTTCATGAGCATGCTCGCGACCCAGCCGATCAGGCCACCAACGACCAACCAAATGATGAAATTCATGTGTCTCGCGTCTGTTGATTCATGTGCCTGCAGACTATGGGCATACCCCGTGCAGCTGTTGTCGGAGAACGGCGCGTTCCTGTGTCGGACGAGCGGGCCATCCGAGGGCACCCCGGCCACCAGCAGACATTTCCGAACCAGCGCATCCACGAGAATCTGCGTGCGCCAGTTCGGCTCGTGCATGATCGCCTCGTCGATTCGCCACCGGCATTTTTGGGTCAGGTCCGCGGCGGGCTGCACCGAGGCGACGGAGAAAAACAATGCGGATCGTGATCATGGGCAGTGGTGGGGTCGGCGCCTACGTCGGCGCGCGGCTGCAGGCGGCCGGCGAGGACGTGGCCTACGTCGCCCGTGGCGCACATCTGCAGGCGCTGCAGACCGATGGCTTGCGCCTGGAGCATCCGCAGTACCCGCTGCACCTGCCGCACCTGCAGGCGAGCGATGATCCCGCCGACCTGGCCCGCAGCGGCCCGGCCGACCTCGTTGTCTTCGCCGTCAAGCTCAGCGACACGGCGCCCGCGGCGCGCGCGCTGGGCCCGGTGCTCGGCCCGCACACGCGCATCCTGACGCTGCAGAACGGCATCGACAGCGTCGACCTCATCAAGCCCCATGTCGGGACGACGGTGGTGTGCGGCGGCGTCATCTACGTCTCTGCCGTGATCGACCGGCCGGGCGTGATCCGCAGCCCGGGCGGCCTGCACATCATCGTCGCAGACGCCGCCGACGGCGACCCCGTGATGGCGGCCTTCTTTGCCGCCTGCGGCCGTGCGACGGGGCTGCAGGCCAAGCCGACCGGCGACATTCGCTCGACGCTGTGGGAGAAGTTCATCGCGCTGACCGCGCTGTCGGCCACCACCTCGCTGCTGCGTGCGCCGATGGGGGCGATCCTCGGCCACCCCGAGACGCGCGCGCTGCAGCGCCAGCTGGTCGAGGAAGCGGTGGCCGTGGCCGAGGCCGCGGGCGTGCCCCTGCGCGACGGGATGGTCGACGAAGTGATGGCCAAGCTGGCAGGGATGCCTGCCAGCTTCCGATCGTCGATGTCCGAAGACCTGGCACGCGGCAAGCCGCTGGAACTGAACTGGCTGTCGGGCCGGGTTCACGCGCTCGGGCAAGAGCTGGGAGTGCCCACGCCAGCGCACAGCACCGCCTGGCGCGCCCTGCTGCTCTACGTCGACGGCAGAACGGACTTCTGAGAGTCCGCGCGGCAGGCCTCGGTGACGGCATCCAATCCAGGTCTTGGGTGCCTGCGTTGGGTCGTTTTGAGCCCGCCGAGTTTGGCGGGAGCGGACGATCGGGCCAGCGTCGGTGAGGAGTGAGGATGTCAGCTTGGCGGCCGAGAGCGTGAGTACGCGGGTCGGTAACGGCCGGCAGCAACCGCTGCGAAGCTGCCCGAGACGCTTCATCCGTGCTGCACGACTCGGCTTTCGTGACTGAGCGGGTAACCGTCTTTGCCGTACGGATCGGCCGTGCGTGCACGCTGCCCGGTTTTTCAGTTCTTCATCGGCAGTTGCGGGCTGGTCTGGGCTTCCCAGCGACTCCAGGCGATGGTGGCTTGCAGCCGCCTGTTCGTCCGCCCCGGTCAGGCTGGCCGCCTCGCGGCCACCGCTTCAGCACGGGAGCGTCCTTGCCGATAACTGGCAGGCTACGATGAAAAGCCTGCTCGCTCTGATGCTGGCCAGCGCCTGCTTCCAGGCGCAGGCAGCCGACCTGCCGCTCTGCGACAAGGCGGTGCGTTTCATTGCGGCTTGGTTCGCCGATCCCGAAGTGGACAACGCCAAGCCGGCCGCCGAACTGACGAAGATCGGCGCGGGCGCCGGCAGCAGCGGTACGCAACTCGGGCACGTGGTTGTCGAGACCCAGCTGTCCGTGATGCCGCAGACCAGTTGCCAGGGTGTCGTCGTGCGGCTGGACTACATCAAACCGGTGCTGCGCGTGGCCAGCGAGTTCCCGCCGGGCAGCTGTGCCTATGCGCGGGTGATGAACCACGAGCAGACGCATGTGCGCATTCACCGCGAAATCGCGCGCCAGTTCCGCCAACTGGACTATCCCTGGAGCTCGGGCGGCAGCAGCGCCGCCATCCTGGCCTACGCGAGACAGGAACTCGACCGCCTGATGCAGGCCCAGGTGTTGTTCGACAGCCCCGAGGAATACGCCAGGAACTTCAGCGTATGCGGTGGTGAGATCTCGCGGCTGGTGAAGCC
>LNFM01009787.1_pt1 | contig 13768 bp, 8 predicted proteins | sample 596031 | NCBI WGS metagenome assembly LNFM01 (sample SAMN04254537, study PRJNA301005) | activated carbon metagenome | isolation source: dual media filters at the Ann Arbor, Michigan drinking water treatment plant | place: USA: Ann Arbor
TCCAGAACTTCGTGATCCGCGGCATCGGCGGCAATCGCGTCCTGCTGATGGTCGACGGCATGCGCACGCCCGACTTCCCCGACAGCAACCAGGGCCCCGGCACCTACTCGCGCGAGCAACCCGACCTCGAGGACATCAAGCGGGTCGAGATCATCCGCGGCCCGGCCTCGGCGCTCTACGGATCCGACGCGATCGGCGGCGTGGTGGCCTACACCACCAAGGATCCCGGCGACTACATGCTCGGCGGCAAGGACGTCTATGCCAGCGCCAAGGCCGCCTATAGCGGCGCCAACCAGCAGTTCTCCGAATCGTTCACCGGCGCGGTGCGCTCGGGCAATGTCGAGTTCATGGGCATCTACACGCGGCGCGACGGCCAGGAGTTCCAGCCGGCCCAGACGACGGTCAGCCCGAACCCCACGATGTGGTCCAGCAACAACTTCTTCGCCAAGCTGGTGATCAAGCCGACCGAGGTCGACACGATCCGCCTCACCGGCACCTATTCGAATGGTGTGCAGAGCACCAACGTCCTCAGCGCCGTCGGTACCTTCCCCAGCCTGTTCGCCCGGATCTACGACGAATGGGGCCAGGACTACACCAACACCTATCGACTGAGCGCCCAATGGGAGCACAACGCGCCGATCGGCTTCGTCGACCGGCTGAGCTTCCTCGCCTATTTCAACTCGGTCTACACCCAAGCCGATACCTATACGCTGCGCGGCGGAACAACCAGCGTCGTCCCGAGCAATGCCCGCACCTCGCAGTTCTACTACACGCAGAACGTCACCGGCGCCGAGCTGCAGATGCACACCGATCGCGAGATCGGCGGCCTCGACAACTTCTTCACCTATGGCGCGAGCTTCTCCTGGACGACGACGACCCGGCCGCGCAACAGGACGCAGATCACCCTCGCAACCGGCGCCACCACGAACAACGTGGGCGGCGAGACCTATCCGAACAAGAACTTCCCCGATACCGACACGGTGCAGGCCGGCATCTACGTGCAGGACGAGATCAGCGCGCTGGGCGGGCGCCTGAAGATCACGCCGGCGGTGCGCCTCGACTACTACAGCATGACGCCCAATCCCGATAAGTACTTCTGGAACTCGACGGGCGCCACGCTCAACGCCGTGCCCTCGGCCACCACCTACGTCTCGGCCTCGCCCAAGCTCGGCCTGCTCTACCACTTCAACGACACCTATTCCGGCTACTTCCAGTATGCGACGGGCTTCCGCGCGCCGCCGTACGACAACGCCAATTTCGGCTTCACCAATGCCGCGTCGTTCTATCAGATCCTGCCCAACGCCAACCTGAAGCCCGAGACCGCCAACTCCTTCGAGGTCGGTTTCCGCGGCAAGTACGAGAACGGGTCGAGCTGGCAGCTCACCGGCTTCTACAACCTCTACAACAACTTCCTCGAGACCACGGTCGTCGGCATGGTCGGCCCGGTCACCCAGTTCCAGTACGTCAACCTCACCAACGTGACGATCTGGGGCATTGAGGCGCGCGGCGAGTACCGCTTCGCGCCGGAATGGGCGGTCGCCGGCTGGACCGCCTTCGCGCAGGGCACCGACACAAGGACCGGCCTGCCGGTCGACTCGGTGTCGCCCTGGACCACGCAGGCACGCATCCGCTACGGCTTCGACAAGGGTCTCACGGCGCAGCTCATCGGCACGGTGGCGGCGGCCCATACCCAGGTCAGCAGCCCGACGTACTTCCAGGCGCCGGCCTACTTCAACCTCGACGCCACCGTCGGCTACGTCGTCAACGAGCACTTCAAGTTCAACGCCGGCGCGTTCAACATCACCAACGCCAAGTACTGGAATGCTCCGGACACGATCGGCATCTCGCCGACCAATCCGCAGCTCGATCTCTACGCCCAGCCCGGCCGGTATTTCGGCGTCAACCTCCTGGCCAAATGGTAGTCCCGGCAGCCGTCTCTGCCGAGCGACAGCCGGCGCCACCGGCACGCGGTCCTCGCGTGCCGGTGGCGTTGTCGCTTGCATTGCACGGGCTGGCCATCGTTCCCCTCCTCCTCGCCGGCATGTCCGGCAGCAGCGCCAGCGACGACCAGCCGGCCGCCCTGATGGTCGAGCTGTCTCTCGCGGCGCCCACCGCCGGACCCGCGGCGGAAGCCGATCAGCCGGAAGCGACTCCTGAGCCGCAGCAGCAGCCCGAACCGCCGACTCCTCCCGTCGAACAGGCCAAGGTGACGCCGTCGCCCGAGCCCGAGCCGCCGACGCCGCCCGTCGAACAGACCGAGGTGACGCCGTCGCCCCAGCCTGAGCCCCCGCCGCCGCAGGAGGTCGCCGCCGTGGAACCCGAGATCAAACTCGATCTGCCCCCACCGGATGAACCGCCACCGCCGACCGCCGCCGAGCTGAAGCCCGTCGCGCCGCCCAAACCCAAGCCGCCACAGCCCAAGCCGGCGGCGGCGCCGCGTCCGACGGCGCAGGCCGCGGTCACGAAGGCTCCCTCCCCCGACCTCGGCAACGCCAGCATCACGCAGCAGCAGGCCGCCTCCTCCTCGTCGCTCGTCGTATTCGAGGGAAAGCCACGCTTCCGAATCCCGCCCACACCGGCCGTCTATCCGCCGCGCTCCATCGAGCTCGGCCAGCAGGGCGAGGTCATGGTGCGCGTCCGCCTGCAACCCGACGGAACCGCGGCCGAGATCATGGTCTGGCGCAGCAGCAGTTTCCCCCTGCTCGACCGCGCCGCGCTCACCGCGGTGCGCGGCTGGCATTTCCTTCCGGCCCTGCGCGACGGCCGCCCGGTCGCCGCCTGGGTCGAAATCCCGGTTCGGTTTCATCTTCGTTGAAAGGACAGTCTGATGCTCTCATCCCCAAATACGGACCTTGCCGCCCGTTGGAACACCCTGCGCAGCGAGAAGCCCGCGCTGCGCATCCGCGACGCGGCGGTGACGCTCGGCGTCAGTGAAGCCGAGCTGGTGGCGCTGGGCGTGGGCAGGACCGCGACCCCGCTGAAGGCCGACTGGCGCGGCATCCTGAACGACATGCAGGAGGTCGGCCGCGTGATGTGCCTGACCCGCAACGAACATTGCGTGCATGAGCGCCATGGCCGCTTCGAGGGCGTGGACGTGAAGGCCCCGCACGGGATCGTGCTCGGCCCGGACATCGACCTTCGCCTGTTCCTCGGCTCGTGGAAGCACGGCTTCGCGGTGCGCGAGCCGCTGCAGCAGGGCGAACGGCTCAGCCTGCAGTTCTTCGACGGCGCCGGCGATGCGGTGCACAAGATCTACGCCACGCAAGAGACCGACCGGCCGGCCTTCGATGCGCTGATCGCGCGCTACACGGCGGCGACGCCGCCCGACATGAAGGTCGGCGCGCGCACCCAAGATGCGGTGGATCGCCCCGATTCCGAGATCGACGTCGCGGGCCTGCGCACGGCCTGGCTCGGCATGAAGGACACGCACGAATTCTTCGGCATGCTGGGCACGTTCAAGGTCGGCCGCGTCCAGGCGCTGCGCCTGGTCGGCGAGGATCTCGCCCGCGAACTGCCGGTGCGCGCCTTGCGCGCCGCCTTTGAGGCCGCGGCCGTGGACGGCACGCCGATCATGGTCTTCGTCGGCAGCCACGGCTGTATCCAGATCCATACCGGCCCGGTGAAGCGCCTGGTCGATTCGCACGGATGGTTCAATGTCCTCGATCCCGACTTCAACATGCACCTGCGCGAAGACGGCGTGGCGCGCGTCTTCTCGGTCCGCAAGCCGACCGAGGACGGCATCGTCACTTCGATCGAAGCCTTCGACGCACGCAATCGCAACATCCTGCTGATGTTCGGCGCCCGCAAGCCCGGCAAGCCGGAACTCGAGGAATGGCGCAGCATCGTGGCGAACGTCGAGAAGCAGGCGGCCTCCTGATGAAGCGCCGTACCGCCCTCGGCCTGGGACTCGGCGCGGCGGCCGCCGCTGCCTTCCCGGCCAATGCGCAGCAGCCGCCCCGCATCGTGTCGGTCGGCAGCTCCATCACCGAGATCATCTACGCACTGGGCGCCGAGAAGATGCTGGTCGGCGTCGACACGACCAGCATGTACCCCGAGGCCGCGCGAAGGCTGCCGCAGGTCGGCTACATGCGTGCCCTGTCGGCCGAGGGCGTGCTGTCGCTGAAGCCGACCCTGATCATCGCGACCACGGCGGCCGGTCCGGCGGGCGCGCTCGACCAGCTCAAGGCCACCGGAATCGAGATCATGATCCTGCCCGACCTGTACGACTATGACAGCGTGACCACCAAGATCGCCGCCATCGGCAAGGTGACGGGCAAGGTCGCCGAGGCCGACGCGATGATCGCCAAAGGCCGCGAGGCCATGACGTCGCTGGCGGCGACGCTCGCGAAGTCGAGCAGTCGTCCGCGCGTGCTGTTCCTGCTGTCGATGACCGGCGGGGCGCCGCAAGCCGCGGGCCGCGACACCGCCGCGGCCGGCATCATCAATCTCGCGGGCGGCATCAACGCCGTCGATGGCTATTCCGGCTACCGGCCGCTGACACCGGAATCGGTCATGGCGTCGAGGGCCGACTTCGTCCTGGTGACGCGCCAGACCGTCGAGGCGATGGGGGGCAAGCAGGCCATCCTCGACCAGCCGTCGCTCAACCGCACGCCTGCCGGCAAGGCCGGCAGGATCATCGAGTTCGATACGCTGCTCCTGCTGGGCTTCGGCCCTCGCACGCCGGAGGCGGCGCGGGAACTGGCGCTGGCGTTGCATCCAGATCTCGCCCGCGCACCGTGATGGCCACCGCCTTGCGCCGTCCGATCCCTCTGTTCGCCCTCGCCGCCCTGGCAAGCGTGGTGGCCAGCCTGTGCATCGGCGCCTTTCCCGTGGGCTTCGGCCAGGTCCTCTCGGCGGTCGGCTTGTCCGACACGCCGCTCGACGACACGACAGCGGCCGTCCTTTATGCGATCCGCGCGCCACGCGTGTTTGCGGCCTTCGCCGTCGGCGCGGCGCTTGCGGCCGGAGGGGCCGCGATGCAGAGCCTGTTTCGCAACCCGCTGGCCGATCCCGGCCTGCTGGGCGTGTCGAGCGGCGCCGCCCTCGCCGCCGTGTCGACGATCGTGCTGGGCGAGAAGGTGATGCACGTCGTGCCGCCGGATCTGCGCCCGTGGTGTCTGCCGATCGCGGCCTTCCTCGGAGGGCTAGCGGCCACGGTCGTCGTATATCGCATCGCCGCGCGCGAGGGCGTGACCTTGGTCGGCACGCTGCTGCTGGCAGGCATCGCGATCAACGCACTTACGTCGGCAGGCATCGGCATGCTGGTCTTCGTCGCTGACGACCAGCAGCTTCGCACACTCATCTTCTGGACAATGGGCGGCTTCGGCTCGGTCACCTGGGCCGCCATCGCGCCCGCCTTGCTGATCCTTCTGATCAGCGTTCCGACCCTGTTGCCGACGGCGCACCTGCTCGACGCGCTGGCGCTCGGCGAACGCGAGGCCGGCCATGTCGGCGTCGATGTCGAGCGGCTGAAGAAGCGGCTCGTGGCGCAGGTGGCGCTGGCCGTCGGAGCCGGCGTGGCGATCTCCGGCATCGTGGGCTTCGTCGGCCTGATCGCGCCGCACATCGTGCGCCTGCTGCTCGGCCCGTCGCACCGTACCCTGCTGCCGGCGGCCGCCTTGTTCGGGGGCGCCTTCCTCGTGCTGGCCGATGCGCTGGCCCGCACCATGGTCTCGCCGGCCGAGCTGCCGATCGGGGTGCTCACCGCCCTGGTGGGCGGTCCGTTCTTCCTCTGGCTTTTGGCTAGTCGCGCCGCGCGGGGTGGGCTGTGAAACTCTTGCAAGCCATCGGCATCGAGGTGCGGGCGCGCACCAAGTCGCTGCTGCGCGATGTCTCGCTCGACGTCGCGCCGGGCGAGTTCGTGGCGATCATCGGACCGAACGGCGCCGGCAAGAGCACCTTGCTCAACGCCCTGGCCGGCGATCGCACCTTGTCCTCCGGCGAGATCCTGCTCGATGGGCGGCCGTTGACCCACTGGAGCAAGCCGGAGCTGGCGCGCCGTCGCGCCGTTCTGCCGCAGCATTCGGCCGTGGCCTTCGACTTCACCGGCCTGCAGATCGCCATGCTGGGGCTGCTGGCCTTTCGCGGCACCCTGTCGGAACGGCAGATGCAGGCGGTGGCGGAAACGGCGCTCGCCGAGACCGAGGCGCTCGCCTTCGCCGACCGGCCCTACACCGTTCTGTCCGGCGGCGAACGGCAGCGCGTCCAGCTCGCCCGCGTGCTGGCTCAATGCGACGCCGATCCCGCGGCCACGCCGTTCCTGCTGCTCGACGAGCCGATTACCGGCCTCGACCTCTCGCACCAGCATGCGGCTCTCGCCAGCGCCCGGCGTCGCGTCGATCGGGGGTTGGGCGTACTCGCCGTGCTGCACGACCTCAACATGGCGGCGCGCTATGCCGATCGCGTCGGCATCGTCGAGGATGGCCGTGTGACAAATCTGGGGCCGACCCGGCAGACGCTCGACCCCGAGAGGCTTTCGGCCGTGTTTGCGACACCCATTGTGCGAATCGAGGCCGCCGGCGGAATGGCCTTCCTCAGTCCCGGCTGATTCACCGCGGTTCGGTGTTCAATCCGACATAAACCCGCCGGATTCGAACGATGTTATGATGCTTCAGCCAGCCATCATAAGTCCGACCTCAGGCATTCATGGGCGAACGCCCCACTTTGTTGATGACGACGCGATTGGGCGTGCGCCCTCTGGGCGTACGGGGCGAACCGCTGCATGCGGTCGCCGGCCAGTTGCTGTCCGTCATCCGCCGTCGCCTGGGCGACGGTCCGGCCGACCTGCTGGCCGACCCGCAGCTCCGCGAATCGGGTGACGGCATCGACTGGTACGCGGCGCGCACCGGCACCGTCCAGCGCCTCAGCGAACTGGATGAGAGCCAACGCACGGAAGTCCTGCGCATCGTCGAGGATCAGCTCGCGTCCATCCGGTCGCTGGGCGCGCAGCTCATGGGCTCGCAGACCAGCGAAGAGGCGCGGCTGATCGGGCGCTCGCTGGAACTGTCGACGTCGCGCCCCTCCGACGATTTCGTGTTCGTCGTCGACGGACAACCGGTGATCGTCGCCTGGGGCTACGAAGCCGACGCCGCGGCAGGCCTGCAGGCGTTCCAGCTGGCGACGGTTCCCGCGGCGGCGCGGCCCGAAGCCGTGTTTGCCAGCGCACCGGCGGCAATGCTCCCGGCGACTCGCATCGTCGGCTGGGCACCCTGGTTCAGCGCCCTGCTGTTCGGCCTGCTGCTGCTGCTTCTCCTGCTCCTGACCTCGTGGCTGCTGCGCGCCTGCGTGCCGGTCGATCCGACCGTGAACATCGCGACGCTCGAGACGCCGGCGCCATCGGCGCCCGAAGCCCCACCCGACCCGACGCCGCTGCTGAAGGCGGCGCTCGAATCGGCCGGCGATGAGGAGCAGAAGCTCAAGGCCGAGCTCGCCTCGCTGCAGGCCGAGCTCAAGGACAAGCTCGAACAGTGCAAGCCGGTCGAGCCGCCCAAGCCACCACCGGCCCCGCCGCCCGTCGCCAAGGTCGAGCCGCCGAAGCCGCCTCCGCCGGCGCCCAAACCGCAGCCGCCACAGCAGGCATCCGCGCCGCCCGTCAATCGGCCACCGCCGGGCCAGCTCCCTTGCGACTGGTCGGGCGATTCCGGCGGCGAAGGCGTGACACACAACAAGCACTATCTCGGCGACAAGCCGGGCTTCGTGGCGCTCAACTACCAGCTCTTCCAGGCGCCCGACGACATCAGGGTCATGTATCGTGGCCGCCAGGTCGCCGGCACCGGCGGACCGCGCAGCGGTCGCGGCGGCTTCGGATTCGACTGGAATCCGGTGGCCGGGGATTATTCCGTCGATGTGATCGTAACGGGTCCACACATGGGCACGCGCTGGAACTACGCCATAGCCTGCCCGCGTGGGGGCAGACGGTGAGGAGCTGAGATGGCCGCAGGCCCGCTACTTGTCAGTGAACCGCTGCAGCGCTACCGCGCGCTCGGGCTCGCCGGCGATCCGGTCTGGCGCGCTGCGGGACAGCTGCGCGCCGCCATCGCCGCCCGCCTGTCACGCGAACATGCCGAGCTTCTGGCAGTCCCCGAGGCCGAGCCGAGCGGTCGCACGATCGACTGGTATGCGCCGTTCGACGGCGACGTGAAGCGCCTCGGCGATCTTGGCGATGCCGAGCGCCGCGAGATGCTCGACAGGGTGCATCGCCTGCACGGCGAGATCGCAGGCCTGGCGACCCAGATGGAAGGGGTGGAACGCTCCAACGCCGAACGCAACTTCGCACGCCTGCTGCGTCAGGCGCTCACCGCGCCGGGCGAAGAGACGCTCTATGTCGTGGATGGCCGTCCGGTGATGACCTTCTGGGGGTTCACCGCCGAGGCCGCCCTGCCCGGCGTGTTCCTGCCGAGCCTGCCGCCCGCGGTGGCGCCGCGCGTCGCCGCTCCTCCTGTTTCGCGACCCGAAGCCGTGATGGCCTCGGCGCCGGCCCTTGCCGCCGTCGCAGCCTCCCGCACGGTGTGGTGGCAGTGGCTGCTGCTCGGCGTCGTGCTGATGCTGATCCTGGCGCTGCTCGCCTGGCTGGTGCGGCCCTATCTGCCGCGCATCGAGCCCTATATCGAGGCCGAAGCGCGCGAGCGCGCCTTGGGATTCGCCGTTCGCCAGCCCATGGAGCTGCAGCAGACTCGCGTCGCAACCCTGGCGCACGACAATGAGGAATTGCGCCTCGAACTGGCCCGTCTCACCGACGAGCTGTCACGCCGCGGCGGCGATTGCGCCGCCGGCGTCATCGGACCGGGCGGCGTGATCGTCGGTTCGGTCGGCGGGCCGCCGATCGAGCGCGGCGCCGGCCCCGATCCCGGCGTCGCCGCAAACGATCCGGCGCAAGACACGAAGGATCCAAACAAGCCGGGTGCCAAGGGCGCCGACGTGAAGGGGCCCGACGCACAAAACAAGGACGCCGCGGCCAGGAACGATGCGGGCAACAACAAGAAGGACGAGCCCAAGCCGATGGTCGTACCGCCCGAGGCCAAGCAGAAGCAGGACCTCGCCTTCCTGAAAGGCGACTGGCGCTCGCGCACCGGCCTTGCGACCGCGACGGGCGAGAAGGATCTGCGTCCGAACTACACGCTCGACGACAAGGGCAAGGGCAAGGTGTCCTTCACCCAGAAGAACGGCGCCACCTGCGAGGCGCCCGCCGAGGCGCGCTGGGACGGCACCAAACTGGTGATCGAGGAGAAAAGCAATCCGCGCTGCAGCGACGGCAAGACCTACGCCCGCAACACCGTGAACTGCGAGATCGGCCCCGACGGCGCCGCACAATGCAAAGGCAGCCAGCCCGGCGACCCGCGCAGCTACAAGGTGCAGATCGGTCGCTGAGACCTTACATACACATGATGATGGCCGTACTGGATTGACATGAGCGACCTCGCCCGCCTGCCGAGCTATCCCAGCCCGACGACGCTGATTGCCCGCTCCGGCATCCAGTTCCTCGACTTCGGGTTCGATCCGGTGCGCCTCAAGGTGCGCGAATGGGGCTTCCATGACGCCGCCGCCTCGAACGCGGTCGACGACCTGGTGCAGCTCGATTTCGACGAGGGCCACGGCCAGTACGAAGTGGTCGAGAATGGCCGCCGTCGTGCTGCCGACCCGAACCTGGTCATCACCGCGAAGGACGCGCTCGCGCCCTTCCTCGACAAGTGGGTCCCGGTGCCGTTCCTCCAGGTGCGGCCCAACAACCAGTTCCGCGAGGGCCCGGCCGACTGGGCGCGCGTGCGCGTGGTCGATCTCGAGGCGCGTTATGGCCCGGGCTATCGCGACGAGCAGGGCAACCGGTACCGCGCGGTGCTGGCCTTCGACACCGGCCTGATCGCCGAGGCCGAAGGCCGCGCCTACCTGGCCCCCTCGCCCAAGGACGTGACCTCCGGCGCCTTGTTCGCGCTGGCGCCGCAGCAGCGCGCCAATCACTGGCTGCTGCGCCAGGGCTGGATGGTGCAGTGGCTCGACGAGCTGTTTCGCGAGCTGCATCCGCGCGCGACCGCGGAAGAGATCGACAACGACATCAAGCAGAAGCCGCAGGAAGCCACGGCGCGCTATCTGGCCTTCCTCGGCCTGCTCGCCGCCGCGGTGCACTTCCCGCCGGTGAAGCTGGTGGGCGATGCCGAGCGGCCCGGGCGCGGCGCGATCGAAGTGGATCTCGTGCTCGACGTCGGCAATTCGCGGACCTGCGGCCTGCTGATCGAGGCGGCCGGCGAGCTGGGCGTCAACCTGAACGATTCCTACGAGCTGGCACTCCGCGACCTCTCCCATCCCGAGGTCGTGCATACGCGCCCCTTCGAATCGCGCGTGGAGTTCGCGCAGGCCTGGTTCGGCAAGAACCACCTGTCGCGTCTCGGCGGACGCGCCGATGCCTTCGTGTGGCCCACCATGACGCGGGTCGGCCCCGAGGCGACGCGGCTGGCAGCCCGCCGGCGCGGCACCGAGGGCAATACCGGCATGTCGAGTCCCAAGCGCTATCTGTGGGACGAGGAGCCGCAGACACGCGAATGGCGCTTCAACGTGGCCTACGCCCAGGACCAGACGGCGATGCCGGCCGCAGCCGGGCCGATGGCCCAGCTCGTGAACCAGAAGGGCGAGCCGCTGCATCTGGTCGATCCCGATGCCGATTCGGCCGACCATCTGCCGGTGTTCGAACCGCTCTACTCGCGCTCCTCGGTGATGACCTTCGTGCTCACCGAAGTGCTTCTGCAGGCCCTGATGCTGATGAACTCGCCGCAGCAACGCGGCCGCCGCGCCCATGCCGAGACGCCGCGCCGCCTGCGCCGCATCGTGCTCACCCTGCCGACCGGCATGCCGCTGGCCGAACGCCTGATCTTCCGCAAGCGCGCCGAAGCGGCCCGCGATCTCGTCTGGATGATGATGGGCTGGAAACTGGACGATCCGGCAGCACCTGCGCCGCGCGTGCTCACCGACTGGGACGAGGCGAGCTGCACGCAGCTCGTCTATCTCTACACCGAGGTCGCGCGCAATTTCGGCGGCGACGCCCGGCGCTTCTTCCAGATCACGCGCAAGCCGCGCGGCAAGCCGGCGGACGATGTGCTCAGCATCGCGAGCATCGACGTGGGCGGCGGCACGACTGACCTGATCATCAACTCCTACCGCCTGGAGGGCGCCGGCACCTCCGTGACGCTGCTTCCGGAGCAGAAGTTCCGCGAGGGTTTCAACGTCGCGGGCGACGACATCCTGTTGCGCGTGGTGCAGGCCCATGTGCTGCCGCCGATCGAGGCGGCCCTGCGCACCGCGGGCATCGCCAACCCGGCCGACCTGATGGCCGAGCTGGTGGGCGGCGACCGCGGCGGCGAGGACGTGATCCAGCGCAACCTGCGCCAGCAGTTCGCCTTGCAGATTGCCCACCCGCTGGCGCTCGAATTCCTGCGCGCCGCCGAGACCTACGATCCGACGTCGGGCGTGGTCGCGGCCGAGCCACGCGCCTACGAAACCTTCTTCCCGGGTGGCGCCAGGCCGTCCGATGAAGTCGTGACCTTCGTGAACGAGGCGGCACGCAAGCGAGGCGCCCAGAATTTCGACCTGCGCGAGATCGTCTTCCCGGTCGACCTGCCGGGCCTCGACAAGACGGTGCGCGCCGAGATGGGTCGCGTGCTGGCGCCGCTCGCCGAGATCGTCCACGCCTACGATTGCGACGTGCTGCTGCTGTCGGGCCGGCCCTCGCGCCTGCCCGGCATCCGCTCGCTGGTGATGGAACTGCTGCCGCTGCCGCCGGAGCGGGTGATCTCGCTGCACGAGTACCGCGTCGGCGCCTGGTATCCGTTCCGCGACGCGCGCCTGCGGGTCGAGGATCCCAAGACGACCGTGGCAGTCGGCGCGATGATCGCGGCGCTGGCCCAGTCGCAGCTTCCGGATTTCTCCTTCCGCTCCGACCTGCTGCGCTCCAGGAGCATCGCCCGGTTCATCGGCAAGCTCGACGGCGGCGGCCGCCTGCAGAAGGAAGACCTCATCTATCGCGACGTCGATCTCGACAATCGCGAGTTCGAGCTGCCGGAAGTCGCCTTCGAGTTCCGCGGGCCCATGTGGCTGGGCGCGCGGCAGCTCGACCTCGTGCGCTGGCCGGCGGCGCGACTCTACGCGCTCGAGTTCGCCAAGCCGGAATATGCCGAACGCCATGCGCGCGAGACGCCGTTCAGGATCGCGCTTGCCCGCGTGAAGCCCAAGGACAAGGAGTCGGGCGACGTCGAACGTTTCCGCCTTCGCCAGGTGACCAACCGCGACGGCCGCGCCATCGCTCTCGACCGCCTGACGCTTCGTCTCCAGACACTGCCGCGCCGTGAGGGCTACTGGCTCGACACCGGCATGCTCAAGACCGGTTAAAGGGACATGGACACAGTCGATCTCAAGCTGGCCCAGGATTGCGAGGCGCTGGCCGTCGCCGCGAGCGAGGGCGTCGCCTGGCTGAGGGATGCCGCCGAGCAGTCGCCGACGGTGGCGCAGCAGGCGCCATCCCTGGTCAGCGAGCTGCAGAAGGTCCGCAACCAGAGCCGCAAGCTGGCGCGCGCCGCCCGGCGTCGCATGTGCGTCGGCGTGTTCGGCCCCAGCCAGGCCGGCAAGTCGTACCTGGTCTCCATCCTGGCGAGCCGCGACGGCCGCCCGCTGCAGGCCCGCTTCGCCGACAAGACCTACGACTTCCTGCGCGAGATCAACCCGCCGGGCAATCGCGAGTCGACGGGCCTGGTCACGCGCTTTGGCCTCGGCCTCAGCGACGGCTCGGCCGATTTCCCGGTGAAGGTGCGTCTGCTGACGCAGACCGACATCGTGAAGATCCTGGGGAACTCCTTCCTGCTCGACTTCGATCACCAGAAGGCCGAGTTCGTGCGGCCCGACGGCGCGGCGATCCGCAAGCGCCTGTCCGAGCTGCGCTTGAAAGCGCAGCCGACGCCGGTCGGCGATCTCGACTCCGACGACGTGCTCGACCTGATCGAGTATTTCGACACCTTCTTCGCCGGCGTCACCGCCGAGCTGCGTACCGATTTCTGGCGCGAGGCGATCGATCTCGCGCCGCGCCTGTCGGGACAGGACCGCGTCCGCCTCTGGTCCGTCCTGTGGTACGACTTCCAGCCCTTCACCGATCTGTACCTGACGCTCTACGACGGCCTGCAGAAGCTCGGCCACGCCCCTGAAGCGCTGCTCGGCATGGACGCGCTGATTCCGCGCGAGAAGAGCATCGTCGACGTGCTGACGCTCGATCGGCTGGGCGCCGATGCCGACGACCCCCTGCTGGTGCGCCCCCGCCGCGCCGACGGCCGCTCCGCGCCCGACGCCCGCCTGCCGCGCTCGCTGGTCTGCGCCCTCACCGCCGAGCTGAATGTGGCGATCGACGAGAAGCCCTGGGACTTCTTCGATCATACCGACCTGCTCGATTTTCCAGGCGCGCGGTCGCGGCTGAAGCTCGCCAACCTCGACGACGTCGCCAAGTCCAAGGGCGTGGCCGAAGGCGCCAACCCGCTGCGCGAACTGCTGCTGCGCGGCAAGGTCGCCTATCTCTTCCAGCGCTACTCGGCCGAGCGCGAGCTCAGCGCCATCCTGCTGTGCATTCCCGACGGCAATCAGGAAGTCCGCGACCTGTCCGACATGATGTCGGCGTGGATCGACCAGACGATCGGCGCCACGCCGGCGGACCGCGCCAAGCAGAAGAACGCGCTGTTCCTGGTGCTGACCAAGATGGACCGCGAGTTCGAGCAGAAGGCCGGCGAGACCGAGGAATCGCGCC
>LNFM01009788.1_pt1 | contig 13767 bp, 12 predicted proteins | sample 596031 | NCBI WGS metagenome assembly LNFM01 (sample SAMN04254537, study PRJNA301005) | activated carbon metagenome | isolation source: dual media filters at the Ann Arbor, Michigan drinking water treatment plant | place: USA: Ann Arbor
CTAAAAACCAAGGAGATTTCATGACTCTTAAAAAACGAATTCAAGTCCCGGTTCTTTTTCTTATTAGTATATTCGCTTTATTTTCTGGATGCCGAGTTAAAACAGACAACGGTAAAATTCCGCAAGAACACGTTGAAGCGGCTCGGATCTTTCAAGGGGAGTATCGTGGCACAGTCGCCGGTGTAAAAACCAAAGTTCAAATTGAAATCAAGGATGACGGATTGGTGATCGCAACTGTGAAGAATGAAAACGGGAAAAGTGAATTCATTCCAGGGTGCACAAGCCAAATTGGCCAGCTAAAAGAACTAGATTTGTCTTCAAAAGATAAACGAATTAAAGCTGCGATATTTGAAATGAATTTAAAGGCCTGCGGTTTTGTTCGAAATAATCTAGAAGTTCGCCAAATTGATTCCACGAAGTTTGAATTTTATGCTGTTCAATCTATGAGGACTGAATGGGAAGAGCGCTGCACCGTTGATCAATTCGGTCAAAAGTGCCGTTACGAACCAATTCAAGTCGTTGATCAGGTTTTACAAGAAGTATTCACGAAGAAGTAATCAACTTCAGACCTAAATTTTGTCGATTCAGATCTACTTTGGCAGCCACACTGACAACGAGTGGGGTTTCCGAGCGAAAACCTAGGCTCACCTTGTGACTAAGATTGCATAACAAAGCTTTTTTAGAGAAAGTGTGGCCTATGTTCGAAGACGTACTCAAAAGCAGTTTTAATTTATCCAGTTTTCGGACAGGACAGAAGGAAGTCATCGCAGCCGTCATTGCGGGCCATGATGCTTTAGCCGTACTCCCGACGGGTGCAGGTAAGTCTTTATGTTTTCAATTTCCTGCTATTTATTCGCAAAAACTTGTGATTGTAATTTCGCCCCTTATTGCCCTGATGAAGGATCAAGTCTACTCGCTCCGCAAACGGGGAATCCCTGCTGGCTGCCTTTATTCAGGACAGACGGAAGATGACAAGCGCCAGATTTTTTCTGATATCAATAAAGGCGGGGCGTTTGTTCTGTACTTGTCCCCTGAGCGCGTCCAAAAAGAGGGGTTTCAAAAATGGATTTTACACAGGCCGCTTGCGCTTTTCGCCGTCGATGAAGCCCACTGTGTTTCACAATGGGGTCATGATTTCAGAGAAGAATATGCAGGATTAAAAGTTTTGAAAAATCTACGGCCTGATGTTCCTGTTTTGGCTTTAACGGCATCAGCAACACCTACAGTATTAGATGATGTTGCAAAAAATCTGCAATTGAAAAATCCAAAGCGCTTAGTTCACGGGTTCTACCGCGAAAATTTGTATTACCAAGTCGAAACATGCATCGGAGACGATGATAAATTTCATTGGATTCTACAAGGATTGAAGCAAGCGCCGCAGGGACGAGTCTTGATCTATTGCGGGACCAGAAAATCAACGGAAGACTTAGCGCAAAAACTGAGTCACTTCTTTAAAGATGTTGGTTTTTATCATGCGGGTCTTCGAACGGAAGAGCGATCGGCCGTTCAGGAATCTTATCAAAATGGTGAAACAAGAATATTGGTGGCGACCAATGCATTTGGAATGGGAATCGATCAACCGGATGTTCGGTTGGTGATTCATTTTCAAATGCCCGCCAATATCGATAGCCTTTATCAAGAAATGGGGCGGGCGGGCCGAGACGGCCTGCCGTCGACGTGTTTGATGTTATACGCTAAAAAAGATAAAGGCCTTCAATCGTTTTTCATCCAAAGTTCAGTAGCAGAAAAAGCGATAAAAGAATTGCGCTGGCGAAATCTGGAAGCCCTTGTCAGTTACAGCGAAGCCGGAGAATGCCGACACGCAGAGATTTTAACGTACTACAAAGATGCTGAGCGAATTAAAGCCTGCGGACACTGCGATGTTTGCGATTCAAAATCAAATCGCAAGATCGCAGACGTCCAGCCGCCACCTAAGGTCAGCCTTAAAAAGTCAAAGAGTGGAAAGAATTCCGAGACCGAACTGTCGGCCGAAGATGAACTGCGCTTTCAGAATCTGCGTCGCTGGAGAAAGCAAAAGGCCGATGAATTGGATATTCCAGCATTCGTGGTCTTTAGTGATCGAACGTTAAAAGAGATCGCTTCGAAAAATCCAACTGCGATTGAAGATCTGAAATCTGTTTTTGGAATTGGTGAAAGCAAATTAGAAAAATTCGGTTGGGATCTCATTGCGGAACTGAATTCACACCAATAGTCCTGCGACGAATCGCCACAAATGAAATTGCCGATGGTCATTTTAAAATTTTGAAATTACTTCCTGTTCAGCTTTTTGACAGATCTGACATTCTTACTCAGTGATTAACTGAATTTTCTGATTTTCTTGCGCACAAAAAACTATCGATGTATCAGTGACCGACTTAAATTAACAGGGGGATTTTTATGAAAGTATTCGCATTGATTGCAACACTATTTGCATTTCAAAACGTTAACGCAGACATCATTAAGTGTGTATTTACAGAGCCATTCTGGGACTTTGAATACAGCACCACGACCGGGAATTTGAAGCTGACAAAAGCCGGCGAAGGAAAAGACGGAGCCGATTTAGTTGAAGTGACAGAAAATGTTTCTTTCCAAATTAAAGCAGCTGGAAAATTTGAGCTTTGGGATAAATCAAAAAAGGTGATCGCAATCCTCTATTTAAATGGCCAGGGTAGCAATGGGATGTCGGATCATGTTTATCCTTACGACGCACGATTAATGGATTCAGGCTTTGGAAAATTATTTGGCGGATGTACGTCAAACTTCCTTAAGTCGTATTTGCCTGAAGGCGGAGCGGACTAATTGATTTTGATTTTTTCCATACAGTTGAAATGCGGGCACTCAGGGCCTAAACATCTAAACTGTGCTGGACATTTCACATCCGGAGTAAATATAGAAATTTGCTCCGGACTCACTCCACGTGGACCCCAGCGGGTCGGATGATGAACTTTAATCGGTGAGAAGATGGAATACAGTCTCTTACCAACACTAGCCGTCAAATGTGCCACTCCGGTGCTCGGTGCGATCACGAATTCGGAAAAATAAATCACTTCGACGAGATCCTTCAAATCAATCTTTCCAACGAGCCATCGCACCTTAGGATGCTCTCGGAATTCTGGTTCAATCTGCGATAAGTAGGGTTGATCGGCATTTGTCCCGGTGATGGCGACGACGAATTGGTCTTCGATCAATTCATTAATTCTTTCAATATATTTTGCTTGTGGCCAATTTAATGCAGATCCGGCCATGCCAGGATGCACGACGACGAAACGACTTCCTAAATTAAATTGTTCCAACTTTTTTGAAGAGTGCGGTTTCTGAATTCGAAAGATAAGGTCCCCGGGCTTAACATTTTCTGAAAGTGGTCCCGTCAGGGACAGCACCAAATCCAGGTTGTAATCAAATTCATGCTTGATGGATTGTGATCTTTTTTGACGAAGGCCTTCGGTCAAAAACAGAAAGCTATGCCACGAACTTAAAGGCCCAATTCGTTTCGGGATTCCGGCCATGAACAATTGAAAATTCACCCACCAAGGTGATTGAAATGAAATGGCGACATCAAAAGATTCATCAAATAGGAGTTTTCGAAGCAATGCTTTTGCGATTCTAGGATTTGATTTATCGATTTCGATCGCGCGACGTCTTTTTTCACCAAGTTGCAGAATGCCTAGCATTCCTTTTTGAACGACCCATGTGACATCGTAAATCGCGGGATCCAGTATTTGATCCACAGGCAGCGTTGAAATTAAATCCCCGATTTTATCTAATCGAATCAGGACAATTTTTTTTCGCTGCCTCGTTGGTGAAACCAAACAATCCTACTTGTAGTCTTCTAGCGGCGGGCACGTGCAGTAGACATTTTTGTCGCCGTACGCATTATCAACCCTGCCAACCGGTGGCCAATATTTATTAGCTTTTACCCACGGCATTGGAAACGCGGCTTGTTCGCGACTATAAGAATATTTCCATTCACTTCCCATGAGAACTTGAGCCGTGTGCGGAGCATTCTTGATCACGTCCGGAGACGTGTCTGCTTCTTTTCGGATCTGAATCATGGCATCGCAAAAACGATCCAGCTCTGCTTTGCTTTCAGATTCTGTCGGCTCAATCATCAAAGTGCCGATCACGGGCCATGACATCGTCGGCGCGTGAAATCCAAAATCCATCAGTCGCTTTGCAAGATCGGTTACATCGATTTCATGAGATTTTTTAAGTGGACGAACATCGATAATACATTCGTGTGCTACAAGGCCCTCTTGTCCTTTGTAAACAATCGGATAAAATGGAGCCAAACGCTTCGCCATGTAGTTCGCATTTAAAATGCTGACGAGTGTGGCTTCGCGAAGTCCTTGGTCACCCATCATCGTGATATAGCTCCAGCTGATCGGTAAAATACTGGCGCTTCCCCATGGTGCTGAAGTCGTTGATGTGACACCCGTTGCAGGCCCCGATTCAGGGATCAATTTCATTTGTGGCAAATACGGCGCTAAATGTTTTGCGACACCAATAGGGCCCACGCCTGGTCCGCCACCACCGTGCGGAATCGCAAATGTTTTGTGTAAGTTCATGTGGGACACGTCCGGTCCAAATTGACCAGGACGCGCAAGGCCAACAAGCGCATTTAGATTCGCACCGTCCATGTAAACCTGACCACCACGTGCGTGAATAATTTCGCAAATTTCTTTAATCCCTTGTTCGAACACTCCGTGAGTTGATGGATAAGTCACCATCAAAGCGGCAAGCTTGTCTTTATGAAGATCTGCCTTTGCTTTTAAGTCGTTGATGTCGACATTTCCTTGATCATCGCAAGCGGTGACCACGACTTCGAAACCGGCCATCACGGCCGATGCTGGATTTGTTCCGTGTGCGGATGAAGGAATCAGGCAGACATTTCGGTGCGATTCATTTTTAGCTTTAAAGTATTCGCGAATGACCAATAGGCCTGCGTATTCACCTTGAGCGCCAGAGTTGGGCTGCAAGGAAACAGCTGAAAATCCAGTGATCGCACAAAGCTTTTGTTCCAAGTCCTTAATTAAAGTCAAATAACCCTGAGCTTGTGAAAGTGGAGCAAAGGGATGAATTTTATTAACTTCGGGCCACGATACCGGAATCAGCTCTGTCGCTGCATTTAGTTTCATCGTGCAAGAGCCCAATGGAATCATCGAGTGCGTGAGAGTCACGTCTTTATTCTGAAGTGAAAAAATATAGCGCATCAATTCTGTTTCGGAATGATAACGATTAAAAGTAGGATGAGTTAAAAATGGACTTGTTCGAGCCAGTTCAGGATCGACTGCGAGTTTTGAATCCAAAGCCGCATATAAAGTTGCAGCTTTTTCCGAAACGGGCTGAGAAAAATTAAAAATCGTCAAAAGTTTATCAACGGTCTCTAAGGTCGATGTTTCATTAAATGAAACTGAGATTCCATCCTTAACGGCTAAGAGATTAATTTTAAAAGCTTCGGCGATTTGCGCGAGCTCTTCGGCTCGTGCTGTCGGGACAAAAACCGTATCGAAATAATTTTTTTGCGAAACGGTGTGCCCAATCTTGGCAAGGCCTGCAACAAAAGTTTTCGCCAATCGATGCGTGCGGAGTGCAATTTCGGTTAAGCCTTGCGGTCCATGGTAGACCGCGTACATCGCAGCAATATTGGCAAGAAGGACTTGCGCCGTGCAAATGTTCGATGTCGCTTTTTCGCGTCGGATGTGTTGTTCACGAGTTTGCAGGGTGAGTCGCAAGGCACGATGACCTTGTTGATCAACGGAAACGCCGACCAATCGGCCCGGGATGGAACGTTTATAAGTTTCTTTCGTTGCTAAGAAGGCCGCGTGTGGGCCGCCGAACCCGAGCGGAACTCCGAACCGCTGTGAATTTCCAACGACAATGTCGGCACCCCATTCTCCTGGGGGAGTCAATACAGTCAGCGAAAGTAAATCCGCATCCGCAATGAGAAGTCCGTCCAACGCGTGAACTTCATCTGCGATTTTTTTATAATTGCAAACGACACCATAAGTTTGAGGATAAGAAACAAGAACCGCAAAAGGCTTCTGCTTTAAAAGTTCAGTCGTTGGTTCTGCAACGATCATCTTTAGACCTAATGGTTCGGATCGCGTTTTCAAAACTTCAAGAACATGAGAATGCAAGAACGGCGAAGCAATAAAAGTATCCGATTTATTTTTCGCAGCCGAATGAGCCATCATCAGGGCCTCTGCTGCGGCCGTTCCTTCATCTAGCAAGGAAGCATTCGCAATTTGCAAACCCGTTAAGTCGCAAACTGCAGTTTGGAAATTCAAAAGACTTTCCAAACGACCTTGAGAAATTTCCGGCTGATACGGAGTATAGGCCGTGTACCAGACAGGATTTTCAAAAACATTTCGCAAAATCACCGACGGCGTCACGGTGTCGTGGTAACCAAGACCAATCATGGATTCGTAAACTTTATTTTGTCCCATGATCGACTTTAGTTGAGTCAAAATTTCGTTTTCTTTTCTGCCGTGACCAACATCCATCGGTTCCGTGGTGTAAATGGATTTAGGAACAATCTTTGTGATCATTTCTTCTAAGTTTGAAAATCCAAGATATTGCAGCATTTCTTTTTGCTGTTTCAAATCCGGCCCGATATGTCGCCGAGAGAACTCATTTTGATGTGTTTTTAATCCCTTTGAATCAATGCTTTGTAAAGTTTGATGAGTTTTAGTTTGCATTTCGATTGCCCTGCCTTTTGCAGTCAAAACGCTAGCACAGCTCGGTCGTGGTGGCGAGACTTCCGATAAAGCCTGCGTGTTTTGACAAGCCGCAAATTTTATGCTGCTCTAATGCGCAAGAAGGCCGCGTAACAGAGTTGCGCAAGTGGGTGTAAATGAAGGATTTCAAAGTTGTTTGGATATTGGTGGCTGGCATCGCGGGGCTAATTGTTGCGATCCTGATTTCACAATTTTTGGCTCCTGATTTAGACCCACTTTCGGTTCATCCCGCTCGGCGCACGTCAATGCCTTCCGAATCAACTGCTGAACAAAAACAAGACTCAATGATTTCCTCGGCACCAACGGACGCCGGCGAGGCTTCGGCAACCACACAAGTCGAAAGCGAAGATGTCGTTAAAATTGAAACTTTTATCACCACTGAAGCTAAAAATCTGGATATTGCCAAGTCTCCCGCTCGAGAAAAACAAATTGAACTTTTGGCGATGGCACGGCAGTTGACTCAGGCGCAGTCCAACCGGATCCGGGATGTGTTACAGAATGTCAAACGCCCAGTGAACGAAAGAATATTGGGTGCTTATGTTTTATCACTGTCACATCAGGAATTTGCGCAAAATTCACTCGTTGAATTTGGAAACTCAGAGTTACCTGACTTCGGACCCGTCACGGTGCACTCGGAATCGGAAATCAGGCGCAATCAAGAAGTCGCCCTCAGGTTCATGGCCGTTGATCGGCTTGCAGAACTTGCTCGGGATCCTTCGCAAACTGAACCGGTACGGAATTCTTCGCTCGAAAAGCTGAAAGATTTTGCTGCTAAAAATCCAACCGAGCAAATCAGAAGATACGCTCAATCAACGTTGGACGAGCTGTTAAAATCCAAATAACCTGCTACCGAGTGAAGTGTATTTGGACGGTTTGCCCGGGTTTAACTCCGGTTAATTTTTGTTGAGACTTGCCATCGATCGAAAGTATTTCAAGCTCATAACTTCCGCCAGTCGTTTTCACATCAAGAGAAGGATTCGGTCCGCGAACAACACTTTCGCTCGAGATTTTTTCTAGTGCCGATTGAAACTTCACTCGAAAATTAGGGCAGACGGACTCCAAACTTTCAACTGCACCAGCCGATTTGCAAACAAAGTTAATTTTTGTTTGATTTCCTTTTTCGTCCTTAAATGCTTCACGTGCGAGGGCCTCTGTTGTGATGATGGATGCACAAATCAGATCGCCGCAGCCTGTCGATTTGGCTTCTTCAATAAAGACCCCGCTCGGATACAAAACCTGAGGAACCTTTTTTGAGGCGCAGCTTGAGAAAAAGTTCGCTAAAAAAATCACCGCAAAAAGACTAAAATTCACGGGCCCTTTCCAGACTCTACAGGCTTCCAAATTAAGCTTCGGTTGGACTATGTAACGCCGTGTTGTTAGGAGACCCAAAGTTTTACTTCTATCCAAGATAACCTTCTTTGTTACGTTTATTCGTTGATTCAATGGTTTTCCAGTGCTCTGCTTTTACCACTGTATATTTTCTGAGGGGGAAATGTGAAACGTTTATTATCAATAATGTTGATGGCCATCGGGATGGTTGTTTCAGCATCCGCGAGTGCTCAAGAATCAAATGTTGCTGTTGAAATTCAGCCAAATGAAACCTGTGTAACAAAAGCAGAAATGCAACTGATTGCTGCAGATTTTCCGCAGTTTCGATCTCTTGCAAATAGCGATTATTGCTATAACGGATCTAACGATTCGGCTCTGATCCAAACTTTAATGTATATGCGAAATACGGCTTTTGATCCAAAGATGAACCCAAGCGCCGATGAACTATTCACGGGTCGCTTTGCTGAAAGCTGGTATCAGTATTTTGCAAACCTAGTTGGAACGCTCGTTGTTGAAAAATCATGTCCAAAAGGTGTGGTTGCATTCGTTTACGGATTTGGCGGAGACTCCATGTACGCGTGCCCACTCGCGCTGACTCCAACATTTTCAGCTCTGGATCGCGCCAGTGTTTTTATGCACGAAGCTCGTCATTTAGATGGATATCCGCACATCACGTGTTCACGGGGACCTCGTGCCGGTTTGCAGGGAGCTTGTGATCGACGGATTTCTGAAGGTGGATCATACGCTGTGACGGTTGAAACTTACGCGCAACTTGCAAAGTTTGCGACAGATATTCACCCAGCTTTGAAGGCTTACGCCCGCGCTTCGGCTGTGATCTATGCAGACGAAGCGTTTGAAAATCCAGTCAAAGTGAACCGAACTGAAAAGCTTTTAGCACTGAGCGCGGATTCAAATTTTTACACTGTTGATATGACATCAGGCGCAGCACAAAAGCTTGGTGCCGCGAACAATCAAGGTCGTATTGTTCGACGTGGACAGCACCTTGTGATGTTTCCTTTCGATAAGACGTTGCCATCTGGATACGTATTTTCACGCAACGAAGGCACAATTGATCAGACGGCTGGTGAACTTTTCACTGAATACAACAATCAGACTCCAGAACAACGGTCGCTCTTAAAAGATATTCATATCGGTGCACAGTGGACGGCGCGTTTGTACAGCGGATCTGTGAAGCTTGCGTGTGATCCACGTGCGGAAACTGTTCGTGATCTTGCGTTTCCAAACGGGCAGCAAGCCGCAAACTTAGTTTATGTGAATGGGTATGACCGAGCGGCATCGTCAGCATTAATTCAAATGGTGAGCGGTGATCTTTTTGAAGCTAGCTGTGCGAACAAGTCAGCTAGCTTGAAAGCAAGTTCAATTAAGCTAGATCAGAAATATAAAACAATTCAAAAAATTGGAACTAAAGTGGTTGGTCTTTCATTGGGTAACGAACTTTATTCATTAGAGCTTGCTGGCAACTCGGCCAGGTCTCAGGTGATCAATACCGATATCGGTGATATTGTTGAAGTTGTTCCATGGCAGACATTTGAGTTTTTCGAAACTCCATAGTCAAAGACAAGAGTTAAGATTAAAAGCAAAAACCCTCACGAAAGTGGGGGTTTTTTATTTTCTACAATCCGCGAGGACTCATTTGGCAGTTGACGATGTCTTTTGCATCGGTAAAAGAAACGGTAATGGCTCCGACAGTTGAAAGTTTGAATTCGACGCCGCGGGATCCGAGCCCGTCGCGAACAATTCGTTGAGCTGATTTAATTTTCAAGATGCCGACAAAACTTTTAAGCCCACCCGTTAAAATTTCGGAAAAAATAGGTCCATCGACATAAACTTCATCGATATAAAGATTCAAGACTTTATTTTCTTCGTTGGCTTTGATTTTTCCGAATCCAGGCAAATCGAATGACACATCAAATTTTTGGGGCGCGGCAAAATTCAAAACAACAGGCGCAGTTTTGTCTATCGCGGCCGTGCACGCCGATTCATTCATTAAGACGCGCTGAAGAAGTTGGAAAGACTGAGCCATTTGCGCTCGACTATCAATTTTACCACCACTCATTTGCACTTGCTGCAAAGTGGCCATAATGATGAGGCCAATGATAGCGACGACAGAAATGCCGACTAATAATTCCACTAAGCTGAATGCGGACGGGTTCATCCTGCTAGACCAATGTAGTGAATGATTCAATTTGAGATTCAATTTTTTAGAATGAAGATCCATATTTGATATGACAATCTGATTGTCTCAGTTTGACAAGACTAAACATTTTCGACGAACTTTTTTTATGAAAAGATCGGATCCTCGATTAGAATAGTGAGTGGGGGACTTCAGTGCATTTAAGATCAATTCGCAATCATCGAGGGAATTCGCTCGTTCAGGTTGTCGTGGCTTCGGCTGTGATATCTGTCGTCGTTTTAGGTTTGACGGCAATAACGCAAAATTCAATTAAAAGTGCAAAATCCGTAGATGCGAGAATCTCTTCGACATCTGTCAGTTTGTCGCTCGTCACGTTTTTATCTAGCCAACGCTTGTGCCTTGAATCTGTAGGATCTACCCAAACAATTAACCCAACGGCTGATAAGCCGGAAATTAAATTCAATCTTGGATCCCTTGGTTCCATCGAAAGACAAGCCGGAAATCAGAATCTAAGCGCTGAATTTGAATCCGTTTTTTTAGATAATATTGTGAATCGGGGAGCCAGCGGTGGCGGCACCGCTTACGAGGCGATTTTGAAGTTCGCTCTCGCAGAAAAGCGAACTGTCGCTTCCATACCAACCCAAATCCCCGCAGCACAGCAGATGCAACCATTAGCTGCTCAGCAGAGTGCGCAATCCGCAAATTCCACCCAGCAGGCCGGGGGAGGCTCATCGCCAGATTCCGTGATGGTGGCTCAGCAAGTGGCACGATCCGTCGGAAAGCTGCATTTCGTTTTAAATGGAAGTAATCAAATTATAAGTTGTCACATTAGGAAGATCTAATGATGAAAAATGATAAATTCAAAAAATTCATTTCAACTTTGACTAACGAAAATCAAAGAAAAGCTGGATTTTCTTTAGTCGAAACATTGGTCGGCATGGCCGTCCTGGGCGTCATGGTCGTGATCGCATCGGGATCGATCCGAGGGATCGCAACGAATAACAAGTTAGTTCAAAGTAAGCAGGCGGGTACGACTTCAAATCAGATTTTGCAAGTTTATCTTTCTAGCTTAAATGTTTGCACGATGAGTGTTGATAAAACGAGTGTCATCGCGGCGATTAGCGATCCTGACATGGAAGCGATACCTCAAGTTCTTCCTCCGGCCCAGCCACCAGATCCAGCAGACTTTGATTTGGAATTTAATATTCGCGGACTGGGTTTACTGAAAGGTGGACAAACGATTAATCCAAACTTGGAATTGATTCTCGACCGAGTCTTTGTTGACGATGTGAAATTCGCAGATCGAAATGATCTGAATATGCCACGATTTATTGGAATCTTAAAAGTCTCAGGCCATCAGGCCATTATCGATGAGACCGCGAGCGCTGCCGCCGGCACGCCAACATACCGGGCAGGCGTGAAAGTAAAAGATCAAATTGTTGGAGCGATCAGTTTGACGTTCAACATCAATAAAACAATCGCGGATTGTACGATGAACAGTCGGACGTACAATGAGCCGCCAATCATTCCAGATCCTCCAGGGGACGATGAGTGCCCGGTGATTATTGATCCGAACACGGGCGGACTACTTTCTAGTTCAACAACTCCGCCGTGTGATCCGCCGCCGATGCCTCCGGAACCATGTCCGCTAGGTCCACCGTGTCCAGTAACTCCGCCAGCACCCATTTGCGCAAGCGTAGCCCAATGTGCAGTGTATGATTATTTCATGCGAAACGGAATTCCGAACCCATTCAATTCCGCCGATGCATGGATGGCCAGCAACACGAACTGGACAGGAATTGCGACCAGCTACGTTGGGCAAATGAGTTCTCTTGCAGAAATGAATTTACTTTCAAATTCATACAACGCAGGCCTTGTTCAATCAGGCCTCAATGGGGCCAACACCATCGATCAATGGGTCGCGAATGCCGTCGGACGCGATCCTTCCGGCGTGTCCATGCTTCGAACGCAAAGTGGTTTGGAAGTTTTGGCGTCCATGTTTCCAAATACTCCTGGCGACACAGTGGCCGGGGGGACGTTGTTTACAGCGGCCTCTCAAGAAATGTTGAAAGAAATCCTAATTGTGGCTCCGGACGTGACGATGAATTCTGCACTCGGTGTCGATGTTTGGGTGCAAGTGACAGGCGTTGCAAACACAAATGATTTCTATTCAAACTACAAAGTTGCCGCCGCTGCCGCCGCTGCAAACCCCCTTGCGCTGCAGGATCCAAATCAGCTTGCAGCAGTGAACGCAATTAAGAGTTACATTGCGAGTAATCCAGCAGATGCAATGCTGATCGCGCAGGGAACAGGTTTATGGGCTGCGAATACTCCCGGTGGAGTGAGTTCGGTGATCAGCTTTATTGTTGGTAGTGCGGCGCAAACTGGTAGCATGTCGCATTCTGTAGACCTCGCATTGGCAACTGCGCAATGGGCGGGGGCGCTTGACTTCACATCCGGCTCGGGTTCGCAATCGGTCGCCGATTTTATTGCTGCGAATTCAGCGCAAGCATTACAGATTGCAAACGGGACCGTGATCGCAAATGACGTATTTGGCGGCGCCGCAGTCGCACAGGCTATCATGCAAGATCCAAATATGTCGGCACAAATTGCGCAAGATCTCTCTGCATTTCAGGCTTCTTCTGGATGGTCCACGACGCAAATGCAAGACTACGTCACGAATAACCCGACGACATGGCAGGCTGATCTGGCTGCCGCCGTCGCGCCATAATTGTTTCTTTCAAATATTAAATATGTTTGAAAAATAAAAACTGACTCAAACTAAAAAGGCTAGCCGCTAATAGGACGACGCGTGCAACCTGACGGTCTTTTTCTGACGATCGCTGAATCAATCCGCGTAAGGCCAGTTGTGCCAGGCTTAGGCTAGGCAGCGTTGTCAGCCAAAATAGAAGCATGACAAATCCGCCGGCTAGTGCAGACTTCGAAGCAAGTGACGCAGCCACGAATGAATAAAGCCAACCACAGGGAAGCAGTGCGCTTGAAAGTCCGATGGCCAAACCGGAATTCAAATTCCGAAGAAACGATAGTTTTTTATAAATAAGGAAGATTGAATCTTTTCGCATGAAAAACGTGATCAGTAGAAGCGCTGCAGTCGCTATCACGGCAATCGTTGGAATATTAAAATTATCAACGAAAAGAAATTTGGAAACACTTCCGGCGAAAACTCCTAACAGTAAATAGCCAATCAATCTTCCGAAATGATAATTTTTCAATTGTTTTGATTCCGCTAAGAGGCAAGCCGACGGTCCACACATTACGGCGCAGTGCCAGCTTCCTAAAAAACCGGCCACAAGAAAGCCTGCCGACAAACTTAGAAGTGACGAGTCATTAAAAAATGATTTGATCGTCTCCATCATGAATTCATAATCCCGTGGGTCCAATCATTTGGACTTTATGTTCTTTGGAAAAAGCAAGTGGATCTACAGTGTCGTAGATTTTAATCGTTTGTTCTGAGCCCACAAATTCTGACGTGGCGGGGCCTTGAATGAAAAGATGAACTTCTTTGAATTCTTTCGGAGCCAGTTC
>LNFM01018346.1_pt1 | contig 13765 bp, 15 predicted proteins | sample 596031 | NCBI WGS metagenome assembly LNFM01 (sample SAMN04254537, study PRJNA301005) | activated carbon metagenome | isolation source: dual media filters at the Ann Arbor, Michigan drinking water treatment plant | place: USA: Ann Arbor
TGTTCGTACCGGAGACATACCTGACACCTGTTCGGAGAGATGCCTGACACTTTCGTCGTTGGGGCGGAGGTTATGTCGATGGCATGGCGGGAGCTGCGTGTGTCGGACGAGCGTCGGGCTTTCTGCGAGTTGGCCTCGCTGGAGGGGGCGAATGTTTCGGAGCTGAGCCGGCGTTTCGGGATCAGCCGACAGACCGGGCATCTCTGGCTGCGCCGTCACGCGGCCGGGGAGCAGCAGTTCGGCGATCGTTCGCGACGGCCCCACGCGAGCCCGATGCGGATCGGGAGCGGCCTGGAGGAGGCGATCTGCGCGGTTCGGCGCGCCCATCCGGCCTGGGGCGCGCGCAAGATCGGGGCGGTGCTGGCGCGGCAGGGGACGCCGCCGCCCGCCGTCTCGACGGTACATGCGGCGCTCTCGCGCAACGGCCTGATCCCGGACGAGGCCCGCCGGCCGCAGGCCTTCGGCCGCTTCGAGAAGCCGGCGCCCAACGATCTCTGGCAGATGGACTTCAAGGGCTGGGAGCGGCTCGCCTGCGGCACGATCTGCCACCCCCTGACCGTTCTCGACGATCATTCCCGCTTCGCGCTCGGTCTCGAGGCCTGCGCCGACCAGCGTCTGCCCACCGTGCGCGACCGCCTGATCCCGATCTTCCGCCGCCACGGCCTGCCGCTGGCCCTCTATGTCGACAACGGCACGCCCTGGGGCGCGGGTCGGCCGGGCCAATGGACGCGACTGACCGTCTGGCTGCTCAAGCTCGGCATCCGCACCATCCACGGCGCGCCCTACCACCCGCAAGGCCGCGGCAAGTGCGAGCGCTTCCACCGCAGCCTGCGCGCCGAGGTCTTCTCCATGGCGCCGATCCACGGGCTCGGCGGCGCGCAGGCCGCCTTCGCGCGCTGGCGGCGCCTCTACAATCACGAGCGGCCCCACGACGCGCTCGGCCTCGCCACCCCGGCCTCACGCTACAGGCCCTCGCCCAGGGCCTATCCGGAGCGCCTGCCCGAACCCCTCTACGACCAGGGCGAGACACTGCGCAAAGTGCCTGCGACCAAGCAATACCTTCGCTTCAAGGGGCGCCTGTGGGCCGTGCCGAAGGCCTTCGCCGGCGAGACCGTCGCCATCCGACCCAATGGCCAGGACGGCTACTACGGCGTCTACTTCGGCGCCGTCGAGATCGCCCGCTTCTCCCTCAAAACCCCCGAGCAAGCCCCGCAGAGACTGTAAGGGATGTCTCCGAAGTCCCCGGTCTTTACACTTGTGCCGGGCATCCACGACTTGATCTCAGTCAGTTCAGAAATTCGTGGATACCCGGGCGAGGCCCGGGCATGACGAGCGCCAAGCGAGCGGCTTAACCCTCGATCTTCGAGAAGTCGGCCACCGTGGCGGTGGCGGCGCGGAGCTCGGCGAGGATCTTCAGCCGGTTCTCGCGCAGGGCGGGATCCTCGGCGTTGACCGTCACCTTGTCGAAGAAGGCGTCGACCGCGGGCCGCAGCTCCGCGAGGGCCTTCATCGCCCCGGCATAGTCTTCGCGTCCCACGTGGTCGCGGGCATGGGCGCTCGCCGACTGGAGCAGGCCGAACAGCGCCCGCTCCTCCGGCTCGCCCTGCGCATGGACAAGGGCGGCGTCCGGCGCGCCGTCATAGGCGCGGCCGTCCTTCTTCTCCTCGATGCGCAGGATGTTGATGGCGCGCTTGGTGCCGGCGAGGAGGTTCTTGCCGTCATCGGTGCCGAGCAGGGCCGCGAGCTCCTCGACGCGGCGGACGACGAGGAGGAGGTCGTCATTGCCCTCGCCGGAGGCCAGCACGGCATCGACGAGGTCGTGGCGCTGGCCCTGGTCGCGGAGCAGGACCTTGAGGCGGTCGTGGAAGAAGGAGAGGAGTGAGGCCCGAGTTTGCGGCCCCATTTGGTACGGGCCGACAAAAGGATGAAAAGTCAGGGTCGTACCATCGCTCTCGAAGACCTTGTCATGCCGGACCAAGAACGCCCGGTCCTCATGGATTGCGTGTTCCTCGGTGGGGTTTCCTTGTTCGACAAACGCAGCCTCGATTTTTGCTGGTTTCTGCCAATTCAACAGTGATTTGAGCAGCTCTTTCATCGAGAAGATGAATGCTGAGCCCAAAACGATGCTGATCTGATTTTCTGCGATCAACCTGATCACACCCAGGGCAGCCCTGCGCAGCGCAAACGGATCCTTGCTCCCCGTCGGCTTCTCGTCGATCGCCCAGAAGCCCACAAGCGTGTCCAGCTTGTCGGCCAATGCGACCGCCACGGCCACCCGGTCCGTCGGCACGCGGTCGCTCGGTCCCTGCGGCTTGTAGTGGTCCTCGATGGCCGCGGCGACGCTCTCGTGCTCACCCTGGAGCAGGGCGTATTTCCGCCCCATCAGGCCCTGCACCTCCGGGAACTCGCCGACCACCTCGGTCATGAGGTCGGCTTTCGCCAGTTCCGCCGCGCGCTCGGCGAGGTCAGGATCGGCTGACACCAGCGGCGCGATGTGGCGCGCCAGTGCCTTGATGCGGTCGACGCGCTCGCCTTGCGTGCCCAGCTTCTCGTGGAAGACGACGTTGAGGGCGCGCAGCTTCGCCATTCGCTGGTCCAGCGGCTTGCCCTTGTCCTCGAAGTCCGGCAGCGGCTTCTGGTCGGTCTGCCAGAAATAGAGCGCGTCGGAGAGGCGGGCGCGGATGACGCGCTCGTTGCCGGCGACGATGGCGCGGCCCCCGTCGCTGGCCTCGAGGTTCGCGGTCAGCACGAAGCGGTTGGCGAGGCGCCCGGTCTTCGGGTCGCGGACGACGAAGCACTTCTGGTTGGCGCGGATGGTGGCGCGGATCACCTCGTCGGGGATGGCGAGGAAGCTCTCCTCGAAGGCGCCCATGAGCACGACCGGCCATTCGACGAGGCCGGCGACCTCGTTCAGCAGCCCCTCGTCCTCGACGAGCTCCAGCCCCTGGGCGAAGCAGAGGTTCCGGGCGTCGGCGAGGATGCGGCGCTTGCGCTCCTCCGGATCGGCGACGACGAAGGCCTTCTCCAGGCTCGTCAGATAGTCGTCCATGCGCCGCACGCGGATGTCGCCGGGCGCCATGAAGCGGTGGCCGCGCGTGACGTCGCCGGCGGTGATGCCGTCGATGGAAAAGCGGATGACCTCGGGGTCTTCGGTCTCGGGGCCGAAGGTGCAGAGGATGGACTGTAGCGGGCGCACCCAGCGGAGCGACGAGGACGAGACCGAGGCGGCGCCCCAGCGCATCGACTTCGGCCAGGGGAAGGCGCGGATGATCTCCGGCAGAACCTCAGCGATCACCTCGGGGACGGGGCGGCCGGGCTTCTCGATGACGGCGATGTAGCTGTCGCCCTTCTTCGGATCGGACTGGATGGTCGCCTGGTCGATGGACGCGAGGCCGGCGGCCTTCAGGAAGCCCTGGATGGCGGCCTCGGGCGCGCCGACGCGCGGGCCCTTGCGCTCCTCCTTCACGTCCGGCGATGCGACCGGCAGGCCGTGGACGGAGAGGGCGATGCGGCGCGGCGTGACGACGACGCGGGCACCCTCGTAGAGACAGCCGCGCGCCACCAGCGCGTCGGTCACCGCCTTCTTCAGATGCGCGGCGGCATCCGCCTGCATGCGGGCGGGGATCTCTTCGGAGAGGAGTTCGAGGAGAAGGTCGGGCATCCGGACCTGGCACCATGATATGGAAGCGAGAACGAGCCGCACTTGTTAGTTCACCGCGCGGCCGAAGTCACGACCGGGGGAAGGTCTCCCCGCCACCTTGACGCCCGGTCGCCGCGCATCTTATCTTTTCTTGGTCGTAACCAAGGCGGATCAAGATATGTCCCGATTGCCGTTGCTGGTGCAGTCTGCCGCCGAAGCGATCGACAACATCCTCAGTTTCGCGGACGAGGCTTCCGCTCACCCCGCCTTGAGCCTTCGTGCGGGAACGGTGCACGAATGGTACGCCGCCCGGGACAGAGCGGGCCGGTGGCGTTTCGGGCCGAGCAAATGGGTTGGCTACAGACATGCGCGGGCGACGGAATACCTGGCCTCGTCGGGCAAGGGCGGGGTCCGCGCGGGGGGGAAGACCGAAGAGGTGCTGCCCCAGTGGTTCGAGGCGGTGGACCCGTCGTCGATGCTGGGAAAGCAGTTGCACGCGGAACTGACCGAGCTTCTCGGGCGATGGGGAAAGCGCCCCCGGCGGCCTGTCGGCATCAGCATTCTCAAAAGCGAGATGGACGCCTATCGACAGGCGCGGCAGCCGGCCCCGTCCAACGAGGAGGGAATGAGCCGCATCGCTTGCGAACCCGACGTCTGTGGTGGCCGGCCGGTGATCAGAGGGACGCGGGTCAGGGTCGCTGATCTGATCGACATGATGGCCCTGGGTGCCGGACGTGACGAAATCCTGTCCGATTATCCCTATCTGACCGACGCGGACCTGAGCGCCGCGCTCGCCTACGCGGCGCGGGCGACTTCCCACCTGGTGATCCGGGCTGCATGACCCACCGCTTCCTGATCGACGCGCAATTGCCGCCGGGCATGGTCGATCTGTTCGCGGAGATCGGCGCCAGCGCCCGCCACGTGACCGAGGTCGGACTGGGAGCGGCAAACGACCGCGAGATATGGCTGTGGGCCAGGCAGGACGGCGTCGCGCTGGTGACGAAGGATCAGGACTTCGCAGGGTTCTCGCGTCACGATCCGTCAGGACCGCCGGTGATATGGGTGCGGCTGGGAAATACCACGAACCGGGCCCTGCGCCAGGCTTTCGCTCCCATCCTGCCCCTGGTTCTCGAGGCCCTCGACAGGGGCGAGAGGCTCATTGAGGTCCGATGAGCCGCCGCTGGACGACGGGCCTGCCTGAGGCGAAGGCCCGCTCCCGTGCTCACTCACGCATCTGGAGGAGGCGCGACAGGACCCAGGCGATGTCGCCGCTCGCCCCGGAGACGTCGTCGATCAGCCAGCGGCCGTTCTCCAGCGCCATGTCGAAGGTGATCACCTGCGTCTCCTGCTGGTCGGCGAAGAGCTTGAGCGTGACCGCCACCTGCGCCTTGCGCTCGTCGCGGCTGACGATGCGGTAGACGTTGCGGGTGTGATAGTCGTCGTCGCTGTCCTGGCAGCCGCAGGCGAAGACGAAGTCGAGGCCCGGCATCACCCCCTCCGCCCGGCGGCCGCGGGCCTGCTGCTCGGTGTAGAGACGGCGCAGGCGCGGCGTCAGGAAGGGGTTCACCGAGGCACGGCCCGGCTTGGCGTAGAAGGCGCGCAGGGCGGCCACCGGATCGGCCGGGGCGGGCGCCTGGGCCGGACGTGGCGCCGGCTGGGCGTGGGCGGGCACGGCAGCCAGCAACAGGCCGGCGGCGACGAGGCGGCGGTTCATCATGGTCATGCTGCGGCTCCACCCGCTTCGGTCCTCAGCCAGGCGGCGCCGCAGGCCTTCGCCAGTTCGCGCACCCTGAGGATGTAGCTCTGCCGCTCGGTCACCGAGATGACGCCGCGGGCGTCGAGCAGATTGAAGGCGTGGCCGGCCTTCAGGCACTGATCATAGGCGGGCTGCACCATCAGGTGGCGCTCGCCGCTCTCGCCCTTGCCGAGGAGCGACCGGCATTCCGCCTCGGCCTCGGCGAAGCGGCGGAACAGGGCGCTCGTGTCGGCATGCTCGAAATTGTAGCGGGAATATTCCTGCTCGGCCTGCAGGAACACCTCGCGGTAGGTGACCTTCTCGGGCCCCTCGCGGCCGTTGAAGTTCAGCTCCATGATGCTCTCGACGTTCTGCAGGTAGCAGGCGAGGCGTTCCAGGCCGTAGGTCAGCTCGCCCGAGACGGGCGCGCATTCGATGCCGGCGACCTGCTGGAAGTAGGTGAACTGGCTCACCTCCATGCCGTCGCACCAGCACTCCCAGCCGAGGCCCCAGGCGCCGAGCGTCGGGTTCTCCCAGTCGTCCTCGACGAAGCGGATGTCGTGCAGCTTCGGGTCGAGGCCGATCGCCTCCAGGGAGCCGAGATAGAGCTCCTGCAGGTTCGGCGGGTTCGGCTTCAGGATGACCTGGAACTGGTAGTAGTGCTGCAGCCGGTTGGGGTTCTCGCCGTAGCGGCCGTCCTTCGGCCGGCGCGAGGGCTGCACGTAGGCGGCGTTCCACGGCTTCGGGCCGAGCGAGCGCAGCATGGTCCCGGGGTGGGAGGTGCCAGCGCCGACCTCCATGTCATAGGGCTGGAGGATGACGCAGCCCTTCTCGGCCCAGAAGGTCTGGAGCGCCAGGATCAGACCCTGGAACGAGCGTTCGGGCCGCATGTGCGGCGGAAGGTCGGGACTGGACATCGCGATGCGGCCTGCGGGACGGTCAAGCGTCGTCCCTTAAAGACCGGGCGCGAGGGGGTCAACAGCCGTCAGAAGGGGCGGTATTCACCCGTCACGGGGTCACGCCGCAGGCGGCGGACGGCGCGCTCGGCGCGCACGGGCTGCAGTTGCGCCTGCAGCGACCTGCGGACCAGGACGTAGGTGGCGATCACGACGACCGCGACCGCGGCCCCCATCAGGACTGGCGGCATGATTCTCTCCCCCGGGCCTCAATGATGCATTGCACGATGACATACGCCGATTCCGGCGAAATAGGGGCAGTCGTCGGTCCGGTCAACCGCAGGACACCCGGCCAAGGCTCACGCCCTCGAAGAGCCCGCGGGCCTGGGGGGAGACGTCGAGGCCGAAATCGGCCGGGGCGAGCGCCCCCTTTTCGGCCAGCGGCAGGACGGCACGGCGCACGACGCTCGCCTCCGGGCGGCGCCAGAAGGCCGCGTCCGCCGGTGCATGCGGGTCGACGGCGGTGCGCGGCGGCATGAATCCGGCGACGAAGAGGGTGATGTTGGCGGCCGCGAGGTGCCTGAGGTGGCTGTCGCAGGGGGTGTAGGCGAGCGCCCGCAGGTCGTTGGCGAGCCGGGCCGCATGGTCCAGCACGCCGTTGCCGGCGCGGCGCGGCCCGATGGGCGGCGGCAGGAGGCGCGGGCCGTCGATCTCGACATAACCGCCCGGCTTGCGCAACACGACGGGGCCGACCGGCGTGTAGGTGACGGCGACCGCCGCGGTGCCGACCAGCGGCAGGCCGGTCGTCGCTGTGGTGGATTCGCGCACGCCGGGGACCAGGGACATGACACGAGGGCCCGCGTCTGCCGTCGCCGCCCGTGCGACGGGGGCGGGAGACTGCCACAGGGCCGCCACGCGGGGCGCTTCGGGCAGGGAGACCGAGCCGGTGAAGAAGGCGAAGGCGCCGAAGCCGATGGCGGCCGCGCCGGCCACCAGCACCAGCGTGGATATACCTCCCGACGGCGGTTCGTCCTCGCGGCCGGGAACGCGACCGCGCTGCTTGCGGAAGTTCATTGCCACGTCGTCGGCCATGAGCCCTCGCTGTGGGAGCGGAACAGAACCCAGAGCATGACACGGGAGGTATGAGGGCCGGCTTAACGTGGGCGCAGCCTTTGACGAAAAAGCGCTCCGGCGCGGTAACCGGAGCGCAATCATCGACGGGTCGCCGGTGTCAGGAGAGGGTGGCGTCGAGGGTGATCTCGGCGTTCAGCAACTTGGAGATCGGGCAGCCTTCCTTGGCGCCCTTGGCGACCGCCGCAAAGTCTTCGGCGGAAATGCCGGGAACATCGGCCTTGAGGGTGAGGGCCGATTTCGACACCTTGAAACCGGCACCGTCCTTCTCCAGCGAGACCACCGCCTCGGTCTTGAGTTCCGTCGGCGTCAGTCCCTTCGCCTGCAGTGCGAAGGCGAGCGCCATGGTGAAGCAGCCGGCATGGGCGGCGGCGATGAGTTCCTCGGGATTGGTGCCCTTCTCGTCCTCGAACCGGGTCGTGAAGGAATAGGAGGTGCCGTCCAGCACGCCGGACTGGGTGGTCAGCGTGCCTTTGCCGTCGCGGCCTGTGCCGTGCCAGACGGCGCTTGCGGAACGATTCATGGGGATCTCCTCGGGGCTTGAGTCGACCGGAGCGGCCGTCTCGAGACATGGGGCGGGGCCGCCGGTGCGGCAACCGATCGCCCGCGCCAAGACCATCAAACCACTGGGACCGTCGGGTGGTTCCGGTCGGCGACGGCGATGGAGACGGTGCCGCCGCAGACGCGGCCGATCACCGTGCGGGCGTCCTCGACCGCCGCGTCGAGGTCGCCCCAGCCGTTGGTCTGGATGGTGAGGATGGCGCGGCGGGTTCCAGGCGTGATGATGGAGCGCGCGTCCTGCCGCCAGTTCCACCGCCGGCAGAGGACGTGACCGGCGCCGGCATAGACCACCTCGCCATCCTTCGGCGGGTCGTTCGGGTCCTCGCCCGGCTCGGCCGCCATGTCGACGAAGCTGTCGCCGGGCCGCGCAAAGCGGAAGGCGAAGGGACCCGCGGCCCGGTCGAGGTCGTCGGCGCCGACACAGGCGACGGCCGAGAGGGACACCGCGTTGTAGGCGTCGACGAAACCGTTGATGGCGGGCAGCGGCCGTCCGGCGAGGGCGTTCTTCATCAGCCGCTCCACCGAGCAGCGGTAGCTCGTCTTCCTGATGCCGAAGCCCTTGTAGGCGGCGCGCCAGGCGGCGATGCCGGGAATGGCGGAGAGGTCCGTACCGCCCCAGGCGGCCCGCGCGGCCTCCTCGCGCCCGGCGATCAGGGCGTCGAGTTCGGTCGGCCGGCCGGCGGGGATGGTCAGGCCGTCGAAGACGAGGACGGCGACGCGGAAGTCGGGAAAGGTCTCGACGAGTTCGGCGATGGTGAGGCTGGCGGACATGGTGGCGGAGATCTCGGGCGACCTGAGCGGCCTTCGGGGGCCAAGGGGTAGCGGGCCGCCAGGCGGGCGACAAGCGCGTCGCGGCGGGCGCTCTGCGGCGCTAGGGTGGCGCCACGGATTCGCCGCAAGATGCGGCACACTGGGCCCATGACCATGCGCACCTTCACCCTCGCTCTCGCGGCTCTCCTCGCGCTTCCCGGGCTGGCGGCGGCCCAGCAGGCTCCCGCCCAGGGGCAGGGGCAGCGCGGCGCCGATTTCGCCGGCTTCTGGGCCTCGCAGCCCGGCGGACGGGCCGGCGTCGAGATCCGGGTGAGCGGGGCGCAGATCGTCGCCCGCGAGCTGTTCAACACCCAGGCCGCCGGCCGCTGCGGCACCGAGGGGCGGGGCCGGCTCACCGGCTTCACGTCACGGCTCAACTTCCGCGGCCGCTGCTCGGACGGCAGCCGCACCTCGGAGACCTGGTGCTCGGTAACACTGGAAACGCGCGACCGCATCTCGTCGCGCTGCGGCAACGGCCATCGGATGACGCTGCACAGGGTGAGGGGCTGAGGGTCCGCCCAAAGGACGGCCTCGCCAGACCGGCCGTCCCGCTCTAGCCTTTCCGCCGCATCGCGGTAGAGGTCGCGGGCGGGGGAGGCGACCATGCTGACGGGCGGATGCTATTGCGGCGCGCTGCGCTACGAGGTGGCGGGTGCGCCGATGTTCCGCGGCGAGTGCCATTGCCGCGAATGCCAGAAGATCTCCGGCGGCGCCGAGAACTATTTCATGGCGGTGCCGGTGGACGGCTATCGCTACGTGAAGGGCGAACCGGCGCGCTATGCCCGCCCCGATCTCGAGAACCCGGTGACGCGCGAGTTCTGCGCGACCTGCGGCACGCATCTCGCCACGCTCAGCCCGCGGCGGAAGAACGCGGTGATCCTCAAGGTCGGCGGTCTGGACGACCCGTCCGTCTTCGGCGGCCCGGAGGTGGTGTTCTACACGTCCGAGGCGCAGCCGTTCCACCAGTTCCCCGCGGGGGTGCCGGCCTTCGAGAAGTTCCCGCCGCCGCGGTGAGGGGACGGTCCGGAAGGCAGGCGCTGTCGGGATAGGTCCCGCCTGACGTGTTCCCTGCAGGAATGAAGTGCGTCCTTCGAGGCTCGCCACCGGGCGACGCTGCGCATCGCCGGTGCTCGCACCTCAGGATGAGGATGGCAGCAAATGGCACGAGAGGCAGGAAGCGCGGTCGCGCATGACGGTCGTATGAAGCGGCGCGGTCGCGCTCTAGACGTCACTCGGACCTCGCACTGCCCTCCTCATCCTGAGGTGCGAGCCTGACAGGCGAGCCTCGAAGGACGCACTTCGCCGATACAGGGCGGCCGTCGCAAACAAAAGGGGCGCCCGCAGGCGGCCCGGCCTCACATCCCCGGATAGTTCGGCCCGCCGCCGCCCTCGGGCGTCACCCAGTTGATGTTCTGGGCGGGGTCCTTGATGTCGCAGGTTTTGCAGTGGACGCAATTCTGCGCGTTGATGACGAACTTCGGATCCGTCTTCGCTTCCGGGTCGGCATAGACGACCTCGTAGACGCCCGCCGGGCAGTAGAGCCGCGCCGGCTCGCCGTATTTCGGCAGATTCTCGCGGATCGGGACCGACGGGTCCTTCAGCTGCAGGTGGACCGGCTGGTCCTCCTCGTGATTGGTGTTCGAGATGAACACGCTCGACAGTTTGTCGAAGGAAATGACCCCGTCGGGCTTGGGGTAGACGATCGGCTTCACCTGATCGATGGGCTTCAGGGTCGCAAAATCCGCCTTGCCGTGCTTCAGCGTGCCGAAGGGCGAGGCGCCGAAGATCGCATTGATCCACATGTCGACGCCGCCGAGGATGACGCCGCCGATGGTGCCGAACTTCGACCAGAGCGGCTTGACGTTGCGGACCGTCCAGAGGTCCTTGCCGACGGCGCTGGAGCGCCAGCTCGCCTCGTAGGAGGCGAGTTCGTCATGGGCGCGGCCGGCCTTCAGCGCCTCGACGAGGTGCTCGGCCGCCAGCATGCCGGAGTGGACGGCGTTGTGGGATCCCTTGATGCGCGGCACGTTGACGAGACCCGCAGCGCAGCCGACCAGCGCGCCGCCGGGGAATGACAGTTTCGGCACCGACTGCCAGCCGCCCTCGGTGATGGCGCGTGCGCCGTAGGAGAGGCGCTTGCCGCCCTCCAGCACCGGGCGGACCATCGGGTGCTGCTTGAAGCGCTGGAACTCGTCGAAGGGCGAGAGGGTCGGGTTCTCGTAGTTCAGGTGAACGACGAAGCCGACGTAAACGAGGTTGTCCTCGGCGTGGTAGAGGAACGAGCCGCCGCCGGTCTTCATGTCCAGCGGCCAGCCGAAGGAGTGCTGCACGAGGCCGGGCTTGTGGTTCTCCGGCTTGACCTGCCAGATTTCCTTCAGGCCGATGCCGTACTTGCCGGGCTCGCGACCCTCGTCGAGCTTGAAGCGCCTGATGAGCTGCTTGGTGAGGTGGCCACGCGCGCCCTCGGCGAAGAGGGTGTACTTGCCGCGCAGCTCCATGCCGCGGGTGAAGCGATCGGTGATCTCGCCATTGCGGTCGATGCCCATGTCGCCGGTGGCGATGCCGGTCACCGCGCCCGTCTCGTCGAAGAGCACTTCGGCAGCGGCGAAGCCCGGATAGATCTCGACGCCGAGGGCCTCGGCGCGGGCGCCGAGCCACTTCGCCACGTTGCCGAGCGAGCCGATGAAGTTGCCGTGGTTGTTCATCAGCTTCGGCATGCCGAAATTGGGCAGCCGCAGGCCGCCGGCGGGGCCGAGGAAGTAGAAGCGGTCGTCGGTGACCTCCTGCTTCAGCGGGCGGTCCGGATCCTCCCGCCAGTCGGGCAGCAGGGCGTCGAGCCCGGCGGGATCGATGACGGCGCCGGACAGAATGTGGGCGCCGACCTCGGAGCCCTTCTCCACGACGACGACGGTCAGGTTCTCATCGAGCTGTTTCAGGCGGATGGCCGCAGCGAGACCGGCCGGGCCGGCGCCGACGATGACGACGTCGTAGTCCATGCCCTCGCGCTCGGGCAGGTCCATCGGTTCGGCCATTGAGATCCCTCGTCATTCATGGGGGCCGGGCAGCCCCATGCAACTTTTGTCGATTTCTAAAGCACGGCTTCCCGCCGATGACAACGCATCGACCGGGGGAGGGGTGCCCCCTGCGGCGTTGCGTCGGGGCATCACCCGTTAACCAATTGGAAAGATCTCTTAACGATCTCTTAACATCGCACTTGAGCCGCAATGATTAACAGGAGATTAATGGCCCCGGGTCGCAGGGCAGTCATCGTTGGTTCAGGGGTTTTCACCCATGTGTCGCTTTGCGTCCTGGTTTTTGTTCGCAGCTCTCGGCGTGGTCGGTCTGTCCGACGGCGTCCTCGCCCAGCAGGGCGCACGCCGGCTCGCCTCGCTGACGGCGGGTGCGGTCACCTCGGCGCCCATCGGCTGGGTGCAGTTCTGCGGTGAGAATCCCGTCGATTGCGCCGAGCGTTCGCCGGTCGCCCGCACCGTCACCCTCACCTCCGCCGCCTTCGCGCAGCTCGCCCGCGTCAATCTCCAGGTCAACCGGGAGATCGAGCAGGTGACCGACATGGATCACTTCGGCGTCGAGGAATACTGGACCTATCCGGTCGGGGGGAAGGGCGACTGCGAGGACCTGGTGCTGGAGAAGAAGCGCCGCCTCATCGCCCTCGGCGTGCCGCGCGAGGCCATGCTGATCACCGTCGTCCGCGATCTCAAGGGCGACGGCCACGCGATCCTGACCGTCGTCACCGATCGCGGCGACTACATCCTCGACAACTTCACCAACGAGGTGAAGCTCTGGCACGAGACCGGCTACCGCTTCATCAAGCGCCAGTCGCCGACCGATCCGAACCAGTGGGTGTCGCTGAACGGCGGCGCCGCCGGCCCGCAGCTCGTGGCCAACCCGCGCCGCTGACCGCGCCACATTGCAGTCTCGTCTCCCCGGCGGTCGCAGCGGGTGGAGACCGAGGGCCGGAGCGGGTCGCAGCGCTCCGGCCTTTCGCTTATGATGGGCCCATGACCCTGTCGCTCACCCCGGATGCCATCGAGGCGCTGCTCGTCTTCTACCGCGACGCGGGCGTGGACATGGCCGTCGGCGAGGAGGCCGTCGACCGCTTCGCCGAGGCCGACGCGGAGGCGGCGCGCCGCCGCGAGGCTCTCGCCGCCCGGCAGGAGGCCGCGCGTGCGCCGGCTCTGGCGCGGCCGCAGCCGGTGAGCGCTGCCGGGGCGCCGCCGGCACCCGATTCGGCGGTTGCGGCGGCGCGGGAGGCGGCGCGGTCGGCCGCGAGCCTCGACGAGCTGCGGGCCATCGTCGAGAGCTTCGAGGGCTGTGCGCTGAAGGCGACGGCCTCACGCACCGTGTTCGAGGACGGGGTGCGCGATGCGCGCGTCATGTTCGTCGGCGAGGCGCCGGGCCGCGAGGAGGACATGGAGGGCAGGCCCTTCGTCGGCAAGTCCGGCCAGCTGCTCGACCGGATGCTGGCCTCCGTCGGCCTCGACCGGAAGACCAACGCCTATATCGCCAACATCATCCCGTGGCGCCCGCCTGGCAACCGGACGCCGACGCCGCAGGAGATCGCCATCTGCGAGCCCTTCGTTCGCCGCCAGATCGAGCTGAAGGCGCCGGACCTGCTGGTCTGCGTGGGCGCGCCCTCGACGGAGACGCTGCTCGGGCTGAAGGGCATCATGAAGGTGCGCGGCCGCCTGATGGGCTTCGAAACGGGCGGGCGCACCATCCAGGCCATCGCGACGCTGCACCCGGCCTATCTGCTGCGCAGCCCCATCGCCAAGCGGCAGGCCTGGCGCGACATGCTGACGATCCGGAAGACGATGGGGCTTTAGGCGATCGCCGGCACGGCGTCCTCGTGGCGACCGGGGATGACGGACGGAGCACGAGCCGGCAGCCGCCTGGGGTTCGGCCGCCCCTTCACCTCTCCCCGGCGGGGGAGGTCGGCCAAAGGCCGGGTGAGGGGGCCCGCGCCCATAGGTC
>LNFM01009790.1_pt1 | contig 13763 bp, 11 predicted proteins | sample 596031 | NCBI WGS metagenome assembly LNFM01 (sample SAMN04254537, study PRJNA301005) | activated carbon metagenome | isolation source: dual media filters at the Ann Arbor, Michigan drinking water treatment plant | place: USA: Ann Arbor
CACGAAGCCGAAACGCTGCGCCAACGCGCTCGTCCTGAGCCGTTCGATCCGCGTCAATCGGCCGCTCAGGTGCAGCAGCGCCGGATTCACGAATACCTCGTCCTTGCCATCCATCCAGCGTTCCAGCCCCTGCTCGTTGAGCACCAGGCCGGTGTGGTCGGTGATGGCGCGCAGCATGGTGGCCGTATCGCGGTCATCAATCACGCCCGGCCCGAGTTCGGTGACGAGCAGCAAGCTGCCGTTGTCGAGCAAGGCTGCACCTTCACAGCGCGCCGCAGCGTGTGAGGTGTGCGTGGTCACCGCGCCGAGCGGGTCGACTCGGTAGATCCAGGGCGTGACTTCGAGGGCGACGTAGACGCGCTGCGGTCCATTTTGAAAGTGCCAGCGCCCGTGCGCATCGGCCGCGTAGTTGCGGCCGATGAACTCGCGAATCGCGGCGTTCTCGATCCGCTCGCCACGCAGCCGCCATTCGCCGCGCGCCGTCAGCGACAGCCAGCCGAACACCGCTGGCACGTTCGGCCAACGTGCAATCGCCGCGAGCACTTCAGTATCCATGCGGCGGATTGTCCCATCGACCCGCAGCGCCGGCGACCTGCGCTCAGCGCGCCGCGCCCGCGTGCGAAGGCATGGCCACAAGAGAGACCGCGTCATCTCGGCGCGACGCTGCGGCCTCGGCGGCGCGGACGTCGCGCAGGTAGTCATCGATCGCTCGCGCCAGCGGCGGCAGCGGCCATAACCGCTCGCTCGCCAGCGCCGAATTGATCGGCCGGCGCGCACACTCACCGAGCGTGACGGCCGCGACCGCCCTCACAGCCATGGGATCGAGGCCAGCCGCCTGCGCCACCGCGCGGCCGAAGTCAGCCCAGCTGATCGCGCCGCGACCGTCGTCGATGCGGTTGGCCAGATGCAAGAGCCCCACCTCGCCGTCGATCAGCAGATCCAGCGTCGCGTCCACCAGATGCGGCACATAGGTCGGCGTGATCCACCGATCAGCCGCTGCCGCGACCGTGCTGCCGCGGCGAATCGTGTCGAGCACGTGGGTGACGAAGTTGTGAGCATCCCACGGCCCGAAGAACGCTGCGGTGCGGACCACCAGCGCGCGCGGACAGTGCTGCAGCACCGCCATCTCGGCCGCCCGCTTGGCGCGGCCATAGGCATTGAGCGGCTGCGGCGCATCGCTCTCGACATAGGGCGCGCCCTTGCGGCCGTCGAACACCAGGTCCGAGGAGAAGTTGACGAGCGCGACACCGGCGGCGCCGCAGGCGCGCGCCAGCAGTTCAGCTCCCAGGGCGTTGTCACGCCAGCAGCGCTGGGCGGCGCCGTCGGCCTCGGCCTCGTCGACCCGCACGAAACCCGCGGTGTTCACGACTGCCCACGGACGCCAGCGCGCAAGCGCGGCGGCGATCGACCCCGCGTCCGCAATGTCGAGGTCCTGGCGGCGCAGCAGGCGATACGGGATCCCGCGCACCACGCAGATCCGCGCAAACGCGCGGGCCAGTGTGCCGGTAGCACCGGTCACGAGAAGCGGCGCCACGTCGTCGCCCGCAGCGCCGTCGCCTCGCGCTGAAGACTGCGGCGCACCTTGAGGACGGTTGACTTGATGGCGGTCGACGCGCCACCAGCCTGGCACCGCCAGCAACGGATGCGCCGGTGACTCGCCCTGCGCCAGCTGGCGCGCCAGCCGGGCGAGCGCGGTCGGGCGCGGCTGCGGCGCACGGATGTCCCACAGGCCCGGCTCGTAGTGGCCGCGGCCTTCGGTGAGCAGCGAGTCCCAGTCGGTCGCGCCGAACGCGGCCCACGCGGTCACGGCACGTACATCGGCGCCTTCAGCGCGCAGCAACTGCGCGGCGCGCCAGGCGGACAGCAGCCAGCGCAACTGCTCTTCCCGCGTGCATCCCAGATGCGCCTCGGTGATCGCCTGCGGCGCGCCGTAGCGCAGGTGCGCTTCACGCAAGCGCGCCTCGAACGAGCCGATCGGCGTTTCGCACGCGCGCACACTTTCGACGTCTGCATAGCGATCGCGTCCGTTGCCGCCGTGCGTGTGCGGCGGATAACGCGCCAGCCGATGATCGAGAAAGCGCTCGCTCGTGACATACGCGTTCAGACCGATGATGTCGGGCGGGCACGGTCGCTCGACCAAGGCCAGCAGTTCATCGGGGTCGACGTGGTGGGTCAGGTAGCCCCACAGCGGATGCGCGCAGTCGACCCGACCCTGCAGCAGGTCCAGGCTCAGCCAGCGCCGCTCGTTTTCGAAATCCGCCTGGTACTGCAGCGGCGCAGTGGCGCAGGTTCGGCCCATGTCCTCGGTCTGCACCAGCAGCGCCCGTGGGTTGACCGCGCGGATCGCCCGCATGGCCGCCGCTGTCGCCTGCACCTGGAGCAGCAGCGAACGCACGAAGCTGGCGTTGTCGCGGTGGTGCGGATACCAGTGCCCGTACAGGCATGAGAAGCGCGCGGTGGTGAGCGGCTCGTTGACCGGCGTCCACGCATCGACCCACGGATAGCGCTCGGCCACTGCGCGCGCATAGGCGGCCAGCCGCACCGGCAGCGCGGGGTCGAGCAGGCTGGTGTCAGGCGGGCCGCTGCCGTGATGCATCAAGCCGACGATGGGCGGCAGCCCGAGCGACAGCAAGCGTGCCAGGCGCGCGTCGGACCAACGCCAGTCCGCATCGCGCGGGTCGCCCGGGGCGGTGCGCTCCCACAGCAACGGAAAGCGGACCCGGGTGGCACCGAGCGAGGCGAGGCGGTCGAGGTCGTCGAGCCGACGATCGAAGCCACTGCTGGCGAGCTGATCGATGTAGGTGCCGCGTACCCGATTGACAGTCGGCTCGGGGCCGACCCACAAGGCGAGCGGCGGCATCATGGGTTGTCAACGGCCGCACCCGCCGTCTTGATCCGCGCTCGCACCGCGCTACTAAGCCGCGGTCGTGTCGAGCACGCTGTCGGCCGCGCGCACCGCGCCGATCAGGTCGTGCGCCACCTGCAGCCGCTTGAAGGCGGCCAGCGCTTGGGCCACCACCTGGTCCATGTTGTAGTAGCGGTAACTCGCCAGACGCCCGACGAAGGTGACGTGCGCCAGGAGATCGGCGGCGGCCTGGTAGCGGCGGAACAGCGCCTGGTTCTCGGCGCGGGGCACCGGGTAGTACGGGTCGCCGTCGGCGCGCGGGTACTCGTGCACGATCGCGGTGTGCGGATGCTGCTGACCGGTCAGGTGCTTGAACTCGGTGCAGCGCGTATAGGCGTAGTCGTTGGGATAGTTGACCGTGCCCACCGGCTGGTAGTGCGGCTGCGACAGCGACTCGTGGGCGAACTCCAGGCTGCGATAGGGCAGCCGTCCGTAGCGGTAGTCGAAGAACGCGTCGATCGGCCCGGTGTAGATCATGTGCGACCAGGGCAGCAGATGGACGATGTCGCGGTAGTCGGTGTTGAGCATCACCTTGATGTTCGGATGCGAGAGCATGGCCTCGAACATGCGCGTGTAGCCGGCCGCCGGCATCGCCTGGTGGGTGTCGGCGAAATAGCGGTCGTCGCGGTTGGTGCGGATCGGCACGCGCGCGGCCACGCTTGCGTCGAGCTCGGCCGGATCGAGCCCCCACTGCTTGCGCGTATAGCCGCGGAACAGCTTGTTGTAGAGGTCGCGACCGACCCGGCTCACCACCACGTCTTCCGATGTCTCGATGGTCGACTTCTTCTCGGCATGGCTGTCGAAGAAGGCGTCCAGCTCGAATGCCGACAGCGTCAGCCCGTACAGGCGATTGACGGTGTCGAGGTTGATCGGGATCGGCACCAGCTGGCCATCCACGCTGGCCAGCACGCGATGCTGGTACGGGCGCCAGCGGGTGAACTTGGACAGGTAGTCGACCACCTCGCTCGAATTGGTGTGGAAGATGTGCGGGCCATAGGGGTGGATGAGCAGGCCGTCGTCGTTGTAACGGTCGAATGCGTTGCCGCCGATGTGCGGACGCTTGTCGACCACCAGCACGCGCAGATCGAGCTGGCTGGCGAGACGTTCGGCCAGCACGCTGCCGGCAAAGCCGGCGCCGACGATGAGCATGTCGAAGCCGCCGCCATCGGCCTGCCGCCGGGTCGGCCGCGGCACGTTGCCCGGGCCGTCTCGCAGCGCGGCGGGTCGAGGTGCCAGGCCGCGCAGCGTCAGGCCGGCGCCCGCCGCCGAGTCGAACTGCGCGGTGCCGGCGTTGCTGCGCAGGCCGTCATCCATAAATGGACTCCAGCGCTTGCCAACCTGCTCTGGGGATGTGGCGACGCACGCGCCGCGACTGTCTTGAGTGATGCACCGGACCTCCGCTGCGGCGCCGTCGCCTTGACGTCGCCTTCAATGTGATACGGGGGGTCTCGGCAAGCACGGTGCCCGTTGCAGCACCCTGCTAGCAACGTCAGTCAGGCGCCGGTCGCGAAGAAGCGCAGCAGGCGCTGCGGCAGGAAGTCGAGGTTGCCGGGCAGCGGCCCTTGGGCGAAGCCGATGTGCCCACCCTGCGCGGGCTGCTCCAGGAACACCGAGCTGGATACGGCGGCCGGCTGCGGCAGGCTGGTGGCGGGCACGAACGGGTCGTTCAGCGCGTTGAGCACCAGGTGGGGCACGCGCACGCTCGCCAGGAACGGCTTGCCCGATGCGCGCGCCCAGTAGTCGTCGGTATCGCGAAACCCATGCACCGGCGCGGTGAAGGCGTTATCGAACTCGTAGAGGTTGCGGCTGGCGCGGATGGCGTCGGCGTCGGCCACGCCGGGGAAGCGTTCCAGCGTGGCTAGCGCCTTGGTGCGCAGGGTCGCGAGAAACATGCGGGTGTAGACGCGCGAGAAGCCGCGTGCGATGGCCTCACCGCCGGCCGCCAGATCCAGCGGCGAGCCGATCGACGCGGCAGCGGTCACGAACGAGGCGTCCTCGGCGCGTTCGCCCAGCCACTTTGCCAGCATGTTGCCGCCGAGCGAGATGCCCACCGCATGCAGGCGCGCTTGCGGCCACTGCCGGTGCACGCGGCGCAGGATCCAGTCGCCTTCGTCGGAGTCGCCGGAGTGGTAAGCGCGCGGGCGTCGGTTGGGCACGCCCGAGCAGCCGCGAAAGTGCACCACCAGGGCACGCCACTGTCGGCCGGCAAACGCGCGCATCACGCTGCGCGCGTAGTGCGACTGCGAGCAGCCTTCCAGGCCGTGGAACAGGACGACGATCGGTGCCGCGCTTTCTGCGGGCTCGGGCTGCGCGAAGTCGAGCTCGACGAAGTCGCCGTCGGGTGCGTCCCAGCGCTCACGCCGGTAGGTCACCCTGGGTGTGGGCACGCCGCGCGCCGCGACGATCGTCTGCGCATGGCCGCCGGGCAACCAGAACGGCGCACGATAGGTGGAGGAGATCAGCGGCACGCAGCAGCGAAACGGCAGCGCTCAAGCCGGCTCAATGCAGCGGCCCCGACGGCGCTTCCATGTCTTCGGCCGCACCCTCGACCGCCTGCGAGGCGTGGTGCAGGATCATCTTCCAGCCCGACGGCGTCTTGACGTAGGCATTGGTGGCGATCACATGCACCACCTGCTGCTCGCTGCCCTCGGTGACGACGATCTCCTCGACCACGTTGTGCACGGCGAGCGTGGGGGTTTCGAGGCTCTTGCTCGAGGTGGCGCGGATGCGCATCGCGCCGTGGGACAGGATCGAACTCCAGGAGGCGTGCACCGCGCCCGGGCCGATCAGGCGCGGGCCGCCCGGATGGATGCAGCAGATGTCGGTGTCGTCGAGCCACAGATCGTGCACGGCATCGACATCGCCGTTCTCGAGGGCGTCGTAGAACGCCTGCTCGCACTCGGTCGACGAGGCGTACAGCAGCGGCTTGGACAGGCGGCTCATCGTGGCTCGCGACAGGCAGGCACGCTCTAGGCGTGGCCCTTGACCACCTCGCCCGCCTTCAGGCGGTAGCGGGTGCCGCAGTAAGGACACATCGCCTCGCCGGTGTGGCTGACGTCGAGGAACACGCGCGGATGGTGGCTCCACACCGGCATCTGCGGATTGGGGCAGAACGCCGGCAGGTCCTTGGCCAGCAGTTCGACGACGGGGTGCGTGGTGGTCATTCGTGCGCTTCTCGTTGATCAAGGTCGTGCGGTGGCGCCGACGGCGGTCAGACCTTCGTCAGCCAGTGCGCGTACTTGGCGTTGCGGCCGTTGACGACGTCGAAGAACAGCGACTGGATCTTCTCGGTGATCGGGCCGCGGCTGCCGCGTCCGATCACGCGGCCGTCGAGTTCGCGGATCGGCGTGACTTCAGCTGCGGTGCCGGTGAAGAATGCCTCGTCGGCCAGGTACACGTCGTCGCGCGTCATCGGCATCTGCGTCACGGTGAGGCCGAGGTCTTTGGCCAGCTCGATCACGGTGCGACGGGTGATGCCGATCAGGCCGGACACCATGTTCGGCTCGAACAGCTGGCCGTCGCGCACGATGAACAGGTTCTCGCCGGCCCCTTCGGCGACGAAGCCCTGGGTGTCGAGCAGCAGCGCTTCGTCGTAACCGTGATTGACCGCCTCCATGTTGGCGAGGATCGAGTTCACGTAGTGGCCGGCGGTCTTGGAGCGCACCATCGAGACGTTGATGTGGTGACGCTGGAACGACGATGTCTTCACGCGGATGCCCTTGGCGAGCCCCTCCTCGCCGAGATACGCGCCCCACGGCCAGGCAGCAATGCTCACGTGCACCTTGGCGCCCTTGGGACTGACGCCCATCTTCTCCGAGCCGTAGAACGCGAGCGGCCGCAGGTAACAGCTGTCGAGCTTGTTGGCGCGCACCACCTCGCGCTGCGCATCGTTGAGCTGCTCGCGCGTGTAGGGCACCTCCATCATGAAGATCTTGGCGGAGTTGAGCAGCCGATCGGTGTGGTCCTGCAGGCGAAAGATCGCCGCGCCCTGCGGCGTGTGATACGCGCGCACGCCTTCGAACACCGCCAGGCCATAGTGCAGCGAGTGAGTGAGCACGTGGGTGGTGGCATCCCGCCACGGCACGAGCTTGCCGTCGTACCAGATCCATCCGTCGCGGTCTGCCATTGACATGCCGGTCTCCCATCGATGCCCGTGCTGTGAAGGCGCAGATTCTATCCAACCGAGCCGTCCGCGCTGCGTGCCTGCGCTGGGTGCATGCGCTGCGTGCCTTTCGCTGCCCACCCGGCAGCTCGGCCGATCCGTCCGCCTATACTCGGCACGGTGCTGACTCATTCACCCGATGCCGAGAAGTCGGCGCGGCGCCAGATCACGCTGCTCGTGCTCTGCCAGGCGCTGCTCTACGTCAACAACGTCACCCTGATCGCCGTCAACGGCTTGGCGGGCCTGGCGCTGGCACCGTCGCCACTATGGGCCACGCTGCCCATCACGACCTACATCATCGGCTCCGCGCTGACCACGGTGCCGGCCTCGCTCGCCATGGGCCGCTGGGGCCGGCGCGCCGGCTTCATGTTCGGCGCGGCAATGGGCTGCATCGGCACCGCCATCGCCGCGGCCGGTGTCCTCACCGGCAGCTTCGTGCTGCTCTGCGCGGGCACCTTCGTGGTCGGCCTGTACAACGCCTTTGCCCAGTACCTGCGCTTTGCCGCCGCCGATGTGGCCGACGCCTACGCGCCGTCGCTCAAGGAACGCGCAATCTCCTGGGTGCTGGCCGGCGGCATCGTCGGCGGCATCATCGGCCCGCAGATGAGCAAGCTCACCCGCGAGCTGCTGCCAGTGACGTTTGCCGGCACCTACGTGGCACTCGCGCTGGTGGCGGTGATCACGCTCATCGTCGCCAGCCTGCTGCGCATCCCGCACAAAGCCGACCGCGCCCACGGGCCGGCGCGGCCGCTGGCGCAGATCGCGCGGCAGCCGGCGTTCATCGTGGCGGTGCTGGCAGGCGCGATCAGCTTTGGCGCGATGAACCTGCTGATGACCGCCACGCCGCTGGCGATGCAGGTGTGCGGTTTCGGCTATCCGCAGGCAGCCGACGTCATCATGTGGCACGTGATCGCCATGTTCGCGCCGGGCTTTTTCACCGGCTCCCTGATCCGCCGCTTCGGCCTGCTGCAGGTGATGCTGGCCGGCTGCGCGCTGATGTTCATCACCGTGGTGATCGCTCACGCCGGCCTGAGCTACTGGCACTTCTGGTTCGCTCTGTTCGCGCTGGGCGTGGGGTGGAACTTCATGTTCACCGGCGCCACCGCGCTGCTCACGCGCACCTACACCAGCGCGGAGAAATCCAAGGTCCAGGGGGTGAATGACCTGGCGGTGTTCCTGACCATGATCACCTCCTCGGCGGCCTCCGGCGCGCTGCTGTCTGCCACCGGCTGGACGGACCTGAATTTGTGGTCGCTGCCGCCGATGATCGTCACCACCGCGGCCATCGCCTGGCTGCTGCTGCATACGCGGCGCGCCGCCCCGGCCACCGCATGATCCGGCGCACCTTGTTCGGTGCTCAGCCGCACCTGGCGACGGTACGACGCGAGGCGTTCGGCGCCGGCCTGCGCGCCGTGCTGCCGGCGCTGGTGGCCACCGGCACCTGGGGCCTGGTTACCGGTGTGGCGATGGTCAAGATCGGGATGTCGCAGATCGAGGCGCTGGGCATGACGCTGCTGGTGTTCGCCGGCAGCGCCCAGCTTGCCGCGCTGCCGTTGATCGCCGCCGATGCGCCGGTGTGGGTGGTCCTGCTGACCGCCACCGTGGTGAACCTGCGCTTCGTGATCTTCTCGGCCGGGCTGTACCCGTACTTCGCGCGCTACACGCTGGGTCGGCGCCTGCTGCTGGGCTACCTCACTAGCGATGTCGGCTTTGCGATCTGCCTGCAGCGCTGGACCGCAGCGCGGGCGCAGGCCGACCTGCAGGCGGCATCAAACGCCACTGGAAGCAACAGTGAAGGCGACAGCGACGATCTCGCCGCCACCCGCCGCGTGTGGTTCTTTCTCGGCATTGCCGGCGGCAACTGGCTGTCGTGGCAGACGATGTCGATCATTGGCATCTTCCTGGCGGGGCAGGTGCCCGGTGCGTGGGGGCTGGAGTTCGCCGCGATCCTCGCGCTGATCGCGCTCACGGTGCCGATGGTGGTGGGTACGCCGAGCGTGGTCGGCGCGCTGGTGGCGGGCGCGGTGGCGGTGCTGGGCAGTGGCCTGCCGCTGAAGCTGGGCCTGGTGGCCGCGGTGGTGGTCGGCATCAGCGCGGCAATGGCGACCGAGATCGCGCTCGAGCGGGGGCAGCGCAAATGAACACACTTGACACCTGGCTCGTGATCATTGGCCTCACCGCGGTGACCGTGGCCACCCGCTCGTTCTTTCTGGTGCTGGGTGACCGCATTCCGCTGCCGCTGCGCGTGCAGCATGCGCTGCGCTATGCGCCGGCCTGCGCACTGGTGGCGCTGGTGGCGCCCGAGGTGCTGCTGGAGCAGGGTCAGCTGTCGCTGACGCTGGGCAACCTCAAGCTGCTCGCGGGCGCGCTGGCCATCGGCGTCATGCTGGTGTCGCGCAGCATGATCGTCACGATGGCGGTGGGCATGGCGGCGTTCACCGCACTGCGGCTTCTGTAGCCGGCGCCGCTGCAACCGCCGCGACAGGGCGCCCGATCAGCGCCAGCAAGGCGTTCGGATCGAGCACCTGGATCATCGACTGCGTGGCCTCGGCGCCATCGCTCGCGTCGAGCAGGCTGACCACCCACGGCGCATGCTGGCGCAGTTCCAGCGGCGCCGGCTGCAAGTGGGTGCGGTCCACCTCGAACACCGTGACCAGGTCGTCGACACGCAGCGCCAGGGTCGGCAGGTCAGGCACCAGCGGCGACCGCAGCACCAGCATCACGCCGTCATTGGCGCGCGCCGGGTAGCCGACCTCGAACAGGCGCCGCGTGCACAGCGCCTGCACCAGGCGCGGCCGGCTGCCGACATCGACTTCGAGCAGGCCCAGCCCCAGCGCATGCGCCACCGGCGTGCGCACCAGCCGCGCCTGGCTGCAGGCTTCGATCACGCTCGACGCGGGCAGCGCATAGCGCGATGCGCCGACCTGGAACACTGCCAGCTCGATCGACTCGGCGCGGCGTCCCACCGGCGCCACCACCAGCGCACGCTCGTGCAGCGGCGCGCGCCGCCGTTCCATCGGCCCCAGCTGCAGGATCACCACCGCCGCCACGTCGTTGCGGTAGCCGTCGTCGATCTTGAACTCCCGATAACCGCCAGCGACCGCGCGCGCACACGCATGATGGGCGCCGTCGTGCTCGACCACCGCTGCGTGCAGCGCGAACGGCAGCGTGGTGCCGGGCGCCACGCCCGGGTCGCTGCAGACCAGCACACGGCCCTGGGCATCGACGAACGCGGCCAGCGCGTGACGCGATCCGATGACATCGGTCAGCATGGTGCGCAGTTCGTTGACGGCGTTGAAGACGACCGCCACGCCGCCGGTCAGCACGCCGAGCTCGTTGCGCACCGCGGCCAGGTACACATAGCTGGGCATACCGTCGGTCAGCGCGCCCGGCTCGAAGGCGCTTACCGCGTACTGCTGGGAGGTCGCCAGGCGAGCGATCGCGTCGCGATGGCAGGCGTCGATCTGGCTGCCGACCAGCGGCCGCTCCGGGTCCTCGCGCGAGGCGCCACGGATCACGCCCTGCGTGTCGAAGGCCACCAGCCGCGTGTACACGGTGTACAGGCCGTTGATGTAGTCGAGCACGCCGTTCAGTTCGGTGCTGCCGGCGGCTTCCGCTGGGGTGGCGAGCACGCGCCGCACGACCGGGGACAGCGCCCACCAGCGGCAATCATTGGCGCGCTCGTAGAGGTTGCGATCCATGATGTCGGCCGCCAGCCGTGCCAGCTCGGCAGCGTGATGGCGCGTGCGTCCGAGCGACGTGCGGTGCAGTTCCTCGATCGCGTCACCCACCCGCTCCCGGGTGCGGCCGCCGGCCTGATGGACCTGCGTGAGCACCGCCTTGAGGCGTGCCTGGTCGCCACTTTGTGCGCCGGCCATCAACCGGCCGTTCCACACCACGCGGCGCAGGTTGCGGTTGATCTCGTCGGCCTCGTTCTGCAGGTGCGTCAGCTCGGGGTTGTCGAGGGCGATCTCGCTGTCGCCCTCGATTGCCGGCTGGCTGCCGCGGAACGCCGTGAGCAGCGACACCATCGCCTGCGCGCGCCAGCCCGGGCCGCGATACGACTGGTAGCCGCGCGTCGGGCAGGTCACGGCCAGGTAGTCACGTCCACCGAACGAGCACAGCCGCACTTCGCCTGCCGGGCCGCTGGTCAGGCGCGTGCCCAGCGGCACATGGCCGTCGTCGCTGGTGGCGATCACGCGGCACGCATCGTCGACCAGCACCAGGGCCATCTGCCGACGCTCATCGGCCAGGTCCGTGAAGATGCGCTGCATCTCGTCGGCAAAGCGAAAGCGCAGGATCAGCACTCCCGCGGCGCGGCTGTCGACCTCGATGCGATGCGCATACAGCAGCGCGCAGCCGTCGGCCAGGTCAGTGGCGGCGTACTGCTCGACGTAGCTGCGCCCGGCCAGCGCCGCGCCGATGATCGGATCGCGGCTGCAGGACAAGGCCGCGGCGCGGTCGAGCCGCGCCAGCACGGTACCGACCGTGTCGACCACGATGATGTCGTCGTACACGGTGTACTTCGCGCGGTACTCGTCGAGGCGCGCCTCCAGCGGGTCGCGCAGCCCCGCCCGGCTGGCCGCATCGGCGCCGCAGAACGCGCGCAGTTCGTCATCGGTGGCGAGAAAGCCGACGTCGGCGGTGCGTTCGAACAGGTTGCGCACCAGGATGTCGATCGCACACTGCGCCTTGGAAACGAGGTCGTCGCCAAGCTCGGCCAGGTTCTCCGCACCGAGCTGCGAGATCAGCCGCTTCTGCAGGTTGTCGAAGCGTTCGCGCGTATGCGTCAGCGTGGGCAGGATCGACTGCACTTCGTCAGGACAACTGATCGCGGCACTGGCCTCGATCATCTGCCACACGAGGCCGAGGTCGCGCATGTCGCGATCGGCGGTCTGCACGCGATGCATGTGGGGGATCAGATCGTCGGTGGCGCTCATCGTCGGCCGGCGTCAGTGGTGAAGCGTCAAGGCTACGGTTCAACCCCCAGCGCCAAAGCGTGGAACTGCCCGTCTCGACCTACGTATTTGCTTGCCTCGCACCCGGCTGGTGCGCTGGCAGGCTCGAGCAAACGGGGCTGCAGGCCGGGTTGACCCGGACTCGGCCTGGCCGCTGGTGCCGACTGCGCCCGCCCGCGACGCCGGCCGTGCGCGCTCCCGCACCGCACTCGCGCTAGGGCAATCTTGGGTCGACAACCTGCCGTCGTGCGCCGACGATTCGCTTCATCGTCCGTCATGAGGAGCCCGCCATGACCACCCGACGCTGCACCATCTGCAAGGCCGACACCGAAGCAGCCCGGCTTGCCCTGACCCATGGTGAAGATGCGCCGCTTGCCGTCACCGTGCACGACATGTCGGTGCTCGAGTGCCCGCACGGGCACCGACAGTTTGCGAGCGCCGACTTTCCGCTGCTGCTGCTCGATCACCTGATGGAGCACGACGAGCCGCAACTGCCGGCAAGCGAAACCAAGGGCCTGCTGTTCAAGCACTACCACTGCGCGGCCTGCGGTACGAAACTGGCCAGCAGCCCGGACCAGCCGCATACCTTCCGCATTGACGTGGCGCTGCCCGACTGCCCGCAGTTCAACATCGATCTGACCGTGCCGGTCCACCGCTGCCAGCACTGCGGCCACGAGCAGCTGCATTCGCTCAAGGATGTGCGCAAGCACACCCCGGCCGCCCTCGCCCACGCCTTCAAGGCCGCCGAGATCGCCGCCGCCTGAGCGCCGGTCGAGCGAGCCTCAGCCGCCCGCGGTTGCGGCCGCGGCCGGTGGGGGCGCGAAGAGCGCGTCCCACAGCGCCACCACCGACTCGCTCTCGCCCACCACCTCGGCCGGTTCAACGCGCGCGTACTGCGACCCGTTCAGGCGCACCCGGTGCTGCAGCTTGCGATAGTGGCGATAGGCGTCGGCACCGGCCTGCGCCAGACCCGCGTCGATCAGCCCCACCTCGGCGGCGATGCGCAGCAGCGCGATGTTGCCGAGGTTGCCGAGCAGGCGCCGGTGCCGATGCGAGTGCAGCAGCACCAGCGTCTGCACGATGAACTCGATGTCGACCATGCCGCCGCGGTCATGTTTCAGGTCGAACAGCGCCGAGCGATTGGGGTGACCGTCGTGCATCTTCTGGCGCATTGCAAGCACGTCGGCGACCAGGCTGTCGCGCGCACGCTCGCGTGCCAGCACCTCGCAACGCACCTGCTCGAACCGCGCGCCCAGGGCGGCGTCGCCGCAGCAAAAGCGCGCCCGCGTGAGCGCCTGGTGTTCCCAGGTCCAGGCACCGCCTCCAGCGTCATTGCGCTGGTACTTCTCGAAGGCCTCGATCGATGACACCAGCAGCCCGGCGTTGCCGTTCGGCCGCAGCCGCAGGTCGATTTCGAACAGCACGCCGCTGGAGGTCTGCGCCGTCAGCCAGTTGGCCAGGCGCCGGCCCAGCAAGGCATAAATCTCCGCCGCGTCGGGGTGCGGGTCATCGAACAGGAAGATGATGTCGAGGTCCGACGCATAGCCCAGTTCCTTGCCGCCGAGCTTGCCGTAGCCGATCACGGCGAACGCCGGGGCGTCACGATGGCGCCGCGACAGACTTTGCCAGGCACCGGCCAGCGCAAGGCTCAGCGTCTGGTCGGCCAGCAGCGACAGATGGTCGGCGAGCCGCTCGACCGTCAATCGGCCATCGAGGTCCGCCAGCAGCAGGCGGAACA
>LNFM01009791.1_pt1 | contig 13761 bp, 12 predicted proteins | sample 596031 | NCBI WGS metagenome assembly LNFM01 (sample SAMN04254537, study PRJNA301005) | activated carbon metagenome | isolation source: dual media filters at the Ann Arbor, Michigan drinking water treatment plant | place: USA: Ann Arbor
GACGCACCACCTTCATGCTCTCGGGCGCCCAACTCGGCATCACCGTCACCGGCCTGCTCGTGGGCTTCGTCGCGGAGCCGCTGGTCGGGCGCTCGCTCGGCGTGATCTTCGGGGGTGGCAGCGTTTCCACCGAGGTGGCGGTCGCCACCGGCACCATCGTGACGCTCGTGGTGGCCACGATCATCCAGATGATCTTCGGCGAACTCTACCCGAAGAACCTGGCCATCTCGAATCCTGAACCGATGGCGCGCGCGCTCGCGGGCTCGACGCTGCTCTACATGACGGTGTTCGGCTGGCTGATCACCGTCTTCGACAAGTCGGCCAACCTGCTGCTGCGCGCGCTTCGGATCGAGCCGGTCCACGACCTCGACGTCAGCGCCTCCGCCGCCGACCTGCCGCACATCATCGCAGCCTCGCGCGAGAGCGGCGACCTGCCCGACGAACTCGCGGTCATGCTGGACCGGATCGTGGATTTCCCCCAACGCACGGTCGAGCACGCGATGGTGCCGCGATCGCAATGCGACTGGGTGGGCCCGGAGGCTACGCTGGAGGAACTGCGCGAACTCATGGCGCGCGCGCACACCCGCTATCCGGTGGTTGACGATGACGACGCGCCGATCGGCGTGGTGCATCTCTCCGATGTGCTCGCCCGCATGGACTCGGGACAGACGGGCGAGACCGTCCTCGCCGTGATGCGGCCCGCCCCGGTGATCCCGACCCTCATGCCCTTGCCGGCCGCCCTGGAGGAGCTGGTTCGCACCACCAACCAGCTCGCCTGCGTGATCGACGAATATGGCGGCTTCGCCGGCGTGCTGACCCTGGAGGACCTCGCCATGGAGATCGTCGGCGAGATCACCGACGAGCATGACGTCGAGACCGGCGCAGGCGTCGTATCCGAAGGCGACGGCATCTGGCTCATGGACGGCGACGTTCATCTTGACGAGGTCGAGCGTGCCATCGGCCACGACCTGCCGCGGGGCGATGTCGAGACCGTGGCGGGCCTGCTGATCGCCGAGAAGGGCGGTCTGCCCGCGGAGGGCGAGACAGTGACGATCGCGCTTCCCGCCGATCCGGCGGAGCTGGCGACCAACAAGCTGATCCAGCGGCGACTGGACGTCGATGTGCTGCGCATCGAACGCCATGTGCCCGCCGAGGTGCGCGTGCGCCTGGTCGAAGTTGCGGCAGCGGAGGACGACCGATGAACGACCCGCTGTTCATAGCGCTGGCGACCATAGCCCTGATCGTGCTCAGCGCCGTCTGCGTCATCATCGAGTTCGCGCTGCTCGGCGCGCGTCGTCATCGCCTCGAGGAACTTGCCGCCGAGAGCCGCTCGGCGCGTGCGGCGCTGCGCGGCATGAACGACCTGACGCTGATGCTCGCAGGCGCACAACTCGGCATCACCGCCTCCACCTTCGGCCTCGGCGCGATCACGAAGCCGGCCTTCGACGCATGGCTCGGGCCGGTCTTCGCCGTCCTGGGCATGCCCGAATGGGCGACCGGGGCGGTCGCCTTCGCCACCGCCCTGTTCATCGTCACCTTCCTGCACCTGGTGGTGGGCGAGATGGCGCCAAAATCCTGGGCCATCGCCCATCCGGAGACCTCGGCACTGGCGGTCGGCCTGGTGTCGCGTGCCCTCCTCTGGCCGCTGCGGCCCCTGCTGGGCTGGATCAACGACATGGCGAACCGGCTGGTCCGGGCGAGCGGCGTGGAGCCTGTCGAGAGCGCGGCCGTCGGCGGCCAGGACATTGCGACCATCCGCCAGCTTGTCGAGCATTCGGCGAAGGTGGGTACGCTCGAACCGCAGATCCAACAGCAGATCTCGGGGCTGATCGACCTCGGGAAGCTGCCGGTCGAGGCGCTCGTCACGCAGGCCGCTGTCCATGTCGCGCCGACCGCAACGGTGGGCGACGTCCGCGCCGTCGCGCTGCAATCGGGACACATGCGCATCCTGATGCTCGGCACGCAGGGCGGGGTGCCTACGGTGGTGCATGTGCGGGATACGTTGACACTGCCGCCGACGCAGTTCGCGCGGGACAAGGCCCGTCCTGCCTTCAGGCTTGCGGCCAAGACGCCGGTCTACGAGGCGCTGGCCCGCATGCGGGGGGCGAGCGTGCAGCTTGCCGTGGTGATGGATGGTGATGCAGTCCGCGGCGTCATCACCCTCGCCGATATCCTGAAGCTCGTGCTCCCGGCGGGGGTGGCAGCGGTCCAGACGCCAGCCCGGGCAAAAGCGGCATGACGATCATCGCGCGGCCGCTCCAGCTGCGGCAAAGCGGCGCTGACGCGCGGCATTGCACGCTTTGCCGCGGCGAACACGTCTGATGGACACGCTCATCGCCACTTTCGAGAACTGGATCCGCGCCGGCGCGGGCTGGGCGCCGGTGGCCGTCTTCGTCATCACCTTCCTGGAATCGCTGCCCGGCATCAGCATCCTGGTGCCGGCCACGGCCCTGCTGGTCGCCATCGGGGCGTTGCTCGGCACCGGCACGCTGGAGCCGGGGCCCATCCTGATCGCCGCCATCACGGGTGCGATCGCCGGCGACGCGGTGGGTTTCTGGATCTCCCGCGCGGTGGGGCCGCGCATGGTCCGCCGATGGCTGCCGCGTAGCCAGCGCCGTGCCTATGCGCGCGCGCTTCTGCTGTTCCGTCGCTGGGGCTGGGCCGCGGTGTTCTTCGGCCGGTTCCTGGGCCCCGTGCGGGCGGTCGCACCGCTGATGGCGGGCGTGGCGCGTATGCGGGAGCGGCATTTCCAGGCCGCCAACATAGCCTCCGCCGTCATCTGGGCGCCGCTGATGCTGCTGCCGGGCTACGCCGCCGCGCGCGGCATGGAGGAGATGGCGGCCAGCGACCATCCCCTGCTGCTGGGCGCGGGGCTGCTGCTTCTTGTCGCGGCGGCCGTGTTCGGCGGGCGCCGGCTTCTCGGGCGCCGCGCGCCGGCGCCCCGCTCCCGCCGCTAGCCCTCCGCACCTTATCCCATGCTGCCTGCGCGCGCCCGGCCCCAGCAGAACCGCCAGGCCCCGGCCGCAGGATCGCACCGAAGGGCAAGGGCACGGTGGTCAACGGGCGGGTTGCCGCAGGCAGCACGGCGTTCCGGATGTCGGCGCGACGTTGACCGGACCGCGCGGCACGGCGCGGGTACGCAAGCGAGAGCGAGGAGGACTGACAATCGACCTGATGCAGATTGCGGTGCTCGCCGTCGTCCAAGGCGTGACCGAGTTCCTTCCGGTGAGTTCCTCCGGCCACCTCGTTCTCATGGGCCACCTGATCGGTGTGTCCGGCCCGCAGCTCGCCATGGACGTGGCCTTGCACGTCGGCACGCTGCTCGCGGTGCTCCTGGTCTTCCGCGCCGATGTGCGCGCCATGGTGCGCGGCGCATTCGATCTGGCGAAGGGCGCGCACACACCAGGCGCGGCGCTGCTACTGCGCCTCGTCGTCGCGACGCTGCCGATGCTGCCGGCCGGCCTACTCGGCCGGGACCTCCTGGTCGAACATGGCCGGAGCATCGCGATCGTCGCGGGGGCCACGATCCTGTTCGGCGTCGTCCTCTACCTGTCGGATCGGCGGGAGGGCAGGCGCGGCATCGAGGACATGACGCTGCTCGACGCCCTCCTCATCGGCTGCGCGCAGATGCTGGCCTTCATCCCGGGGACCAGCCGCTCGGGTATCGTGCTGACCGCGGCACTCTTCCTCGGCTTTCGCCGCGAGGATGCCACACGCTTCGCGATGCTGACGGCGATCCCGACGCTGATCGCCGCCGGTACGCTGCTGGCGGCCGGAGGCCTTGCACCCTCCGACACCCTGGATTGGGGCGGGCTCGCGACCGGCGCGGCCCTCGCCTTCGTCTCGGCCGTGCTCGCGATCTGGGGACTCCTGGCATGGGTTCGCCGGGCGAGCCTCACCGTCTTCGTGATCTACCGGCTGGTGCTCGGATGCGCCCTGTTCCTGCTTCTCGCGCTGAGCTGACCGCCGGCCCGCCGAACGCGCCGCGCCCGCCGGCGGCCATGCCGTGAGCGGCGGCGCGCAGGCCGGCCCAGCGCCCGAAGCGCCGGCCGCGCCCCATGCCATGCCGGCGGAGGCCGTCGGCGCGGCCCTCGGGACCACCCCGGAGGGGCTGTCCGCGGAGGAGGCGGCGCGGCGGCTGGCCGCGCATGGTCCGAACCGCCTGCCGGAGGCGGATCGCCCGGGGCCGCTGCGGCGCCTCGCGCGGCAGTTCACCGGGCTGCTGATCCAGGTGCTGCTGGGCGCCGCGGCGATCACGGCGATGCTCGGCCACTGGGTGGACACGGCCGTCATCCTGCTCGTCGTGGTCGCCAACGCCGTGCTCGGCTTCGTGCAGGAGGGACGGGCCGAGCGGGCGTTGGAGGCGATCCGCGACATGCTCGTCCCTTCGGCGAACGTGCTGCGCGGCGGGCGACGGCTCGCGGTCGCCGCCGAGGAGCTGGTGCCGGGCGATGTCGTGCTGCTCGAACCCGGCGACCGGGTGCCCGCCGACCTCCGCCTGTTCCGGGCCCGCGCGCTCCGGCTGGAGGAGGCGGCGCTCACTGGCGAATCCGTCCCGGCGGAAAAGGACGCAGCACCCGTCGAGCCGGACGCGCCGCTCGGCGATCGTGCCGGCATGGCGCATGCGGGCACGCTGGTCGTGGCCGGCAGCGGCGCGGGATTCGTGGTGGCTACCGGCGCCGCGACCGAGCTCGGCCGCGTCACGGGCCTGCTCGATGCCGCGAGGGAGGGTGTCGAGACGCCGCTGCTGCGGCAGATCGCGGAATTCGCGCGGCGCCTGACCTTCGTCGTGCTCGGGGTCGCCGCGCTGACGCTCGTCTTCGGGTTGCTCGTGCGCGCGATGCCCTTCGCCGACCTGTTCATCGCCGTGGTCAGCATCGCGGTCGCAGCGATCCCGGAGGGGCTGCCGACGGTGCTGACGGTGGCGCTCGCCATCGGCGTGCATCGGATGGCCCAGCGGAATGCCATCATCCGGCGCCTGCCTGCCGTCGAGACGCTGGGCTCGGTCGGCGTGATCTGCACGGACAAGACCGGCACGCTGACCCGCAACGAGATGACCGTGCGCGCCGTGGCGCTGCCGGACGGCATGGCCCTCGAGGTCGGGGGCGCCGGCTACGCCCCGCATGGCGGCTTCTCGCGCGATGGGCGCGAGGTGGATCCGGCCGCCGTCCGGCCACTGGCCGATCTCGCCCGCGCCGCGGCGCTCTGCAACGACGCCGCGCTGCGCGAGGAGGGCGGTGCCTGGCGGGCGGAAGGCGACCCGATGGAGGCGGCGCTGCTCGCCCTGGCCATGAAGGCCGGCCTCGACCCCCAGGCCGAGGCGGCGGCGCGGCCGCGCACCGACGCCATCCCCTTCGACGCCGTGCATCGCTTCATGGCGACCCTGCACCACGACCACCAAGGTGGCGCCATCATCCTGCTGAAGGGCGCGCCAGAGCGGGTCATCCCGATGTGCACCGAGGCGGCCGGCGAGGCGGCGGACGCCTTCGCGCCCGAGGCGTGGCTGGCGCACGCCGAGGCCCTGGCCGCCTCCGGCAACCGCGTGCTGGCGCTCGCATCCCGCCCGCATCCGGCCGAGCGCACCACGATTGCCTTCGCCAACGTGGAAGGCGGGCTGACGCTGCTCGGCCTGGTCGGTCTGCAGGACCCGCCACGGCCGGAGGCCGTCGCCGCGGTGGCGGAGTGCCGTGCCGCCGGCATCCGCGTGAAGATGATCACCGGCGACCACGCCGGCACCGCCTGCGCCATCGGGCGCCAGATCGGCCTCGCGAACAGCGACCGCGCCGTCACCGGCGCGGAGATCGACCGCATGGACGATGCGACGCTGCGGCGCGTCGCGATGGAGACCGACGTCTTTGCGCGCACGAGCCCGGAGCACAAGCTCCGCCTGGTCGAGGCGCTGCGCGCCGAGGGCGCCATCACCGCCATGACCGGCGACGGCGTGAACGACGCGCCGGCGCTGGCGCGCGCCGACGTCGGTGTCGCCATGGGCCACCGCGGCACGGAGGCGGCGAAGGAGGCGGCGCAGGTGGTGCTGGCCGACGACAACTTCGCCTCCATCGCCGCGGCGGTGCGCGAGGGGCGCACGGTGCGCGACAACCTGCGCAAGGCGGTGGTCTTCATGCTGCCGATCAATGGCGGCGAGTCATTCTCGGTCCTGCTGGCCGTGCTGCTCGGCACGACGCTGCCGATCACGCCGGTGCAGATCCTCTGGGTGAACATGGTCAGCGCGGTCGCGCTGGCGATGGCGCTGGCCTTCGAGCCGGGCGAGCCGGACGCGATGCGCCGCCCGCCCCGGCCGGCCGCGGAGCCGTTGGTGGACCGCTTCCTCCTGGGGCGGGTGCTGCTTGTCTCGGCACTATTCCTCGCCGGAGTCTTCGGGAGTTTCCAGGCGGCGCTCGCGGCCGGTGTCGGTGTGGAACTCGCCCGCACCGTCGCGGTGAACACGCTGGTGGCGATGGAGGTCGCCTACCTGTTCAGCGTGCGCTACCTGCGCCAGCCCTCCTTCACCTTCCAGGGGGTCAAGGGAACGCCGGCGGTGCTGGTCGCGCTCGGCCTGGTCACCGTGCTGCAGCTCCTCTTCACCTACGCGCCGCCGATGGAGGCGCTGTTCGGTACACGCCCGTTGCCGCCACTCTGGGCTGGCGTGGTGCTGGCGATCGGCGCCGCGCTGTTCGTCGTGCTGGAGGTGGAGAAGTGGGCGCGGCGACGCCTTACGGAGGGCCGCTGACGTCGATACCCTGGTGCGGCACCCACCAGGCAGGAATCCGAGAGACCTCTGTTTTCCGCCCCCCTGTTCCTGCCGTGTCTCCAAGGCTCCAGCCTGGAGACCGCCTGTACCGAGTCGCACCTCCTCCGCCAGTTCCCATGCGAGCCGCACTCTCCGCCAGCGTATTCAGATCCCCTGGCCATCTCAGCGCGGAAGCGCCCAACGCGCCGCACCAGGGCGCCACGCAGGAGAAAGTCCAGGCCAATAGTGCCTGTGCCAGGGCTGCGCCCTCTGCGCGGCGGAAGGTCGCTCGGCTCGCCTTTGGGGTGGATGCCAGCACCGACTCATTGATCCGGCCACCTGCACCACACGCTCCCGATGCGCGCGGATGAATCGCAAAGATATGGAGGCCGTAAGGAGACACCCATCCGCCTGTCGCCAAAGCTTCTTCGATCCGAAGCATCCGTGACACGCCCCTGGCCTACCCCCGCCTCGCTTCTTCATGGGCAGGAGGGTCAAAGTGCCGGGCGTTTCGTTGCGAGGCATCCAGAAAAATTTCGGCACCACACCGGTGCTGCGCGACGTCTCGCTCGAAGTCTCGGAGGGCGAGTTCCTGGCCATCCTGGGCGCGTCCGGCTGTGGCAAATCCACCCTGCTGCGGATCCTCGCCGGATTGGAAACCGCCGATGCCGGTGAGGTGTTGATCGGCGCCCGCCGGGTGGATGCGCTGCCTCCCAAGGCGCGTGACCTCGCGATGGTGTTCCAGAGCTACGCGCTCTACCCCTATATGACCGTAAGCCAGAACATCGCCCTCCCCCTGGAGATGCGCCGGATGTCTTCCATCCAGCGGATTCCATTGCTGGGGCGGGTCTGGTCGGGCGCGGTGCGTCGGGCGATTGCGGCCGATGTCGCGGCCGTCGCGGGACCGCTGGGACTCGCGCCTCTGCTGGCCCGCAAGCCCGCGCAACTCTCCGGCGGGCAGCGGCAGCGTGTGGCCCTGGCTCGCGCGATGGTCCGCAGCCCCGCGGCCTTCCTGATGGATGAACCGCTCTCCAACCTCGATGCGCGCCTGCGGGCCGAAGCACGGGCCGAGATCGTGGCACTGACCCGCAGGCTTGGCGTCACCACCCTTTACGTGACCCATGACCAGGGCGAGGCGATGGCAATGGCCGACCGCGTGGCGGTGATGCAGGCCGGCCGGGTGCTGCAAGTGGCCCCACCGCAGGAACTCTATGACGAGCCGGCCAGCCTCGAGGTCGCACGCTTCATCGGCTCGCCGCCCATGAACGCCCTGCCCGCCCATGTCGGTGAAGACGGCGCGGTGATGATCCGCGATGTCCGGCTGCCCTGGCTCAGCGCGGCCCACGGCCCGGTCACGCTGGGTGTGCGGCCCGAAGGCTGGGCGCCGGCCAGCCATGGCATCCCCGCCATCATCACGCTGATCGAGCATCTGGGTGCCGAGACGCTGTGCCATCTCGAAGGCGGCGCCGTGCTGCGGCTCGATCCCGAAACGGCGCGGGGGATGGCCCCGGGACAGGCCTTGCGGCTGGCGGTGCGCAAGGCGGTGCTGTTCGGCCCCGATGGCGGGCGGCTGGCGCTCCAGGCAGCACTGCGGGAGACGGCCCTTGGCTGATCCGCGCCGCCCGCCCAGCCCCCGGCGCGCCGAGGCGCTGGCCGGCACCCTGCTGGCGCTGCCGGCCTTCATCCTGATGTGGCTGATGCTGCTGGGCCCCGCCGTCGCGGTCGGCCTGCTCTCGCTCACCGACTGGAATTTCGGCGAGCCCAGCATCCGCTTCGCCGGCATCGCCAACTACGAGGAGATGTGGGGCGACCGGGTGTTCTGGATCAGCCTGCGCAACACGGTGATCTATGTCGGCGTGGCGGTGCCGGCCACGGTGCTGCTCGGCCTCCTCGCCGCCATCGCGATCGAGAGCGTGGGCGGCGGGCTACGCGGCTTCTATCGCGCCGCCTATTTCCTTCCGGTTGCCAGCACGCTGCTGGCCATGGCGCTGGTCTGGGAGTTCATGTTCCACCCCACGGTGGGCTTCGTGAACCAGGTCTTCCGGGCCGTGGGCCTGCCGACCGCCGACTGGCTGCAAAATCCTGACACGGCGCTCTTCGCCCTCGCCGCCATCGGCGTCTGGCAGAATCTCGGCCTTGCCATGGTGCTGTTCATGGCCGGGCTGAAGGCCATCCCGCCCGATCTGTACGAGGCGCTGGCGATGGATGGCGCCGATGGCGCATGGGAGAGGTTCCGCCGCGTGACCTGGCCGATGCTGGGCCCGGCCCTGGTCTTCGTCGTCGCCATCACGGCCATTCGCAGCTTCCAGGTCTTCGACACGGTCCAGGTGCTGACCGAGGGCGGGCCTTCGAAATCCACCGAGGTTCTGCTCTTCACCATGGTGCAGCAGGGCTTCACCTTCCTGCGCTCGGCCTATGGCGCGGCCATCACGATGGTGTTCCTGCTCCTCACGCTGACGATCACCCTGGCGCAGACCGTGATCCTGGATCGGCGGGCGCATTATGGTTAGGCGCACGCTGACACACCTCATCCTGCTCGCCGGTGCCGCGGTCATGCTGGCGCCTTTCGTCATCATGGTTTCCATCTCGCTCAAGCCACCGGGCGAGGTGTTCTCGCCGCAATTCTCGCTGCTGCCCACGCAATGGCACGCGGTCGAGAACTACACCGCCGCCTTCACCAAGGTGCCGTTGGTGCGCTTCCTGGCGAATGGGCTTTTCGTCACGCTCTGCATCTTCGCGGCCCAGGCCATCACCGCGCTGCCCATGGCCTATGCGCTGGCCAAGCTGCGCTGGCGCGGGCGGGAGACGGCCTTCGCCCTGGTGGTGCTGGCGCTGCTGATCCCGCCGCAGGTGCCGGCCATCCCGCTCTATATCGGGCTGTGGCAGTTGGGCCTGCTCAACACCTACGCCGCCATCATCCTGCCCTCCACCATCTCGGTCTTCGGGATTTTCCTGATGCGGCAATTCTTCCGCACTGTGCCCGATGACCTCATCGCGGCGGCGCGGATGGACGGCCTCTCCGAATGGGCCATCGTCTGGCGGATCATGCTGCCGACCGCGGCCCCCGCCATCGCGGCCTTCGCCTGCCTCTCCTTCATCTGGAACTGGAACGAGTTCTTCTGGCCGCTGATCGCGGTGCAGGAGGAACACCTGATGACGCCGCCGCTCGGCATCGCCTTTTTCTCGAATGCCGAGGCCGGCACCTCCTTCGGGCCGCTGATGGCCGCCGCCACGGTGGTGACCGCGCCCCTCGCCCTCGCCTTCCTGCTCGCGCAACGCGCCTTCATCTCCGGCGTGACGATGACGGGCGTGAAATGACCCACGTGAACCCCTGGAGCCCCATCATGCATCGCCGCACCCTGCTCGCCTCGCCCCTCGCCCTGGCTTCGCCCGCCCTGGCGCAGACCGCGCCCACGGAAATCTCCATCCAGTATTCCATCCCCGAGCTGTTCCGCGGGCTGATGGAGGAGGTGGCCACGGCCTTCATGCGCGCAAACCCGAATACCCGCGTGACGATCCGCGCGCCCGAGCCCGATTACGAGGCGATCCTCCAGCGCAACCTGCGCGATGCGGTGACGCGCCAGCTGCCCGATGTCGCCTTCCATGGCCTGAACCGCCAGCGCACGCTGGTGGAGCGCGAAATTCCCGTGGACCTCAAGCCCTTCATGGCGGCCGATGCGCGCATCGCCGAGCAGGGCTATTCCGAGAGCCTGCTCTCGCTCGGCCAGGTCGGCGCGTTGCAGACGGGCATCGGCTTCGCCCTCTCCACGCCCATCCTCTACTACAATGTGGAACAGCTGCGCCGCGCCGGCGGCAACCCGGAGAAGCTGCCCAGCAGCTGGGCCGAGGTCGCGGCGCTCGCGCGGGCCATCCATGGCACAGCCGAGAATCTGAACGGCATGTTCTACGACTGGACCATCACCGGAAACTGGGCCTGGCAGGCGCTGGTCTTCAGCCATGGCGGCACCATGCTCTCGGCCGATGAGCGCCAGGTGGCGATGGGCAATGAGCATGGCCAGCGCGCGATCGCCGCGCTGCGCATGCTCGTGGATGAAGGCCGCATGCCGGACATGCGGCCCACCGCCGCCATCGCCGATTTCTTCGCGGGGCGCCTCGGCATCTCCATGCAGTCCACTGCCCAGCTCGGCCGCTACAACCGCGAAATCGGCGGCCGTTTCCCGCTGGTCTGCGGCCGCTACCCGCTCTCGGCGCCGAATGCCCGGCTGCCGGCCGGCGGCAATGTCGCGATGATGTTCACCCGCGACCCCGCCAAGCAGGCCGCCGCCTGGGCGTTCATCAAATTCGCCACCGGCCCGGTGGGTGCCACCATGATGGTCAATGCCACCGGCTACATGCCCGCCAGCACCATCCCGGCGCAGCGCGAGGAGATGCTGGGCCGCTTCTACCGCGAGAACCCCAACCACATGGTCACCTTCCGCCAGCAGGATGTCATCACCGGCTGGTACGCCTTCCCCGGCCAGAACGCGCTGCGCATCACCGACACCATCAATGACCACCTGCAAAGCGTGGTGGCCAGGCGGGCCGAGCCGCAGCCGGCGCTGACCCGCATGGCGGCCGATGTGCAAGCCCTGCTGCCGCGCCGCTGATGTTCGACTTCATCCACATCACCGACCTGCACATCCTGCCCGCCGGCGAGACCAATTACGGCCTCGACCCGGCGGAGCGCCTGCGCATGGCAGTGGAGAGCATCGCCGCGCGGCATGGCCCGGGCAGCACCGCGCCGGCCGAGTTCGTCATCGTCACGGGCGACCTCACGCATCACGGCCAGCCCGAGGCCTATGCGCAGCTGCGCGACATCCTGGAGGGGCTGCCCATGCCCTTCCACCTGATGCTCGGCAATCACGACGAGCGCGATCATTTCCGCACCGCCTTCCCCGAGCAGGGCGTGGACGAGAACGGCTTCGTCCAGCAGGCGATCGAGACGGAGGCCGGGCTCTTCCTCCTGCTCGACACCAAAACGCCCGGCACCCATGCCGGCGCGCTCTGCGAGAAACGACTGGCCTGGCTGGCGGCCCGGCTTGCCGAAAGCGAGGGACCGGTCTTCCTCTTCCTGCATCACCCGCCCATGCCGGTGGGCATCACCCGGATGGACCGCATCCAGATGGCGCATGCGGCCGGTCTGGCCGCCGTGCTGGCGCCGCACCAGCCGCGCATCCGGCACATGTTCCACGGCCATCTGCACCGGCCGTTGGCGGGCTCCTGGCGGGGCATCCCCTTCAGCTCGATCCGCGGCACCGCGCACCAGGTGGCGCTCGATCTGTCTGACCGGGAGACGGTGCCGGGCAGCCATGAGCCCGCCGCCTATGCGCTGGTGCGGGTGAGCGATGAGGCGGTGATCGTGCACAGCCACGATTATCTGGACCAGACCGGGCATTTCGACCTGTGAGCCCGTAGCGGGCAGCCCCGCTCGTCATCATGGAGGGGCTGCGGCGTGACGCGTCGCGCCGGGCCGCTCGCGCTCAGCCCGCCAGGCTGCGCGCCACGGCCGGCAGGACATGCGCGACGGCTGGCGTCCGGAGCCCCTTCACCTTGGCCTGCCCGTCATCGCGCCGCAGTTGCACCGCCTCCGCGTTGTGCGGCAGCGCCTCGAAGGGCACGGACCTCCTCGGGCGACATCGGGCCACCCCAAGCCCAGGCTCTTCTCGCTGTCCGGTCAGAGCTTGGCGAAGCAGTCCGGCTCCATTGCGCAGAGACAGCGCTTGGCGGCGATATGCAGCCGCACGGGCTCCGTCACCTCCGGGCCGAAATGATGGACCAGCCAGGCATGGCCCAGCTCCTCATGCTGGTCGTCAATGCCGGCATCGGCCGGGTTGTCACGGAGATTGTGCACGAGGTGGCGCACATCATGCTCTCCTTCAGTTCGGGAAATGGATGGGGTTGGACCAAGCGCGGCGCCCCTGCGCATCGGCCACGACGACGCGCGCGAAGCCGCGCAGGGCCGCGGTGGAAAGCCGCGCCCGCGTCTGGCCCAGCGCCACGGATTGCGCGGCGCGGGAGCCGCGGCCCAGCACCATGATGCTGGCGGCGGGCGAGCAGGTGACCTCCACCCAATCCTCGCCCCAGGTGATGTCGTGGATGGAAGGCCCCTGCGTCGCGTAGAAATGCCCGGCCTTCAGCGCGGCCAGGAGTGCCTCGGGCTCATTGGCCTCCGCCTTGACCATCACCCAGCCGCCAAAGGCGTCGGGGCAGACGAAATGCGCGTCATCCACCGCGATGAGGTTGATCCGGCGCCCTTCGGCCAGAAGCTGGTCGGCGAGATAGACGCCATCGCCGCGCTCCGTGCGCAGTTGCGAGGTGTGGTTGTAGACCTCCACCGCATGCGCACCGGGCAGCGTGTTCGCATCCGCCGTGGTCAGCGCGTACCAGCCGGGATGCGGGATGGCGACGAAGGCGCCGGCGGCGATGGCGCGGGCGGCCAGGCCCGGCCGGGTCTCGCTGGCGGTGGTCGGCGCGAAATCCAGCGGAAGGCCAACGGCCAGGATATGCCACAGCTCGCCCAGCGCCGTCGCCGGCGCGTGCAGCTCGGCGCCCAGGATGGTGGTGAAGCGGGCGGTGCGGAAGGGCCGCGTGTCCACCACGGGGAAGTTGTATTTCGGCAGGAAATGATCGGTCAGGGCCAGGAAATCGTAGCCCGCTTCCCGATAGGTCGCGCAGACCGCCTCGGGCGTGCGGACGCCGTCGGAGGCATTGGAATGGGTGTGGATATTGCCCTTCCAGAAGCGGCCGGGGGCGGCGAAGGCGGTGTCTTGCGGCATGGGTCTCCATCCGGTTGCGTCAAGGAATTCGGCCTGGCCCGCGCAGGCGGCCCGGGCCGCCGCGCCCGGCAGGGCGGCGGTTCAGGGGTTGGCGGGGTTGCGGGAGACCGCCTCCGTCGCGCCGCTCTCCAGGATACGCCCGCGCTGCATGACGACAACGCGGCGCGCCCTGCGCCACGCCACGGGGAGGTCATGCGTGATCAGCCACCGGCGCCAATCCAGCCCTGGGGGTGCGCCCGGCGCCGGGCATCGATG
>LNFM01009792.1_pt1 | contig 13760 bp, 20 predicted proteins | sample 596031 | NCBI WGS metagenome assembly LNFM01 (sample SAMN04254537, study PRJNA301005) | activated carbon metagenome | isolation source: dual media filters at the Ann Arbor, Michigan drinking water treatment plant | place: USA: Ann Arbor
TGCGAGGCGTTGAAAACAAAGACGCAGCGCGGTGTTTGGTGTTGGATAGAGTGCGGAAGAGCGCGCCACCCTGACTGACTCTACGAGGTGAAGCCTTGAGGTCCAAAGAAACCCCCAAAACGCAACGGCTTCGGCAAATCGCCGCGGACTATCTTTCGGCTTTCCCAGGCTGGTCCCTGTATAGGGATACTTATTTCTTCGGACTTTGGCGCGCGTGTGGTCCGATCCGGCAAAACATCTGGTTCGGAATCATGAGCAACGGCGATTATCGTTTGTCGCATGATGTGACGGCCTTCATTCCGCATTTGAATGCGATTGGAAACCAGAAGCCGTGGGTCGGAATGCTGCCGCAACTCATAAGCATCCGGGATCGCCTGCAGTCGATAAGTCCAAGCCGGCACGAAGCGCGTTGGCGAGATGCCGTCGCTGCGATGGAGCGGGAACTCAAGCCCAGCATTCGCGCGCCGCTAGATCTTGCTGAGATATTGGAGATGTGCGTTGAGCAAACGCTGGGATATTGGGATCAAAACAATCTGGCGATGGTGGCGATTCTTAGCGCTTCCGTCGGTAAGACTGACGAGGCGCGGCAATGCTGTATTCGGCTGCAATCGATAGAGGCAGCTGATGCCGAAATGCGCGACTGGGACCGCGAGATGAAAGCGTTTGGTCTCGATCTTCTCAAGGCTATAGAGGCCGGACAAGAGCGGCAGTTTCTAGAGCCGGTAATTCACACCGCTGCCAGCGAAACGGGCGACGCTTAAGCTGTGGATCACACGCGAGTCCGCCGCCGCCCGCGCATCTGCCGCTAACGACTCCGTTACGGCTGCGGAATTATGGATTCCTGCAGGGGTGCTTCCCGCGTCGTTAAGCAGAGGTGAAGCCGAAGCGTGGTAAACGCGCGTTGAAGATCGATTCCGGGAGCGGAGTTCCGTGAGCAGAAGTTACGACCCGCGCGCACATGCGTACGATGATCAGACGCGCCACGCCGGCACGCTCTACATCCTCATGCTCGTGATCGCCGTCTGCTTCGGCGGCTTTGTGTGGCAGCTCTATAGTGGCCCCGAGACGCCGCGCATCAGCGCGCCTGGGCCTTACAAGATCACGCCATCAGAGGCGGGCGCTTTGGCCGCTGATCCGGTCGGGCCCGATGCGCTCACCGTTCCGGAAACCGTGACCGCTGAGGCAACGCCTGCGCCGGTGGAAGAAGCGCCGCCAGCGGCTGAGCCCGTAGGGCCGCCGCAAATGGGCGCTGTCCCGCAGTTCGCATCGAACGGCCGCTACGTCGCGCAACTCGCGGCGCTGCAATCGGAAGCGGCGGTCGATCCGGCGTGGCGGCGTCTATCGTCGCGCGCGCCGGAATTGTTTGCCCCCGCTCAACTCGATGTGGAGCGCGCCGATCTTGGCCAGCGCGGCATCTATTATCGCGTCCGCGCCGGCTATTTCGCCGACCGCACCCAGGCCGCGCGCTTCTGCGAGCGCATCCGGCAAATGGGTCAGGACTGTTACGTCGCGGCACGCTAAGAGCAGAGAGTGTCACAAAACCATCAGCCTATTGGCGCTAAGGGCTTCGCCGAACGGGGTTCGGGGAAATCGGTGCTCAGCTGCGCACTTGGCTTACGACAGCCAAAGCTCGATGCGGATATGCGCGCGTTCTTTCTGGACGCGCGGCCGTGGGCGTTCATTCTGTTCCGCGAAGCGTGCGTGTCGCGCGATCAGGTGCGGGCGCTGTGCGCTGAGTTGCGCGAAGCGGCGGGACATGACGCGACGATCTGGATCGACCAGGAGGGCGGTCGCGTTGCGCGGTTGAAAGCGCCGGAATGGCCGGTGTGGCCGGCGTGCGCGCGCTATGGCGACGTGTTCGACGGAAACAACATTCACGGCGTCGAGGCGGCCTATCTCGGCCACCGGCTGATCGCACACGAACTGCGCTCGATCGGCGTCGATGCGGATTATGCGCCTGTGCTCGATGTGCCGGTGGATGGCAGTGACAAGATCGTCGGCGATCGCGCGTTCTCGGCCAATCCGAAGATCGTCGCTGTGCTGGCGCGCGCAGCGCTTGAAGGCTTGCACGATGGCGGCGTTGCCGGCTGCATCAAGCACATGCCGGGTCACGGTCGCGCGACGGCGGATAGCCATTTTGCCCTGCCGCGCGTCTCGGCGAGCGAACTCGATCTCACCCACGACGTCTTCCCCTTCGCGCAGAACGCCGACGCCGAAGCGGCGATGACGGCGCACATCATCTATGACGCTTGGGATCCCGATCGCCCGGCGACGTGCTCGTCGTTCGTGATCGAGGAAATCATCAGGAAGCGCATCGGGTTTGCCGGCCTGCTGATGAGCGACGATCTCGACATGAAGGCGCTCCAATACGCCCTGAACGGCGGGCTCACCGAACGCGCTGAGGCGGCGCTGGCGGCGGGTTGCGACCTGGTGCTGCAATGCTCGGGCAATCTGAAAGACATGCAACAGGCGGCTAAAGGCTGCCGGACGCTGGATGGCTTGTCGCTGGTTCGCGCCAGGGCGGTGGAGAGCTTCGCAAAACGCCCGCCGCGCGAATTCGACGCCGAAGCGGGCTGGGCGCGCTTCAGAGAGCTTGTGGGCTAATCGGCGCAATCTGCGCTATATCCCGATCATGAGCGACGACGCCGAGACCATTCAGGCTGACCTCTTCGCCGCCGAACAGGCGGACGAGGGCGAAGCGCTGGTGCTTGCACTCGATGCCTTCGAAGGCCCGCTGCACCTGCTCCTGGAGCTCGCACGCACGCGCAAAATCGATGTCGCGAAGGTTTCCATTGGCGAGATCGCCGATCAGTACCTCGCCTTCATCGCCGAGATGCGCGCCGGCAATATGGAGATTGCGGGCGACTATCTCGTCATGGCGGCGTGGCTGGCGCTGCTGAAATCGCGCCTGCTGATCCCGAAGCCGCAACTGGCTGAAGACGAGCCCGATCCGCAGATGATGGAAGTGGCGCTGCGTCAGAAGCTGATGAACTTGGCGCAAGCGCGCGCGGCGGCCAAGAAGCTCGAAGAGTTGCCGCAGCTCGGGCGCGACGTGTTCTTGAACGGCCAGCCGCAGGCGACGGTGCTGACTAAGCATACCGTGTGGAGGGCCGATCTCTACGAATTGCTCAACGCCTATTGCGCCGATCGCTCGAAGGTCATCCGGCGCAAGGCGTTCAAAACGTTCGTGCGCCGCGCCTATCCGCTCGATACCGCGCGTAAGAAATTAGAGCAGGCGCTGACTAAGCTCGATGAATGGCAGGCGATCACCACGCTCGCGCCGGCCGCGGATGATACGACACCCGATGCGCCGCCGCCCGAGAGCTATCTGGCATCGACCTTTGGCGCTTCGCTGGAATTGACGCGCGAGGGCAAGTTGGAGCTGCGGCAGGTCGAAGCATTCGCGCCGCTATTCCTGCGCGCCCGCAGCGGCCATAAGGATCGTGCATGAACGAGGCCGATCCGCCCCTCGCCGACACGATGCGCCGCATCGAGGACGCCTTCGCCGATGGCGAGCGCCCGCGCGCCGAACCGTCAGTGGACGCGATCCGCGCGGCGGAGGCGCTGCTGTTTGCGGGCGGCGAGCCGATCCTGGCGAAGGATCTGGGCGAGAAGCTCGGGCCCGCGGTTGATGTCGCCGCTGTGCTCATGAAGCTAAAGGCCGATTACGCAGGCCGCGGCGTGAACCTGGTCGAGACCGGGGCCGGGTGGCGCTTTCAATCGGCGGCGGACCTGTCGAGCCTTTTCGCCGAGACCCGCGAGGCGCCGAAGCGGCTGCCTAAGGCGGCGCTGGAGACCCTGGCGGTTATCGCATACCACCAACCGGTCACGCGGGCCGAAATCGAGGAAATCCGGGGCGTCAGCCTCTCGCGGGGCTCAATGGAGCTTCTGCTGGAAATCGGCTGGATCAAGCCCCGTGGCCGCCGCCGGACGCCGGGCCGGCCGCTGACGTTCGGGACGACGGACGCATTCTTGAGCCAATTCGGCCTAGCCTCGCTTGACGCTCTGCCAGGCAAGGACGATTTGAAGGGCTTGGGCCTTCTGGACCCGCGCGCGGCTACTCAGCTCGATATCCCGCGCCCCAGCGAGGACTTGGCTAGTGACGAAGAACCGCTGTCGGAGAGTGACGACGCGGCAAGCTTTTTCGTAGATCATATGGACAAGGACGAGTAAGCGCCGCTAGCGCCGTCCGGAATTGGAGTTCCATTCAAATGCATATGCCTGGGTTGATCCCGCTTCTCATCGTCCTGGCGCTGGCGTTCCTGCTGTTCAGCCGGCCAGGCCGCATCTCGAACCTGATGGAAGATCTCGGCAAAGGCATCCGCGGTTTCCGCAAAGGTTTGAGCGATCCGCAAGACCCACAGCCGCCGGCCGAAACGCCGCGCCAAGTGCAAGATCAAGCCGAGCAGCGTCAACGGGACAACGCGCAGAACTAAAGCGCGCACGGGGCCCAACGCCACATGCTACCGAGTCTTGGCTTCAACGAGATCATCATCCTCGGCATCCTCGCCCTTCTGGTCGTGGGTCCGAAAGACTTGCCGTTGCTGTTTCGCAAGATCGGCCGCTGGACGGCGAAGCTGCGCGGTATGGCGCAGGAGTTTCGCACCGGCTTCGATGAGCTCGCACGCCAGGCCGAACTCGATGAGCTGAAGCGCGAAGTCGACGCGCTGCGCAAGACGACATCGCTGCACGACATACGTAACGAACTTTCAAAGCCGTTGCCGACGCTTGAAGACTATGCGGGCGTCTCGAAACCGGCGCCGTCATTGCCGTCGCCCGAGGGGCCCGCGGAAACCGCCGTGCCGCCGCCGATCGCTACCGCGCGGGGCCCGTCCGGGCCGTCCATCACGCAAACCTCCGATACCGACGCTGCGCCAGCTGAAGCGCCGGCGGCCGAAGAAGCGCCCTCCAATGTCACGCCGATCGTGCGGAGCGCGCCATGAGCGCTGCGGCCAACGACGAAGACGAAATCGAAGCTTCGCGCGCGCCGTTGCTCGATCACTTGGCTGAGTTGCGCTATCGCCTAGTGCGTTCGGTGATTGCGATCGTTGTGGGCTTTGCGATCTGCTTTGCCTTCGCCGACGACCTCTTCCTGTTTCTGGCGCAACCTTTTCAGACCGCGATGGCGAGCGTCCATCCAGAGCGCGCCGGTGAGGCGATTCAGCTCATCAATACGGGCGCTTTCGGCTTCTTCTCGGTGAAGATGCAGATTGCGCTGTTCGGCGGCATCGTCTTGGCGTTTCCCGTCCTGGCTTGGCAGGTCTACGCGTTCATCGCGCCGGGTCTCTACAAAAATGAGCGTGCGGCTGCTGCACCCTTCATGATCGCTGCGCCGATCATGTTTCTCACCGGTGCTGCGTTTGTGTTCTACGTCGCTGTGCCGTTCGCACTGCACTTCGCGCTAACGCAAGAGGTCACCGAAGGGCCGGTGCAGGTTTCGTACCTGCCGAAGGTCGAGGAATATATGGGGCTCGTCACCACATTGGTGCTGGCGTTTGGCCTCATGTTTCAGATGCCGGTGATTTTGTCGCTTCTGGGCCAGGTGGGGATCGTATCGAGTTCGCTTCTCCGCAAAGGCCGCCGCTACGCCATCGTTGGGATCGCGGCATTTTCAGCATTGGTTACGCCAAACGACGTCATCTCGATGTTCGTCATGGCCGTGCCGGTTTACCTGCTCTACGAGATTTCGATCTGGATCGTCTCGGCGATCGAGGCGGCGCGCGGTCGCAAAGAGAAGGCTGAAGCCGCGGCGTTAGCCGCCGGCGCGCCGCCCGCCCCGTAGCGCTTTTGCGCACGTTCCGCTAAGCGGGGCGCGAACGGGAAAGACTCATGCACGACATCCGCGCCATCCGGGACAACCCGGCTCTTTACGACGCCGCCTGGGCGCGCCGTGGCCTGCCGCCACAGGCGCAGAAGATCATCGACGCCGACATCAAAGCGCGCGCCGCCTCCACCGCAAAGCAGGAAGCCGAAGCGCAGCGCAACGCAGCGTCGAAAGCCATCGGCGCAGCGAAGGGCAAGAAGGACGATGCGGAAGCTGAGCGTCTGATCACGCAAGTGGCGGCGCTGAAACTGCGTATTGAAGAGACGAGCGTCGATGAAGCCAAGTGGCTAGCCGTGCGCGATGAGCTGCTTGCCGGCGTGCCGAACTTGCCGGCGCCGGATGCGCCGGACGGCGCCGATGAGCATGGCAATATCGAAGTGCGCCGCTGGTATATCCAGTCGGGCGCCAATCCGCCGGCGCTCGATCTCACCGCCGATCACGTCACGCTCGGCGAAGCGCTCGGGCAAATGGATTTCGAAGCCGCAGCGCGGCTGTCTGGTTCGCGCTTCGTAGCGCTGAAGGGCCAGCTTGCGCGCCTTGAACGCGCGCTCGCGGCGTTCATGCTCGATCTGCACACGACTGAGTATGGTTACACCGAAGTGTCGCCGCCGCTTCTGGTCAAAGACCATGTGATGTTCGGCACGGGGCAGTTGCCTAAGTTTGTTGACGATCAGTTTACCGCGGCACGCACCGTTAGCCGTCAGGAATTGCTGAATGCGGCGCTGGAACGGTTCGACGAAGAGTTCGAGAAGCGCGGGCCGGGCGTAAAGCCCACGCAAGTTCTGAACGATATTCTGGAAACCGCGCCGACGCGCGAGGATTTCTGGCTGATCCCGACATCTGAGGTCGCGCTGACCAATCTGGTGCGCGAGCAAATCTTGGACGAAGCGCCGCTGCCGCTGCGCATGACGGCGGATACGCCGTGCTTCCGCGCCGAAGCGGGCGCTGCTGGCCGCGATACGCGCGGCATGATCCGCATGCACCAATTCCGGAAGGTCGAGTTGGTCTCGATCACGACACCGGAGCAAAGCCACGACGAGCACGAGCGCATGGTGGGTTGCGCGGAAGAAGTGCTGCGGCGTTTGGAATTGCCGTATCGCACGATGTTGCTCTGCACCGGCGACATGGGCTTCGGCGCGCGCAAGACTTACGATCTCGAAGTCTGGCTGCCGAGCCAAGGCAAGTATCGCGAGATCAGCTCGTGCTCGAATTGCGGCGACTTCCAAGCCCGCCGCATGAACGCGCGCTTCCGCAACAAGGACGGCAAGACCGAGTTCGTGCACACGCTGAACGGGTCGGGGCTCGCTGTGGGGCGGACGCTTGTGGCGGTGCTGGAGAATTATCAGCAGGCTGATGGCAGCATTAAAGTGCCGACAGCGCTGGTGCCGTACATGGGCGGCGTTGAGGTGATTACGAAGTAGATCGACGTCTACGCCGAGACTTGTGACTTCCAGCGCGTGTGCAGGACGAACGCCACGATCGCGAACACGAGTTCAATAGCGCTACCCGTTATCGCCCCGATGAGCGGCGCCGCGTTGAGATAGACCAACGCGATTGCCGCAGCTGCGAGTGTGAAGCCAAGCGCCCAATAGAGGCGCATGCCGTAAATGGTCGCGAAGATGAGGTAGCGTCCGGCAATGATGAGCAGCATTGCCGGGAAGAACCATTCGAGCCGCTGCAGCGACGCGACATAGGCTAGCGGCAGGCTGAAGATCAGCCAGAACGTGCTGGCGATCGCCACAGCGCCGAGCGGGTTTGCCTTATCGTGCCCGCCGCGCGCGCCGAGCACTTTGCAAATCAGAATGCCGACTGGGTGGATCAGCATGCCGCCGATGAACAAAACCCAGACCGATTGTGCAGGCGAGACGAACCAAGCCGTTGCCGCTGCCGCTCCCCAAGCGAGCGACGACGCCAGAATGCCGCCTGCGCCACTGAGGTAGCCGTGGCGCATGTCTCTCTGTGCGAGCGTTAGATCGTTCACGATGTCCCCCAGTTTATGCCGCTGTTCGTATCACACTAGTCCGCTGCCAGCAGAGCGAGCATTTCGTCGCCGCTTGCGCTTTCCGGCAGCGCCGCGAATGTCGCGCTGGTCTCCAACGCCACCTCAAGCAATGCCTGAAAGATCCGCCGCGGGATCGTCTGCGCGCCGAACTGCGAGAGGTGCGGCGTGATGAATTGCGCGTCGAGCAGTTTGAAACCGCCGAAGCGCAGGCGCGCTGCGAGATGCACGAGTGCGGCTTTGCTGGCGTCGGTGGCGCGCGAGAACATGCTTTCGCCGAAGAAGGCGCCGCCGATCGCCACCCCGTAGAGTCCGCCGGCAAGCACGCCATCGATGCGCGCCTCCACACTATGTGCGACGCCTTGGGCGTGCAGCGCCAAATAGAGTGCGCGGATGTCGGGATTGATCCAGGTGTCTTCGCGATCGGGGCCGGGTTCGGCGCAGCCGTCGATGACGGCGGCGAAATCGCGGTCGATGGTGAAGCTGAAGCGATTGGCGCGGAGCGTGCGGGCGAGGCGGCGCGGGACGTGGAAGCGGTCGAGCGGGAAGAGGCAGCGCCATTCCGGGTCGACGATGAAGAAACCCTCGTCCTCGCGGCTCTCCGCCATCGGAAAGACGCCGCGCCGGTAGCAGGCGAGCAGATCGTCGGTGGAGAACGGCTTCACGGGCGCAAAATGCCAAACTGCGGCGGCGTTTCAAAGGCGGCTTGACTTGGGTTCGGCTCGAGATATAACCAAGCAAGAATATAACCATATAGCGATATATGAACCTGGACGCCACATTTTCAGCCCTCGCCGACCCGACGCGCCGGGCGATCCTTGCCCGGCTGGCCGAGGGCGAGGCCTCGGTGATGGAATTGGCCGCACCGTTTGCGCTGAGCCAACCGGCCGTCTCCAAGCACCTGCGCGTGCTCGAGAATGCGGGGCTCATCACCAAGGGCCGCGATGGCCAGCGCCGGCCGTGCAAGATCGAAATGGCGCCGCTCAACGCCGCCAACGATTGGATCGAGCGCTATCAGCAGATTTGGGAACAGAACTACGTGCGCCTCGATAATTTGCTCGAGGCGTTGAAGCAGGACGCGCCGGAAGCGCGCGGCAAACGAAAGAAAAAATAGAGCGCCGGTGTCGGCGCGGGTGGGTCTCAAGCGTTCCTCGAACGAACGCCGCAATATTCCAAGGAGCAAGACAATGTCAGCACAAGTTTCATTGCCGAGCGACCGCGAAGTCCGCGTCACGCGTACGTTCAAGGCGCCGCGTCAGCTGGTGTGGGATGCGCATACGAAGCCGGCATTGGTGGTGAAGTGGATGCTCGGCCCGCCTGGCTGGTCGATGCCTGTGTGCGAGATGGATGTGCGCGAAGGCGGCGCTTACACGTGGCGCTGGAGAAGCGACGAAGACGGCAAAGAGTTCGGCTTCCACGGCACGTTCACTGAGGTCAACGAACCAGCAAGGCTGGTGCACGATGAGTATTGCGATCCCGGCGAGATCGGCGGCGACATGCCGGAGAATGATCCTGCGCTCGTGACGCTCGATCTCAGCGAAGCGGGCAACGTCACGACGCTTGTTTGCACTATGCGCTTCTCTTCGAAAGAAGCGCGCGATGGCGCGGTCTCCACTGGTATGACCGATGGCATGGAGATCGGCTATGCGCGTCTCGACCAGATGTTCGCGCAAGCAGCGTGAGGCAAGCAATGCCAGCACCAGCACAAGTTACATTGCCAAGCGATAGAGAAGTCCGGGTCACGCGCCAGTTCAATGCGCCGCGTCAGCTCGTATGGGACGCGCACACCAAGCCCGACTTGATGCCGAAATGGCTCGGTTATCCCGGGTGGGATATGCCGATCCGCGAAATAGACCTCCGCGTTGGCGGCAAATATCGCTGGCAATGGAAGAACGACGCGGAAGGTCAGCAGTTCGGCATGCTCGGCACATTTACGGAGGTGGATGCGCCGTCGCGTATCGCTCACGAGCAGTATTTTGATCCGGACGGCACGGGCTCGCCTGTGGGCGACGCATGGACCGTTTCTCTGGATCTCAGCGAGGAGAATAGCGTCACCACGCTCGTCTGCACGATGCAGTATGTATCGAAGGAAGCGCGCGACAACTCTCTCGCCACCGGCATGACGGACGGCATGGAGTTTAGCTACTCCCGTCTCGACGGCTTGGTCGCCGAGGCAGGCTGATGTCAGCCAAGGATGTTTCCACGAAGCCGCGATCGGCGGCCGCTGCGCCGAAGAAGAAGGCGGCGGCGAAGAAGGCAAAGCCAGCTGATGACGTCGGTGGTTTGATGGACGGGCTGAAGCATCCGCAGCGCAAAGAGATCGATACGATCCGCAAAGCGATTAAAGGTGCGGACAAGTCGATCAGCGAAGGCGTGAAGTGGAATGCGCCGAGCTTTCGCACGCACGAATGGTTCGCGACGGTCAATCTGCGCAGCAAGAAAGAGTTGCAGGTTATCCTGCATCTCGGCGCCAAAGTTCGCGCCGGGCAGAAGCGGCCTGACATCACCGACCCAAGCGGCTTGCTGAAATGGCTGGCCAATGATCGCGCGATGGCCACCATGCGCGACACGCCTGCCGATCGCAAAGCGCTTGCGGCGATCATGCGTCAGTGGATCAAGTTCGTCTGATGGTAGCGAAGAAGAAGTCCGCGCCGAAGAGAACCGCAGCGAAGACGGCGCCGCCGCGCGATGTGAAGGCGGTTGTCACTGAGCTGAAGCGCGCGGGATCGGCTGCCTACAAGGCCGACATGGCAAAGCGCTACGGCATCATCACCAAAGCCGAAGTGTACGGCGTGACAGTCGCGACATTGCGCAAGATGGCCAAGGAGATCGGCAACGATCACGCGCTCGCGGAAAAGCTCTGGGCCACCGGCATACACGATGCGCGCATGCTCGCAGCGATGGTGGATGATCCAGCGCTGGTGACGCCCGCGCAAATGGATCGTTGGGTCAAGGATATGGATAATTGGGGCATCGTAGACACGGCGTGCTTCCATTATTGGGATCGCTCGCCGCACGCGTTCAAGCAAATCGAAAAATGGGCGAAGTCCAAGGACGAGTTTACAAAACGTGCGGCGTTCGCGCTGCTCGCCAGTTGCGCGCTGCACAAGCAGGGCACGGATGCGCAGTTTCTGCGCGGGTTGGACTTGATCGAAGATCACGCGGGCGATCCGCGTAACTTCGTGAAGAAGGCGGTGAACTGGGCGCTGCGTGCGATCGGCGGCAAAGCCAAGCCGAAACTGCGCGCAGCGGCGCGTGAGACGGCAGAGCGGTTGAGCGCTTCCGATGACAAGACTGAGCGTTGGGTGGGGCGCGACGCAATGAAGGCGTTCGACAAGGCCGACAAATAGGAGGCGATCATGATCCGCAAAGTGGCGTTCACGATGCTGACGATGAGCGACGTTTCGCGGGCGCGAAAATTCTACGAAGAGACCCTGGGCCTCAAGGTGGGTCTCAAAGGCAATCAAGGCGATCAATGGTGGATCGAATACGATCTGCCCGAAGGCGGCTGCATCGCGCTGCAGAACTTTGATTCAACCCCGCCCGGCGGCGGCGCGCTGGCGCTAGAGGTCGAGGATCTCGACGCGCTGATGGCGCACCTGAAAGCGAACGGCGTCACCTTCAAAGGCGACATCGTGCCAGGTCCGCGTTGCCGGATGGCGATGTGCAATGACTCAGAAGGCAACCCGCTGGTGTTGCACCAGTTGAACCGTTAGAGGACGTTAGTCCTCTGATTGCACGCGCGAGCGCAGCGCGTCAGCGCCGATGCGGGCGCCGTGGAATTCCGGTGTGCCCGGCTCAGCGGCAGGGATCGGTGCAATGTTGACTGGTTCGGCGGTTATCTGTTCCGGGGTGGAGCAGCCGACGACGGCAATGGCGATGAATGCGAGCGCGATCAGCGCCGCCAGGCCAGAAATGGCAGTGTTTCCCATGGATATGTGCGCCCTGATCTCGAGTTCAGGGCGGGAACTGCAAAGCGCGGGCCGTTAACTTACTCGGTGACGAAAAGGCTTTCGGGCGCGCCGTGGCGTTGCGGCCAATCAAGCCAGGCGACATCCGTCGGCGCGATGGTGTGCTCCACGACGCGCCAAGCGCCGTTCTCCCGCTTCAACAGGACGTAGACTGTCCCGCTGGAATCCATGACGCCGTTCTCGGCGCGGCTGGCGTGGCGTGTCTGCGACCAATCGAGCGCGGCACCCTCGGGCGTCCAGGGCTGGGCAATGAGCCAGCCCCAATCTCCATCTGTGCGGCTGACGCTGGGTGCGAGCGAGACGGGTACGCCGATATCCTCGCTGATCGCGGGCGCGGCTGCGATGGCGAGCGGATCGGTGCTCGCATCCGCGGTAGAGCCGGGGCTAGTCGCTTCGGTTTCGGTGGACGTGGAAGGCGTGGGCGGCGTGCACGCGGCCAACAGGGTGAACGCTGCAATTGCCAGCACATAACGCATGCTTACGTCTCCGCTTCAGTTTTCGCCTTCAGGTTTTGCTCAAGCCAGTGGATCGAGTAATCGCCGTTGATGACGTCCTGCTCTTCCATAAGATCGCGGAAGAGCGGAATTGTGGTGTCGACGCCGGTGATCACCATTTCACCGAGCGCGCGCTTCAGGCGCATCAGGCACTCGGCGCGGTCGCGGCCGTGGACGATGAGTTTGCCGATGAGCGAGTCGTAGTTCGGCGGGATCGAATAGCCGGCATAGATGGCGCTATCTAAACGCACGCCCAGGCCGCCGGGCGGGTGATAGCCGGTGATCTTGCCTGGTGATGGGCGGAAGGTGCGTGGGTCTTCAGCGTTGACGCGGCACTCGATGGCGTGGCCGTTAAACTTCACGTCTTTCTGCTTCACCGAAAGCGGCGCGCCATCGGCGATGCGGATCTGCTCGCGCACGAGATCGATGCCGGTGATCATCTCGGTTACCGGGTGCTCGACTTGCAGACGCGTGTTCATTTCGATGAAGAAGAACTCGCCGTCCTCATAGAGATACTCAACCGTGCCGACGCCGAGATAGCCGAGCTTCTGGATCGCTTCCGCCGTGATGCGGCCGATCTTGGCGCGCTCTTCGGCGTTGAGCGCCGGTGAGGGCGCTTCTTCGAGAACTTTTTGGTGGCGGCGTTGCAGCGAGCAATCACGCTCGCCCAAGTGAATGACGTTGCCGTGGCTATCGGCGACGACTTGGATTTCGATGTGGCGCGGCTTGGTGAGGTATTTCTCCATATACACTTCGTCATTGCCGAACGCGGCTTTCGCTTCGGCGCGCGCGGTGGAGAAGGCTTCGCTCACTTCTTCTGCGGAGCGGGCGACTTTCATGCCGCGTCCGCCACCGCCGGCGGCGGCTTTGATCAGCACCGGGTAGCCGATCTTCTTGCCCCACTTTTTCGCGTCTTCTTCGGTCGCGATGCCGCCATCGGAGCCGGGCACAACAGGCATGCCGGTATCGATCGCGGCTTGCTTGGCGGCGATTTTGTCGCCCATCAGACGGATGTGTTCAGCCGTTGGGCCGATGAAGGTCATGCCGTGTTGGGTGACGATCTCGGCGAACTTGGCGTTTTCGGAGAGAAAGCCGTAGCCGGGATGGATCGCCTGCGCGCCGGTGATTTCGGCTGCGGCGATGATCGCGGGGATGTGCAGATAGCTCTTTTGCGCAGGCGGCGGGCCGATGCAGACGCTCTCGTCAGCGAGGCGCACGTGCATGGCGTCGGTGTCGGCGGTGGAGTGCACCGCGACGGTGGAGATGCCCATCTCCTTGCACGCGCGGTGAATGCGCAGTGCGATTTCGCCGCGGTTCGCGATGAGAACTTTTTCGAACATCTTTTACTCGATGATCACCAGCGGCTCGCCGTATTCGACGGGCTGTGCGTCTGTCACGAGGATGGCGATGATCTTGCCTGCGCGCGGCGCCGGGATCGGATTGAAGGTCTTCATGGCTTCGACGACCATCAG